>Ga0209061_1000273_pt1 | contig 153547 bp, 131 predicted proteins | sample Coa_R1_10_FD_187157 | JGI IMG/M metagenome (GOLD analysis project Ga0209061, IMG submission 187157) | Surface soil microbial communities from Centralia Pennsylvania, which are recovering from an underground coalmine fire - Coalmine... | ecosystem: Environmental > Terrestrial > Soil >...
CACCATAGCCCCCAGAAAGCCGAACAGCAACCGTTTGAATCAGCTATGAAATCTCGCCTCGGCCCCTGTAATCACCGAGAAATCCTACCGGCACTTTTGGCACCGAAATCAAGGGAACCCCGTATACACGCGCGAGCTCAGATCCCGGAGGGCGGCCGCCAGGTGCTCCAGGTTGGCTGCGTCGCGAGCCGGCGCGATGTCGGCGTCGGCGGTGAGCCGCGGAAAGCCCTGCAGCCGAGCCGCAGTGGCTCCGATCAGTACGTACAGGACCTGCCGGCGCGCCAGAGCGCGCAGAATTCGCTCCGGATCGAATGTGCTCATGGCAGGCTGCCCACGGCCCGCTGCTCAAGGTGTCTTTCGCACCGCCGCGTCGAGGAACCGCGCCGCGTTCCGCAGCTCGATCAATCGCTCCTCAGGTGTGAGCCGCAGAATCCGCGGCACGTCGTCGAGCATGTGCGAACGCCGCCGAAGTCTCGGAACGAGCGTCCCCCGAAGCTCGAATCCGGCGCATGCCAGCAGGTGCGACAGCGTGCGTCAGCTGGGGCTCGCCAAGCCACTCTCGATGCGGGCAACGACGGACTGGGCTGTACGCGCCCGGTGGGCGAGAGCGCGTTGTGTGAGCCCCGACCGTCGTCGGGCTTCGATGAGGAGTTGTGCCGGTGCGGCATCTGGCATCGAACCGATGATAGCGTAAAAGCCATCAGCTGACGAACATGCAGTGAGGGCAGCGCTCGCTCACGCGAGCGAGTAACGGAGGGAATCGACGTTCTCAGGGCGTCGATCGAGGGCATCCCAGCCGCAGCTCGAGCAGCCAGGTGATCAGCCGCGTCCGATCGGGGTTTCCCCGAAGCTGCACGAGCCGCTCGGCGAGCGGCGCGACGCGGTAGGTCGCGCGATCGTGTGCGCTCGCGGCCGCGAACGGCGTCTCGATCAGCCGATCGCGCGCTTCAGGAAGGCGTCGATCCTCGCATTCGCCTCGGCCGCCTGCGGCATCGGGAACACGTTGAACGCATGCACGGCGCCCGGATAGATGGCGAGCTCCGCCTCGTTGCCGGCCGCGATCCAGCGCGCGTACATGAACAGTGTGTCGTCGAGCAGCGGATCGTTCGTGCCGACCGTGAAGATCGCGGGCGGCATGTCGCGGAGATTCGCATAGAGGGCGGAGACATCGGGATCGCGCGGATCGACATGCTTCGGAAGATACGCTGCGCAGAACTTCTCGATCGCCGTCCTGCCGACCAGCACGCCCTCGGGCGGGGCGAGGAGCTGGCTCGGCGTCATCGAGGAATCGTAGTTCCCGTAAGTGAGATTCGCGGCGCGGAAGCCGGTGTACCCGTGTCGATCGCGCATGCGCAGCAGGATCGCGGCGGCAAGCGTCGCACCGGCCGACTCCCCGCCGATCGTGAGGGCGTCGGCGCCGAATTCGCGCTTGCCGTTACGGATGAGCCACAGCGCCGCGGACTCGCCGTCATCCCACGCGGCCGGATACGGGTGCTCCGGGGCGAGCCGGTATTCGACGCTCGCGCATGCCATGCCGGTGCTGCGTGCGATGCGCTCCAGCATCGCGTCCTGCGTCAGCGCGGAGCCGAGGACGAGCCCGCCGCCGTGGAAGTGCAGATAGATCCCCTTTGCGTTCTCCGGTGCGATCACGCGGAGCTGAATCCGATGGCCGCCCCTGCCCTCGATGTCGATCGTGCGGCCGCGAGGAGAGACTTCGGGCGGCGGGAACGGCCCCCGCCCGGAGGCGGCAAGCTCGCGGTACGCCGCCGCGCCGATTTCCCACCACACAGGCGCTCCCGAGAGCGCCTTGCGAAACGCTTCGTTTGCCGCAGTCACCTCCGGCGGAACGGCCTGCGGACGAAACAGCCGCGGATCGAAGGGGTTGCGAACGTCGCGCACAGTCTCGCTCATGACATCCTCGCTCACGGCAACTTTACGTCGCCAACGACAAACGTGCTTCGCCTACGACAAACTCATGTCGCTCGCGACACCCCCCGCCGGTGCGCGGGGTCACTCGCAGATCACATTCACCAGAGCCTGCCGACGCTCGCGCCGCACGACATCGAGCGCGCGCTCGAGCGCGCCGGGCAGCTCCTCGGGGTCGGTCACCCGCTCGCCGTATCCACCGGACGCTTCGACGTACTTCTCGAAGTCCGGTGCGGGCTCGAGGCTGCTCAACGGCACCGGCCTGCCGCGGCGCGCCGCATGGCCGTCGGGATGGACGCCGAGCGGCGCCCGTTCGACCGCGCCCCCTTGCCGCTTCCCCATTGCCGGTTGTTGCACACCACCGTGAGTACCGGCAGCCGCAAGGCGGCGGCCGTCTGATGGCACGCGGCAGGATTCGCGAAAATATAGGATCCGTCGCCGACTGCCGCAATCACGACCGATTCGTCCGCCGCGCGGACGGCGAATCGAGCAAGACCCAGCGCGGCAAGAAAGGACTCTGCGGCCGTCAGCCGGGTCGTCTCTCCGCCCACGCCACCCTCGCAGCAATCGCTGCGCACTCAGCAGCCAACGGTGTGCACGCAGCAGCAAACGATGCGAGCGAGCGGCGCACGACCTGCCCTCGGCAGACGCCGCCCCCGGGTTGGGCGAGTCAGTCCGCGGGGACCGCTCAGGTCCCGGTCGTGCGTCAGGTCGCCGCGAGTTCCGCGGGATCGATCGGGAGCTTGCGCACGCGCTTGCCGGTCGCCGCGTAGATGGCGTTGCAGAGCGCGGGCGGCGCCGAGGGCAGCGCAGGCTCACCAAGCCCCGTCACCATGTTGTCCGTAAGCCGGAATTTCACCTCGACAGGCGGCGCTTGGTTCATGCGCAGCAGATTGAACTCGTGGAAGTTCGTCTGCACCACGCGCCCGCGGTCGATCGTGATCTGCTGGCCGAGGGCCGCGCTCAGGCCGTCGATGATGGCACCCTGCACCTGATTCATGGCGCCGCTCGGGTTGACGATCTGCCGGCCGCAATCGACGGCGGCCCAGACCTTGTCCACCCGCACCGTGCCCTCAGGCGCGACCGTCACCTGGTGCACCTGGGCGACGTAGCCGAGATGGCTGTAATAGAACGCGACGCCCATGCCGGTGCGCGCAGGCAGCTGCCGCCGGCCCCAACCCGACATCTCGCGCACCTGCTCGAGCACACCGATCGCGCGGCCGGTGTCGAACGCCGGCAGCCTCATGAAGCTCGGGCGCCCGCGAGGCGGGGGCGGATTCGGCAGGACGCGCGCCGGCGCGAACAGATCGATCCGGTACTGCAACGGGTCCTTGCCGGCCGCATGCGCGACCTCGTCGATGAATGACTCGAACGCATAGGCAATCGCGTTGTCCCCAGGCGCGCGCAGGGGACCCGTCGGCACGCCGAGCAGCATGAGCGACTGAGCGTACTCCAGGTTCGGCACGAAGCGCGCCGGGAAGGCGGTCGGCTCGAGATCCGCGCTGTCCGAGACCTTCTCCCCATCGGACGTGAAGGTGATGAAGTGGTCGCGGAACGCGACGAGCTTGCCCTGATTGTCGATGCCGGCCTTGAAATAGTGATAGCCGGCCGGCCGGTAGTACTCGTGCTGGATGTCCTGGCGCCGGTTGTTGAGCATCTTGATCGGCAGGCCGGTCCGCTGCGACAGATACGCGGCTTCCACCATGTACCAGACGCCGAGCCGTCCGCCGAAGCCGCCGCCGCTACGGGTCACGTGCACCGTGACGTTGCTCGGCGGAATGCCGAGCGTCTTCGCGACGAGCGCCTGGCCCGAGCCCGGATTCTGGGTCGCCGCCCAGACCTCGACCTTGCCGTCCTTGAAGTGCGCCGTCGCGTTGAGCGGCTCGAGGTAAGCATGCGCGATGAACGGATATTGATAACTGGCCTCGATCACCTTCGCAGCGCCGGCGAGCGCCTTGTCGACATCGCCGTCCTTGCGCACGACCTTCTGCGGCGGCTTGCCTGCGAGGTCGGCCGCCGTGCGGGTGAACTTCTCGGTGCTCTGGCTCGCGACCGGGCCTTCGTCCCACTGCACGACGAGCTTGTCGAGCGCCTTGTTCGCCGCCCACCATGTGTCCCCGATGATCGCGACGCCGGGCACGAGCGTGATCTGCATGCCGTCCGGCAAGCCGTTCGGATGCGCGCCCTCGACGATGAACGCATCATGGATGCCGGGCAGCTTCTTGATCTCGTCCAGGTTCGCGCTCACCGCCCGCCCGCCGAACACGGGGCACCGCTCGTACACCGCGTACTTCATTCCCGGAACCGACTGATCGATGCCGAAGAGCGGCTTGCCCGTGACGATGAGCGCGTTGTCGACGCCGGTGATCGGCTTGCCGATGATGCGGAAGTCCTTCGGGTCCTTCAGCTTCAAGTTCTGCAGGTCGGCGAACATTGCGCCGCCGGGCGGCCCGGCGCGTCCCGCGCCAGGCGGTCCTGCATGGCCTGCGCCCGGTGGGCCGGCGTGAGCTGCGCCCGGCGGACCTGCGTGCCCCGCCTGTGCACGAGCGAACGCCGCTGCGTGCGCAGCCTGCTCCTTCTCGCCAATCGCCGCGGCCCTCGATGCGAGCGCGCCGTAGGTCAACGTCCGTCCGGTCGGCTTGTGCCGCACCTTGCTCGGAACCGTATCGCACTGCTCCTCGGGCACGCGCCACCTCTCCGCCGCGGCCTTGATGAGCAGAGCCCGCCCCGCCGCGCCCACGCGGCGCAACGGTTCGTAGTTCATCGGGATCGAAAAGCTGCCGCCGGCGAACTGAGCCTGATACAGCAACGGATTGAGTGGCGCCTGCTCGACTTTCACGTCCTTCCAGTCTGCATCCAGCTCCTCCGCAATGATCTGCGGCAGGGACGTTTTCACGCCCTGCCCGATCTCCGGATTCTTCGCCATGATCGTGATCGCGCCGTTCGGGGCGATCTGGATGTAGGCATTGAGGGTGTACTCGCGCGCTGCGGCGTTCGCCGCGGCCGACGCAAACCCCGGAATGCTGAAGTCGATCAGCAGCCCGCCGCCCGCGGCGGCGCTCACTTTGAGGAACGCCCGCCGGGTCACCGATTGCAGCGCGCCGGCGCCCGCGCGCTCGACCGTCTCAAGGCTTGCCATGATCAAACCTCCCTCGAATCGCTCATCGGAAGCCCCGCCGCCTGCTTGATGGCGGCGCGGATGCGGGAGTACGTGCAGCAGCGGCAGATGTTGCCGCTCATGCCGTCGTCGATGTCCTGGTCGCTCGGCCGGGGATTCTGGGCGAGGAGCGAGGCGGCCGACATGAGCTGACCTGCCTGGCAGTACCCGCATTGCGGCACGTCGAGCGCGATCCAGGCCTCCTGAAGACGCCGCCCCATGTCGCTCTCACCCAGCGCCTCGATCGTCGTCACCTGCGCGGAGCCGACCGCCGAGACGGGCGTGATGCAGGAGCGGGTCGCGCGCCCGTTCAAGTGGACCGTACACGCGCCGCAGAGTCCCATCCCGCAGCCGAACTTGCTGCCCTTCAAATCGAGCACGTCGCGCAGCACCCATAGCAGCGGGGTGTCGCCTTCCACATCGACGGTCTCGGCCTTGCCATTCACGGTGATGGTGTAGCTCATGCTCGGGTCCTGGGTGATGAACCGATTAAGGCGCGGGGCCTCCCCGCGGGGATCGTACCAGATGCCGCAGACCGCGCGCAGGCCCGGGCGGCCCCGGAAGCGCGAGCGGGCCGCTCCTCGCGGTAAAAAGAGCCGTTACGGCACGGGTGAAACACGCGATCAGCGGGTCCGGATCAATGGGTCCGACTGCGGCGTGCCCTGCTGCGGGAAGCCGCGCCTTTGGCATGCGCCGAGAGCGCGCGCGGCGGACTTGCGGGTCTGACTTGCGGGTCTGCTCCTTCGCCCCGCCGGGGGCCGGGGGCGGCAGCACGCCGGCGCGGCGCGCCTTCGACAGGCCGATGGCGATGGCCTGCTTCGGATTGCGCACGCCGTGGCGCCCGCGGGAGGGATGGGAGCCGCTCCTCGACCGGATCGCGACGGCGCTCCGCGCGTGGCAATCGGGTCAGTGGGCGTGATCGCGCGCTGGGGACCGCGGATGCCGATGCGCCGCGCGAGCGAGCAGCTCCCGCACTTCCTCGTCGGTCGTTTGCGAGAAATCACGATACCACTGGCTCACGCCGAAGAAGGCGCTCGGCGTTGCGGCGCAAACCACTTCGTCTGCCTCGGCCTCAATCTCTTTGCAGGTCTCTCGCGGCGCGACCGGCACGGCGGCGATCAGCCGGCGCGGCCCCTCGCGGCCGAGCGCTTCGAGCGCAGCGCGCATCGAGGCGCCGGTCGCGAGCCCGTCGTCCACGAGGATGACGACCCGATCGCGCACGTTCGGACGGGGCGCATCGCCGCGGTACTGCCGCTCCCGCCGCTCGAGCGTGTCCCGCTCGGCCGCGGCGACGGCATCGATGGTCGCCGCCGGAATGTGCAGCGCCTGCACGACGGCCTCATTGATCACGCGGACCCCGCCCGAGGCGATAGCGCCCATCGCAAGCTCCTCGTGTCCCGGCACGCCGAGCTTGCGCACGAGGAACACATCTAGCTCCGCATCGAGCGCCGCAGCCACTTCATAAGCGACGGGCACGCCGCCGCGAGGCAGCGCGAGGACGAGCGCGTCCGGGCCGAGCGGCGCCTCCCCCCCCTCCCGGGATTCCGCATGCCGGGCGTGCTCGATCAGCCGCTGCGCGAGGTAGCGCCCAGCATCGGCGCGATCGTCGAAGTACACCTCTTGCCCGCAGAGCTGCATACAAACCTCCTCGCGTCCCTGGAGAGTCGCAAACAATGGCATCCTCCTCCCTGCGTCGCAAACGTTGGACCCAAGCGGCGCGGCATGCACGCGCTCTCCACCTCCTGTTCGGTGTGTACGCTCCCCGCTCCCGTTGCACCCGAGCATCGCACGCCTGGCGGCCATCACTGCTGCACGGAGCCCCTGCACCAATCCGAGACACGCGCGCCGCAGGATTGATCGTCCGTGGTGCGCCGCTCGCCGCGCCCGCGAGCGCAGGCTTCATAACCCCCTGCTCGAGTTGAGAAAACCGCTTTGGCACAGCCGTTGCAGCGGGCCGAGCGACGCTGCAAGCCGAACGCTGCCGCGATCGCTCTCATCACAACGAGGTCCACTGCCATCATGCAAACGAGTTTCGGGCCGCTCGCGGCTCTCGCCGTCGTTGCCACCGCGCCACGTCTGCTGCTCGCCGCCGATCCGGCGGCCGCCCCGGCGCCCAAGGCGCCGAGCTGGGCGGACACCCTTGCGGCATGGGGAATCACCGCGAACGGCTACGTCGCGAGCTCTTACTACGTCTCAAACGGATATCCCTTCAACATCCATCAGTTCGACACTCGCCACGACACCTTTCAACTCGACCAGGCGGGACTCACCGTCGCCTACCAGCCGAAGCAGGGATTCGGGGCGCTGGTCGATGTGATGGCGGGCGAGGATGCGAAGAGCCTCAACGCGGCGGAGAACGGCAGCGGCGTGTTCGACATCCGGCAGGCCTACCTGCAATACGCGACCGGACCCCTCACGCTGATCGCCGGCAAGTTCGTGACCCTCGCGGGCGCGGAGGTAATCAATCCGACCCAGAACACGAATTTCTCGCGCTCGCTCCTCTTCTTCGAAAACGAGCCTCTGACCCATACCGGCGTGCGCGCCACCTTCGCGGCCACCGACACGTTCAATCTCATCGCCGGCGTCAACAACGGCTGGAACGTGATGTCGACCGATTACGGCTCGAAGACCGGGGAGGTGGGCATCGGCTGGACGCCGAACAAGACCTTTTCGCTCACGGCGCAATCGTACTTCGGCAAGACCGAGTTCATCCCCGGCACACCGGTTCGGGTCGATGCCGAGCGGACCCTGGTCGATGTCGTCGCAACCTACAATGCCACCTCGGCCCTGACCTTCATCGTGAACGGCGACTGGGACCGGCAGGATCACGCCTTAGGCACAGGCAGCCCGGCCGCGACGTGGTACGGCGTGGCGGGCTATGCGAACTACGCTTTCAACGCGAAGTGGCGCGTATCCGGACGCATCGAATACCTCGATGACAAGGACGGCTTCGCCACCGGTGCGCCCAACGGCCAGCATCTCTGGGAGGGCACGGTGACGCTCGGCTTTGCGCCCGTGAGCAGCTTCGAGCTGCGCCTCGAAGGCCGGTACGACACGGCGCAGATCGATACCTTCTATCGCACCGCGCAGGCAGCGGCGAGCGGCGTGCCTGACGGCGACAGCCTCTCCGAGGTCGCGCTGCAAGGGGTCTTCAAATTCTGAGCGGATAGCCTGGAACCCAACGATGGATAGCCGGTGGCCCGATGATGGATAGCCGAGAACCCGATCTCCGGCGTACCATCGCCGGGGCATGCGGACGCTGATCGAGCTCTGCGAGGATCTGCACGCTGGACGCCTCTTGGCCCGCGAGATCGTCGAGCGCGCTCTGGCGCGCATCGAAGATCCGGCCGGCGAGGGGCGCAGAACCTTTCTGCAAGTCTTCGCCGCCCACGCGCGAGCGCAAGCCGATGCGGTCGATCGGCTGCGGGCCGCCGGCGCCGCGCTCCCTCCCCTCGCCGGCCTGCCCGTCTCGGTCAAAGACCTGTTCGATGTGGCGGGAAGCGTCACGACAGCCGGGTCGGTCGTCTTGCAATCGCGTCCGCCGGCGCAGCGGGATGCGACCGTCGTCGCTCGGCTGCGGGCGGCAGGCTGCATCGTCCTCGGCCGCACGAACATGACGGAGCTCGCCTACTCTGGCCTCGGCTTGAACCCGCATCACGGCACACCGCTCAATCCCTTCGATCGCGCGACCAAACGTGTTCCCGGCGGCTCGTCCTCCGGCGCGGCGATCTCCGTCACGGACGGCATGGCGGCGGCGGCGATCGGCACCGATACCGGCGGTTCGTGCCGCATTCCGGCGGCGTTCACCGGCATCGTGGGTTTCAAGCCGACCGCGAGCCGCGTCCCGCGCGACGGCGTCGCGCCCCTCTCCTCCACGCTCGACTCGGTCGGACCGCTCGCGCCGACCGTGGCGGACTGCGCGCTGATCGATGCGGTGCTGTCAGGTGCGGCGTTCGCCGGCGACGCGGCCGCGCTTCGTGCCCCGGAGCCGTTTGCACTCAGGGGCCTGCGGCTGTTCGTGCCTGAGACATACGTGCTCGACGGTCTCGATGCTCACGTCGCGGCGACGTTCGAGCGCTGCTCGAGTGCCCTCTCGCGCGCGGGTGCCGCCATCGTGAGCGCGCCGTTTCCCGAGCTCGCGCGGCTGCCCGATATCCATTCCAAGGGAGGCTTCAGCGCTGCGGAATCGTACGCGGAATACGGCGAGCTGCTGCGCACGCGCGCCGGTGAATTCGATCCGCGCGTTGCTTCTCGGATCGCGAAGGGCCGGGATCAGACCGCCGTCGATTACCTCCGGCTGCTCGCGGAGCGAGCGGACATGATCCGCATCGCCCGCACCGTCACTGCCGCCCACGATGCCGTCATGATGCCGACCGTGCCATGCGTCGCACCTGCGTTGCGCGATGTCGAGGACGACGCTGCTTATTTCCGCGCGAACGCGCTCGCGCTGCGCAATCCCGCGATCGCGAACTTCCTCGACCGCTGTGCCATTTCGATTCCGGTGCAGCGCGAAGGTGAAGCGCCGGTCGGGCTCATGCTCATCGGCGAGCACGGAGACGATGCGAAGCTCTTCGCCATCGCACGGGCCGTCGAGGCGCTGCTCTCGCCGCAGGCGGCGCCGCCCTTCGATTGGCGGAACTGAGCCGATCTACAGCGCCAGCGGCCCGCGATCGAGCCCTGCGGCCGGCGCGGAGCGGTGCTGGCGCTCGGCGTGCTCAGCGCGGATTATCGTGGTGCGTGTTGTCCACCTCGTGCGCGATGTCCCGATCGACGCAGGGGGTGGGCTCGACCAGCTCGTCCTTCGTGAGCTTCGCGATCCGCAAGTTCGTCTTCCACGGCTCGAGCAGCACAGTGGGATCGTAGACAGTCGCTTGCCACTCGAGCGTGTCGCCGACGCGGCGCAGCCGTTCGACCACGTGCATCTTGTTCGTGTGGAACGCGCCGTTGTCCGTGAGCCACGTGTCATCACTGAAATGCGTGCCGTCCACGACCAGCGTGTCGCCCTCCCAGTGCCCCACCGCATCGCCGAGCGTGCTGTCCTCCACGTCCGTGCGGTGCGGCCGCCCGTCCGTCGGAATGATGCGCCAGAACGAGCCGGAAACGTCGTCATAGAGGAAGACGACCTGCCCCGGAGTCTGCACGATCTTGTCGGGCGGCCCGATGCGCGGCACGCCGGGAGAGCGGCAGTGCAGGACACCATCCTCCTGTAGTTGATGATCGTCGAGGTACTTCACCCGCGCCAGGAACTGCGGGCGGTAGTGAGGAAAGTTCGGCGCCGGGCGCGCCCGCGCGGCCGTCCGTTGCACTGCCGGCTTCGGCGGCGGCTCGCAGCCGGCGACGCAGACCGATCCGCCCGGCAGATGCTCGGGATGCAGGAAGTCGATGCCGGACCCGTTGTCCCAGGTGCCGTTGAGGTCGGGATGGCCGTCCGCGAGGCGTGGGACATCGGGTGCTGGCTGCCGAGTGGCCGCACCGGCCCGTACGACCGCATTGGGCGAAGCGGCGGGAAGAACGCAACCGAAGAACAGCCCCGAGGCGATGAGGCTGGTATGGAGCACGGCGAGCGTACGACGCGAGCTCATGGCGATCGCCTTGCAGGCGCGGACGGGGTGTCCGCACCGAACTGGTAGTGGTGTCCGTCCGCATACGTAATCTTCAACAGATATCCGAGATGCGGCGTCCCGTCGCGGGCCGGATAGATGTCGACGGTCGCGTTCTGCGCATTGCCGAGCAGCAGCGACTTCGTGAGGCCCGCCTTGCGCATCATGGCGACGGGAACGGTCTCGAGGCGCCAGTCGGAAACGGCTCCGTCCGCCTCCTTCACGGCGAAATGCACGTAGATGTGCGGATTCGCCCAATCGACCTTCGAGACGACGCCGTTCAGCGTGAGCTTCTTGTGCACGTCGAACTCGCCGCCGACCGAGTGATGCGCGATGGCCATGCGAGAAGCGGCGAGCGCAAGCGCCGCCGCCACGATGAACGTCGCGGCGAAGGCCGTTCGCGTTCGGAAAGATCTGATCATGCGGTGACTGCCCCCTGAAGGCCACGGCGTCCGCGATCGCGCGGGCGCGGCTCAACCATACTCCAATCGGAGCTGTTGATCCATCAACGATGGCCGCTTGGAGCGAGACCGGCGCGGCCGGACTGGTAGCGTCGGCTCGTTCAGGCCGCCGTAGGTGCCGCAACCCGTATGGCCGCCCCGGCCGGACTGCTCCTGACCGTACGGCAGATCGAGACCGGTCCGGCTCTCTCCGTATTCGCCGCGCGCGCCGCAGCCGTGATCGCCGACCGAGCCGCGGCCCCCCATGGCTCGCACCGCCTTTCGGCTCGCGGGCGCGGGAGGAGGTCTCGTTGCCGGCTCGCTCGGCCCGCTTCCCGCCACGCTTGCGCCCGATGTAGAGCTCGCACGGCTGGCTCACGGCCTCGCCCTCGTGCGCCGTGCCGCCCCGATGAGGATCGGCCGTGTCGGCGCTGCGGCCCCGTAGGCGCCTGTGAACTGACCCTCTCCCGCGTACGCGCCGTATCCACCCGCCCCGAACGCTGCGCCGCCGGCGCCGGGCTTCCGTGTGGCTGCCGGCCGGCGGGGACGCGGCTGTTCGGGTCGGCCGCGACGCGGGCGCTTCGCGAGGTGCGCCGGGCGCTCACCGACCGGCGTTGCGCGTCCCTTGCCGCCGCCCGAAGCGGATGCGCCGCCTGAGCTGCGGCGTCGATGTTTCTGCTCGGCCATGCGAACTTCGGAGCAAGCGCCGACCCCGCGCCGAGTGTCAGCATGGGAACTCGCGCAGCGTGGCCCTGTCCATTGAATCCCCGATTCATGCCGGAGCCCATGACTGTGCCGCGTGGTCCCGGTGCCCGGCGCCCCGCTCGATGCGGCAGGCAAAACCGCGGCCCGCGGCGTGCTATCGCCCGAAGCGGGCCATTGAGAGATCGCGCGCCCATTGTCCCCGACGCCTCGGCTAGACTCGGGCCCGAGCGTCGCGATCGTCCCGGAGCATGAACCGCTTTCGGCTCATATTGATTCTGCCTCTGCTCACTCTCCTGCTGCTCGCCCAGCAGGGTGCGACGCTGCACGAGCTGAGTCACCTGCGCTGTGGCAGCCGGCCGCCGCCGTCACAGCCATTGACAGGTCAGCCGCCCGCCGCTGAAGCAGCGGGGGCTCAGCCGCTTGCGCTGCAGGTGAGCGCGACCGCAGCCTTGCCGGCCGGCAATCGATGCCTCACTTGCCAGGCCTTCGCGCAGATCGCGCACCCGGCGAGCGGCTTCATCGGCTGGCCGTTGATCAAACCCGCCGCGAAGCTGCGCAGTCCCGATCTGTTCTCCTCGGTCGCCGGCCGCGACGCGCCGGCGCCTCGCAGCCGCGGGCCCCCGCAAGGCTGAGCGCGGCGCTCCTCGCGAGCGCCTCCATTCGCCTCCTCGCCGGGCTCGCACGTGCGGGCCCTGCGCCGCTCAGAACCCTTGCGGAGTGATTCATGCTCAGATGCCGATTCCACGCCGCCGCGCTCAGCATCGCCGCCGGCCCGCTCATCGCTGGCGGTCATCCTGCCCGTGCGATGGCGCTCGATCAGGTGAGCGACCAGGCCGGTCCCACGCAGACGGTCATCGTCACGGCTCAGCACTTGAACGAAGAGCGCTCCCACATCGAAACCCAAACGGGCGCCTCCACTTATACGATCAATCAGGCAGCGCTCCAGGCGATGCCGGCTGCCGAGAACAACCCGCTCAACCAATTCCTGCTTCAGGCGCCGGATGTCGCGCAAGACTCCTTCGGCCAGGTCCACATCCGGGGCGACCACAACGGCCTGCAATACCGGCTGAACGGCATCATTCTCCCGGAGGGCATTGCGGTGTTCGGCCAGACGCTCGACCCGCGCCTGATCGAGTCGATGAAGCTCATCATGGGCTCCCTCCCTGCGGAGTACGGCTTGAGGACGGCAGGCATCGTCGACCTCACGACGAAGAGCGGCGGGCTCGAGCCGGGCGGATACGTGTCGCTCTACGGCGGCAGCCACGGCGAGATCGAGCCGAGCGCCAACTACGGCGGCACGTCCGGATCGCTCACCTATTTCGTGAGCGGCACGTTCCTTCGCGACGATCTCGGCATCGAATCGCCGGACGGGAGCGCGAACCCTCTCCACGATCATACGACTCAGAATCACGAGTTCGCGTATCTCGAGGACATCCTCGATGACGCCGATCGCGTGTCATTCATCGCGGGCAGCTCGGACGATCGGTTCCAGATACCCGATCTCGCGGGCGGCCAGCCGGCCGGCGTCTCCGGCGTGATGGGCCTCGGCCCCTGCGGGAGCGGCGCCTCCTTCTATGCACCGCCTTGCTCGGGCGCCGACATGCGGGTGCTCACGGTGGACGGGCAGTATGCGTATCCGAGCAGCGCGCTCGATGAGAATCAGCGCGAGATCACGCGCTACGCGATCGCGAGCTTCCAGCGTTCGAGCGGGCCTCTCAGCATCCAAAGCTCGTTCACGGCGCGCTATTCGAGCCTCGATTTCACGCCGGATCCGATCGGCGACCTGCTCTACAACGGCATCTCCCAGTACGCCTACAAGCGGGATGTGGCCTACGCCTGGCAAACCGACACGGCGTACCGGCTCGGCGACGCTCACACGGTCCGGGCCGGCCTCTACATCGAGCGTGACGAGCTGTCGAGCCGCACCACCTCGCTCGTGCTGCCGGTCGACCCGGCATCTGGCGCACAGGCGAGCGATGTGCCTCTGCCGGTCCTCGACGATTACGGCAAGACTCAGTGGATCTACAGTATCTACTTGCAGGACGAGTGGCGCATCCTGCCGCGGCTCGTCGTCAACTATGGCCTGCGGTGCGACAAGTTCACATCGTTCGACAGCGAGAGCGCCGCGAGCCCCCGCATCAACTTCGTGTGGCAGGCGACGGATCGCACGACGGTGCATGCCGGGTATTCGCGCTATTTCTCTCCCCCGCCGTTCGAGCTCGTGGGCGGGGAGACGATCGCCAAGTTCCTCAGCACGACCGCGCAGCCGGCCATCCTGGAGGATGATCCCGTGAGGGCCGAGCGCGACGACTACTATGATCTCGGGATCGAGCAGTCGGTGACGGCCGCCCTCACCCTGGGGCTCGACTCGTACTACAAGCAGGCGACGAACCTGCTCGATGAGGGCCAGTTCGGCGCGCCCATCATCCTCACCCCGTTCAACTACGGGCACGGAGAGGTGCACGGTGTCGAGCTCACGGGCGCCTACGCACGAGGGCCGGTCAGCGCATATTGGAACCTGGCATCGCAGCGCGCGATCGGCAAGGAGATCGTCTCGAGCCAATTCAACTTCGGCCCGGACGAGCTCGTCTGGATCGCGAATCACTATATTCATCTCGACCACGAGCAGCAGGTAAGCGCTTCGGCCGGGGCCTCCTACCTGTGGCTCGGCACGCGCTTCAGCATCGACATGATCCTCGGATCGGGGCTGCGCTCGAATCTCGTTCTGCCGAGCGGCCAGTCGATTCCGAACGGAGACCACCTCCCCTACTACACGCAGTTCAATCTGGGCGTGATGCACGACTTCACGCGCGAGGGCCTGAAGGGACTCACCGCGCGACTCGACGTGATCAACGTCGCCGACAAGATCTATGAGATCCGTAACGGCACGGGCGTCGGCGTGGGCGCGCCTCAGTTCGGGCCGAGGCGCGGAATCTTCGGCGGCGTCGCGATGGCGTTCTGAGCCTCGATGTGCGCCGGGCCTGGTCGATGTGCGCCGGGCCTCGATAGCGGCGCCGAGCCGCGATCAGATCCAGAGCCGATCACTCCGGTACACTCGCTTCCATGACGCTCAACTCGGACCGCTTGCCGCCAATCCCGGCGGAGGCCATGACACCGGCGCAGCGCGAGGCCGCCGAGGCGCTGGTGAAAGGCCGCCGCGGCGCGCTGTTCGGCCCCTTCGTGCCGCTGCTGCGCAGCCCGGAGCTGTTGAACCGGGCGCAGCGGCTCGGCGAGTATCTGCGCTACGACAGCGCCCTGCCTGCCCGCCTGCGCGAGCTTGCGATCCTCGTGACCGCGCGGCATTTCCGCCAGGCCTACGAATGGCACGTGCACGCGCCCGCCGCACTCGATGCCGGGCTCGCGGCCGAGAGCATCGCCGGCATCGCAGCCGGCCGGCGGCCGCAGGGATTGCAGCCGGACGAAGCGACGGTGTTCGCCTTTTGCACGGAGCTCCACGCCACGCACGAGGTGCGCGACGAGACCTATGCGGCCGCGGCCGCGCTGTTGGGCGAGCAGGGAGTGGTGGATCTCTGCGGCGTCTGCGGCTACTACGGCCTGCTCGCCCTCGTCATGAACGCGGCCCGCACGCCGCTGCCGGACGGCGCGACGGTGCCGTGGTGAACCGATGAAATGCCACGCTTCGCTGCAAGCGAAGAAAGAACCGGAGGAGACGACATGTTGAGTCGCAGAGATTGGATCGGAGCCGCAGCGCTCGGAGGTCTGGCCGGCGTGACTTCCCTCGAGCCAGTCGCTCATGGCGCCGAGGCTCTCGCCGGCCGGCGCGCCGCCCTGCCGCCAGGCGCCAAGGTTCCGGCGTTCACTTTCGTCTACGAGTGCGAGGCGACGATCGCGCCGCCGATGGCTTTCGGTCCGACCCCGGAGGGGCAACGGCGCGTCATCCCGATCACCGGCGGCACGTTCCAGGGGCCGCGGCTTCGTGGCGAGGTGGTCGCAAACGGCGCCGACTGGAATCTCACGCGGACGGACGGGGCCGGAAGCGTCGATGCGGCGTATTACCTCAAGACCGATGATGGCGTGCTGATCCGGGTCGTGAATCAGGGGGTGGGCCGCAGCGCGCCGCCCGATCCCAACGCGCCGGAGCTCTTCTTCATGTATACGCATCCGGCGTTCGAGGCACCGGCCGGCAAGTACGACTGGCTGAACCGCTCGATGTTCATCGGCACGCTGGGCGCGCGCCGCGGCATGAAGAACGCCGTGCTCATCCGGGTGTTCGAGCTGACTTGAGCGTGGGCGCCACACCTCCTCGGTTCACTTGCATTCGTCCTCCGTCTGCCGGCGCCGGTTATGGCGTGACGATGATCTCGGCGCGGCGGCGCTGCGGATCGGTCACCCCGTCCGCGGGCTGCGCCGCTTCGTTCCATCGAACGTCGAGCGATGTCGTTGTCGGAATGCCGATCTTGCGGAGGGCGCCGGCGAGCTCCTCCGCCCGCTTGCGCGCGATCTGCGGGAACTCGCTGACTGTCTGGCCGTCGGAGAGCAGCGTCGCGCCCCGGTAGCCGACGATCGTCATCCGCTTGGCGCGCACGGCCTGCGCGTACTGGATGGCCTTCAGGGCCTCATCGATCGTGCGACTCGCAAGCTCCGAGTCGAAGTCGTACGTCAGCGTGAATGTCTTGGCCTGGAAAGGCGGCTGTGGATCGGGGAGCGCCGGCGGACGCCGGGGCGGCCGGAAGCCCGCCGCCGCGACATTGGGACCCGGTCCCCGCCGTCCCTCGATGTGGTAGCGCGTGTCCGCGGGCAGGAGCGTGTTGCAGGCGGGATCGAGCTCGCGCATCACCGACACCACGGGCGGATTCGGAAGCGGGCGCCCGTCGGCGCTGCCGGACGGAATCGGCGAGGTGGGATATTGCGAGGTGAGCGGAATTCCGCCGCAGATTCGCGGACCGCCCGCGAGCTTCCCCTCCACGAGGACTCGATGGCCGAGCCAGGGCGGCGACCAGCCGGCGGAATCCGTCTGAATCCCGAGGAAGTATCGTTCCCCATCGTAGTCCGCCAGCCAGCACGGCACGGTCGTCGTGTCCTGGACGATCGGACAGGCGATGAAGTTGATGCGGTCCTTCGGCGGCCGCGATCCTCCCTCGCGCGATCCTCCGTCGGAGGCGTGGTCCACCGCGCTCGAGGCGGACACGCCGAGCGCGAGGAGCGTGCCCGCGAGAAGTCCGGCCAGGCGTCCGAATCCGCTCGTCGTCACAGCACGCTCAGGAAATTGACGAGGTCATCCTTCTCCCGCTGAGACAGGCCCATGTTGAACCGGCGATCGTAGAAATCGACGACGGCGCGCAGATCCTCGGCGGAGCCGTTGGAGAAATAGGGTGCGCGTGCTGCAAGTCCCCGCAGCTGTCCCATGACGATCGAGCCCACGTCGTAGCACTTGCCGGAGATGAGGGCGCGGCCGATCCCCGCGGAAGCGGCGCCCGTGGGACTGATCGCATCGGTCGCGGGTCTCGTGATCGGCGCTGGCGAGATCTTCGGCGGCGGAGTCGCACCGTCCATCGCGGCGCAATCGCGGAACATTTCCGGATCGAGTACACGCTGTACTGCGCGCTCGGGGGGCAGATCGCCGGCTTCTGCATCTGCGCCTGGCGGCACGAGACGGCGCCTCGCAAGGCCGGCAAGAGCCGGCGGGGGCTCCGTAGACGCAGACCGAGCTGGCGCCAGCAACCGCCCGCCCCGCCCTCACCAGATCCTACAGATCTTCCCCGGCGGCTTGACGAGCGCCTGCCCTGCCTTGCAGTGGAACGCCCGCGCGAACTGCGGCATGTTCGCGACGACGCCGTTGATGCGATAGCGCGGCGGCGAGTGCGGATCGACGAGGGCGTTCGCGCGCAGCCGCTCAGGGCGCTCGTTCGCGCAGGCCCACTGGGCGAAGCCGACGAAGAAGCGCTGCTCTGGCGTCAGCCCGTCGCGCATCGAGAGGGGCTTGCCGCGCGTCTCCTCCTGCCAGGCCATCCACGCCAGCAGCTCCCCGCCGAGGTCGGCGATGTCCTCGCCCGCGGTGAGCTTGCTGTTGACCTTGATGTGGTCCACCACCGTGTAGCCCGCGTACTGGTCGCGCAGGCACTCGGCCCGCGCCTCGAACTCGCGCGCATCGCGCGCCGTCCACCAGTTGCGCAGGTTCCCGTGGGCGTCGAACTGCCGTCCCTGATCGTCGAAGCCGTGCGTCAGCTCATGTCCGATCGTGCCGCCGGTATCGCCATAGTTCGGTGCGTCGTCGAGCTTGGGATCGTAGAGCGGCGGGATCAGCACGGCCGCCGGGAAGTTGATGTCGTTCAGCTGCGGGTCGTAGTAGGCGTTGACGGTCTGCGGGGTGATCTGCCACTCGTCGCGATCGACGGGCAGCCCGATCTTCGCGGCCTCGCGATGCGACTCGAAGCTCGCCGCACGCTCGACATTGCCGAAGAAATCATCGCGTTGGATGATGAGCGTCGAGTAGTCGCGCCAGCGCAGCGGATAGCCGATCTTGTTGCGCACGGCGGCGAGCTTCGCGAGCGCATGGGCCTTCGTCTCAGGGCTCATCCAGTCGAGCTTTTCGATGCGCTCGCGCATGGCGTGCTCGATCTGGCGCGTCATGCGCAGGGCGTGCGCCTTCGTGGCCGCTGGAAAGTTGCGCTCGACGAACTCCCGGCCGAGCGCTTCGCCCAAGTCGCGGTCCACCCAGGCGACGCATTTCTGCCAACGAGGCCGGTCAGCCTTCGCGCCGAGCAGGTAGGCATGATTGAAGGCGAAGTCCTCGGACACGAACGCGGAGGAGAGCTGCGGCGCCGCCGCATCGACGAGCGCCCAGCGCAGGTAGGCGCGCAGGCTCGCCAGGCTCTCGCTGCGGATCAGCGCATCGAGCGCGCGCGTAAACTGCGGTTCGGAGATGTTGATCCAGGGCCGCGCGATGAGCCCGGTCGCCTCGAAGTAGGCGCGCCAGTCGAGCGTTGGGGCGAGCCCGGTAAGCGTCGCCAGAGTGCCGCGGTGATAGACCTTGTACGGATCGCGCTCCTCGACACGGGAGAGCGTGGCGCGCGCGAGCGCCGTCTCGATGCGGAGCACCGTCGCGGCGTCGGCCTGCGCCGCAGCGTGCGCAACGCCCGCGAGCTCGAGCATGCGCGCGACATGCTCGGTGTACTTCGCGCGGATCTCCGCGGACTTCGCGTCCGTCGCGAGATAGTAGTCGCGGTCCGGCAGTCCGAGGCCGCCGGCGTCGATCGCGGCGATGACGCGCGTCGCATCCCGCGCGTCCTGCTCCACGTCGCTGCCAAAGAGCAGTCCCCCGCTGCCGTAGCGCGTCTGGAGGCTCCCAATGAGGCCGCCGATCGCCTGTTTGTCCGCCAGCGCATCGATGCGCGCGAGGTCGGCTCGGATCGGCGCGATGCCCGCTCGATCGATCGCCGCGACGTTCATGCAAGCGGCGAAATAGTCCCCGAGCTTCTGCTCATCCGGAGCGCGGGTCGCGGCCTGGCGCGACAGCTCCTCGAGAATGCCCCACAGATAGCGGCGCACATCGACGGTGAGCTTGCCGTAGACGCTCCAACTCGATTGATCGGCCGGGATGGGATTCGCCTTCTCCCAGCCGCCGCAGGCATAGGTGTACAGGTCCTCGCAGGGATCGGCCGATCGGTCCATCGCCGACGGATCGAGGCCCGGGGAATACGGCAGCGAGGCATAGGGATGGTCGGATTGATCGGGAGGATCCGCTGCCACGCCGGGCGGTCCGGCAGCCAGCATCAGCACGATCAGCGCTGCGGAAGCGAGCGCCGCTCCGGCTCGCGCGCCGGTCGCCCGAAGCGCCGGGATCACAGCAGCACCGTCCGCGACCTCGCAGTCATGGCGACATCGCTCGATGTCTCCGGGCGCGCTCTCGCCGAGCTTCGATCTCGCCGGCTCATCCCTCGCCCGGCCACGCGACGACCCGCTGGCACTGCTCGCCGAGCCCGTCGATGCCGAGCCGCATCGTGTCGCCCGGCGCGAGAAATATCGGCTGCGGCTTCTTCGCTGCGCCGACGCCGGGCGGCGTGCCGGTCGTGATGATGTCCGCAGGCTCGAGCGTCATGAAACGGCTCACGTAGCTCACGAGGTGAGCCACGCCAAAGATCATCGTGCGCGTGTTGCCGGTCTGCATGCGCCGGCCGTTGACCTCGAGCCACAAACCGAGATTCTGCACGTCGCGGATCTCGTCCCGCGTGACGAGCCACGGTCCCACCGGCCCGAACGTGTCGCATCCCTTGCCCTTGTCCCACGTTCCGCCGCGCTCGAGCTGGAATTCGCGCTCGGAAACGTCGTTCACGATCACGTATCCCGCGACATGCTCGAGCGCACGCGCTTCCTCCACGTACCGCGCGCGCGAGCCGATCACCACGCCGAGCTCGACTTCCCAGTCCGTCTTGCGCGACTCACGGGGCAGGACCACATCATCGTAGGGCCCGTTGAGGCAGGTGATGGCCTTCAGGAAGACCACGGGCTCGGCCGGGATCGGGCTTCCCGTCTCCGCGGCATGATCCGCGTAGTTGAGCCCGATGGCGATGAGCTTGCGAGTCCCCGCGACAGGCACGCCGATGCGCGGAGCGCCGCCGACGACCGGAAGTGTGTCGGGATCGATCGCCGCGAGCGCGCGCAGCGCATCGGGTGAGAGCTCGGCAGGTCCGATGTCCGGCACCCGCCCCGCGAGGGAACGAATCCGTCCCTGACCATCGATGAGTCCCGGCTGCTCCCTTCCCGCCGGGCCGTAGCGCAACAGCTTCATGACGCGAGTGTACGGGAAACTGGTAGCCTCTCGCACGGCAAACACGGGGGTGACGACATGCCGTGGAAACGCCGCGCCTTCCGCGGCTCGAATCTCGCGCGCGCGATGCACATCGGAGACCTGCGGGAGATCGCCCGCCGCAAGGTCCCGAATTTCATCTTCGAGTACGTCGAGGGCGGCGCGGAGGATGAAGCGACTCTGCGGCACAATCGCGCCGCGCTCGAGGCGTTGCGGTTCGTGCCGCGCACGCTCGTCGACACACGGACCCGGCATCAACGCCTCGAGCTGTTCGGGCGCGAGAGCGCTTCGCCCCTCGTCATCGCGCCGACCGGCGGCAACGGCCTGCTCTACCCGCTCGGCGACTTCGCGCTCGCCCGCGCCGCCGCCCGGTACAACATCCCCTTCTGCCTGAGCACCGTCTCCACGGCGCGCCTCGAGCGTGTCGCGGAGGCAGTGCGGGTGAGCTCCGCGCCCCAGGATACCGGTGCCGTTTCGCGCCCCGGCGCGAAGGCCGTAGACCCAAGGCTGTGGATGCAGCTCTACGTGATGGAGAACCGCAAGGTCGCCGAGGACATCGTGGCGCGGGCCGCGGCGGCAGGCTATGAAGCGCTCGTCTTCACGACGGACGCGAACACGTTCGGCTCGCGCGAGTGGGATCGGCGCAACTATCGCAGTCCCGGCAAGCCGACGCTGCTCAATCTGCTCGACGCTGCGCGCCATCCGCGCTGGCTCTACGAGGTCCTGGTCCGCCGCGGCGTGCCGAGCTTCGAGAACTTCGCCTCGTTCCTGCCGCCGGGCGCCGCGACCGCGCTCGGCGGCAGCACGGTCATTCCGAAGCTGTTCGCGCCCTCGATCTGCTGGGACGACCTCTCATGGCTGCGGCGGCTCTGGCCCGGCAAGCTCCTCGTCAAGGGCATCCTCTGCGTCGAGGATGCCGAGCGCGCCGCCGACCTCGGCTGCGACGGCATCGTGCTCACGAACCACGGCGGCCGACAGCTCGACTACTGCGTCTCCCCGATCGAGGTGCTGCCGCCCATCGCGGCGGCCGTCGGGCATCGCCTCGCGATCCTCATCGACAGCGGCTTCCGCCGCGGCACGGATGTGATCAAGGCCCTTGCGCTCGGCGCCCGTGCAGTCATGATCGGCCGCGCGACCCTGTATGGGCTTGCGGCCGGGGGGCAGCGGGGCGTCGAGCGCGCGCTCGAGATTCTGACGGGAGAGATCGATCGCACGCTCGGCCACCTCGGATGCCGTACGGTGAGCGAGCTTGGGCCCCATCTCCTTCACGGGCAGGCTCACGGGCAGACTCATGGATACGGCGTGGGCGGCGGCGCTCTGCGCCAGGAGAGCCGAGTGACGACGCCCGGAGACTTACCGCACGAGGCTTGAAATGACCGCAGCGAAGCGCGCCCCCGCCGAATTCGTGCAGGCCATCACCCGGCTCGACGCCACGGCGCTCGTGATCGGCTCGATGGTGGGCTCGGGCATCTTCATCGTCTCGGCGGACATCGCCCGCCAGGTCGGCTCTCCGGGCGTGCTGCTCCTCGTTTGGGCGCTCGCGGGCTTGACGACCGTCATCGGCGCGCTCACCTACACCGAGCTTGCGGCGATGTTCCCGTCGGCGGGCGGGCAGTACGTGTACCTGCGCGAGGGCATCTCGCCGCTTGCGGGCTATCTCTACGGCTGGACGCTGTTCCTCGTCATCCAGACCGGCACGATCGCGGCGGTCGCGGTCGCCTTCGCGCGCTTCACCGCGGTGTTCTTCCCGTCGCTGACGCCCGACGTTTCCCTCGGGTTCACCCTGCATCTGCCGAGCGGGCCGATCGACGTGGGGCTCTCGCCGCAGCGCCTGCTCGCGATCGTGACGGTCATCCTGCTCACGGCCGTCAACGTGCGCGGCGTGCGGACGGCGGCGATCATTCAGACGTCGCTCACCGCGCTCAAGGTTGCCTCGCTCGTGGGCCTCATCATCGCCGGGCTTCTCATGGGGCGGAACGCACACGCGCTCGCCGCGAACTTCGGCGCGGGCTTCTGGCCCGCACGGGGACTCAACGCCTCTCTCCTACCCGCCCTCGGCGCGGCAATGGTGGGGGCGCTCTTTTCGATGGATGCCTGGAACAACGTCGGCTTCGCGGCGGGAGAGCTGCGGCAGCCGCGGCGGGACCTGCCGTTTGCGATGGTCGCGGGCGTGCTCACGGTGACGCTGCTGTATCTCCTCGCGAACCTCGGCTACTTGAGCGTGCTGCCGCTCTCCGGCATCGCCTCCGCGCCGCAGGACCGAGTCGCGACGGCCGTGCTGCAGGCCGTCTTCGGCGGCGCCGGCCTCGCCGTCATGGCCGCGGCGATCATGATCTCGACCTTTGGCTGCAACAACGGCCTCATCCTCTCGGGCGCACGGGTGTATTTCGCGATGGCGCTCGACGGGCTCTTCTTCCGCCGCGTCGGGACGCTCCACTCCCGGCATCGGACGCCCGCGTTTGCTCTCGTCATCCAGGCCGTGTGGACTTGCGTGCTCTGCCTCTCGGGCACCTACAGCCAGCTGCTCGACTATGTGATCTTCGCGGCGCTGATCTTCTACCTGCTCACGGCCGTGAGTTTGTTTGCGCTGCGCCGGACGCGGCCGCAGGCCGAGCGCCCTGTGCCGGTGCCCGGATATCCCTGGCTGCCCGCGCTCTACATCCTGCTGACAGGCGCGATCGCGATCGACCTGCTCATCGTCAAGCCGCGCTACACTTGGCCGGGGCTCGTCATCGTCGCACTCGGCATTCCGGTGTACTTCGCGTGGCGACTCGCGGCTGCCCGCGGGGCCGCACCGGCCGTGCGGACCAGCTGATCCGCGCGGTCGCGCCGACCGAGCGCGCCAGCTGTTCCGCGCTGCCGGGGCATTCCAGCATCGGGCCTGCACATGCCGCCATCGCGCGTGCGGGGCGCGACCGGGGAATCGGTCGGACTGCTATCCTCGGCTCGCCATGCACTGGCTCACCGTCGCCTACCTCGCCGCGCTCGGCACCGGGACACTGCTGCGCCTCTGGCTCGGGTCGCGCCAGATCGCTGCCGCCCGCGACCATCGCGAGCGCGTCCCGGAGCCCTTCGCCAGCACCGTCTCTCCCGCCGAGCACCGCAAGGCGGCGGATTACACCGTCGCGCGCGTGCGGCTCGGCCGCATCGAGGCGCTGATCGATGCCGGCGTTGCGCTCGCCTTCACGGTCGGCGGCGGCATCGCGGCGATCAATGCGCTCTGGCGCCGGACGGACTGGGGCGAGCCCTGGATCGGAACGGGCGTCGTCCTTACGGTGCTGGCCGGCTCCGCGCTCGCGCAGCTGCCCTGCTCGGTATGGCGCACGTTTCGCATCGAAGCCGCGTTCGGCTTCAATCGAACGACGCCGCGGCTCTACCTGGTCGACCGGCTGAAGGGCCTCGCAGTGGCGCTCGTGATCGGCGGTCCCCTGCTGCTCGGAGTGCTGTGGCTGATGGCGCGCTCGGGCGGCTGGTGGTGGCTCTACGCCTGGCTCGGGTGGCTCGCTGTCTCGCTGTTCCTCGCGTGGGCGTGGCCTGCATTCATCGCGCCGCTCTTCAACCGCTTCACCCCGCTCGCGGACGAGGCGCTGAAGGCCCGCGTCGAGGCGCTGCTGGCCCGCTGCGGATTCGCCTCGAAGGGCGTGTTCGTCGTGGACAGCTCACGCCGAACGGCGCACGGCAATGCCTACTTCACGGGCGTCGGGCGCCACAAACGCATCGTCTTCTTCGACACGCTGCTCGAGCGACTGGGCAATGCGGAAATCGAGGCAGTGCTCGCGCACGAGCTCGGCCATTTCCGGCTGCGGCACGTGCGCCAGCATCTCATCGCCTCGGCGACCGTCGCGCTCGCGGGCCTGGCGCTCCTCGCCTGGCTCGCCGAGCAGCGATGGTTCTATACCGCGCTCGGGGTCCCCCTTCCCTCCGTCCATGCCGCTCTGCTGCTCTACATCCTGGTCGCCCCGGCGTTCCTCTTCTTCGTGACGCCGGTTGCGGCGTTCTGGTCGCGCCGTCACGAGCTCGCAGCGGATCGCTTCGCCGCCGAGCACGCGAACGCCGCCGACCTGATCGCGGCGCTGGTCAAGCTCTATCGCGAAAACGCCACCACGCTCACGCCCGACCGGCTCGCCTCCGCCTTCTACGACTCGCATCCTCCAGCGCTCGCGCGCATCGCGCACCTGCGAGCACTCATGATGTCCGGTCAGCCCGCTCAGGCCTGCCCCAAGAGCGCGAGCTGAACGATCCGCACGAGCACGAGCCCTGCCGCAACGATGAGATAGGCGCGCAGCAGGATCATCCCGAAGCGCACGAGCGGAGTCATTGCAATCGGCGGCAGCTCCGAGAGCCGGGGCATGCGCCACTCGGGCGCGCGCTCGAGCGGGCGCTCGCCCGAGGGCATCGCCGCCGCGGCCTCGAACGCCGGCGGCATCGCCGCCTGGCTTGCCGGCGACATCCCCGCCTCGAACGCCTCGAGCGCCGCGCAGGGGCTGCCTACCGCATGGCCGCTGCCCACCGCGCTGTCGCGCGCTCCCCGCCCGTTGCGCCGCGACGCAAACACCGCCGCGGCAATGCCCGCCGCTCCCAGCGCTCCGGCGCCCAACATCGCGAGCACCGCGCCCGTGCCGATATGCTGAAACAGCACGGACACGGTGAGCACCATCGAGAGCGCCACGAGCGCCGCGATGATGAGGCCGGTCAGGAGGTTGAGCCAGGGGCCGTTGACGTACGGCCCGAGCACTGCGCGGTCGTTGCACAGGAGGAGCAGGAACACCGTCGCGCTCGGCAGCAGCACGCCGGCGAGGGTCTGCACCGCATTCGTGAGCAGACCGAGCGGAGTCCCCGGCGCGAGCACCAGCGCCGCGGCGATGACGACGAGGCCGCCATAGACGGCGTAGAACGTCTTCGCCTCGCGCGGCTTGCGATGCAGCGAGTGGCGCAGCGAGAGCACGTCGCCGATGGCATACGCCGTCGAGAGCGACACGGCCATCGCGCCGATGATGCTCGCGTCGATCAGCGCAAGCGCGAAGCAGACCCCGGCGGCGTGCCCGACGTAGCGGCCGAGGCCGGCGGCCACGGCCCCGACGTCGGTGAAGTGGCCGAGCTCCGGCCGGCCGGCGAACGTCTGGGCCGTGAAGGCGATCATCGCGACCGCGCCGATCACGACGAGGACGATGCCGATCCACAGGTCCGCGCGCGCGTAGCGTATGAAGCGCTGCGTGATGCGCTTGTCGATGATGTAGCTCTGCTGGAAGAACAGCTGCCACGGCGCGACGGTCGTGCCGACGATCGCGATGATGAGCAGCATGACCTCAGAGAGCCGGCCGTGCGCCGGCAGGCGCGGCGTCACGAGATCGTGCGCCACCTGCGCGATGGGCGGGTGCACCCAGAGGAGCACCGGCAGGAGCAGCAGGCTTCCGAAGACGAGGAGCAGCGAGACCTGCTCGAAGCGGCGGAAGTCGCCCGTGCCGGCGGCCACGATGATGATGGCAGCGGCGGCCATGACGCCGACCTCGCGCGGCAGGCCGAGATAGCCGAGCGCGAGGCTCACGCCGATGAACTCGGTGACGATCGTGAGCGCATTGAGGAGAAAGAGGTCGATGACGCTGAAGGCGCCCCAGAAGCGGCCGAAGCGCTCGAGGATGAGGCGCGCGTGCCCGACGCGCGTCACGACCCCGAGGCGGACCACCATCTCCTGGTTGACGTAGAGCACCGGGACGAGCAGGAGAAGGGTCCACACGAGCACCGTGCCGTAGTCCTGTCCGGCCTGCGTGTACGTGCCGAAGGCGCCGGCGTCGTTGTCGCCCACCATCGCGATGAGGCCCGGTCCCAGGATGGCGAGCAGAGTCGCGAGGCGCCCACGCCAGCCGCTGCGAGCACCGACATCGCCGCGCCGGATCGTGCCGAGCGCGCCGCGAATGTCGCCGTGGTAGGCGTCGTCGAGGAGGCCCGCGCCGGTGTCGGCCGCGCGGGCGGGCATCAGTTCGAGGATCGGTCCAGACATTGGCGCCTCCTTCCCTGTCCAAATCGGTCGTACCGACCTGGGGAGGCGCGAGTGGCGGAGCGCCTCCCTAGACGGGAAGCTCTCTCGGGTCGCGGCTCACCCAGGCAACGAACCCGCCGCAGGTCACGGTAGAGCGGCTACTGTGACACTCGGACGGGGCATTACTCGATTGAGCGTTCATTCAAGCCCGTGTGTGACCCAAACAGTGCGCGCGCAGCTTCAGGCTTGCGCGGCGGCGCGAACTATATACGCCGCACCCATGCGTAGCAATCCTCTTGCCCGAAAAAAGTTTGCGCGCGCGAGAGCGGCGGCGTTTCAGCGACTCCGGCGACCCGGCTCGCGGTGGCCCGCGCAGGATGTCGACGCTCGCGACATCGAGCAGATCGAAGATCGAGCCGAAGGCCGTGCCGAAGTACACATCGTCGATGTAGAAGCCCACGCCGGGCTCGAAGGTGTATTTGAAGTCCGACTGCCCGACGCCCCGGATCGAGACGAACGCCAGCTTGCCGAAGCCCGATCCCGCAGGCTCGATGTTGACGTTCGGGGCGATGCTCGCGATCTGCGTGACATCCTCGAACCCGTGCTCCTCGATCTGCTGCCCGGTGACGGCCGTGATCGCGATGGGGGTCGTTTGCAGGTTCTCCGTGCGGAACCGCGCGGTGACGACGCCCTCCTGAAGACCGCAATGATCGCAGCAGCAGAAACGGCGAGCAGCCTGGACACGGCAGCTCGCAGGACATGAGACCCTGTCATGATCCTCTCCCCTCGAGTTCCGCCGAGGAACCTCGGCGCTCAGCCCGCCTCGCGGCGCAACGCTTCCGCCGTAGTCCTGTCCGCAGCCGCCGCGCGCACCCGCGATGGTGCAGTCTCAATGAGCGCGAGACCGAGCGCCCCGCCGACGAGCGCGCAGGCCGTCTCGATCAGCACCGGCGTCGCAAGTCCCCATTGATCCGCGAGCGCGCCGGCGAACGCATTGAGGCCGAACCCGCCCACGACCTCGCCCGTGCAGACGACGAGACCCATCGCCGTCGCCGCATAGCGGCGCGAGATCGTCTCGCCGGGAATCACGCCCATGAAAAGCGGGAAGGTTCCGCAGGCCAGCCAGCCGATGAACATGAGCGCGCCCAGGACGAACACCGAGCCCTGGAAGTAGAGCGCCGCCAGAGGCGAGAGCGCGCCGAGCAGGCAGAATCCGATCATGGCGGGCTTGCGGCCGATCCGGTCTGAGAATGCGGGAACCGTGAAAGCGGAGAGCGCCGAGGCGGCGCCGAGCGCAGTCATCAGGTAGCTCATCACCGGTGGAGAGAAATGGCGGTAATCGGTGAAGAACTTGGGCAAGAACGTCCACCCCAGGATGAGCCACGCCACCATGAAGATCGAGATGAGACAGCACAGCAGAATGTTGCGCACGCGGAGCATCGCAACGAGTCCCATGCGTGCACCCGTGCCGCCGAGACCTGCCGTATCCACCGCCGCCTGCGCCGCCTTGTCGGGCTCGCGCACCCAGAGCAGCACGGCGAGCGCCGTGAGGAGTCCCGGCGCGCCGGCGATATAGAACGCGGAGCGCCACCCGAACCACTCGGCGAGCGCGACGAGCACGAGCGGGGCGAGACTCTGGCCGAGCACGGAGGAGAAGAAGTTCTGCATGATCCCCGCATTGATGCCGCGGCGCCGCTCGGAGGACTCCACCGCCATGATCGCGAGGCAGACCGGCAGGAACGGCCCCTCGACGGCGCCCATCACCATGCGCGAGGCGAGCAGCACGGGGAAATTCGGCGCGAGTCCCGAGATGAACGAGCAGAGCGAGAAGATCACCAGGAACGCGAGGAGGAAGGGCTTGCGCACGCCGGTCGCGTCCGACCAGCGGGCGATGAAGTAGGCCCCGAGCGCCCACGTGATCGCGAGGCCCGAGCCGATGAGCCCAGTCTCCGTGTTGTCGAGGCGGAGGTCGTGCTCCATGAGCGGCACGAGGATCGTGCCCGCATTGCGGTCGAAGAAGGCGATGCCGAACGCGAAGCCCAGGATGAGCAGCAGCCGGTTCTCGTAGCTCCCGAGGCCGCTCGATACGCGGTTCTCCGCCATGTCTCCTCGCTCTCGAGGCCTGCGCCGGATCAGGCGGGGACAGTCCTCGACAGCGAGGAACGGCCCGCGGGGATGCGCGGCTCGCTCGTTGAGATATCAATACTCCTTTCCGGGCGCGAGGTCGAGCGCGGGCGCGCGCGGGCAGGGGCGCGGACACGGACACGGGCGCGGGCGCGCTGGCCGAGGGCAGCAACGAGCTCGGGTCACTCCGGCGGGAGATACGGCACCGCGCGCTCGGCCGCTTGCCACATCTCATCGGCAGAAGGACTCTGCATCTCCTCGAGCAAGTGGCCGACGAGCCCGGCGCAGCGGGCCGTCAGCACCACTCCTCGGATTGCCTGCGCCGGAATGTCCACCTCGCGCAGCGCGACGGCGATCGCGGCGCTGACGTTGGTCGGCAGCCGCCGGCCGAGCGCTTGAGCCACGGCCGTCTCGAGCAGGCTCAGCGCTTCGATATGTCGTCCAGGGGCGCCCTGAGCGCGAACGACCTCGATGAGGCGCGGGACGCGCGGGTCGCCCGATCGATGGGTGGGATGACCGAAGCCCGGCAGGGGCCGGCGCTCCCGGCGGAAGCTCTCGACGAGCTGCGCGGCTCGCCCGGTGCGACCAGCCGCCGGCGCCGCTACGATCTCATCGAGCACCTGCGCGCAGGCGCTCGCCGTACCGGCGAAGCGGTCGCCGACGCCGAGCAGCCCGGCCGCGACGGCGCCCTGAAGCGACTCCGGCGCGCCGAGCAGCGTGAGCCGCGCGGCCACGGCCGACGGCACGAGGCCGTGCTCCATGATCGCGACCAGCACCGCATCGGTCACGGCGACCTGGCTCGGCGACGGCTCCCGCCCGAGCAGATGGAAGAGGAACATCTGCGTGAACGAGACCTTGCCGATGAGATCGGCCACGAGATCGCGGCCGCGCACCTCGATGCGGTCGGGCGTCGCACCTGCGATGCGGGTGTGCTTGGCGCTGCGATTCGACAAGAGGGCTTCTCCGTCCGCGGCCGAGGCCGCTGCCTTCATTCGTCCCGCCGGGATACCTCTGTCGTAATCGGGGGGACCGTGGCGCGACCCGTGACCGGGTTCGCGTACTGGAAGGGAATATCGTAGACGAACGGGAACATCTTGAACCGGAAGGTCGGCGGCGCATCCGGCGGATAGGTCTTGCTCTCGCCGGGCGGCTCGGGATTCGCGCCCCAGACCCAGCCGCCCTGATAGCTCGCGGCGAGCGTGTTGAACGGATGGTCCGTCTTCAACCGCCAGATCCCATCTCCGCCCTTGACCGCGACGTTCTCATACACCGCGGCGCCGAGCGAGGCTCGCGGCCCGAACGCCATCTGCTGGAACATGTACGTGCGGATGCGCGCCGTCCGGCCGTCGTTCGAGATGTCGATGACCGGCTGCAGCTGCATGTGGTTGCCGAGCACACCCGGCGACGGCCCCTCGTGGCCGCGCCCGAGACCGTTCAGCAAATAGTTCAGAATGTGCGCGCGCCCCTCGTAGACGCCGCGCTGAGCGAGCTCCATCGTGCCGTCCTCGGCGAACAGGCTCGCGAGGTCGTGCCAGAGATCCTTGTCGAGGTAGTAGCCGTAGGCGCTCTCGAGGTTTTCGAGCTCGTCGTAGTCCTTTACGCGAGCGATCGTCCGCTCGGCCTCGGCGAGCACGGCCTCCACGTTCACTGCGCGCGGCGGCTTCCAGCGCTCGCCTCGCGGAGCCAGCATCGCGGCGGCCGCCTCGGGGCTCGGTCCGCCGACTTGCGGGTAATGCGGCGGCTCGCCGGTCACCGGGTTGCGGTAGTCGAACGGCGGAACGAACGCCTTCGGGTAGATCGCGTAGACCTCGGTGGGCGGCCGATCGGGCGGCAGCGTGGCGCTCGGACCGGGCGCGGGCTCGGCATCCTTCGCCCAACCCTTGTCGTAGTCGCTGATGAAGGTCGGGTAGTAGTGGAGCGACTTGATCTTCCAGACCCCGCCCTGCTTCACGAAGGTGTCCTCATAGGTCCCCTCGCTCCACTTGCCCCACTCGTGATAATGGCCGGTCATCGCGAGCTCGCGGCTCCGCACGCGCGCGATCCTGCCGTCCGGCGCGACGTGCACGACGGGCTGCAGCTGGATGTGATCGTTCATCCAGCCGTAGGTGAGGCCGTCGGGCCCGAGCAGATTCAGGAACTCGCGGATGCGGCGCTTGCCGACGTACACGCCGCGCTGGCCCATCTCGATCGTGCCGTCGTCCGCGAACAGATCGGCGACCTGCTCCCACATCGCCCGAGAGAGATAGTAGCCGTAGATGCGCTGTAGGTTCTCGACCTCTTGCGCATCGCGCAGCAGCTCCGCGCGGTGCAGAAGCGACGCCGCGCGCCGCCGTACATCCTCGCGCCCAGGGTGCGCGCGGCGCGCCGCCTCGATCGCCGCCACGTCGGCATCCGTGACGGTCCACGCTGAAGCGCCAGATTGCGTCGTGCCGGGGTTCTCATAATCGAACGGCGCGATGCAAGCCTGCGGGAATCCCTCGCAGGAGGTGTCGCGCGGCCGGTCTGGCGGATGCGCCAGATGACGGAAGGGGCGCCTGCGCTCGGCCGATGGCGCCGCGGACGTGCCGGCCGGCGGGGCGGCATCCGGCGAAGCGGCCGCGCCGGGACGGACCGTCACGTTCGATGTGCCAGGCCGCCCCCCTTGCCCCGCGATCGGCGGGGATCCCGGAGCGGCCCAGCCCGTTTCATACGGCGCGCCGAAGCCGGAGTAGTAGTCGAGCTTCTGAATCTTCCAGACACCGTGATCTTTGATGTAGCGGATCTCGTAGATCCCTTCGGCCCACACCGCCCCGCCGCCGTAGTTGCCGAACATCGCGAAGGCGCGCCAACGGCCTCGCGCCGTCTTCCCCCCCGGATCGAGATGCACGACCGGCTGGATGTTCATGTGGTTGTACAGCCGGCCATCGCCGAGGCCGAGCTCGCCGAGCTTCTTGCCCCCGACGTTCATGTACAGGTGCTCGCGGATGCTTTTCCATCCGACGAAGACGCCCGCGGGATAGTTCGCGACCGCATCCTGGCTGAAGAGCTGCGCCACGTCCTCCCACATCCCTTTGTCGACGTAGTAGCCGTAGGCGCGCTGAAGGTTCTCGATGGCGAGGATGTCTTCCCCGGCGGTGACCTCCGCCTCGAGACGGTCGAGGCGCGCTTCGATGCCGGCATGCGCACCCGAGGCCGATGGGGCGCCATCGATGGGCGATTGGGCGGCGTTGCCAGGCGATGGGATGACATCGCCCGGCGATTGAACGGCGCCGGCAGGCGATTGCGCGGCGCTGACGCTGCCGGTCCTCATGAGGCACGCCGCCGCTGCAAGCCCCACGAGCATCGCCGTGGCGATACGCTGTCGCATGATTCCCCCGCACGACGCGACGGTGTGGCGAGCCCGCTCGGCGCCTCGCCGCGCCACTCCGCGTCGCATCAGATCATGAGCATGAGGTCGATCGGCTCGACGTGCTCCCACGCGACGGGAGAGGTGCGCGCCGGCGAATGCGGAATCGGATGGGCGTAGCGCGGCGCATGCCCCCACATGTCATCGATGTGCCAGTCGGTGTCGTGAGGCGTCGGCCCGGCGTCGCAGAGCGCGTGCGAGTCGTCCGGCGAGCGCAAGCCTTCCCGGTCACCCACGAGGCCGAGGGCGCGCGCCCGCGACGGCGCGGCGATCGCGACGGCCAGCACTGCGGCCGCGGTCCCTGCCGCGCCGAGGAACGCGCGGCGATCCAGCCGTCCCGCCTCCGCGTCAGCCGCACGCTCGCTGCCGGAGAAGTCCGCGAGCGCTGCGCGCGGAGGACGATTGCGATCCGCCGCAGGCGCGCTCACAGCGTCTCTCCGAACTCATCGTTGACCGGCGGCAGGACGGACTGCGGATACCAGTTCGTGTGCGTGCCGCTGCGCAGTCTGAACGGCAGCTTCACCGTGGCGATCACGCCCTCCTCCATCCGCTGGGCGTCCACGATCACGAGATCCGACGACATCGACTCGTAGTTGCTCGCGATAGCCATGATGTAACCGTCGCCCTCGGCGGTCGAGTTCTTGCGCGGAACGAACATCGCCTCCTGCAGGCCGAGGACGCGATCGACGGGGCATTGCTTGATCTCGCCCGTCTTCACGTCGAGGCGCTGCAGGACGTTCATGACGAACCGGCCCATGTGCTGCATGGCGGGCGCGCGCTCGATGTCGGGCGTGATGGAGGGATCGTGGCTGCTCAGGAAAGCATACCGGTAATCGAGCGAGAGGTAGCGATCGTCCATGCGCGGCAGGAAGCCCGGCGTCTTGGAGATCACCTCCTCCTCGAAGGTGTCCTTCTTCGAGTTGAGATTGAACGTCCAGCGGCGGATCTGCGACGGGTCGCGCTCGCCGTCCGAGGTAGGCAGCTCCATCGTGATCTTGCCGCCGCGGTCGGTGGCGTTGAGGAAGTGCAGCGTATTGCGCGCGGGTCCCTTGAACCAGCGGACGTCCCGCGCCTCCCCATCCCGCGGGATCACGGCGATCATCGTGGGCAGGCTCGGGTCCCAGTCCCACATCGGCAGGCCCTTCTTCAGCCGCTCGAGGCTCGTCGTGCGGGCGATGAGCGGAATGAGGATGTGCTTCTGGGTGATCGCCTGGTCGTGCATGATGCCGACGTACGGGGCCTCGAACCACCACTGCCGCGTCACCTTGCCCTCCGGGCTCACGATGCAGGCCGTTACGTCCTTCGTGAGCAGTCCCTTTGCCTGATACCCGTACGCGATCATCTCCCCGCTCACGGGATCGACTTTCGGATGCGCCGACATCGTCTGCGAGCCCCACTGGCCGTCGAAGTCCCACTGCCCGAGCGTCTGCAGCGACTGCGGATCGACGATGAAGGGAAGCGAGTCCTCCTTGAGCGTGTAGAGCTTGCCGCCATGCCAGTACATGTGCGTGTTCGCGGCGGAGCGGTTGATGTGCCGCACGCTCGGGTCGTCGGTGAACGGATTGCGATAGACGCCGAAGAGGCGGCGCCGCGCGTGGCGCTCGGCCATCAGGCGCGCTGTCTTGATGTAGCGGCCGCGATAATCGACGTGCCCGTTCTTGAAGCGGAAGCGGCTCAGGTGCCCGTCGCCGTTGAAGCCGGTCATCCACTCGTTCATCGGCGGTCGGTACTCGAAGTCGCACTGCATGCGATAGAAGTTGCCCTCAATGTCCGAGGGGATTTCCCCCCAGACCTCGCAGTCGAAAACGTCCGCCTCGAAGCGGGTCGGGCTGTTGAATCCCGGCGGGAAGAGCGGGTGGCCTCGGAAGTCCACGGAAGACGTCATGTTCATGCTCCTGTGGCCGCGCAGCGACCTCTCGGCAGCGCGGCGCACTGATGATAACTCAACGCCCCCGGCGCGTCGCCGCGCGCGAGCCCCAGCCGGCCGCGGTCGCGGCCGAGCGCTCAGAGGTTCCAGCGGACCCGTACCATCCACTCGCGCGGCGCGCCAGGGGTGCCCACTCGCCCGACGGCGGGATAGAGGCTTTGCTGCCCGTTCGGCAGCGTCGCGACGGAACTCGCCGCGCCGAGCTGCTGCCAATAGAACTTGTTGAACACATTGAGCGCCTGGAACGCCACGTCCCACTTGTCCCCGTCGGGCGCATACGTGAGCGAGGCATTGAACAGGCTGTAGCCGGGCAGTATGAAGTCCGGCCGCACCTGGTACACGTTCTGCGGGCCGTTGGTCATGTATCCCTGGTACCGCCAGTCGAGACGCGGCGTCAGCGTGCCGCCGTTCGGGAACAGGATGCCGTACTGAGCTCCCCCGCTCGCGGTCCACTCCGGTTGCCGGCGCACCGAGGGGTCGATGTAGCCGGGGTTCGCGGGATCCTTGATCTTGTCGTGGAACCTGATCCAACCCGCGGACAGATTGAGGAGCAGCCTGTCGATCGGCTCGGCGTAGCTCTCGAGTTGCGCCCCGGGCATGTACGCCGGAATGAGCGTGTAGAAGAACCACGGCGAGAGGCCCGGCGTGCCGGCGAGATCGGTTCCCGCCGGGCACGGGCCGCCCGCCAGGAAGTAAGGCTTGCCGGGATTGAGCGAGAGGGCGTTCGAGCACTGGGTTGCCAGCTCGAGATTGAGGTAATCGTAGTCTTCGTAGAACAGCGCGCCGTTGACCCTCAGGCGGTGGTCGAACCAGTCGGTCTTCGCGCCGATCTCGTAGTTGATCGCCTTCTGGCCGGGCACCGGCTCCTCGAGCTGGCCGATGGTCTCGATGCGGGCGTTGAACCCGGGGAGCGTGAAGCCGCTCGCGGCCTCGCCATAGACGAAGATCGTCGGCGTCACCTGATAGTTGATGCTGCCGCTCCAGGTCCCGCGGCTGCCCGACTGCACGACCGGTCCGGGCAGAATGATGCTGTACCCCGGCGCGACGCTGTTGTGCGCGTACTTCTCCGTCTGGTACTGGTCCGAGTAGCGCCAGCCGCCGGAGACCGACCATTTGTCCGTCAGCTTGAAGTCGAGGTGCACGTACCCGGAGATGTTGTTCGTCGAGAAGCCCTGCACGTTGGTGAAGTTCGGCAGGATTCCGTACGGGAAGGCGGGCCCAAGCGGCACGTTGAAGGCATCGAACTGCACGGTGCTCACCTCGAGCTCGCGCGCATCGTATTCGAAGCCGCCGACGGTGTACTCGAGCCGGTCGTTGAAGACATCGCCCGTCAGGCGCAGCTCATTGGAGAACTGGCGGTGCTCCTGGGGGAAGTACTCGCTCTGCGTGAGCCCGAATGGCGTGAGATCGCTGTCGTTGCCCCAGTTCGCCGTGTACTTGCGCCAGGCCCAGATGTACTTCAGGGCCAGGTGGTCGAGCAGCCCCCAGTCGAGCGTGGCCGATGTGCCGTACTCGTCCAATCTCTGCGTCGGGTTGAACTGCTGACCGGTGACGATGTCGCCGAACGTCGAGTAGTTGTCCCAGGGACTGGGGGAGACGAAGTAGGGATTGCCCCCCGCGACGCCGGCGTAATTCATGCCGAACTTCGGGAACACCACGGTCGCGCTGTACAGGTTATTGAGCGTGTCGTGCGGACCGCCGTACGGCGTGAGCAGCGTTTGCAGCGGCGGCTCGTCGGATTGCCGGTAATAGTACGCGCTCGCATTCACTTCGACACGCGAGATCGGCAGGTAGCGCAGCTCGGCCCGGATCCCCTGATGATCGAATCCTCCGAGACCGCCGAGCGCGCAGTTCGTCTGCGCGTACGTGCTGATCGTCTCCGGGAGCGTTCCGTAGGCGGAAGCCGGAGCGCCGATCGCCTTCATCTCGCAGGTGAAGTCGAGATAGTGCCCGATGCTCTGCTCGCTGCGCGACACCGCGACGACCCGCGCGTAGAGCTTGTCCGGAACGAGTACGGCGTTGCCGGTGCCGACGACCTCCACCCGGTGCTTCTCGCCGTAAGCGAGCTCGAGCGAGGCGGAATTCTTGTCCTGCGGCTTGTTCGTGATGAGCCGGATGGCCCCGCCGATCGAGTTGAAGCCGAACAGCGTGCCCTGCGGTCCGTTCGCGACCTCGACGCGCTGCAGGTCGGCCAGATCGAAGGAGGACCCCGTGAGCGACCCCTGATAGACGTCATCGACGTAGACGCCGACCGTCGGCTGGAACGAATAATCGAAGTCGGTCTGATTGAACCCGCGCAGTCCGATCGTCTCGGTCGGCCCGAAGTTGCTCACCGGCTGGCGGAAGTACGCGTTCGGGATCGTGTTGCCGATGTCGTTGACGTTCGTGAGTTGCTGCTGCTGCAGGTCCTCGGACGAGATCGCGGTGATCGAGAGCGGCGTCGATTGCAGGTTCTCCGCGCGGAATCGCGCGGTGACCACGACCTGCTCGAGCTCGCCGGCACCGGGCGCCTGCGCCGTCTGCGCCGTGGAGGGCTGCCCGGCGGCGCCGCCCTGCTGGGTCTCCTGCGCGAATGTCGGCAGCGCGATGAACGCCGCGGTCGACACGAAGAGCGGCACCGGCGCAGCGCGCCGCAGGAACGTGCGGAGGCAGGTGGACACCGCGGAAGCCCTCTCGGGACCTGCGCCGCGTCTCGACACGTGGTTCATAGCATCCCCCTGATGAGCGATTGGCGCTCGCTGCGTGAGCCGAACGCTCACTTTTGCTATGTTGGAGTCTGCCTCGATCCGCACGCTGCGGCAAGGTGCAAAGTCTGGTCGTTCCGCCACACGGGCGCTCGCCGGCATGCGGAAGTTGTATTGTCAACGCCGGGACCTCGATGCCAATGCCACGCCTTTTGCGCCGCCCCTGCCTTGCCGCGGGGGCTGCCGCTCCTGTCGGGCGAGCCGCCGCTCGCACCGCATTGCTCGCCGCGCTTGCCGTTGTCGTTGCGGCGTCCGCCTGCGCCGTCCAATCCGCGGCTGCCGACGAATCCCTCGCCGAGCCCATCCCCGCTTTCACCGCGGCGCGGCTTGCCGCCTGGCCACGCGACGGCTGGTACACCAACGGCGGCAATCTCGCGAATCAGCGCTGGTCCCCGCTCGACCGCATCAACCGCTCGAACGTCGCGCAGCTGAAGGCGCGCTGGCGGGCCTCGCTCAATGGCTCGGGCCTCAACCCGCGCGACGGCAACCAGGCCCAGCCGATCGTCTACGACGGAACCATCTACGTCTCGACCGGTGAGGGCGACGTGTTCGCCGTCGCGCTCGACACCGGCAAGGTGCTGTGGGAGTTCAAAGCGAACGTCGATCCTGAGGTCGCCCGCCCCTGCTGCGCGTGGCCGGGCCGTGGCGTGGCGATCGGCGACGGGAAGGTCTACGTCGGCGAGCTCGATGCGCGCCTCATCGCGCTCGATCAGCATACCGGCAAGGTCGCCTGGACCGTCCAGGCGGAGGACCCGAAGCAGGGTTACGTGATCGCGAGCGCACCGCTCTACTACGACGGCATGGTGATCACCGGCTTCGCTGGCAGCGACATGGGCATACGCGGGCGGATCAAGGCCTACGATGCCAAGACCGGAAGGCTCGTGTGGACCTTCTACACCGTGCCCGGACCGGGCGAGGTCGGCCACGACACCTGGCCCAAGAATTCGGAGGTGTGGAAGTATGGCGGCGCCGCGATCTGGCAGACCCCCGCCGTCGACCCGGGGCTGGGGCTCATTTACTTCTCCACTGCGAACCCCGGGCCCGTGCTGGACGGCGCCGTACGCGCGGGCGACAACCTGTTCAGTGTCTCGATCGTCGCGCTCGATGTGAAGACGGGGAAGTACCGCTGGCACTTCCAGCAGGTACACCATGACATCTGGGACTACGACTCCCCGAACCCCGTCATCCTGTTCGACGCCGTCTACGGCGGGAAGCTGCGTCACGGCCTCGCCGAGGCGGCGAAGACAGGCTGGGTGTACCTCCTCGATCGCGAGACCGGCAAGCCGCTCCTCGGCATCGTCGAGAAGCCCGTGATGCAGCTTGCGCAGCAGCACACCTCGGCGACGCAGCCCTTCCCGATCGGGGATGCCATCGTGCCGCAGGAGATAGACATCCCGCCCGAAGGCTACGAGCTCGTGAACCACGGGCGCATCTTCACGCCGTTCGCCGAGCACCCGGCGGTCTGGAAGCCGCTCGCCGCCGTCAACTGGCCGCCGAGCTCATATGATCCCAGGCTGCATCGCATGTTCATCTGCGCGACCGATTCGATGTGGGGCGCAGTGGGCGGCGATCCCAACTATCCGGTAAAGCCGGGTCCGCTCTACTCCGGCAGCGTGGTGCAGCGCTTCGCGGCGCCCCGCCGGGGCATCTTCGCCGCGCTCGATGTCACGACGAACCGCCTCGTGTGGCGGCAGCAATGGGTCGATACCTGTTACAGCGGCTCGGTCGCGACCGCGGGCGGGCTCGTGTTCGTCGGGCGCAACGACGGCCGGCTCACCGCGCTCGATGAGCTCTCCGGCAAGAAGCTCTGGGAATTCCAGACCGATGGCGGAGTCAACGCGCCCGCAAGTGTCTTCGAGCACGACGGCAAGGAATACGTCGTCGTCCTCGCCGGCGGCACGACGCTCGCGGGCAGCAAGCACAGCGACGGCCTATGGCTGTTCTCGCTCGATGGCACGATCCACTCGTTGCCGCGCGGGTCCGCGGACCCGGGGCCGCGGCGCTTTGGCGGTCCGCCGGGAGGCGCGGGCGGCCCACCCGCAGGCGCCGGCGGCGGCGCACCGACTCGGGCGGGGGGACCGGCCGGCGCAGGCGCCGCCGCCGGGGCAGATGCCGCAGCGCTGCTCACAGGACCCGCCGATGCAGCGCACGGCAAGCTGATCTTCACGACGACCTGCGTCGTCTGTCACGGGGTGACAGGCCAGGGCGGCACTCATGGCGGCGCAAAGCTCACACACGTCCTCACGAGGGAAGGCGTCGCCAACGTCGTGATGCACGGACGCAATGACATGCCTGCCTTCGGCTCAGCGCTCTCGCCGCAGCAGCTTCGCGATCTCACGGCGTATGTCATGGAGCTCGCGGCGCGGAACTGAGCGCGCCGGTGAAAGCGCGCCCTCGCGCGGGACAGTCCATGCGGGGACAGTTCGTGCGGGGACACCCCACGCGAGGACAGTCCGTCCGGGAACCTTGACCGCTCGCGCGACGTTTCTGCACCGTCTCGAATGGAGGGCGTGGCCATCGGCCGGAACAACACGTCGCACCATCGCACGTGCGCGTCGAGAATCGCGGCACGGCGCGCACCGACAATCGGGGCGTGGCTCGCATCGAGAATCTCGGCGCGGCGCACCTCCCGAATCGGGGCGCGGCTCGGTTGCGCATTCATCCTGATTGCTCCGCTTGCAGCCTGCGGGCGGGCCGTGCTCGAGCCCGCCGGCCCGGTGAGCACGGCCGAGCGCCTGATCCTGTTCGACTCGCTCGTGATCATGAGCGCGATCGTCATTCCGGTGATCATCGCGACGCTCGCGTGCGCCTGGTGGTTTCGCAGCTCGAATCCGCGCGCCCGCCGCAGGCCGGATTTCGTCTACTCCGGGCGCATCGAGCTGCTGGTCTGGGCTATCCCGGCGCTCGTGATCATCTTCCTCGGCGGAATCGCCTGGATCAGCGCCCACGACCTCGATCCGGCGAAGCCGCTGCCCGCGCACACGCGCGCGCAGCCCCTCGACATCCAGGTCGTCTCACTCGACTGGAAGTGGCTGTTCATCTATCCCGATCAGGGCATCGCGAGCGTGAACCGTCTCGTCGTGCCGGTCGGTGTGCCGCTGCACCTGCGCTTGACCTCCGCGACGGTCTGGAACGTGTTCTGGGTGCCGCAGCTCGGCACCATGCTCTACTGCATGCACGGCATGGCCGGGAATCTCTGGCTCGAGGCAAGCCGGCCGGGCGTCTTCCCCGGCGAGTCGGCGATGATCAGCGGCGATGGATTTGCGACCATGCATTTCGACACCGCTGCGGTGGCGCCGGAGGAGTTCTCCGCCTGGGCGAGGACGGCGCGCAGCGCAGGCCCCGTGCTCGATGACCGCAGCTATCGCGGCCTGCTCCGGCAGAGCACGGCCGTACCACCCTACACGTATCGCTCGGTGCAGCCCGGCCTGTTCCAGGCGATCGTGCTCTCGAAGCTGCCTCCGGGCGAGGGACCGGGAGCGGCATCCGAGGTTCACCCGCTGAGTCCCGGAGAAAGCAAATGATGAGCCCCGGGGAGAGAGGATGAACATCGCCGGCAAGCTCAACTGGCACGTGTTCCCGCTCGAGCAGCCGCTGCCGCTCTATGCAGGCGGGACGGTGTTCCTGATCGCCGTGGCCGTCGCGATCTACGTCATCGCGAAGGGCTACCTCCCGTATCTCTGGCGCGAGTGGATCACGAGCGTCGATCACAAGCGGATCGGCGTCATGTACTGCGTGCTCGGCGCGGTCATGCTGGTGCGCGGCTTCATCGACGCGATCATGATGCGCACCCAGCAGGCGCTCGCCTTCCACGCGCCCGGATTCCTGCCGCCGTCGCACTTCGATCAGGTGTTCTCCGCGCACGGCACGATCATGATCTTCTTCGTCGCAATGCCGTTCATGATCGGCCTCATGAACCTCGTCGTCCCGCTGCAGCTCGGCGTGCGCGACGTGGCGTTCCCGACGCTCAACTCGGTGAGCTTCTGGCTCACGGCCGCGGGAGCGCTGCTCATCAATCTCTCGCTCGTAATCGGCGAGTTTTCGCGCACCGGCTGGCTGCCCTATCCGCCGCTCTCCGAGCTTCGATACTCGCCGGGGGTGGGCGTCGACTACTACTGCTGGGGCTTGCAGATCTCGGGGATCGGGACACTGCTCACCGGAATCAATTTCGTCACGACGATCCTCAAGCTGCGTGCGCCCGGTATGCACTATACGCGCATGCCGGTGTTCTGCTGGACTGCGCTCGCCGCGAACCTGCTCATCGTCGCCGCCTTCCCGATCCTCACCGCCACGCTCGCAATGCTGCTGCTCGACCGCTACGTCGGCTTCCACTTCTTCACCGACATGGCCGGCGGCAACTCGATGATGTTCATGAACCTCATCTGGGCGTGGGGCCATCCCGAGGTCTACATCCTCGTCCTGCCCGCCTTCGGCATCTACTCGGAGGTGGTCCCGACATTCTCGGGAAAGCCGCTGTTCGGTTACCGCTCGATGGTCTACGCGACGATGGCGATCTGCCTGATCTCCTTCATGGTGTGGCTGCATCATTTCTTCACGATGGGCGCGGGCGCCGACGTTAACGCCTTCTTCGGCATCATGTCGATGATCATCGCGGTGCCGACCGGCGTGAAGATCTTCAACTGGCTGTTCACGATGTACGGCGGGAACGTGCGCCTCACCTCGCCCATGCTCTGGGCGATCGGATTCATCGTGAGCTTCGCGATCGGCGGGATGACCGGCGTGCTGCTCGCCGTTCCGACGGCCGACTTCGAGCTGCACAACAGCCTGTTCCTCGTCGCGCACTTCCACAACGTCATCATCACGGGCGTGCTGTTCGCGGCGTTCGCGGGATCGACGTACTGGTTCCCGAAGGCGTTCGGCTTCGTGCTCGACGAACGGCTCGGCAAGCTCGCGTTCTGGCTGTGGCTCATCGGCTTCTGGGTCGCATGGGGACCGGGCTATGCGCTCGGGCTCGAGGGCATGACGCGCCGCCTGCAGCACTATGACCGCGCCGAGTGGCAGCCCTGGCTGCTCCTCGCCGCCGCGGGCGTCGCCCTCATCCTGTGCGCGATCGCGACGCAGGTCGCGCAGCTCGTCGTCTCCATCCGCACACGCGAGCGGCGCCGGGACGTGACGGGCGATCCGTGGGACGGCCGCAATCTCGAGTGGGCCACAGCCTCGCCCCCGCCGCCTTTCAACTTCGCCGTGCTGCCGAACGTCGCCGATCAGGAGCCCTACTGGGACATGAAGGTGCGCGCACGCGAGACCGGGCACCTGCAAACGCCCGAGCCGCGTTACGAGCCGATCCCGATGCCGCGCAACTCGTCGACCGGCTTCGTCACCGCCTTCTTCGCCGTCATCACCGGATTTTCGCTCATTTGGCACATCTGGTGGCTCGTGCTCGTCGGCCTCGCGGGGGCGTATGCCACGTTCGTCGTATTCGCCTGGCGGGACCACGATGAGGTATTGATCCCCGTGGAGGAAGTGGCCCGTCTCGATCAGGCGAACCGAGCCGCGCGCTCCGCTGCGCTGCTGCGCGATAGCGCCCGGCAGCAGCAGGAAGCGGTCACGTGAGCGCTCCGAGCGCCGCGCTGCGCGCCGGCCGGGATCCCTATCACGTCGGCCACGAGCCGCCCCGCAGCCTGTCCCCCTACGCCGGCCACGGCGGCGGCGGACCCTCCCCGAAGCGTATCGTCGTCGGCTACGGCTTCTGGATCTTCATCCTCTCCGACGTGGTCATGTTCTCGGCGTTCTTCGCCACGTACGCCGTGCTGCACGATGCGCGGGCCGGCGGACCGGGACCTGGCGAGCTGTTCAATCTGCACACGACCGCGATCGAGACCGCGTGCCTGCTGCTGTCGAGCTTCACCTGCGGGCTCGCGAGTCTGGCGGTCGGCGCGCGCAGCCTCATGTGGACGGAGGTCGCGCTGCTCGTCACGGGACTGCTGGGGCTTGCCTTCGTCGGCCTCGAGATCCACGAATTCATCGGTCTCGTCGCCCGCGGCGCGGGTCCGCGGCGCAGCGCCTTCCTGTCTGCCTTCTTCACGCTCGTGGGATGCCACGGCGTGCACGTCTCCTGCGGGCTGCTCTGGCTCGGGACGATGATGGCGCAGTTCTTCGCAAAGGGTTTCCGGCAGAACATCCGCCACCGCTATCTCTGCTTCTCGCTCTTCTGGCATGCCCTCGACATCATCTGGGTAGGCATCTTCAGCGGCGTCTACATCATCGGAGTGCTCACGGCATGAGCGGGGATCCGAGCCAGCGCGGCGCGGCCCCACAAGGCGTGCCTGCACAGAGCGCGCCTGCGCAGGAAGCGCCGCAGGATGCGCCACTGGAAAATTCGTCGCAGGAAGTTTCGTCTCAGGAAGTCTCGCCGCAGGAAGATATCTGGGGCGCCGGCTCCCGTGTGGGCGAGGATCGGATCCCCGGCGAGCCGTCGCCCGAGCTTGCCGAGGCCACGCTCGGCGGGGAGCTGCGCCGGTACGTGCTCGGCCTCGTGCTCTCGGCGGCGCTGACCGCCGCGGCGTTTCTGTCCGTCGGCACGCACGTCATCTATGGCCCCGGCATCGTCATGGCGGTCGTCGTGTTCGGGCTCGCACAGGTGGGCATTCACCTCGTCTTCTTCCTGCACCTCACGACCGCGCCCGACAACACGAATAACGCCCTCGCCCTCGCCTTCGGCTTTCTCATCGTATGCCTCATCGTGTTCGGCTCGCTCTGGATCATGTACAACCTGAATCACAACATGATCCCGCCGAGCGAGTTGATGCTGATGCAACGCTGACGCCGATGCACCGCTGAGCCGGGCGCAGCCTCAGCGTTCCCTTCGCGTCGCTAGATCGTTGACGATGTAGGCGGCCACATCGTTGAGCTCGTCGGCGGAGTAGACGGAGGCGAACGAGGGCATGTTGTGCCGGCCGGCGCTCGCTGTCGCGAGGATCGACTCGCGCGTGAGGCCATCGACGAGCGGCGGGCCGCCGCCCTCCCCGCCGCGCCCCGTGTCGCCGTGGCACGGGAGGCACGCGGTCCGATAGATCTTCGCGCCGTTCTGCACGTTCGGGGCGCGCGTAATGACGGGCTTCGCGGGCGCCGCGCCGCCACGGCGTCCGAACGCGCCTGTGATTCCCGCGCCTGCGGGTCCGCCCGCTTCCGCGGGGAGCTGCGGGATCTTGCCATCGAGCGAAAACATCCAGATCCCGTCGCCCCGCTTCCCATTCGCAAATACGCCGCCGCCAGCGTGCACGACCACGTACTGCTTGCCCGCATACTCGAACGTCGTGGCGGTCGTGTTGACGCCCGCATCCGTGCGGAACTGCCAGAGCTTCGCGCCGGTGCGGCTGTCGAGCGCGGTGAGCCGGCCGTCGCTGCGGCCGACGAATACGAGCCCGCCCGCCGTCACGATCGAGCCGCTGTAGCAGATCTCCCGCCAGCTCTGCCGCCATACGAGGCGATTCGTCGTGACATCGAGCGCGGCGAAGATGCCGCGGTCGTTCGCCTCGGCCTGTCCGAAGTGCCCGCCCATGTAGACCTTGTCATCGCCGGGCTTCTCGAGCTCGGGACTCGCAACGAACGTGCTGATCCGGTCGGATGCGCAGACGTAGAGGAGGTGCGTCGTCGGATCGTAGGAGCTCGGCGGCCAGTTGGCTCCGCCCATCGTTGCGGGCTTCACCATGATCTCGCGCGTCCAGAAGGGCGTGAAGATGCGGCCGTGGTTCGCAATGTCGCCGGTGCCGGGAAGGAGCGGCGCATCCTCCGGCACGATCTCGATCTCCTGCGGCACGATCGCATCGCCGATGGGATACGGCTGTGTCGGCGCGGTCGCCTGATGCGGCTCCTGCGGCACTGGCCGCTCGACGATGCCGAGGAGCGGCTTGCCGGTCTCACGGTCGAGGATGTACGCCCAGCCGGTCTTCGAGACCTCGACGAGGCCGTGCCTCAGCCGGCCGCCCACCGGCGCGTCAAACAGAATGACAGGATTCGGTGAATCGTAGTCCCAGATGTCATGGTGTACCTGCTGGAAGTGCCAGCGGTACTTCCCCGTCTTCACATCGAGCGCGACGATCGAGACGGTGAAGAGATTGTCGCCGGCGCGCACGGAGCCGTTCAAATTCGGGCCCGGATTGCCGGTCGAGAAATAGAGCATTCCGAGCTCGGGATCGACCGCCGGGGTCTGCCATACCGCCGCTCCGCCGTGCTCCCAGGCATCGGAATTCTTCGGCCAAGTCTCCGAGCCGGGCTCGCCCGGAGCCGGCACGGTGTAGAAGGTCCAGAGGAGCCGCCCCGTCTTCGCGTCGTAAGCCTTCACCCGCCCGCGCGTGCCCATCTCCCCGCCGCTGAAACCGATGATGACCATGCCGTCGTAGTAGAGCGGCGCGGCCGTGATGCTGAAGCCCTTCTGCCAGGGCTCGCCCTCAACGGACCAGACGACCTTACCCGTGCGCTGATCGAGCGCGACGATCTTCGCGTCCAGCTGGCCGATGTAGACCTTGCCCTCGCCCAGCGCCACGCCGCGGTTCGAGCGTCCGATCGGGTTGCCGCTCCTCGGGTCAGGGTTGCCGTGATAGGCCCACAGGATCTTGCCGGTCGGCACGTCGATCGCGAATACATCATCGGCGCCATTCGAGACGTACAGCGTCCCGTCATACTCGAGGATCTGCGTCTGGCCCGAGTTGCCGGGGCCGGCGCCCGAGCCCATCGAGGTGCGCCAGAGCGCCTTGAGCTGCCCGACGTTGGAGCGGTTGAGCAACGTCAACGGGGAGTAGCGCTGATTGAACAGATCGCCGCCGTTCGTGATCCAGTTGGCGGTCGGCGGCGCCATCAGCTGGCGGGCAGTGAAGGCAGGCGATGGCACGATGCCGGCCGCAGCGGCGTGCGCGCTCGCCGCACCGAGCGCCACGCCCCCTGCGGCGAGCGCGGCCGCCACGAGCACGCCGAACCCGAGTACCATCCCTCTTTGCATATCGCCACCCCCGAGCGGCCCGAAGTCTCGCGCCAGCTGATTGAGCCGGAACCGCCGCTCACTCGAGCTCGGTCTGCCCCTGCGCGTTGACCGGATTGCGGTTGTTCTCCTCGCAGATGAACTCGAGGAGGTTCTGCGTGCGCGAGCGGTGATAGGTATAGGCCGTGTGCCACGGCTTCGCGAGCGCGAGAGGATCCTCGACGGTCATCTCATCGACGAGCGTGTTCGGATCGCTCGGGGAGAGGTGCATGCGCTCGATGATGTGCATCTGATCGCTGTGCTTCATTCCCATGCTGAGCGCGGTCACCGTCTTGAAGCCGATCGTATCGACGACCAGCGTGCTGCCCTCCCAGTGCCCGATGGAATTGCCGTAGAACGTCGGATCGAGCTCATCCGGCGGGGGGTGCGGGCGCCCATCGGTGAAGATGTTGCGCCACTGCATCCAAGCCTCGAAATGCATCGTCACCCGGCCCGGCGTGAACAGGAACTCGATCGGATACTGTCCGACGGCCATGATGCCGGGCATGCCCGGCGGCTGGCAGTACGAGCTGAAATGCGGAACGTTCCCGTTCGTCGCCTTCACTTCCTTGACCCACTGCTCGTAGTCCTCGAGGTACTTCCCCTTGAGCTGCGGCCGCTCGCGGTGCGCGTCCGGCGGCGGCGGGAAATCGAGATACCAGATCCCGCCCCAGTCGGGCAGCGCGTTGAGCGCGGCATAGTGGCCCTTGGGGAACGCTGCCGGCCAGGCGTGCCCGGACGACTCCGGAGAGGTGCCGGCGGAGGAGTCGGCGGCGCCGTCCGCCGCCATGACGCCCGCGCATGTCGCGCCCACGAGCGCCACGCCCAGCAGGTATCGCAATTTCATCGAAAGCTCCCGTCCACTCATCGTGCGATGAACGCAGTAGTATAAGTCGAACGGAACCTGGCCTGTCGGGCGTGTCCCGGGCCGCGCGTGTTCCGGCTGCGCAGGTGCACAGGGACGCGGTTCGCCCGCACACCCCGCGAGCGGCCGCCCCGCCCGGTTTCCCTTGACATGTCATCACGGACGCCGTACATCACGGCTGTCACGAACGAGCCGGAGTGAATCGATGAGAATCCGATTGGCCGGATGCTTGGCCGCTGCGGCGCTGGCCTCGAGCGGAGTCGTCCTCGCCCACCACTCCTTCGCGATGTTCGACCAGTCGCGGCAGCTGCCGCTCACGGGGACGGTCCGTGACTTCCAGTGGACCAATCCTCATGCCTTCATCGATGTCGACGTGCCGAACGCCGCGGGCGGCGTCGACCTCTGGAAAGTCGAGCTCAACAGTCCGAACAACCTCGAGCGCCAGGGCTGGCACATGCACACCATCCGTCCCGGCGACAAGGTGACCGTCGTCATCAATCCGCTGCGCGACGGGGCGAAGGGCGGGTTGTTCGTGTCCGTGAAGCTACCGAACGGCCGGGTGCTGCAGGACCCGACCCGCAAGCGCGGCGGACCGATCAACGTGCCGCAAGTGCACTGAGCACGGTGTTCTTAAAGCGTAGTCCGCGATCGCCATGCGCCTCCTGAGCCTTGCCAGAGCGGCGGCCGCTTCGACGGCGCCGGCGTTCGTATCGGTCGTATCATTCGTTTCACTCGTGTCGCTCATGGCGCTCGGCGCAGTCGCGGTGATGCCGCGGCCGGCCTGCGCCGCTCCCGAGCCGGCCTGCGACCGCACGTGCCTCGAAGGCTTCGTGGAGCAGTACCTCGGCGCGCTGCTGGCGCACGATCCGGCGCGACTCACGGTGAGCTCCGACGTGCGCTTCACCGAGAACGGCCAGCAGCTCGAGCTCGGCGAGGGGCTATGGCGCACGATGAGCGGCAAGGGCATGTATCAGCTCGCCGTGCCGGACGTGGCCGGCGGCGAGATCGCATGGCTCGGCTCCATCCGTGAGGCCGGCACCCCTGCGATGCTCGCGCTGCGCCTCGCAATCCGCGATCGGCGCATCGCGGAGATCGAAACGCTCGTGCAGCGCAGCGATCGCTCGGCCAACGGCTTCGAGAAGATCGGTTATCACTGGACCGAGATCATCCCGCCCGCCGAGCGGATGTCGCGCGACGAGCTCGTGCACGTCGCGAACCTCTACTTCTCCGGCATTCAGTTGAACGACGGCAAGGGCGTCTATCCGTTCACGCCCGACTGCAACCGCATCGAGAACGGGGCATTCTCGACGAACGTTCCGACACCCCCCGGTCAGAGGCGGCCGGACCCGCACACCGCGAACGTGTACTCCGCGCAGTGGAGCTGCCTCGAGCAGTTCAAGTCGGGCTTGATCCACTTCGTCACGCGCGTCCGCGATCGGCGCTTCGTGGCGGTCGATCCCGAGCGGGGCATCGTGTTCGCGTTCGGTTTCTTCGATCATGCCGCGGGCGACACGCGCACGTTCCGGACGCCGGACGGCCGCACGGTCACCGCAGGCCCGAAGGAGCCCTGGACCTGGGAGATCGCGGAGACCTTTCAGATCGAGCACGGAAAGATCCATCAGATCATGGCGATCATGAATCACGTCCCGTACGGCATGAATTCGGGCTGGAGCACGTGGGAGCAGGGCCGTTCGGACCGCGCCCGATACCTCGGCCAGAGCTATTGAAAAGCGGATGAAATGCATCCCGCGGCGGCATGGCTCGCGAGCGCTCTCGCGCTGATCGCCGCGAGTCGTGCACCCGGCGCAACCATCCAACACCTCGCCATCGGCCTCACCGCGCGAGACACGCCCATCGAGGCCCTTTCGATCCCCGGCCGGCCGGGCTCGAGCGCGACCGTAATGCTCGTCGGCGGACTCTCCGGCCGTGATGCGAGCGTCGAGTCGGTGCAAGCAGCGATTGCAGCTTTCGAGCGCGAGCCGCGCCGCCGAAGGGCGTTCCGCCTGCTCGCCATTCCGCTCGCCAATCCCGATGCCGTGCAGCTCGAATTTCCGCCGACGGGGACGGCTTACCGCGACCATCCCGAGTCATACGTGCTGTGGCGCTGGACCGGTATCCACGCGCCCGATCTCGTGCTGATCGCCGGACCCGATCCGGCGAGGCTCGCCGCGGCGCTCGCCAAGGAGCCGGTCGCCGAGGTCGGCCGCATTCCTGCGCGGGCATGGCAGCCGGGGGACCTCGATCGGCTCCAAGCGGGCCCGATAGAGCCCTCGGAAGCGCACCGCGAGATCGACCGGCGACTCGCCCGCACCCCGCTCGCGCTCGCCCAAGAGCTCGCGCGCCACTACGGACATGAATTCAATCAACCGTTCTACATCGAGGCGATCGCGCTCATCGCGCAGGCGCGCCTGGGCGATTTGCAGGAAGTGGAGCGCCTCGTCGAACCCTACGTGGACGGCACGCGCGACAGTCTTGCGCGGCCGAATTCGCTCGTGTTCGCCGGGCATCTGATCTTCGGCGAGCTCGCGCGGCGCACCGGCGATCCGCGCTATCTCGCGCGCGTGCGCGCTGCGGCGGATTACGGGTTCGAAGCGGGGCGCATGAAGGAGGCCATGCCGTTCCACAATGGCTTCAGCGACTCGGTGTTCATGGGCACCGACATCCTCACGCAGGCGGGCGCGCTCACGGGCGAGCGGCGGTACTTCGATATGGCCGCGCGCCATCTCGAATTCATGCGCCGCCTCGATCTGCGGCCGGATGGCCTGTACCGGCATCATCCGGGCACCGAGGTCGCCTGGGGGCGCGGCAACGCATTCGCGGCGATCGGGCTCGCGCTCGCTCTATCGGATTTCCCGCCCTCTCATCCGGCGTATCCGCGGATCCTGCGCGAGTACCGCGCCCTCATGGCCGCGCTGCTCGCCCATGAGGACGCCGACGGGATGTGGCGCAACGTCATCGACGTGCCCGGCTCGTACCCGGAATTCTCGGCGACGGCGATGATTGCGTTCGCGATGCTGCGCGGCGTCGAGCGCGGCTGGCTGCCGAAGCGGCAGTATCAGCCCGCGGTGGACCGCGCCTGGCGGGCAGTGCTCGCGCGCGTGGGGCCGAACGGCAGCCTGTTTGACGTCTGCGAATCCACCGCGCAGGCGAAAACGCTCGACGACTACTTGCGCCGCGCCGCCATCCTGGGTCCCGACCCGCGCGGAGGCGCGATGGCCCTGCTGCTGGCCACGGAGCTTGCGGGATTGCACTGACCGGCGCGCCTGCCCCGCATGGCACCTGCCCCCGCACGGCGCCTGCCGCGGCCGCACATTGCTGCGCTATCCTTGATTCCTGCGCCGCAGCCGGTGCTCAACGGAGGGATCATGCGCAAGGTACTCCCCGTTCTTTGTTCTGCTCTCCTGCTCCTCCCGCCCGCCGCCGCTTGGGGCGCCGGCGGTCGCATGATGCAGGCACTGGTGCTGCGCGACGGCAAGCTCGTGATGCAATCCGTTCCCCTCCCGGAGCCCGCGGCGGGCCAAGTGCGGATCAAGGTGCGCGCGGCTGGCGTGAACCCGGCCGACTGGAAGATCGCGCGCAACGCAGGCCGCCTCGGCCCGGATCCCGTCCTCGGACTCGAGGCAGCCGGAACCCTCGACGCGGTCGGACCCTCGGTGACCGGCTGGCAGCGCGGACAAGAAGTGATCGCGATCACTTTCCCGCCGCACGGCTCCTACGCGCAGTACACGGTCGTGCCGGAGAGCTTCATCGCGCCCAAGCCGCGCTCGATGACATACGACGAGGCGGCCGGCATCCCCATCGCCGGAGTCACGGCGTGGCGCTCGTTGATCGACGTGGCGCACCTGCAGAAGGGACAGCGCGTGTTGATCGATGGCGGCGCCGGCGGCGTCGGTTCCGCGGCCGTCCAGATCGCCAAGGCGCAGGGCGCCTATGTCATCGCGACCTCCTCTCCGCGCCACGAGCGCTACCTGCGCGCGATCGGGGCCGACGAAGTGATCGACTACACCGCGGGACCGTTCGAACAGAAGGTCAAAGACGTGGATGTCGTGCTCGATACGGTGAGTCAGGACGACGGGATTCGCGCGATGGCCACGTTGAAGCCCGGTGGTGTTCTGGTCTCCGTCGTCGGGCCGATGCCGCGGATGAAGTGCGCCGCGGCGCGCATCCGCTGCGCGATCCCCGGCTCGAGCGGCAGGCAGCCGGCGACGCCCTACCTCGAGGACATCGACCGCCTCGTCGCGGCCGGGAAATATCGGGTCAGCGTCGAGCGCACCCTGCCGCTCAGCGATGCGTCGGAGGCATGGCGGCTGAGCGAGGAAGGCCACACACAGGGCAAGCTCATTCTTGCGGTGCCGAACTGACTGGCTGCGCCGGCTTCAGCACCTCGACCGAGAGCGAGGAGCCGTTCGGCGTGAGCTGGTACGGGATGCAGTCCTGCTTGAATCGCACGTCGCGCGTCGCGAACAGCGGGAGGATTTTCTGCTTCACCTGCTCGATGAGCTCGCACTGCCCGGCCGTGTCGAGCCCCGGTGAGCCGACGCGCACGTCGACGTTCTGCCACTCGGCCTTCACCGCCTGCCCGTTCGAGCTCGACCCAGGCTCGAGGACATAGAACGTTCCGCCGACTGACGGAAAGGGGTTGGGCTCACCGATGTTCGTCGTGCAGCCGATCTCGTGCACGTCGAGACCGGACTTGCGCGCGCCAAGCTCCAGCAGCACCTCGCGCACCTTGTCGCGCAATCCTTGGCATGAGTAATGCGTTGTAAAACCTTGATATGTAAAGTTAATTTTCTTCTTGACCCAGTGAGCCTGCTCTCGCCCCGCGGCGCTTGCCGCAGAGGCGGCATCATCTGCGCCGCCCGCCCCGGCGCCCGCGTGAGCAGCGGGCAGGGCCCCACTCCCCAGCGCGACCGACAGCGCGAAGGCGAGGCTCGCTGCGTACGCAAGCGCCTCATTCACTGCCCAGACAAACGTCCCGCTCGTTCTGCGTCCAGCCGAGTCACTCCGCGGCGCTTGCCACATCGCGGTTCTCCGGTCCGACCGGCTTCAAGACTTGCACTTGCAGCATCGTCTTGCCGATTGTGAGCTGATGGGGGAAGCAGTCTGATTCGAACTTCACCTCGCGCGCGGCAAAGAGCGGCAGGATGCGGCGCTTCACCTGATTCAGCAGCTCGCACTTCCCCGATTGATCGGCGCCCTCCGGCCCGATGCGCACCGTCACCGTCCGCCATTCCGCCTCGACGGTCCGCTTGCCGTGCTCGCCCCGAGCGCTCCCGTTCGGCGAGGCCGCGGAGGCTTCAGAACGCGAGGCATTCTCGACCGGCTCGAGCACCTCGATGGTACCCACCACGCCGGGATACGGTTCCGGTCGATCGAAGCCCGAGGTGCAGCCCGTCTGGCGAAGGTTCATGTCAGACTTGCGCGCGCCGAGCTGGACCAGCACGCTGCGCACGGCGTCTTCCAATCCTTGACATGAATAATGTGTAGTGAATCCCTGATAAGTAAAGTTTATTTTCGTCTCGACCCAGACGGCCGACTCCGCCGCGGCCGCGGGTGGCTGGGCGGTGAGCACCAGGCACAGCGCCGCAAGGACGCTGCCGGCGAGGCGCCAACCGCTTCGCGCCAGGCAGCCGCTTCGCACAAGGCGACCTCCTCGAACCACGCGTCCACTTCGAGCCACGCGTCCGCTTCGAGCAGCGCCCCGGACGCACCTTGCCCCAACCCTTCGACGATCCAGCGCTTTCACGCGACACCTGCCTCGTGGGCGTTTCGCCATGCTGACACACGCTCGCCGATTGCCGCCTCGAGCCGGCATCCGCCTGCCGTCTGGAACCGGCGTCGTGCAAGCATACTTTGGACCCATCCGCCCGCCGCCCGTTCCCGCCCCCCCGCGCAGAGCGAAGCATAGCGCGACCACATGTTCCATCAGCTTCTCACACCCATCGCAGGGAATCTTGGGCTGTCGTTCGGCGCGGCGGCGCTTCCGATCGCAACCGTGCTCGTTCTGCTCGGCGTATTGCGCCGTCCTGCGTGGCTCGCGTCGCTCGGCGGGGTTCTCGTCGGCTTCGCCGTCGCGCTCCTCGGATGGCGCTTTCCCCCCGCGCTGGCGCTCGACGCCTTCGCTGCCGGATTCGTGTTCGCGCTCTGGCCGGTCATGTGGATCGTCTTCAACGCACTGCTCCTCTACAACATTGCCGTCATTACCGGACTATTCGATGCATTCCGCGGCTGGCTGCTGCGCCATCTGCCCGATGACCGCCGCGTCGTGCTCGTCGTCATCGGCTTCTGCTTCGGTGCGCTGCTCGAAGGCATCGCAGGCTTCGGCACGCCGGTCGCGATCACGAGCGCGCTCCTCACCCTGCTCGGGTTCTGCGCACAGGACGCGCTCGCCTACACACTGATCTTCAACACGGCGCCTGTCGCCTTTGGCGCGCTCGGCGCGCCCATCACGACGCTCGGAGCCGTCACGCATCTGTCGGATGCGACGCTCGGCGCGATGATCGGACGCCAGCTGCCGTTCATTTCGCTTCTCCTGCCCTTCTACGTCATGGCGCTCTACGGCGGGCGCCGCTCGCTCTCTGCGCTCTGGCCGCTGCTCTGCGCAGCCGGGGGCAGCTTCGCGCTCATCCAGTTCGCCGTCTCGAACTGGGTGAGCTACGCCCTGACCGACGTGCTCTCCTCGCTGGGTTCGCTGGCGCTGACGCTCCTGTTCCTGCGCCGGTGGCGGCCGGCACCCGATCCGCTGTTCGCGGTAGACGTAGCGCGAATCGCGCGAACCGATATGCCGCTCGCGCCTGACGCGAGCCACGGCGAGAGGGCCGCAGCCGGCTTGAGCGCGATCGGCGACGCGGCGGCCGGCGCGGCCGTGCCATCGCGCGACTCATCGCCGGAGGCTCCCGCGTGGCAGGTCATTTCCCCGTGGCAGGGCTGGATCCCCTGGCTCATCGTGGGCATCGTCGTGATCGCGTGGACGAGCTTTGATGTCCCGCGCCACTTCGCCTCGAAGGTGCCCTGGCCGCACCTCGACCGCGCCGTATTCATCACCCTGTACGGCAGGCCGTACGACGCCGTCTGGAATTTCGAGCCGCTCGCGACCGGCACGGCGATTCTGATCGCGACGCTCGTCACGGCGGCGCTCGTCGGATGCAGCCCTCACGCGTTCCTCCGCGCCGCGGCGCTCACCTGGAAGCAGAGCCGTCTCACCATTCTCACCGTGGGATTGATCATCGGGCTCGCGTATCTGATGAACTACTCCGGGCTCAACTACACCCTCGGCCTCGGCGTCGCCTCCGCGGGCGCGCTTTTTCCGCTGCTCTCCGCGTTTCTCGGCTGGATCGCGGTGTTTCTGTCCGGCAGCGATACCTCGGGCAACGCCCTGTTCGGCAATCTGCAAGTCGTGGCGGCCCACCAGCTGCATCTCGACCCGGTGCTGATCGCCGCGACGAACTCGGCAGGCGGCGTGATGGGAAAGATGATCTCCCCGCAGAACCTCGCGACGGGCGCTTCCGTCACGACGCTGCGCGGCCAGGAAGGCGCGGTGCTCGCAAAGACCTTCAAGCACAGCATCGTGCTCACGCTGCTCCTCGGCGCCCTCGTCCTGCTGCAGCAGTATGTGCTGCCCTGGATGATCCCGCGGTAGCGAGGCTTCCCCGGCGGGCCGGCCCGCTCGCGAGAGGGCGTCGGGCTGCGGAGCAGCAAAGCCGCCGAGCACACCCCGCTCGCCCGAGCCCCCACGCGGGATATCATCGAGTCATGGCCGAGCCGCATGCCCATCCGCACGAGACCGCCCACGAGCAGGGGAGCGCCCACCGGCACCGGCATGATCACGCGCATGACCACGCCGGTCACACGCACATGCCCGCAGCTGGCGCTGACGAATGGCGCATCGCCTGCGCCTGCCTGATCGTCGTCGCATTCCTCGCGCTGCAGGTCGTCGGCGGCGCGATCTCGGGATCGCTGGCGCTGCTTGCGGATGCCGGCCACATGATCTCGGACGCCGTTGCGCTCGGGATGAGCTGGGCGGCGCTGCGCATCGGTCGGCGACCGGCGGACCCGCGGCGATCGTATGGGTATCGGCGGCTCGAGGTCCTGGTCGCGTTCGCGAACGGCTGTGCGCTGTTCGTGATCACGGCCTGGATCGTGTTCGAGGCCGCATGGCGTCTCGCCATCCCCCACCCTGTCCTCGGCCTGCCGATGCTCGCCGTCGCGGCCGCCGGGCTCGTGGCGAACGCCGCGGCCTTCGCCGTCCTGAGCGGCGGCCGGCGCGAGAACCTGAACCTGCGCAGCGCATGGCTGCATGTCCTCGGCGACCTCGCAGGCTTTGCGATCACCGTGGTCGCCGCCGCGATCATTCTCGCGACCGGCTGGGCTCGCGTCGATCCGGTCCTCTCGATCATCGTCGCCGTGCTGATCCTGCGCAGCGCCCTCACGATCGTGCGCGCATCGGGCCACATCCTGCTCGAAGGCACGCCGGCCGGGCTCGACGCCACGAGCGTTCGCGAGGATCTGATGGCGGCGCTGCCCGACGTGTGCGACGTGCACCACGTGCACGCCTGGTCGCTCACGCAGGAGCAGTCGTTCATCACGCTGCACGTGCGGGCGGCGCCCGAGGCCGATCTCGATGCGCTCGTCCCGGCGATCAGCCGGCGGCTCGAATACCGCTTCGGCATCGCCCACTCGACCATCCAGGTGGACCACGCCGAGTGCGAGGACGAGCATCACGCCTGAGAGCAACGCTTGCTCGGAACGGATGCCGCATCGACACTGACATCAGTGACAGCACTCGATCGAGAAACCGAATCCGCGGTTCGCGCGTTCCTGGCTCGCCCCCCCCCCGGAGCTGCGGATCGAGCGTGCCGTCCCGTTTGGGTCCCGGGCGCGCGGCAATTTCGCTCCGGACAGCGATGCCGATCTGGAGCTGGTGCTCGCGGATCATGCCGATGATTGGCCAACGCTGCAGAAGCTTTCGTCGCTGGCATTTCAGGTGTTGCTCGAAACCGGGATATTGATTCAGCCCGTGCAGATTTCGTCGGAGCATTGGGCAAAACCGGAGCGCTTCCCCCGGCCGGGCTTCCTGAGAAGTGTCGCGCGAGAAAGAATTCCCGTGTGACCGACCCACGGTTGATGACCCGCTTGGTCGCGAAGCGCGCCGACGCCCTGCTCCGGCAGGCCAAGCAGTTCGTCCACGAGGTGGAGCGTGCGTTCGGTGTGGCTTCCCTAGCATGATGCCGTCCGAAGGCGGTCGACTGAGGGGGAAGCACGCTCGCGGTATCCCCCCGATCGTGCCGGACCGGGAAAGGTGTTTATCCGCAGGATGAGCGGCGCGCGAAATCCCCCCGTCGCGGAAGCGCTATAGTTGCGCCGTCAAGTCGTTCCATTCCGGAGACGCCGATGAACGTTGCGCAAGTGGCCGCCGAGATCATGAAGCGCGAGGGCACCGACTACCTCTTCGCCTACCCGCTCAACCCGCTCACGGAGTCCTGTGCCGCCATCGGCATCCGGCCGATCATCGTGCGCCAGGAGCGGATCGGCATCCATATGGCCGACTGCATCAGCCGCCAGAGCTCCGCCGACAAGGTGGGCGTCTTCTGTCAACAGGTCGGGCCGGGGTGCGAGAACTCGTTCGGCGCCGTCGCGCAGGCCTGGTCCGAGGGCGTGCCGCTCGTCGTGATGCCGGGCGGCTACCCGCGCGATGTGAGCTGGGTGCGGCCGAACTTCAACGCGACGCTCAACTATCAGCACGTCGCCAAGACCTGCGAGCTGATCACGACGCCGTCCATGATCGTGCCGGCCATGCGCCGCGCGTTCACCATGGCGCGCAACGGCCGGCCGGGACCGGTGGTGCTCGAGGTGCCAGGCGACATGTGGAACCAGGAAGTGCCGGGCCAGCTCGACTACACGCCCGTCAAGCGCACCCGCTTCGCGCCGGACCCTGCGGCCGTCGATGCCGCTGCGGAAGTGCTGATCAATGCCAAGCGGCCGCTGATCTATGCCGGCCAGGGCGTGCACTACGCGAAGGCCTGGCCGGAGCTGCGGCAAGTCGTCGAGCTCCTCGAAGCGCCGATCTGCACGAGCCTCGAGGGCAAGAGCGCGATTGCGGAGAATCATCCTCTGGCGCTCGGCTGCGGCGGCGTCTCGATGCCGCGGCCGGTGTTCGATCATGTGCAGAATGCGGACGTAGTCTTCGGCGTCGGGGTGAGCTTCACCGCGACGGGCTTCGGCATCCACTTCCCGACGCGCAACAAGGTGTTCATCCACAACACCGTCGATCCGATGGAGATCAATAAGAATATTCCGACGGACCACCCGCTCATCGGCGATTCGAAGCTCACGCTCGCCATGCTGCACGAGGCGCTGAAGGACCGGCTCGGCGGCCGTCCGCGCGGCCTTATGGGGGAGCGCGCCGCGGCGATCAAGAAGGCGAAGGACGCGTGGCTCGCCGAGTGGATGCCGCTCCTCACGAGCGAGGACAAGCCGCTCTCGCCGTACCGTGTCATCTGGGATCTCCTGCACGTCGCCGACGTGCCCAACACGATCATCACGCACGATGCGGGAAGCCCGCGCGATGAGCTCTCACCGTTCTGGAGCCCTGTCACTCCGCTGAGCTACATCGGGTGGGGCAAGACGACGCAGCTCGGCTACGGCCTCGGGCTTGCGATGGGCGCGAAGCTCGCGCACCCGGAGAGGCTCTGCATCAACGTCTGGGGCGATGCGGCCATCGGCATGACCGGCATGGACTTCGAGACCTGCGTGCGCGACAAGATCCCGATCCTGTCCATCCTATTCAACAATCATGCGATGGCGATGGAGATCCCGCACATGGAGCTGTCCACGCGGAAGTATCACTCCACGGACATCTCCGGGAACTACGCCGAGTGGGCGCGTGCGCTCGGCGGCTACGCGGAGCGCGTCACCGAGCCCGCCGAGGTGACTCATGCCCTGCTGCGCGCGATCCGCGCGACGCAGGAAGGGCACCCGGCGTTTCTCGAGTTCATCACGACGAAGCACAAGGTCTATTCGACCTTCCAGCCGGGCTATCAGTCCGCGCAGCACGCGTGAGCCGAACGCCGGCCGCTTCGCGAGCTGCGCGACCGATCGCACCGGGTACCGGAGGCAGAACCATGAGCAAGTTCGTCATTCAGCCGCATTTCCGCCTGCAGGAATGGGTTGCCGAGGAGAAGGGGTACTTCGCGGACGAAGGGCTCGATTATGTATTTCACGAGGAAGTGCAGGCGACCGACGGCAAGATCCACGACAAGGGCGCCAAAGTCGGAGCGTACCAGTCATTCGAGGAGGGACGATCCTCCGACGTGAGCTGCGCCTGCCATTGGACGGTGAACGTCGCGGCCGCCAACGGGCACGGCCGGATCTACACGGGCGCGTACTCCATCTCGCCGGCGGGCATCTTCGTGCCCGCCGATTCTCCCGTGAAGAACCCCGCAGACCTTGCGGGCGTGCCGATCTCCGTGGGCTACCAATCCGGCAGCCATTATTCGAGCATCCAGGCCCTCGAGCAGTACCTGCCGCGCGAGCAGATCTCGCTTTCGTTCAATGACGGGATGCTCTTCAAGCGAATGGAGCTGCTGATCGAGGGGAAGGTCCCGGCGGCCGCCCTCTTCAGCGGCCCGTACTATTTCGCCGAGCAGCTGGGCTTCAGGAAGGTGATCGATACCACGTTCATGATCGCCTCGATGATCACGGGCAATCCGGACCCGGAGGATCTGCGCAAGTACTTCGCAGCGCTGCGCCGTGCCCAGCGGGACATCGACCTGCGGCCGGAGCTCTACACCCACTACTACAAGCGCGAATTTCCCGTGCGCTATCACGCGATGATGGACACCCGGCGCTGGGGGCCTGGCGAGCGGCTGGTCTTCGAGCCCTACACGGAGGAGGCATTCGAGGCGTCGCGCAAATGGATTGCGGCCCACGAGATCTTCCCGAGCGGTGATCTCGGATCGAAGATCTACCGCGAGATCGCCGTGAGCTGAAGCACCGCAGCCCCCTTCAAGGACATGACCATCGATGGGCCTTCGGGCAACGAACGCCGCCTGCAAGTCACCGCGGACATCAAGGCCCGCACCGGCATAGACGAGACGATGATCGAACGGCTCGTGCGGGCGTTCTACGGCAAGGTTCGCCGCGACCCGCTGCTCGCGCCGGTCTTCGCGGAGCGGATCGCGGATTGGGAGCCGCACCTCGAGCGCATGTGCGCATTCTGGTCATCCGTTGCGCTGATGTCCGGTATTTATCACGGCCGGCCGATGGAGAAGCATTTGCAGCTGCCCGTCGATGCGCGGCATTTCGACCGCTGGCTCGCTCTGTTCCGCGAGACGGCCCGCGACATCTGTCCGCCCGCCGCAGCCGAGCATTTCACCGAGCGCGCCGAGCGCATCGCGCGAAGCCTCGAGAGCGGCATCGCGGTCCAGCATGGAGTCCTGCTCGCGAAGGGCGAACGACTGAAGCGGCCGGATGCGGAGGTTCATCTGCCGGCGCCGAGCCTCGCCGGCGCATGAGCCACGACCGTCGCGATGAGCCGCGAGGCTGCGCTTCCCAGCCCTGCTCACTGCACGAGGTCGAGGAACAGCGCATCTTCCCGGGCGCGCCGGGCGCCGATCATCCCCCCGATCCGCAACAACGCGCCGCGATCGTTCGCTGGCGCAAGGCGGAGCGGGAGCGGCTGATCGCCGCGCGTCTTGCCATTCCGAGTCGAGCGCGACGCGGCCTGAGCGAGCGCATCGCACGCTGGCTCGAGGAAGCGATCGGCAATCCGGCCGGCCTGATCGTCAGCACCTACGCGCCATTCCGAGGGGAGCCCGGACTCAGCGGCCTCGTCGCGCGCATCATGGCGCAAGGCGGACGCCACGCTCTGCCCGTCGTGGTGGAGCGCGGCAAGCCGCTCGTCTTCCGCGCCTGGGGCCCCGGCGAGCCCCTCGAGCGCGGGATCTGGAACATCCCGCAGCCGCCGGCCACAGCCGATGTCGTGCTCCCGGACGTTGTCATCGCACCTCTCGTCGGCTACGACCCCGACTGCTTCCGGCTCGGTTACGGCGGCGGCTACTACGATCGCACCCTCGCGTCGATGCCGAGGAGGCCGCGGGTGTTCGGCGTCGGATACTCGCAGGCGGCGATCGCGACGATCCATCCGCTTCCGCACGACATCCCGATGAGCGCGATCGTCACCGAATCCGGCATCATTGAGCGCCCGTGAAGGCAGTAGCCGCATACGCGCGCTTCTCGTCGGATTCGGCGCGCTGCGATCGCGGCGGCGGCAGTCCAATACTGGCAGCCCAATAAGGGGAGTACCGGCGCCCGCCAATCGCCGCGACGGCGATTCGTGCGCGTCCGGTGCGGAGGTGCTACGCCTCCACCCCGCGCGGTATGGCGTAGCCGGTCCGCGGAAGCAGCGCCCGGAGCAGCGGCCCGGTCATCACCGTGGTCGTCACCGCCATGATCACGAGCATCGTGAAGACCTTCTGCGGAATGAAGCCGAGGTCGTAGCCGATGTTGAGGACGATCAGCTCCATCAACGCTCGCGTGTTCATGAGGGACCCGAGGATCACGGCTTCTCCCCGGGCGAAGCCGCACGCGCGGCTTGCGGCGTAGACGGGAACGATCTTGCCGAGAATCGCCGCGAGGAGCACTGCTGCGAGCCACGCCCAGTCCGACTCGGCGGTGAGGCCGAGGACGTTCGTGCGCAGGCCCGTGTAGGTGAAGAAGACGGGCAGGAAGAACACCAGCACGAACTTGCCGACCTGCGCGCGCCATGCCTCCACGAACTTCCTGCTGTGATGGAACAGCAGCCCGGTGAGGAAGCCGCCGAAGATCGTGAAGATGCCGAGCTCGTAGGTGCACATGCCCATCGCGAAGATGAGGCAGACGATCACAGTCATGAGATCGGGCGGGACGTTCCCCTGCTCGATCGGCATCTTCTCCAGGAGCCGCTTCGCGAGCGGCCGCAATGCGAGCCATGCGCCAGCGCCCAGCGCGCCGATGCCGGCGACCTGAGCCGCGATGCTCCCTACGGAGAAATGGGCGGACGCATACGCCGAGATCCCGGCAAGCAGCACCCAACCGGTCACATCGTTGACGGCCGCGGCCGAGATGGCGACGACCCCGATCTCGGTCCGCGTCAGATCGAATTCGCGCAGGATGCGCCCGAGGATGGGCACCGCAGTGATCGCGAGACCTACCGCGCAGAACATGCTGTAGGTGACCGGATCGGCCTGCGGCGCCAGCGTGCGAGCCGAGAGCTCGCCGATGCCGAAGCCGAGAGCGCAAGGCACGACGACAGAAGCCGCCGAGATGCCGAGCACCGCCTTGCGGTTTCGCGCGCGTCCGAGGTGCCCGAACTCGAAGTCGATTCCGATCTGGAACATCAGCAACACGAGCCCGATCTGACTGATGATCGTGATCGGCGTCGAAGCGCTCGCTCCGAAGAGCGCGAGCGAAACCCGCGGGAAGAGGTGTCCGAACAGCGACGGCCCGAGGAGCAGCCCCGCGACGATCTCGCCGACCACTCCCGGCTGGCCGAGTCGGCGCAGGAGACGGTTGCCGCTCCGCGCTGCGGCGATCATCACGATGAGCTGCAAAAGAACGTTGAAGAGCAGGCTCTCGGTCTGGTGTACGGATGAATGCATTCTTGAGCCCCCTGTTAGCGCTCCCCTAGGCGACGCAGGAGTGTAGCCGACCTGCCGGAGGCGGTCTCGCGCACAGCTGTCCGGCCGAGTGTCCGGTGTCCGGCCGCGGACGCTCGCCGGCGAGCCGAGGCGGCGCCGATCCCGGCGCGACGGCCAGATCATTCATTCAATCCAGATCATTCATTCAATGACTTGCGTCGGCGGAGGGAAGACTTGCGCAGTCTCCCCGTCCCACACGCGGAAATCGACGGCCCCTCGCCGGCATATGCCGGCGCGAGATACGCGAATCCGAGCCCCGCGATGCGCGCCCAAGGCCGCGCCCGCTGCCGACTGCGAGCGCAATCCGCATGGCCTCGAAGCCGCCGCGGCCCGGCCGCACGAGGTTCCAGCCGATCCGTTCGAGGATGCCAAGACCGATGAGGGACGCCATGACGTACCGAGGGCCGGCGGGTCGCGCTATCGTTGATCTCATCGCGGAACTCGTAAGGATGTCACGCATGAAAATCGGCGTCGTTTACCCGCAGACTGAGCTTGGTGGTGATCCCGAGGCCGTTCGCAAGATCGGAACCGCCGTCGAATCGCTCGGCTACGATTACCTCCTCGCCTACGATCACGTTCTCGGCGCAGCCCACGAAGGGCGCGAGCCGCCGCTTACAGGCCCGTACAACGAGAAGCATCCCTTCCATGATCCCCTCGTGATGTTCGCCCACCTCGCGGCGCTCACGCAGCGTCTCGAGCTCGTCACCGGCATCTTGATCTTGCCGCAGCGGCAGACCGCGCTCGTCGCGCGGCAGGCGGCGGATGTCGATCTGCTCTCGGGCGGACGCTTGCGGCTCGGCGTCGGCCTCGGCTGGAACTACGTGGAGTACCAGGCGCTCGGCCAGGACTTCAAGACGCGCGGCCGGCGCGTGGAGGAGCAGGTCGAGCTGCTGCGCAGGCTCTGGAGCGAGCCGCTCGTGAGGTTCGAGGGCCGCTTCGATCACATCGACCGCGCGTGCATCAATCCACGGCCGCGCCGGCAGATCCCGATCTGGTTCGGCGGCTTCGTCGAGGCCGCCTACCGGCGCGCCGCAAGGATCGGCGATGGCTTCATCTTCTCCGCAGGCGCCGCGGACCGCGCGATCGAGGGGTGGAAGCGGATCGAGCGCGCGCTGCACGAGGCGGGGCGCGACCCCGCGACGTTCGGCAAGGAGATGGTCATCGGCCGCCAGGACAGGACGCCGCAGGAGATCGCCGCGCGGCTCGAATGGTGTCGCGAGTGGGGCTGCACGCACGCGGCCATCGACACGATGGGCAAGGGCTTCTCAACCATCGAGGCGCATCTCGAATTTGTATCCGAAGTGCGGCGCCGCATCGGAACGGCTTGAGCCGCGAAGCTGTCGAGCCCGCATCACTCCGTGGCTCGCACCGCCGCCGCCTGGGGTTCGGCCGCAACCGCGGGGAGGTCCGGCGACCGCGAATTCACCCACGCATGCCATGCGACCGACGCCAGCACCACCGGCAATCCAACCAGCAGGCTCGGTGAGAAGGTCTCATCCCCGAGTCCCCAGCCGACGAGGAGCGCGACGGGCGGATTGACGTAGGCGTACGTCGAAGCAAGCATCGGGGAGACGCGCTCGACGAGGTAGCGGAACGCTGAGAATCCGACGAGCGAGCCGAACACGACGAGATAGGCCCACGCGCTCCACACGCTCGCGGCTTGCGGCAGCGCCCAGTGCTCATCGAGCAGCGCGCTCAACGCGAGCCCGATGAGACCGGCCGCCAGCAGCTCGGCGCCGAAGCCGGTCGGACCTCTCGGCACCGGCACATGCTTCGAGACGACGGTCCCCAGCGACCAGCTGGTCACGCCGACCAGAATGACGAGCGTTCCCGCGAGACTACCCGAGAGGTCGCGGCCGGTGAGCATGATCGCGGCGCCCACGCCGCCGAGCACGATGGCGCCCCATTCCGCACGCCGGGGCCAGCGGCCGAATAGCCCCGACCATAGCGCGGTGGCGAGCGGCACGATGCTGCCGAGCGCGACCGTCGCGCCGGAGCTCACCCAGTGCTCGGCGATCGTGACGCTGCCGTTGCCGACCACGAGCAGCAGGAAGCCGACGAGCGCGGCGGCGCACCATTCGCGGGCAGACGGCATGCGCTCGCCGCGAAGCCATTGCCAAGCCAGCACGGCGATGCCCGCCGACGTGAACCGGGTGCCGACGAGGAAGAACGGCGCAAGTCCCGTGATCGCCACTTTGATGGCGAAATAGGTCGTGCCCCAGACGATGTAGAGCGCCGCGAGGCAGGCGACGACCGACGCGGTGCCCGGCGCAGGATGCGACGCGGTGCTCGACATGGGCCGCGGCCCGGCGCCCTCGATGTTCGACACGCAAGCCCTCCGGCAGGACGCGCGAGTTATGCCGATGCCGCCGCCCGGCTCGCGCCGCCGGGCACATCGATTGCTCCGCGAAGGCTCGACCGCCGGCGCGCCTGCGCCTCGGCTCTCGAGAATCGGACGAATCGGACTCAAAGGGAGGGTCTCGCCGCCATCATGTCCAGCCTGGCGACACCGCCAATGCGAGAGGCCTTCCCAACTCCGCGGCCGAGCGTTCTGCTCATCGGCCCATACGACCCTCACTGCGGAGAATACACGTTTCTCGCCCCTCCGCTCGGCGTCTGGCGCCTCGCGGGCGTCCTCGCCTCGCGCGGCGCGCATGCGGAGGTGTTCGATCCGAACTGCTGCTCGCTGCCGCCCCGGCGCGCGCTCGAGCGCCTGCTCGGCCTTCGGGACTGGGATCTGATCGGCGTCTCCACGACCGGCATGACGCTGCGGTACGACCTCGAGCTCGCGCATCTCGCGCGCCGGCTCGCGCCCCGAGCAGTGCTCGCCGCAGGCGGGATGGAAGCAACGTTCCGGCCCGAGCTGATGTTCGAGCTCGGCCCGTTCGATCTCGTCGTGCTCGGCGAGGGCGAGCGGCCGCTCACCGAGATCGTCGCCCGGCTGCGACAGGGAACGCCACTCGATGGCGTTGCGGGCACCGTGCAGCGGCTGCCCGATGGAACGATGCGCCGGTGGCCACAGCGCGCGCTCACGCGCGAGGAGCTGCGGGAGGCGATCTTCAGCACACCTTACGAACGCATGCCCTACGCAGCGTACTGGAGCCGGCTCGAGCGCGCATATCGGATCGGGCAGCTGCCGACGAAGGCGGCTCGCGAGGCGAGCCTCGCCGAGGTTCGCTCCGTGCGGCTCATCACGCTCAACTATTGTCCGATGGGCTGCACGTTCTGCTCCGCCACGAACTTCCTGCACGAGGCGCAAGGCGGCGTCGCCTCCATCGCGCGCCTCGACGCCGAGGAATGCCTGGCGATGCTCGAGCGCATCGTCGCCGCGCATCCCGACGTGCGCACGATCATCTTCCAGGACGACATCTTCGCGTTCACGCAGGACCGGCGCGTCCTGCCGCTCTGCGAGGGGATCGTCGACGCGAAGGCTGCCGGCCGCCTGCCGAGCCGGCTGCAATTCATCAGCACCAACCGCATCGACGCCATGACGCCCGAGCGGCTCGCCGCGATGCGCCGCGCCGGCTTCCGCGTGCTCGGATTCGGCATCGAGAGCTTCTCGCGGCACATTCTCGCGGAGTTCAACAAGGCGCCCATCCACCGGCACATCGAGCCGGCGCTCAATTTCGCGCTCGATCTCGGCATCACGCCGTTCCTCGATCTGATCCTGAGCTCGCCGCGCGCGAGCCTCGACGACGTAGCCGAAACGCTGCGCGAGGCGTACCGGTGGCTCAAGGCCGGGTGCGAGATCGGCATCTATCCGTACGTCGTGCCGTTCTCGGGCGCCGCCGTCGCTCGCGATCCCACGCTCGCACCGCACACGATATTCGCGCGGCGGCGAGTCGCGGGCACGGAGATCGAATGGGATCAGCCTGCGAAGATCCTGCCGATCGATCCCGCGGTGCGCGAAGCCGTGCTCGAAATGGAGCAGCAGTTCGAGGCCCGCCTCGCGGCGCTCGAGCTCGCCGCTCGCCCGACCGAAGATGCCCGCCCGAACGACCATGCCACTCGCCCGGCCGACCGCAGCGGGACCCACCTGCCCTCCCGTGTGCGCTCGCTCGTTTGGATCCTGGCGGCGGCCCCCGTGCTCGCGGCGCGCGGACTGCCCATCGCCGACGAGCAGGACATCGAGGCCGAGCTCGCTCTGCGGTTGCCGGCGCCGGGCCACTCGGGCCGCCCGGGCCGCTCCGGCGCGCCTCTCAAACGCAAACGCGCCCTCGCCGCGGGCGCCGCGGCGCCATGACCACGCGCCGCTTCGTCAGCTTCGCGGCGCCGCTCGGCGTCTGCATCCTGCTCGCCGGCTGGATCGCGCTCTCCGCCGCGAATGTCCAGGCCGCCACCTTCTCGATGCTCGTCTACGGCATCGCGAACCTCATCGTCTACATCGACGCGCTCGACTTCGCGCTGCGGCTCTACATGCGGCGGCGGCACACCGCCACCGCGCGCGGCGCCGGCCGGCATATCGAGACCTCGATCGATCTCGGCGGCGCGCTGTCCGACCGCGGCTACGGACCGTCATGGGGGGCGATACCTTACGCCGCGACACCCGGCTTCTCCCGCGCCGGACTGCACGCGCCATACGCGATCATCGCCTCGATCTACAACTTGGGCGATCAGCTCGATGAATTCATCGCGGCCTATGCGCCCTATCGCGACCGTATCTGGCTGGTTAGTGACGGCTCGACGGACGATACGCTCATCCGGCTCCGGCAAGCCGGCTGGCGCTGCTTCGATGATGGCGTCAATCGCCGCAAGCCGGGCGCGCTGCGGCGCCTGCTCGAGACGCTGCCGGAGTCCATCGAGGCGGTCTTCGTCATTGATCCCGACATCCGCATCTTGCCGCGCGGGGCCGGCAGTGAGATCGATCTCGATCAGTTCGCCGCGGACTTCCTCCGCTCCGGCGCCGCGGCGGCGTGCCCCCGAGTGATGATCGCTCCCGACGGCTTTCTCGCGCGCTTTCAAGCGTTCGAGTACGCGCTCGCCTTCCGTGTCGGCCGCCACAGCCTCGCCGACTATTGTCAGACCTCCGGAGTCTCGCTCTATCGCCGCGATGCCCTGCGGCGCGCGCTCGACGACCATTCGCTCTCGGTGTACGCGGAGGATTTCGAGAATGCGGTGCTGCTGCTCGCGCGCGGCGAGCGCATCTACTACGACGGGCGGCTCGTCGTGAGCACGGAGGGTCCAGGCGCCTTTCGCCGCTGGTTCTCGCAGCGCGTCGGCTGGTACCACGGGCTGCTCAAGGTCTATGCGGAGCGCTTCGGCTCGCTCTGGCGCATTGCGCGCCGCACGCCGTTCTCGCTCTATCACTTCATGCTCTATCTCGGCGGCCTCACGATCGGCGTGCACGTGCTCAAAGTCCTGAGCGCGGCGCTGCTCCTCGTGAGCTTCGTCGGCGGCTTCGATACGCTTTTCCTCGCGCGCTGGCTGCCGAATGCGGGCTGGGTCAATCCGGCGTACTTCATGTCGGCGGTCGGCGGCTATCTGCTGCTCGGCGTCGTCGCGCTGTTCACCGTGGTCCCGCGAGCCGAGCGAGCGTACACCGCGCCGATCGTGCCGCTCTATCTGTTCTACGCGCTCGTCCACATCGCGCCGATGTCGGTCGGCTATGCGAACTGGATTGCGGTGCGCCTCGTCGGCCGCCGTTTGTATCGCGACCACTACGAGCCGGCGGAGGGCACGGCGCAGGCGCCCGTGGGGTTGCATTCGTTCGCGCGGCGGCTGCGATGACACCTCAAAGCGCTGCGATCTACTGGGAGGATCGCGCCCGGCGCTACGCCCGGGCGGGCGAGGGGCTCGCGGCGGTCTGCTCCTACGGCATGCCCGCCTTCTACAACGGGCTGATCCACTTCTGCCAGCGCCGGGCGCTCGCCCCGTGGCTCGCGGTGCCTGCCGGTGCGCGCGTCCTCGACGTGGGCTGCGGCGTCGGTCGGTGGAGCCGTCTGCTCGCCGCGCGCGGCGCGCGTGTCACCGGAATCGATCTGAGTCCCACGATGATCGCCGAGGCCGAGCGGCGCGCCCGCGCAAGCGGGGTTGCCGGCCGCTGCCGCTTCCTCGTGCAGGACTGCGCCGCGCTCGACGTGGGCGGCGTGTTCGATCTCATTCTGTGCGTGACCGTTCTACAGCACATCCTCGATGGAGGCGCGCTGCGCGCCGGCCTCGAGCGCATCGTGTGGCATCTTGCTCCGCGCGGGCGTCTCGTCGTCCTCGAAGCGGCCCCGGCGCGCACCGCGAGCGAGTGCAACACGGCGGTGTTCAGAGCTCGCCACCGCGGCTTCTACCTGCGGCTGTTCGACGAATGCGGCCTCACTTTGCGCGCACTGACGGGCGTCGATCCGGCGCCATTCAAGACTTGGCTCCTGCCTCGCCTGAAGACCCTGCCGCGGCCGCTGTCGATCGGCGCGCTCGCCCTGGCAACGGCGCTCTCCGCGCCCATTGACGCGCCATTCGGCCGGCTCCTGGCGCGCCGCTCCTGGCACGCCGTGTTCGTGCTGGAGCGCGCGGCGAGGGAGGGCTCGTGACGCGTTCGACGAGCCCGCCGGGTGAGGCGCCGCGCTCGCGCATCGGGCGGCGCTCCTTCTTCGCGATCGCCATCTTCGTGCTGGTCGGAGCGCTCGTGATCGCCGTGCGCTACCTCGAGACGCGCCGCACGGCGCCCGAAGCAGCCGCGGGAACGCTCGTCGTGAACGTCACGAACGGAGCGGACCGTGGTCCAGGCACGCTGCGCGAGGCCCTGTTCGTCGTCGCGACAGCGCCGAGCGCGGCGCGCATCGTCCTCGCGGCGCCCCAGATCGTCGTCGAAACGGCGCTGCCGCCGGTCGTCAACTCCCACGGCGTGCGGATCGCTGCGCAGCCGGGGCGCGGTGTGATCGATGCACGTGCGCTCCCCGGCGGACCGGTATTCGACGTGGCGGCCCCCAACACTTCTCTCGATGGCGTCACCGTGCGCCGCTGCCCCGGGGCCGCCGTCCTCGTGCGCGCCGCTCGGTTCCACTTGCAGGCCTCGACGCTCGCCGCGTGCGATGTGGGAGTGGACGTGGCTGCAAACGCAACCGACCTGCTCATCGAGCGCAATCGCTTCACGCGCGACCGGATCGGCGTCCGCTTCGCGGCGGCGAGCCGGAACACCTCGATCGTGGGCAATGAGTTTGCGGACGAGCGGGATGCCGGTGTGTGGGCGGTGCGCAGCGAGCCCGACCTCGTCGCGGCGCTCATGGTGCGCGACAATCGCTTCGATCGCGATCATGCCGGCGTCGTGGCCGGCAATATCGCTATCCTCGTCGAGCGCAACGAGGTCATCGGCGCCGCGGACGCGGCGGTGCATATCCTCGGCGCGGGCGCCGTGATCCGCGGCAATCGCGTGAGCGGCGGCCCGAGCTTCGGCATCGTCGCAGAAGGCGCGCGCGAGGCGGTGATCGAGGACAACGAGCTCGACGGCGTCGCCGCCTACGGCATCATGGTGCGCGGCTCGAGCAACGCGCTCGTGCGCGGCAACCGCCTGCACCGTTGCGGCTATGGGCTCGCGTTCGTGCTCGGCGATGCGCGCAATCCCAGCACCGCCGTGGCCAACATCATCATCGAGCCGCGCTTCGACGGCATCGACGTGGTGGGCGATTCGCCGATCCTGCGGCACAACCAGGTGCTGCGGCCGCACGCGCTCGCGCTGCGCGTGACGGACTTCCAGCCGCCGGGAGGCGCGACGGCCATCGCCGCGATGCCCTACCTCGACGGCAATCTGTTCGGCGGCGCGACGGCGACCGTCGCAGCGAACGGCGTGACGACGGTCCATTCTCCGCGATGAAGCCTCCCGGACGATGAAGCCTTCCGACTCCACGCAGCTCTTGCCCGCGCCGACCTGGACGGACCCGCGCGTGCACCTGCTCGACGATCTGTGGCTGCTCACGATCTTCGCGATCCTCGCCGCCGCCGGGCTGCCGTGGCTCGTGAGCTCTTTCTCGATCGAGATCGGCGCGGCGCTCCTCGGGCTGCTCGCGCTCACGGCCGTGCACGTCGCCTTCACCGTGCTCGTCACGCCGGCCGCCGGGGCTCTCCCCATCGGCAGGCGGCGCGCGCTCGCGCTGCTGCACGCCGTGGGTGTCGTGGTGGTAGGGCTCACGTGGCACTACGCGGGCGGCCTGCAGAATCCCGCGTTTCTCATCGTGTTTGTGCTGCCGGTCGTCGACGCGATCTTTCTCTCGCGCTGGCAGCCCTACGTCGCCGCCGCCGTCGCCGTGCTGACCGTGGCCGCCGTCGCGCTCGCGGAGGCGCCGGAGCTGCGCTGGTACGCGAGCGGCTTCGATCCGATCGGTCCCTGGATCATCGCGAGACTCGGGGCTGGCGGCGCGGCGGCAGATACGCCCTTTCCCGGCTTCTACGCGCCGGCCGGCTACTATCTCGTGCTCGTCGAAGGGTTTGCCGTGTTGATGCTCGCGTGCGCCTTCGCGGCGGAATATCTCGGCGCGATCTTCGATCGCCTGCATGCCCACGTCGCCGCGGCGCTCCGGGAAGCGGAGCACGGACGCGAACTGTGGTCGAGCCTGATCGAGGATCTGCCCCGGCCGGCGATGCTGGTCGATGCGGCCACGACACAGGTCGTCGCGGAAAGCGCGGCGCTCGCTCCGGGCGGCTGGACGCGCCAGCCTGCGATCGGGCACCGCCTTGCGGAGGTCGTGCAGTTCTCGTATCCGGAGATCGTCGAGGAGCTGGTGACCGGCGCGGGAGGAACCGCGCCCGAGGTGACGCTGCGCGCGGGCGGGGATCTCAGAATGGCGCGCGTCAGCGTGCAGCACATCGCGCATCGCGGCAGGCGGCTCGCCCTCGTGCTGATGGAGGACCGCACCGAGGCGTTCGCGGTGCGGGCGGCGCTCGATGCGGCCGAGCAGGCGACGCTCGTGCTCGATGCCGAGGACCGCGTGCTCGCATTCAACAAACCGGCGCTCGCGCTCTTTTCCTCCTTGAGGCCCGGGGCGCCCGCGGAGCCGCTGCTCGCTCGGCCCGACATGCCGGAGCGCTGGTGGGAGCCTGGACTCACCGGACGGCGGAAGATGCACGCGCGCATCCTCCCGCGGCTGTTCCAGGTGACGAGCACGGCCATTCCGCTGCCGGGGGAGCACGAGCGCATCCTGGTGATCGCCTTCCTGCCGATCGCGCGGGCCGAAAGCGCTGATGTGCCGCTCCTCGGCGCAAGATCGCAGAGATCATGATCGGGCCGGCGATCGAGCGCCTGAGGATCAGAAGAGCCGCGGCCCCGCGCGCGCTCACTCGGCGACGCTCAACGATCGCTTCAACCATCGCCTCAACCATCGCCGTCTGCACCCTGATGCTAGCCGCGCAGCGGGCGAGGGCCGTAGATTCGTCGGCGGCCGCCGCGCCGGCGGCACCGGCGCCGGTCGCTTCGTCGGATGACCGGCTGATACTGAGCGGCGACGGCTCGACGCTGACCGGCACGAGCGGCGGCGGGGGCGGCTCGCTCAATTATCTGCACAGCATCCCGAACGCAGTGCTCGGCGCAGGCGGAGAATATCAGAAGCTCGCCACCGCGCACTGGGCGTTCGGCACGTTGACCGGCGCATTGAGCGGCGGCACGTCGGGGATGAAGTGGACGGTGGATGCGGAGGCGCACCGCGGAGCCGGCGATATCGCGGAGTACACCGGCACGCACCACTTCGACTACGGCGTCGAGGCCCTGGGCGTGAGCGGGACATTCTTCGACGAGCTGACGCTGCAGCTCGAGACCCGTCAGTTTGACATCGACACCACGCATGGCAATCTGCCAAAGATCGGCGTCGGCGTGTTGTGGGCCCGACACTGGCTGACGACCGTCTCCTACGCTCGCTCGGTGAGCGGCAACCTGGGGACCGAGCTCGTGACGCTGCGCATCGATCACTACGGGCGAACGCTGAACTGGCTCGCCGGCGCCGCGACCGGGCACGTCGCCCCGCCGGTCGTCAACATTCAAATCGGCGCGCTCGGGCCAGCTCCTCGGTACCACGAGGGCTACGTGGGATTCACGCGCATCTTCCCGCGCGTGGAGCTCGCGCTCCTCGGCGACTATCTCGACCTCGCCGGCACGCGCCGCATCACGCTCACGCTGACCGTCACCGTCCATTTGAGGACCGGGGCGTGACATGAGCCTTCTGCGCCGCCTGCGCCGCTCCGTCTGGCTCCCGGCCGCGATCGTGCTCGTGACGGTGCTCGCGGCCGGCTCGCGGCTCATCGATCTCAGCGTGCGGGCCCATGCCGTGGAGGCACGCCAAGCGGCCCAAGCGCTCGCGATGCTGCATGCCGAGGTCGTGGCGCGGCAGCTCGATGCGCTGGCCGCCGCGGCGCGGCGGACGAGCTCCGAGGCGGACGCGAGCGCAGGTGCCATCGCGAGCGCAGGCGCGATCGCGCGTACAGGCGCAGGCGCAGGTGCGGGCGCGAGCGCAGGCGCGGGCTTGCAGTCGGGCCGAACGGGTCTCGATGCCCGTGCTCCATCGGGCTCACCCATCCATCGATTTGAATGGACGGTGGGCGGCGGGATCAGCGGAGCGGACGCCGATCCCGCCATCGCAAAAGCGGTCGTGAGCGAGTGGATCGCCGAGCGCGGCGTGAGCCGCGCGAACGCGGCCGGCGCCACCGCATCCGGTCTGATCGTGGGGCCGCTGCGCGAGGGCAGCGAATGGCTGATCGCCGCCGCTGCACCGCGGCCTGCGGCGGCGACTGCCGTTCCCTCTGGGGCGACAACCGCCTGGACGATTGCGTACACCAGTCTAGACCGTGTTCTCCTCACGACGAAGCTCGGCGAGCTCACGGGCGCCGGCTACGACTTCGCATTGGTCCAGCGCGATGCCGCGGGGGCTCCCGCCGGCGGTGCTGAACGGACCTTCAACACCTCACGGACCTTCATCTCGTCGCGCACCGAGCCCCTGAGCCGTCCCGCCGCAACGGTGATCGCGGCGCCCGCCGGTTTCGCGTTCCTCTCCGGCCGTCCGCTCGCGCTCGAGGTGCGCCCGCGCGCGGGCTGGTATCCGACTCGCACGCTCGCCACCGACATCGGCCTGCTCGCCCTCATCGCGTGGCTGCTCACGTTCACGGCGCACGATCTTGCGCAGCGGACCCGGCGCCTGCGCGCCGCGCTCGCCGCCTCGCGCCGGCAGCTGCACGCGGCCAATCAACGGCTCACGCACGAGATCGAGCAGCGCCACGAGCTCGAAGAGAGCGTCGACCGCGCACGCTTCCATGACGCTTTCACGGGACTGCCCAACCGCCGCTGCTTCATGGATCAGCTCGACCGCGCCCTGCGCGATGCGCGGATCGGACGCGGCCCGCGGATCGCCGTCCTGCTCATCGAGATCGAGCGCTTCCAGCTCATCAATGAAACGCTCGGGCATACGGCGGGAGATGAGCTGATGGTGCAGGCGGCGCGCCGCTTCGAGCGCACCGCGGCTCAGGCGATCGGCCTCCTCGCCCGCTGGGGCGGCGATCAGTTCGCGCTGCTTGCGCGCGGAGTCGATTCGCCGGATGCTGCGATGGCGCTCGCTCAATCGCTGCACGAAGCGCTGCGCGAGCCCTTCGAGCTGCGCCGTCACCGGCTCGCGATCACGGCGCGGATCGGCATCACGTGCGTTGCGGCGGCTCAGCAGCGCGCGGACGACGTGGTGCGCGAAGCGGACGTGGCGCTCTCCGTCGCGATGCGAGCCGAGGATGCGCAGTCCATCGCCTACACGCCGACGATGGGAGGCGATGCCGCGAGCCTGGTGAGCCTCGAGGCCGACCTGCACGTCGCGCTCGAGCGGCGCGAGCTCATGCTGCTCCTCCAGCCGATCGTCGATCTGCGCGGGCCGCGCGCCGTGGGCGCCGAAGCGCTGCTGCGCTGGCGGCATCCTGTCGAAGGACTGCTGCGCCCGGATCGCTTCCTGCCGATCGCCGAGGAGGCCGGGCTCATGGTGCCCATTACCCGCTGGACGGTGCGCCGAGTGTGCCGCCTCGCGGGCGAATGGCGCCGGCGGCTGCCGCCCGATGCACGGTTCTTCCTCACGGTGAACCTCTCGGCGGCGGTGCTGCGCGATCCGGAGCTCGCCGACTACGTCGCATCGCTCCTCGAGGAGACGGCGACGCCGCCCGAAGCGATCAAATTCGAGCTGACGGAAGGCGGCCTCATCAGCAACGTCGGCAACGCGCGCGAGACGCTGGAACGGCTGCGCCGCACCGGCGTCGAGCTGATGCTCGATGACTTCGGCACGGGATACTCCTCGCTCAACCACTTGCAGCTCTTCCCCTTCGACTACGTGAAGATCGACCGGCCGATCGCCGGCCCCTCGGCGCGCGGCGCGAGCCTCGCCTCCGCGATGGTGCAGCTCGCCGCGAGCCTCGGCCTGACACCGATCGCCGAAGTCGTCGAATCGCAATCGACCGCCGATGCGCTCGAGGAGATGGGCTGCCACTACGGCCAGGGCAACTTCTTCTGCGCGCCCGTCGAGCCCGAGGAGGCGCTCGCGTATTTGAGAAGCGGGAAGCCTGCGGCCGCCGGAGCGGTCGAGGCGGATGCCGAGGCCGAGGCGCGAGAGTGGACCGACGATTCGCCGACTCTGATGCTGCCGGCGGACTTCCTCTCCGAGGACAGTGCTTGAAGGTTCTGAAAAACGCGTTCTGGCTCACTGCGGGCCGCGTCTGCGGGGACCTTTCGAGCTTTGCGCTCTTCGTCGCGCTCTCGCGCGCGTTCGGGCCCGTGACGACGGGGGAATACTCTTATTCGTTCGCGATCGCGAGCTTCCTCGCGTTCCTGGCCTGCGCCGGCTTCGACGAATACGGCACCGCGCTCTACGTGCGCGCCGCGGACCCTTCCGAGCGCCGCCGGCTGTGGGCCGATATTCTGACCGCGCAGTACGCCCAGCTTGCGGTCGCCGTGGTCTGCTTCGCCCTGTTCCTCGCGTTCACCGGCGGGGGCCGGGCGCGGCCTTCCGTGATCATCGAGCTCGCGGCGCTCCTTACGAGCCAGTATCTCGCGCGGACCTTCTTCATTCCGGCGATGGCCTCCCAGGCGATGAAGGCGCCTGCGCTCACGGACTTCGGCTGCCGCTTCGGCGCGATCATCTTCGCGCTTGCGGCGATTTTCGCGGCGGAGACCTCCCTGCCGGCGCTCCTCGTCGGCTTCCCCCTCGCCGGCGCGGTGTTCGTCGCGCTCGCCGCGCGCAGCTCGGTGGCGCACGGAGCCTCGCTGCGGCCGCACTTCGACGTGCGCCGACTCGCGCGGACGCTTCGATCCACCTCGACGTTCACGGGATGCGAGCTGCTGGGCCAGTTCTACTCCCGCACGGACTTCCTGCTGATCGCCTTCCTGCTCGGCAATGCCGATGTGGGCCTCTATGCGACCGACATGAAGTTCGTCGAGTACGGGGTGATCCCGCTGTACCTCCTTGGCATCGCCGCGTACCCCTCGCTCACGCGCGCCGCAGCGTTCGATCCGCCGGAGTTCCGCGGCGGGGTGCGCGAGCTCGCGTGCCTCATGTTCTTCCTGGCCGGGTGGCTCGCCGTCGGGCTCTTCTGCCTCGTACCGCTTCTCATCGTGCCGATCTTCGGAGCCCCGTTCGCCGCCGCGGCGGGCATCCTGCCCTGGTTCGCCGCGCTCGCCCTCTTGAAGGGCGGCGAGGGCACGATCTATCGAGTCGTCTATGCCGTGCGGCGGCCGTCGCTCTACTTCGTCGCGATGCTCGCCGGCACAGTTCTAACGATCGCGCTCAACATCGCGCTCATCCCGCGGCTCGGGCTGCCCGGCGCGGTGATCGCGGCGATGGCGAGCGTCGCGCTCGTGACCGGCGTCTGCGCGGCGCGCCTCCGCCGCTCGCTCACTCCCCGCGTGCTTGCCGGCGCGGCGATGCGCCTGGCCGCGGCGCTCGCGGCGACGGGCGCCGTCCTGGTCGCCGTTGAGCGCCTTCGAGCGCCATCATGGCTCTCCGCGCTCGCGGCTTGCGGCATCTATCCGGTGTTCGGCCTTCTCGCCGGTTTGCTGCCGCATCCCGCGCGCAGCCGTCTCCTGCACGCGAAGGCTCACGAGACGGAACTCGCGGACGGGACAGTATGACGGCTCGGTCGGCCCGGACAGTACCCCTTGACGCCCCGATGCGCCCCTCGAGGTCCCTCGCGCGGCGAGGCGCCCTCTCAGGCCCGGGGAGGCGCCTCTTCAGCCTTCAGGGGCGCGCGCCACCCGATGGCTGCCCGCCGTAGTCGCGGAATGCCGCCCTCAATCCATCCCTGAGCGGCGCGCGCGGCGTCCACTCGAGCAAGCGCTTCGCTTTCGAGCAGTCCCAGTGGACGTGACGCAGGCGCGTGCGGACGCGGTAGCGATTCGTGGCGGGCTCCTTTCCGCGTGCCGCGGCGGCGACTTCGGCGAGCGCGCCGGTCGCGTAGTAGGCGAAGCGCGGCAGCCGCACGACACGCGGCGCGCCTCCGGTCGTCTCCTGCAGCAGCTTCAAATACTCGCGCTGCGTGATGCGCTCATCGTCGACGATGTTGAATGACTCGCCGGCGATGCCGGGCGCCTCGGCGGCGCGCACGAGCGCATCGACCGCATTGTCGATGTGAACGAGCGGCAACGGAACGTCGCCGCGGCCGAACAGGATGACGCGATTCGCGCCGATACGTTGGCAGACGTGCGGCAGAAAGACGTTGTAGCCGGCGCCGCACACCTGGCCCAGGCGCACGATGACGCATTCGAGGCCGCCGCGCCCATTGGCCGCGAGGACGGCCTGCTCCGAGCGAACCTTCGCGCGCGGATAGGGCCCGAGCAGACCGCTCTCATCGAACGGGCAGCGCTCGTCGATCACGGCGCCGTGTTGAAGGCGCGCGAGCGGATAGCTCGCGATCGTGCTCACGTACACGAAGCGCCGCACGCGCGCCTGCACGGCCGCTTCGAGCAGGCGCTGCGTTCCCTGCACGTCGACCCGCTCGAACCGCTCCGGCGGCCCATACATCGCGGAGACGAGATGGAACACGACTTCCATTCCCTCGGCGAGGTGGGAGAGATCGGCGGTCTCAACTGCGCCGAAATCGGCGCAATGCACTTCGCAGCCCAGGCGCTCGAGCGCGCTCGCGCGGCCGGGATCGCGCGCGACGATGCAAACGATATCACCCCGCCTCCGCAGCGCTTCGACGAGGTGCCTGCCGATGTACCCCGTCGCGCCTGTGACCAGCGCTTTCACCGGCCGGCCGGCGCAAGCGCTGCGGCCGGCGGATGCAACGACGTGAGCGCGGATTGCCCCACCGCTTGTGCCGCGGCACTGCCGCCGATTCCCTCCGGATGGAGCGCGGTCTCCGCGCCGAGCGTGCCCTCGGTGACCGGCCACACCGAGCGCAGCACGGCCACGGCGTGAGCGCCCTCGCGCGGATCGATCGGCGCAGGCTTTCCGGCGTCGAGCGCCGCATAGAAGGCGCGGACCGTCGGCGCGATGCCGTAGGAGCCGTCGATTTTCTTCCGCAGGAGCCGCCAGGTCGAGCGCACCGTCCCGCCGATCAATTGCGACGCGACATCGAGATTCGTGAGGCCGCGGCCGATCTTCTGCGGAACCGGCAGCTGCCGGTGGATCGTGAGCGCCATGCAGGAGACGTTGAGCCGCATGAGCATCCGCGTGCAGCAGATGTCGATGAGGATCGCATCGGGACGGCCCCGCAGCGACACCGAGAAGGCGCCGAGGCCGCGCTCGGCCTCGATCAAAGCGCGGGCCTCCTCCGTCTTCGCGCCCGGCACCTGTCCCGTCGTGCGGCTCACGGCGACCGTGCGGCGCGCGGGGCCGAGGAGCCGGATCAGCACCGAGACCAAGTGCACGGCAAGATCCTCCGCGAGCCCGCCCGGCAGGCTGCTCGACCAGTGCCCCTGGCCGAACGTCGGATTGCGCAGCACGTCATAGTTGAAGACCGCCTCCGCCTGCAGCAGCTCGCCGGCGCGTCCCGAAGCGAGCAGCCGCTGCGCCTCGGCGATGACCGGGATGTAGTTCCAGCTGTGGCCCACGCACAGCTCGCGCCGAGCGCGGACAGCCGCATCGATCATCCGCTCGCACTCCTCCACCGTGATCGCCATCGGCTTCTCGACGTACACGTGCGCGCCGCTCGCGAGCGCGGCGATGGCGAGCGGAGCGTGCGAATCGGGAGGGGTGAGGACGTGGACCACGTCCGGTCGCAACTCGAGCAGTTGCTCGATCGACTCCAGCGCGCGCGGGACGCCGTGGCGGCGGGCCTGCTCCCGAGCATGCGCCACGTTCCGATCGGCGATGCCGACGACCTCAGTGCCCGGATACCGCGCGATGGCCGCGAGGTGGTGTCCCGAGATCATGCCGCTCCCGACGATGCCGACTCTCATGAGTGCAGTCCTTTTCCTGAGTTTCGCTGGACGGTAGCAATCGCCGGGCCTGAGCTCGAGGTGGGGCACGGACGATCGTGGCGAATGTGACACCGCCGGCCTCGTCGCCTCAACGCGGCCCTGCTCAGTGGGTTGACGGTCGTATCTCGACTCGCCGGGTTGACAGGCCGATGCGCGACACTCGCTTGGCACCACTCGGGAATGGTTCTTGCCGTACTGCCGAGCAGACGACGAGGCGACTCACCCGAAATGCCCAGCTCGGTTCCAACATGCTGCCGCGAGCTCCGGCAATGAGACTCGACGAAGTCGTTCGTTATGTGCAAAGCCTCGGGCCGATCGGCTTCGTCCGCTACTTCACCCGTCGAGCGCTCGCGGATCGGCTGCAAAGCGGACCGCCCTACCGGCTCCGAAGCCGCTACACGCGGCATCCGCTCTGGTGCCGCCCCGGCACGAGCGATCTCATGATGTTCGCCGAGATCATCTGCCACCGGGCATTCCGCTGTCTCGACCGGATCAAGAGCGCGCGCCTCATCGTCGACTGCGGCGCGAACGTCGGGTACTCCTCCGCGTACTTCTTGACCCGCTTTCCCGACTCGAAGCTCATCGCGATCGAGCCGGACGCGAACAACTTCGCGATGCTCGAGCGGAATCTGTCTCCCTATGCAGGCCATTACGAGGCGATCCGCTCGGCCATCTGGTCTCATCCAACCGGCCTCGTGCTGTCGAAGGACCGGCTCGGCGCCGGCCTCGAATGCGCGCGCACGGTTCGACCTGCCCGCCTCGGCGAGGAAGCCGAGATGCACGCGCTCGACATCGGCACGATTCTCGAGCGCTCAGGCTTCGATCGCATCGACATTCTCAAGATCGACATCGAAGGCGCCGAGCGTGTGGTCTTCGAGGCGGACTGCTCGCTCTGGCTGCCGCGCGTGGACAATATCGTCATCGAGCTGCACGACATCGAGTGCCGGCGCGCGTTCCACCGGGCCATCGCCGGCGAAGGCTTCGACGTCACATGCTGCGACGATCAGGTGGTATGCCTGCGAGCGGACCGCGGGCATCGCCTGGGCCGAGCTGTACAATGAGCGGTGGCTGATCGAGCGCCATGGCTTCAGATCGCCCGCGCAGCGGCGCCGCGACTCCTACGCCCAGGCTCAACCACTAGCTGGCTAACTGAGTTCATTGCCACCAACCGCGTGGCCAGAAAACCCTTGACCGCTACAGGCCTTCCTTGCCGTTTGCAGCATTGGGGCCATTGCCAACGTCGGAATTGCTTCATACGTGTATCGCTGGGACGGGGCGTCGGTACCCGCCGCGGCAGCAGGCGTTCTGGTAGGTGCCGTCTGGAATTGTGCGGCGACGACGGTCTTCACATGGACGAATCCGGGAAGAATGGTCACCCGCAGAAGGCGGCACGAGCGCGAAATCTTCATCCGGCCTCGGCGGCTTGCACGCCGCAGGCCGCTGGCCGCCGCGCGGGCGGCTCGTGATCTACACCTCGCAGAGCAGTTCGCTCGCCGTGCGGGAATTCGCGTTGAATTACCGCAGAGCGGGCTGGATACCGGCATCCGTCCTCGGCCGTGCGGTGATCTCCGACGGCGTACCGATCGAGACCGTAGAACCGGACGGTCTGCCTCGGAACGGATCGAATGCGGACGCTCCCGTGGAACTGCGCGAGATCGGGGGGCGGCTGGCGCGCGAAGCGACCGTCGCGCTCGCAGTGCCTTCCGCCATCATTCAGGAGAAATGGAATTACCTGCTCAACCTGCGGCATCCTGACTTCGCCAGGCTCCTGCTGGGGCGAACACAACGATTCTATTTCGATCGCTGACCGGGTCGCAGGCGCTCCGCGTCGTCAGATCACAAGCCTCGCGGCTCTGAGCCTTGATCCCCTGCGCGGCGCCCGCCGCTCTCGCCCGCCGCGAGCAGCGCGAGCGTGCGCTCATCGGGCTCGCCGCCGTAATACTTGCGCAGCGCAGCCCGGAAGATCGGCTGCTCCGGCCCCGCGGCCTCAGCGAAAACCGTCATGCAGGAGCGGAACTTGAGATCGTCGGGGTGGCCGAAAATCTCCTGCGCCGTCCGGCCGGCCGCGTCATTGACGAGCCGGGTGCATTCGAGAAGCCGGGGACCGAGCAGCGGATGGCGCAGGTAGGCGCGCGCCTCATCGAGCGAGCGAAGCGCATAGCGGCGCGCGGTCGAGCTCGCGCCGAGCCCGAGGAGCTGGGGGAAGATGAACCACATCCAGTGCGTCTGCTTGCGCCCCGCGCCAAGCTCGGCGCGCACCTGCGCGTAGACGGGCGCCTGGGCCGCAACGAAGCGCTCCAAGTCGAAGGCGCCGGACTCCTCCCCGAACTCCTCCATAAGCGATGCGACCTCTGCCGGTCGCGGCGGCGCTCAGACGGAAGCCGCCTCGTAGCTGCGCACCCGGCGCGCGAACTCGCGCAGAGCGCGGACGCCGCTCGCCTCCGCCTCGCGGCACCATTCCTTGAGCTGCGCCACCGCGTGGCCGGGATTCGAGTGCGACTCGTTCCACAACTGCTGCAGCCGGTCGCGGAATTCGACGACGGATCGCAGCGCCTCGTGCTGATCCAGCGCGGCTTGCAAGCGGCGCCGGCCTTCCTCGCCGAGCATCCGCGGATGGCGGACGAGAAGCTTCGCCAGGTGGGAGGCCGCCTGCGCGCCGGCCGCGCGCGCGAGATCGCGGCAGACCGGCCGCACGACGTTCCGAGCGTAGTCGCGCAGGACGTGCATGCGATGCGCGAAGAGCGCTTGCACGGCGGCGGCATCGAGGCGTTCGCGCGCGGCGACACGCGGCGGACGGGGCGCGACCCATTTCACGCGCGCGAGCCCGACGGCGGAGAGCAGCCGCACCCAGAGCCAGCCCATGTCGATTTCCCACGGCTGCACCGAGAAGCGCGCCGAACGCGGAAACGCGTGATGGTTGTTGTGCAGCTCCTCTCCCGCGATCAGCAGGCCCCACGGGACGATGTTCGTCGCGCCGTATCCGTCTCGAAGCTGCGGTAGCCGAGCGCGTGGCCCACGCCATTGATGATGCCGGCAGCGCAGAACGGCTGGGCGACGATGTGCACCGCCACCATGATGATGCCGGGCGCTCCAAACAGAGCGAGCTCCGTGAGCACGAAGAAAAGCAGCCCGAGCGAGGGATACCGGCTGTAGAGCCGCCGCTCGATCCAGTCATCGGGCGTGCCGCGGCCGTAGTGATCCTGCAGCACTCGGTCGCGGGCGGAGGCGACGTAGAGCTCGTAGCCCTGGAGGACGACCCGCTTCAAGCCGAAGAGCACAGGGCTGTGCGGATCGCCCTCCCGATCCGCGAACACATGGTGCTTGCGGTGAACCGCTACCCATTGCTTGGTGACGGTGCCGGAGCTGAACCACAGCCAGAAGCGGAAGAAGTGCCGCACCGCCGGGTGCAGCTCGAGCGCGTCGTGCGCCTGCTCGCGGTGCAGGAACAAGGTGATACCGAGAAACAGCAACTGCACGAGGGCCCATGTCACGAGGACATAGCCCCACCAGGGCAGCCGCACGAGCCCGTACAGGGAATCGACATCCACCTGGAATCTCCCGAAACTCGGACCGAAATCCGCCGGCGCGCACGGAGGATACGGCAAGAAGCGCGTGTTGCGCAAAGCCCACGCTCGGCCTGGCTCGCTTGGCCGGCTTGCCACGCTTGGCCCGGGCGCCCGGTCGCCTGCCCGGCCATCCTCGCGGGCCGCGGCGCAGGCCGGCGCACCGTTATAGTGCAAAATTGCAAATTTGACCATGACCCGCGGACCTTCGTGACACGGCTCGCGGACGACAGAGCACGTTCTTCCCAGGAAGCGGTTCAAATTTACTTCAACCGCCCCATCGGCTGCTTTCAAATGCGCGAATTTACAACATGCGAGCGGCATGTCTCCTGCGGAGCGCCTGACGGGATTGAAAGATTCGGAGATCGTATGGGCACGGTGGATGACGACATCGCATGGCTGCAAACCCAGCTCACCGTGGCGCAATGGCACCTCGATGCGGCGGTCACCGCCCCCATCGAGGCGGCGCGCCGCAACATCGACAAGGCGCGGCAGGCATATGACAGCGCGCGCGAAGCGTTCCAGGAGTTGAACCTGTCGGCCGAGCGGCGCGAGACGCTGGCGCGCGAGCTTGCGAGCCTCTGCGAGCGGCTTCGCGCAGCGGGAGTGGAGATCTAGCCTGGACCGGCATCGGGCCGAGATCAGAGCGCTTTGGAGCGCAGCCCTGCGCTCTCGATGCGGAACGCATGCCACCACGTCTCGTGGACCGCGCCGCGCCACATGTCCTGCGGCGGCACGTATACAGCGAACGGAATGCCGGCGGTGGACAGGATGCAGCCATGAAGCGAGAAGTCGCGCACCGCGTCGGACACGCGCTCCGGCTCCCGCGGCCAGCCGAGCACGAGCCGACACAGTCCCTCGAACCGCATGCCGGCCCACGGCACGCCGAGGTACTTCCATCCCCCATCCGCGTAACGGACGAGCGGTTCTTCGCCGGGGCGGATCCACACGGACCCTCCATTGATGCGGAAATACGCTGATGAAGCGACGACCGCTGCGCCCCCTTCTCTCCCCATGACGGTCAGCCTGATCACGGAGCGTTCTTCCAGCTGTCGATTGGAATGGTCGGTTAAATCAGGGCATCCAGCAATGATCGGTCCCGTGAGCAGTCGTTCTCATGCACGCCGAGCCATCGGCCACCCAGCCTTGCGAGCGTCCCCACCACTGCCGAAATCAACCGGCCTCGACAGCTAGAACGATCTTGCCGATGTGGTCGCCCGCTTCCATGAGCTCGTGCGCGCGCCATGCCTCCGCCAACGGGAAGCGCGCCTCGATGGGCGGCGCGCGCAGCCGGCCGGAGTCGAACCAGGGCCATACGCGCTCGATGAGGGCACGGGCGAGCCGTCCTTTCGCCTCGACCGACTGCGGCCGGAGCGTCGAGCCGGATAGTCTCAAACGTTTGACGAGGAACGATCGCAAGTCGATCTCGGCCTGCGAGCCGCCGAGCAACGCGATGAGCGCGATACGCCCCTCGACCGCTGCCGCGGCGATGTCGCGCGCCAGATAGGCGCCGCCCACCATGTCGAGGATCACATCCACTCCCCGGCCGCCCGTCGCCTCCTGAACCGCGGCGACGAAATCCTCCTCGCGGTACAGAATCGCGCGCTCGGCGCCGAGCGCGCGACAGGCATCGCACTTGCGGCGCGTGCCGGCCGTCGCGAAGACCCGCGCGCCATGCGCTCGCGCGAGCAGGATCGCCGTCGTCCCGATGCCGCTCGATCCGCCGTGAACCAGCAGGCTCTCGCCCGAGGCGAGCCCCGCGCGCTCGAAGACATTCAGATAGACCGTAAAGAAGGTCTCCGGGAGCGCCGCGGCCTCGAGCAGCGAAACCGATCGGGGAACCGGCAGGCATTGCACGGCCGGCGCGGCGACGTACTGCGCGTATCCGCCGCCCGCGACGAGCGCGCAGACCTGCTCGCCGGTTCGAGGTGCAGCGACCCCCGCACCCGCGCGCACGACCTCGCCCGAGACTTCGAGCCCGGGGATGTCCGTGACCCCCGGCGGCGGCGGATAGGCGCCCTTCCGCTGCATCACGTCGGGCCGATTCACGCCGGCGGCCGCGACGCGAATCAGCACTTCACCCGGCCCCGGCTCCGGGACAGGCCGGATCGCCGGCCGCAGCATCTGCGGCGGGCCTGGCTGCGCCACTTCGATGGCGATCATCGTCTGCGGGACGGGCGGCATGGCCCGTTAGAATACGCCGGTGAGCGCCGAACCGGATCTCGCCACGAGCCTGGCTTACGTCGAGGTCCCGTCTCCCGCGCCGGGCGACCTTGTGCACGTCCGAGCGGAGTGCGGCGCGAGCGGCACCGGCCCGCCTGCCGCCCAGTCGAGCAGCTCTGCGGTATGCACGATGGGGATGCCCGCGCCCGCGAGCTGCACGATGCAGCCCACGTTGCCCGTCGCGACCAGATGGGCGCCGGTGCCTCGGATGTGGGCGAGCTTGCGTTCGCGCAACTGCGCGGCGATCTCGGGCTCGAGGATGTTGTACGTGCCCGCCGAGCCGCAGCAGAGATGGCCCTCGGGGATCTCCCGCACGTCGAAGCCCGCCTCCTCGAGCAGCTGCCGCGGGATGCGATCGAGCCGCTGGCCGTGCTGCATCGAGCAGGCCGAGTGATACGCGACGCGGATGTCGTGCAGAGCCGAGGCGTGTTCCGGCGCCCGCTCGTGCGCGAGCTCGGGCGCTTCGAGCGAATGGAGCCGCTCCTGCGGGCGCTTCCTCTCTTGCAGCCATTCAGTGATGTCGCGCGTGAGCGCGCTCAGCTCGCGCGCGGTGCCCGCGAGCGCAGCGTCACCCCGCAGCAGGTACCCGAGATCTTTGAGATGCGTCCCGCACCCGGAAGCGCTGACGATCACCGCATCGAGACCGCCCCGACGGCGCTCCGCTTCGATTCGCTCGATGAGCCGCGCGGCGAAGCCCCGCGCTGCATGGGCTCGACCGAGATGGTGCACGAGCGCCCCGCAGCAGCCTTCGATCACGACCGGCTCGAAGCCCGCGCGCTCGATGAGCCTCACGCAGGCCGCCTGGGTCCGCGGCATTAGAACCGACTGCACGCAGCCGGCGAGTAAGGCGACTCGGCGGTGGCGGTGAGGAGCGGGGGCGGCGCTGCCCCGGGCCGTCGCTCCGTGGGCACCGTCAACCGCTTCGCCATTGGCGTGCGTCTCGCCGGAGCCGAGGAGTATCGCACCGGGCGCAGTCTGCTCCGCCACGCCCTGCGCGGCGAGTCTCGCCATTGCGCGCCACGCGGGCGGCAGATGCCGCGCGAGCCGGTCGAGGCCAGGCAACCTCCGCGCCGCGCCAAGGATCGCCGCGATCGCGAGCCCGGCCTGCAGCCGGCGGGGATGAGGCAGGACATTCGCGAGGAGCGCTCGGAGCGCCCGCTCGCGCCACGGGCGGCGGTACGTCCGTTCGACGTAGACACGCGCATGGTCGATCAAATGCTGGTAATTCACGCCCGACGGGCACGTCGTCATGCACGCGAGGCACGAGAGGCAGCGGTCGATGTGGCGCACGACCTCCGGCGTCGCCGGCCGCCCGTTCTCGAGCATGTCCTTGATCAAGTAGATCCGCCCGCGTGGGCTGTCGAGCTCATCGCCGAGCAGCACGTAGGTGGGACACGTCGCGGCGCAGAAGCCGCAGTGCACGCACTTGCGGAGAATCGGCTCGCTCGCGGCGATGTCCGGATCGGCGAGCTGCTGCGGTGTGAAGAGGGTCTGCATGTCAATTCATCCGGCCGGGATTGAGCCGATTCGCCGGATCGAACGCCGCTTTCACGCGGGCGGCGAGCGCGGCGAGCGCCGCCGGCAGGGGCTGGAAAACCGGCATCGCGGCGCGCACGTCGCGAGGCGCTTTGAAAAGCATTGCGTGTCCGGCCGTGAGCGCGCCCCGCACGCGCCCGACATCAGCCTGATCGGCGCCGATCCAGACGAGGCCGCCGCCCCAGTCGAGCAGATAATCCTGCGGCTCGATGCGTTCGAGGATGCGCGGCGCTTCGCTCGGGGGAACGGATAGCCGCCAAACGACCGCGTGCTGCGCAAGCGACTGCGCTTCACCGATCTCGCGCCAGAGGCGCCTGGATGCGGCATCTTCGAGCCAGTGCCGGTCATGCACGCCGATGCCGGCGGCAAGCTCATCGAGCAGCGCGTCCGAGCGCGCCGCGACCGACGGCGCGAAGCCTTCGAGCCGCAGCGCCACGCCGATCCCCGGGGCGAAGGCGGCGGACGACACTTCGCACGCGGAGCCGAGCGCGGCGCTCATCACGCTCACCGCGGCAGCCGGCGTCGCCGCCGGGATCACGAGCGTGCGCTCGCGCTCGGGGAGCGGATGGACTCTGACGGTCGCTTCCGTCAGCACGGCGAGCGTGCCCCAGGAGCCCGAAAGCAGCTTCGGGAGATCGTAGCCGGTCACGTTCTTCACCACCCGGCCGCCGGCTTTGAATCGCTCGCCCCGGCCCGTCACCGCGCGCAAGCCGAGGAAATGGTCGCGCGCGGCGCCTGCCGCGATCCGGCGCGGCCCCGACGCATTCGCCGCGAGCGCGCCGCCGAGCGTCGGACGCGCTGCCACACCGAGCAGCGCCGTCCAGTCGGGCGGCTCGAACGCGAGCCGCTGCCCGTGCTCGCGCAGCATCGCTTCGATCTCCTCGAGCGGCGTCGCCGCGCGCGCGGTGAGCACCAGCTCCGCTGGTTCGTAATCCAGGATGCCGCGCAGCGCCGCAAGATCGAGCGTTTCGGCCTCGACGGGACGGCCCACTGCCCGCTTCGATCCTCCTGCAACCGGCTCGAGCGGGCAGTCGGTCGCAGCAATGATCTCGGCCACGTCGGCTTCGTCGCGGGGTTGCAGCATGAGACGGGATCGATCGAACGGCGAGCCATCATAACCGCGTTGCCGCATGCGGGGACCCGGCTTGGGCTCGGGCAGGGCATCTGGTATGGTCACGCCGGGGGTCAGGCCACGCTCACCCGCCAGGGCAAGGATCGGGCAAGGTGCGCGCAGGACATCGGGCGAAGGTGCGGGCCGCGGTGGCGTTGAGCGTGGCAAGGTGCGCGCTCGCGCCCGCTGAGGGGCTGACGCGCGCGCTGCCTCGCGAGCCGCTTGCCGACGCGCTCGATGCGGTCGCGCGCGCGACCGGCGTTCAGATCCTCCACGCCGCGGTTCTCGCAAATGGAATCGTGTCGCCCGACGCGAACGCGGCGGGCGGAACGGACGGGAGCGCGAGCGGCCGCTCCGTGTTCGACCGCGAGTCCCGCGGACGTGAGCTCGGCTCCAGTTCTCAATCATCCGATCTCGTGAGCCGGCGCTCGCCGCAGCAGGTCATCGTCACTGGGGGCCGCATTCCGGGATTCGAGCCGGTCGGCGCGATGGTCATCGAGCTCTCGCGCGCCGACATCGACCGCTCGGGATACACGAGGGTGGCGGATTTGATCCGGTCGCTGCCCCAGAGCTTTCGGGGCGGACCGGGCGGCGGGACACACGGTCACGGCAAAGAAGAACTCTACAACGCCTCGCACGCCGAGGGCGTGAACTTGCGCGGACTCGGCGCAGGCTCGACGCTCGTGCTGATCGAGGGCCGCCGCATCGCGCCCGGCGCAGGAGGCGGGAGATTCATGGACGTATCGGCGATTCCGGCGGCGGCAACTTCGACACGCCGTTCGACAAGCCCGGCACGATCGAGATCGGCGGCCAGACCTGGGCCATTCCGCACGGGCAGGACGGTCGCTCGCTCATTGCGGCGCAGCTCGTGCCGGGAACGGTCAATCTGCACGACTCCAACGCCGGCACGGACGTGCTCCCGAGCCACGAGCGTTGGAGCGCCGTCGGAATATTGAGGCAGAAGGTCGGAGCGGTAGACAGGCCGAGCTTGCGCCTGCCGCCACGGGTTGTCCACTTTCCGTCAAAATCGGCTCCCGTCAAGATCGCGGCAGCCCAGGTCAAAATCGCGGCAGCCCGGGGAAGCGCGTGGTGCCCGCGTGCACGTGAACACGCCCTTCCTCCGCGCAGCGGTGGAGCAGCGGGAAGACCTTGCCGGGATTGAAGCGGCCCGCGGGGTCGAAGGCGTCCTTCAGACGCTGTTGCACCGCAAGGTCGATGGCCCCGAACTGATAGGGCATGAGGTCGCGCTTCTCGAGCCCGACGCCGTGCTCGCCCGTGAGCACGCCGCCCACGTCGACGCAAAGTCTCAGGATCTCGGCCCCGAACGCCTCCGCGCGCTCGAGCTCGTCCGGGCGGTTCGCGTCGTAGAGGATGAGCGGGTGCAGATTGCCGTCGCCGGCGTGGAATACGTTCGCAACGCGCAGCCCGTAGCGCTCGGACATCTGTGCGATCGCGCCGAGCACGCGCGGCAGCTCGCGGCGCGGGATCGTGCCGTCCATGCAGTAATAGTCGGGACTCAGCCGGCCGACCGCGGGGAAGGCTGCCTTGCGGCCCGCCCAGAAGGCCAGTCTCTCCGCCTCGCTCGAGGAAGCGCGGCAGCTCGTCGCCCCGTGCGCCCGCGCAAGCTCGGCGACATGCCCCGCGAGGAAGTCCACCTCGGCCGCGGGGCCGTCCAGCTCGACGATGAGCAGCGCCCGGGCATCGAGCGGATAGCCGGCCCGCACGAACGCCTCCGCGGCTGCGACCGCGGACTGATCCATCATCTCCATCCCGGCAGGGATGATCCCGGCGCCGATCACGGCAGCGACACAGGCGCCGGCGCTCTCCGCCGTCGGGAAGCCAATGAGCAACGCCCGCGCGCTCGCCGGCCGCTTGAGAATGCGCACGGTCGCTTCGGTGACGATGCCGAGCAGCCCCTCCGAGCCGGCCACGACGCCGAGCAGATCGTAGTGGCCGCCGTCGAGGTGCCGGCCGCCGAGGCGCACGATCTCGCCGTCCGGAAGGACGAGCTCGACGCCGAGCAGATTGTTCGTCGTGAGACCGTATTTCAAACAATGGATGCCGCCCGAGTTCTCCGCGACGTTGCCGCCGATCGTGCACGCGATCTGGCTCGACGGGTCTGGCGCGTAGTAGAAGCCGCGGCCGGCCACCGCGTGGGTGATGGCGAGATTGGGAACGCCGCACTGCGCGACGACGCAGCGGTCCTCGTAATCGATCGCGAGAATGCGGTTCAGCTTCCCGAGGCTTACGACGATCGCATCGGCGGCGGGAATCGCTCCGCCCGAGAGCGAAGTGCCCGCCCCGCGCGGGACGATCTTGAGGCCCGCATGGTGCGCGAAGCGGAGCAGCCGCGACACCTGCTCCGTCGTCTGCGGGAGCGTCACGGCGAGCGGCTTGCACCGATATGCGGTCAGCGCATCGGTCTCATACGCGGCGAGGCGCAGCGCATCGTCGATGATCGCCACATCGGGCGCCGCTTCGCGCAGCGCGCGCAGGATGGCGGGGCGGCGCGCGAGGAGTGATGGATCGGGCTCGGGCAGGCAGATCACGTGAGGGGATGGACCGCAGGGGCTGGTGCAAGGGCCGGCGCGCTCATCCCGCTTTGCGGCGTCCGGCCTCCGCCACCGCCTCGGGATGCATCTTCAGCATCACCGAGAAGCCCGAGCGCGCGAGCATGGAGAGCAGCTGCGGGGACAGCGAGAAAGTGAATCCGTTTCCGCCCACCACCTCGACGAAGAGCTCGACGGTCGCCCCTTCGGCCTGCAGCCGGGAGAGAAACGGCTGCGACCGGCGCAGCTGCACGACGGCCGAGAGCAGCACGGCTTCGATCTCGACGACTCCGCGCAGGCTCGCATCGAGCTCGCGGAACTCGCCGGTCCAGTAGCTCTCGTGGTAGGTCCCCTCGAGCGGCCGGCCGTGCGCCGTGCGGCGGGTTTCACCCGCCTTCCAGCAGTGCTGCGGCTCGAATCCGAGCGTCCGCGTGATCTCGCGTGGATCGATGCTCGGATGGCGGATGCTCAGCGAGACAGTGAAATTGTCGAAGGTGGTGGATGGGACGATGTCGGCCACGGGGCGCTCCTCCTGGAACGCGGGAGCATGAAGCACCGGACGCCGAGCCGCAAGCTGAAAGCCGAGTCGCAAACTGAAAGCCGCGCCGCGCCTGAAACAGGAACGCAGCTTGCTCGGTTCGCAGCGCATGGATGGCATGGCCCGAAGGCGCGATTCCCGCCCGCCGGGGCAGACCGGCAATCCGGAAAGCGTCGAGCACCGCTCGATCGATTACGGGGGAGCCGGCGCCCGCTCGCCGCTGATCCGCCTGCTGCGGATACTCGCCGCGATCCTGCCCGGTGAGTATTTGAAAACCGCCTTCTATCTCAACTGCATCGACCGGCCGCGGCGCGCGCTGCGCGATGCGCTCTGCGCCTTTTACCGCTACGATCACGTCTACGCCGTGCTCAAAGAGTTCCGCGCCGAGCGCGCCGGCCGTGCTTCGATTCTCGAATTCGGCACCTCCGACGGATACTCGTTCGCGAAGCTGCTGTACGCCACGCGGTATCTGCGCCTGGAGGATCGGGTCGCGGTCCACACGTTCGACAGCTTCGAGGGCATGCCGCCGCCCGTCGATGAGCGCGACCGCGACTGGACCGCAGGCGACGACTGGGCGCCGGGCGAGTACCGCGGCCGCTACGAGGCGCTACAGGCATGGTGCGTGCATTGGCGCTATCGCAACGCGCACATCCACAAGGGTTGGTTCGAGCAGTCCGTGAGTCCGGAGGTGATCGCGGCGCTCGCTGAATGGCCGCCGATTCTCGTCTGGATCGACTGCGACTACTATTCCTCGACGAGGGTCGTGATCGAGCGCTTGATCGGAGTGCTTCCGAACGGCTGCGTGGTCTACTTCGACGAGCTCGACAATCTCAACTACGGCTCGCGCCTTACCGGCGAGGCGCGCATTGTCCACGAGGTCAATTCGGGCCGCTTCGGCGAGAACGTGGAGCTCGTGCCCGATCGGCGGCTCGGGCTCGATTCCCGGCGGGTCTACCGCTTCTTCCATCTCCCGCCGAACCGAATGCTCGCGCAGCTCGTCCCGGAACACTCGGCAGCGCTCGTTCGCCGGCGCGGTGACGGCTCGCCGCTTCCGTGATGCGCCGCTCTACGCCGTGTGATGCGGCAGCCCCGCAGTGTGTCATACGGCAGCCCCGCGGCGCCTACGCCGGCTCGCCCGGCCGCGGCGACCCCGCGAGCCAGGCGCGCCCCTCCGCGTAGAGCTTCTCCACCTCCGGTCCCCGCAATCCCGGCAGCCCCGACTTCTTCACAGGATAGCCGATCCGCGTCTGCAAATACCCGAGATGGCGATAGCCCTCGGGGAAGCTCGCGAGCAGCTGCGGATCGAGCTTCAAGACCGCCCCCGGCGTCACCGGGTCGATGCGGTCCTTCTCGTAGATCGGCTGGCGGCGCACCATCCCCCAGCGGCCGGCGCGGCGCTCGAGGAAATCATAGAACCGCCCGGTGCACACCACATCGCACAGCACGCCTTCGACCGTCGCGCGCTGGTTGATGGTCATCTTCGTCTGGGCGATGGCGCGCGCGCCCACGATGTCGCAGGTGAACCCGCCGTGGAAATGCAGGATATTGACGCCCCGCTCGAAGCCTTCGCGCCGCGCGCGGACGAACTCGCGTGCCGGAGCCTGGAGCCACGTCGCCGTCATCCATCCGTCCTCGTGCCACAACGCGGCGAAGCGCTCCCAGTCGCCGGCGTCGCTGTAGATCACCCACTGGTCGATGAGCTCGCGGATGGCCTGCTTCTGCGCATCGAGATCGCCCGACATTGATGTACCCTCTGCGGCCCCATGAGCCTTGCACTTGTGAGGAGAGTGTCGGCCGCGCTTGCCGTTTCGGCAATGGCGCTCGCGACCTGCACCGCGCGCGCAGGGCCCATAGAGCTGCGGCGCGTGACGGTGGACGCGGGGCGCACGACGGGCGTGCTGCGCACGCTGCAAGGCGTCAACGGGGCGCCTGCTCCCGGCATGCACAAGCCGCCGCAGTTCACGTTCGGCGGCTGGAACATGCCGGAGGAGGTCGACGTCTCCCAGGGATATCGCGAAGCGCACATCGACCTCGTTCGCACGCACGACGCCTACGGCCCCGGCGACATCGACGCGCGCTTCGGTCCTCCGCGCTCCATCGGCGAGTTCACCGTCCCGCCCGGGCGCAGCGCGCTCGTCATCTTTCCGGACGCGAGCGCCGACCCGAACGATCCGCGCAGCTATCACTTCGGCCCGACGGACCGTCTCGTCGCCTCGATCGTCGGCATCGGCGCGCAGATGATCTTCCGCGTCGGCCGCAGCGAGACCTCCGACGTGACTCCTCCCGGGGACTTCGATCGTTATGCGGCAATCGTCGAGCACATCGTCCTGCACTACAACCGCGGTTGGGATCACGGCTTCCACTACGGTCTCAAATACTGGGAAGCGTGGAACGAGCCCGACCTCGGGCAGCTCTTCTGGGGCGGCACACCGCGGCAGTTCTACGAGCTCTACGCCAAGCTCGCGCGCGCGGTGAAGCGCGCCGATCCAACGGCGCTCGTCGGCGGGCCGGCGCTCGCGAAGCCGAACGATGCCTCCCCTTACCGCGACGGCTTCCTCGAATTCGTCCGCGCCGAGCGCCTGCCGCTCGATTTCTTTTCCTGGCACTGGTATCCGACCGATTCCGAGGACCCGCGCGACTTCGTCCGCATCGGCCGCGACGTGCGCGCGCGGCTCGACCGCTTCGGCTTCCGGGGCACGCTCAACGTTCTCGACGAGTGGAATTACGGGCTCGTCTCCCCTCCGCCGCCGGACCTCGAGCGCGCCGCCTTCGTCGCGAGCTCACTCATCGAGATGGCCCACGCGCCCATCGACCTCGCTGCGCTCTATCGCGCCGACAACCTCTTCGGCCGCGACGGCGCGACGCCGAACAAGACGGGCGCCGCGCTCATCGCGCTCGGCCGGATGACGGCTACAAGGGTCGAGCTGCCGGTCCTCGCAGAGCAGCCGGGCGAGAGACCCGCCGGGAATGCGGGGCCGTGCGGCTTCGCCGCGGAGGCCGGCCGCTCAGCCGACGGCCGCACCTTGCAGATACTCGTCAGCCAGTACGAGATCCCGGCGCCATACCGCCGGCCCAGGCCTGAGCACGACGTGATCGCGGCGCCCGGCCAGCTCGCAGTGACGCCGCTCGAGCGGCGGCCGCTCGAGTGCCGGACGACCGGCGGCTACGACCTCGTCGTCGAGCACCTGTCGCCACGCGCGCGCTACGAGATCGAGCGTGATCAGATATCCGCGACGCGCACGCTCACGCCTGTCGAACGATCGGTCGAGCGCGGTCCGACGCTGCGCGTGCACGCCGTGCTGCCCGTGCCGGGCGTCGAGCTGGTCGTGATCAGGCAGATGGGTGCGGCGCCCTGAAGGCGCCCTGACAGTGCCCGCCCCCGGACCGGGCCCGGCTGCTGCTAAAACCGCAACCCGATCCTGATCGGCACGAACTCCGTCTTCTGATCGCCGCTGCCGATGCGCAGGTAGCGAGCATCGATGAACCAGGACATGCCGTTGCCGAGCGGGACGTCGATGCCGAGGCCGGCATTCCACGAGAACTTCCAGGCGCTCGTCGTGCGTGCGACTGTCGCATCCGCGGGGAAGTAGCCCGGCCCGCAGAAGCCCCACCACGGATCGCAGAAGATGCCGCCGGTGACGACCGTTTGATAGAGCTCGATCTGGCGCTGGTAGGTGCCGATGCCGGCGAGGAAGTAGCTCATCACGCGCGGCCCCATGCGGAAGTCGAATTCCCCGTCGAGGTCCGCGCCCCATGTGCGGCCGGTCCCGGAATCGATCTCCGTCTGCAATGCCGTCTCATTCTGCAGCAGGAAATTGTTGGTCGCGTTGTATTCGCTGTAGCTCAGATCGAGCCGCAGGCCAGCGGGCGTCTGCGGGGAGGGATACCAAGTGACCCCGCCGCCGAGCGTCCAGCCGCCATTGAGATAGTCGGAAGTCGTGCCCACCGTGGCGCTGTACCCGCCCTCGATCTGCCAGTGCAGCGGACGATACGACTCGCCCGAATAATAGAACTGCGCCATCGCGGGCGAGGCACACGCAAGCGGCAGCAGCGCGCCGAGCGCATAGAGAGCTTTCTTCTTCACGATCATTCCTCGGTTACGGAGGTTTCGGCGTTCGCCTGCGCTCGCATCCGCTGTGCCCGCTCGATCTTGGCGGCCGCGTCTTCGAGATATGCGCCGCAGGGTCTTGCGGGCCTCAAGAACGTCGCGGGGCTGGATCGGTTTACGCAGAACGGTCCGCGTAGCGGCCTTCGCGCAGCGCCGCGATGCGCTCCGGGATCGTCGGATGGCTCATGAACAGCCGCTTGAGCCCCGAGCCCGCATCGCCCGAGATGCCGAACGTCCTCAGCGAGCCGGGCAGCTGCGCCGCCTCGTTCGCCTGCAGCCGCTCGAGCGCGGCGATCATGTTCTCCGTCCCGTCGAGCCGCGCCCCACCTGCGTCCGCGCGGAACTCCCGCTGCCGCGAGAACCACATGACGATCAAATTGGCGAACAGCCCGAGCACGACCTGCAGCACGATGACACTGACGAAGTAGAAGGGGCCGGATCCGCGGCGCTCCTCGGTCCGGCCGCCGGAGAAAAAGCCATCGAGCAGCGTGCCGAGCACGCGCGAGAGAAAGATGACGAACGTGTTCACGACGCCCTGGATGAGCGCGAGCGTCACCATGTCGCCGTTCGCCACATGCGTGATCTCGTGGCCCAGCACGGCGTGAATCTCCTGGCGCGTCATGCCGCGCAGCAGGCCGGTGCTCACGGCGACCAGGGCATGATTGCGGCTCGCGCCGGTCGCGAACGCGTTCATCTCCGCGCCCTCGTAGACTCCGACCTCCGGCATCGCGATGCCGACGCGACGTGCGTGCTCGCCCACGGTCTGAAGGAGCCAGGATTCGGCCTCCGATTGCGGCTCGCCGATCACCTGCACGCCCATGAAGGTCTTCGCCTGCCACTTCGACATCGCGAGCGAAATCAGCGAACCGGCGAAGCCGATCACGGCGGCGAAGACGAGGAGCCCGCGCCAGTCCATCCCCCGCGCGGCGAGCGCCACGTCCGCTCCGGTCGCGTGCACGATGATCGTGAGGAGCGCGAGGACCGCGACGTTCGTGAGGAGGAAAAGGAAGATGCGTCTCATGTTCCGTGCGGCGTTCGGCCCAATCCGCAACCTGCGTGCCCGAGCGGCGGTCAACGACCCCCGCCGCGAGCCCGCTCATTGCGACGTCAGCTACAGTTCCTCACAATGGCTCCGCTTCCGCAGATTCCAAGGCTCCCTGCCATGGACCGCCCCGCTTCCGCTCACCTGCCGGCCGCCACCCATGCGCTCCTCGCGCTTCTCGCCCTTCTCGCCTTCGGCGCGGCTCGGGCGGACGACGGAGACCCGCCGGCAGTGGCCGCTCGACTAAACTACGTGCAAGGGGCGGTGTCAATGGAGCCGGCCGGCATCGATCAATGGGCCGATGCCGTGGTCAACCGGCCTTTCACCACCGGCGACCGGCTCTGGACGGATCAGAATTCACGGGCGGAGCTCGAGCTCGGGCCCCTGGCCATCCGCCTCGCCGCGATGACCGGCTTCACCTTCCTCAACCTCGACAACTCCACGGTGCAGATGCAGGTGACGGCGGGGACGATCGAGGTTCACATCCCGCAGCTCGGGCAGGGCCAGAGCCTCGAGATCGATACGCCGGCCCTTGCCGTTGCCGTGCTCCAGCCAGGCGACTATCGCATCGAGGTGAGTGATTCCGGCGACTCGGCGACCGTGAAAGTGATCTCGGGGCAGGTCGAAGTGAACGGCGCCGGACAGACGGTCCCGCTCGGCGCCCAGCAGCAGGCCACCTTCACGGAGACAGGAGGTCTCACCGCAGGCGTTGCGACGCTCGGGCCTCCGGATGAGTTCGACAGCTGGTGCTTCGACCGCAACCGGCGGGAGGATGAGGCCAGGCAGGCCGCCGCCCGCTATGTCTCGCCGGACATGACGGGATACGAAGATCTCGCCGAGTACGGCTCGTGGCAATCGGTCCCGGAATACGGCTATGTGTGGTTCCCTACGGCGGTCCCCGTCGGCTGGGCGCCTTACCGGATCGGGCATTGGGTGTGGATCAACCCGTGGGGTTGGACCTGGGTGGACGCGCAGCCGTGGGGCTTCGCGCCTTTCCACTACGGGCGCTGGGCCTTCTTCCGCGGCGAGTGGTGCTGGGTGCCCGGACCGCCCCGCGTCCGCCCGGTCTATGCGCCGGCTCTCGTCGCCTGGGTGGGCGCCGGGGCCGCCGTTACGCTGTCGCTCTCCGTCGGGCCGAGCGTCGCCTGGTTCCCGCTCGGGCCGCGTGATGTCTACGTGCCGCCCTACCGCGTGAGCAACACCTACATCCGCAACGTCAACGTCACGAACACGACGGTCATCAACAACACCTACATCACGAACGTGATCGTGAACGGCGGCCAGAACTATCGGTCGGTCAATCAGAGCATCCCCGGCGCGGTCACCGCGGTCCCGCGCACGGTCTTCACTTCGGCGCAGCCGGTCGCGCCGCATGTCATCCACGTACCGCCCACGGCGCTGCGCGCTGAGCGAGTGAGCCCTACCCCGCCCCCGATCCCGCCCGCCAGGGTAAGCGTGCTCGGCGCGGGCGCGGCAGCCGGTTTGCGCGCGCACGCCCCGCCGCCGCGGCTCATCGACCGGCCCGTCGTTGCTCTGAAGATCCCGCCGCCGGCGCCCGTCTCCTTCGAGAAAGCGCGCCAGGCGATCATTGCGAACGGCGGCCGCCCGCTCCCGCCTGCGCAGCTCGCGCGCCTACGGCCGAGCGAGGCGCCGCGGCCGTTCCGCAGCGCGCGGCAGCCCCAGGCGGGGGGTACCGGGCGGTTTGAGGCGCCCGGCCCCGGCCCCGGCCCCGCAGCGAGGCCGCGCCCCGGCGGGCAAGAGCTCGTGATTCCAAGGCCCGGGGCACCACCACCCCGCAGCGGTCCGGCGGAGCCTTTCCGTACGCCCTCGCCGCCGGTGCGCACGGAGCGGCTGCCAGCTAACGAGCTCCGCGCGCCCCCGCCGCCTCGCTCCGACCGGCCGCCGCCGAATGAATTCCGCGCGCCTCCTCCGGCTCGCTCCGACCGGCCGCCACCGAATGAATTCCGCGCGCCTCCTCCGGCTCGCCCAGACCGGCCGCCGCCGAATGAATTCCGCGCGCCTCCTCCGGCGCGCGCCGCCCGGCTGCCGGCGAACGAGTTCCGCGCCCCTCCGCAGCCGCGTGCTGAGAACGCACCGCCGCGCGAGTTCCAGGCTCCGCCGCCTATCGCCCGGCCGCCGGCGCCGAGACCGCCTCTCGAACGCCCGTTTGCACGACCTGCACCGCCGATCGAACGTCCGCGTGTCGAACCGGTGCCCGCACCGCTCCCGCCTCGCGCCGCGCCGCCGCACGCACCGCCTCCTGCCCGGCGTGCCGAATCGGAGCGCCGCCGAGAGGACCGGCCTTCTCAGCAGTAGCTTCCCAACAATAGCCTCCTCAGCAATAGATAAAAAAAGGCCCGCCGGATGGCGGGCCTCACTCTTTCCAAAAGCGCTTTACGCGCCGCGATGGATCAGGACGGATGCTTGGCCGAAGAAGACTTCTTGTGATGATGCTTGTGCGTCGAGGACTTGTGCGCGGACTTGCCGCTGTCCGTCGACGCGGCCGCGGCGTTGCCCGAGGACGCGGGAGCGTCCGCTGCGAGCACGGGACCAGCCACGAACGCGAGCAAACCCAGGACAGGAACCAGCTTCTTGAACACGGTCATCTCCAAATTTGAGAATCAGAACCAGGCGAAATCAAATATCGAGCTCTGTTCGACTCGTCGAGCCAGCAGGAAGCTTGGTGGGTGTCATCCCTCGAAAGCCCGGCGGATCGAGCGTGCGCGAGCGGCTGCACACTATAGCATCTGACCCGGTGGTTGCAGCCCGAGTTCGGGCTGCAATGCATTACAAATGTTTCATTACGAATCGTTCACTCGGCGAGACCGCTTGCGTTTGAGAACGCCGAGGTTTGAGACCGCTCGCGCGCCGCTCAGCCCCATCGGATCTCCTCGGGCGCCGGGACCGCCGTGGTGAACGGGTCGGCGGCCCGCCCGCGGGCGAGCGCGGTGCGCACCGCCGGTCGCTCCGACAGAACGCGCAGCCAGCGCAGAGTGCGCGGCGCCGCAGACTCGCTCACGCGTTCGGGCAGGAGGCCGGGCAGGTATTTGAAATACGCGAGCGCCGCGATATCGGCGAGCGAGTACGCCGCCCCCGCGAGCCACGCAGAATCGGCGAGCGCCGCTTCGACCTTCCCGATCGCTTCCTCCACCCGGCCGCGCGCGCGAGTCAGCAGCCCTTCGCCGTAGCCCGCCAGGGCCGCTCGCCACCGCGGCCGTTCGTCCGCCGGCGCGAGGCGTTCGACGGCGTCAGCAAGCGCGCCGCGGGCGGCGGGCGGCATCGACCGGGCGCCGTATGCGTTCCAGGCGAGCGCGCCCACCGCGGGCGCGAGGAGATCATCCACGTATTTCTGCCATACGCGCACCGCCCAGCGGCCGCGCGCGTCGGCCGGCATGAGCGGCGGGTCCGGGAAAGCTTCGTCCAACAGCTCACAGAGAGGGCTCGCGCCGGCATAGGCCGTTCCCTCACGCACCAGCACGGGGATCTCGCCCGAGGGCTCGAGCTGCCGCAGGGGCGGCTGGTACTGCTCGAAGGCAAGCATGTCGACATAATGACTGCGGAACTCGATCCCCTTCTCCTCGAGCGCGATCAGCACACGGGCCGAGGCGCCGGTGGGCTCGGCATGATAGAGGTCGAGCATCAAGGGGCTCCGCGAGGCGCGTGCGCGCGCGTTTCGCGAGCGGCGGGCTGCTCGCGAGATTCGCCCGCGGTGGCTTGCGGGCGCGTTTCGCGCGCGGCGAGCTGCGCGCGGGATTCGGCCGCAGGGGCCGCCCCGCCCGGTCGCTCGGCGTCTGCCGGGCGCTGCGGCATGCGCGAGCGCGCGCGCAGCTGCCGCACGGCCGGCCGCTCCTCCATGCGCTCGATCCAATCCATCGTGCAAGGCGTCCTCTGCTCGTTGACGATCTCGGGCGACCACTTCGGCAGGAAGCCGAAGAAGCTCAGAAGGTCGACATCCGCGAGCGAGAAGCTCCGGCCAGCGAGCCACGGAGCGCGGGACAGCGCCTCCTCGATGCGCAGAGAGCCGTCCTCGATCCGCCGGTGCGACTCCGCAATCTCCTCCGGCGACGTCTCCTGCAGATAGGCGCGGCGCCAGGCGCGCCGCCGATCGGCATCCGGCACGCGCGCGATGATCGCCTCCACCTCCTCGCGCGAGCGCGCTCCGACGAACGCGGGCACGATGCGATTCCAGTGGATCATCATCAGCGAGCGGCCGAGATCGACATCCAGCCAGCGGCACCAGCGGCGCATGCGCCAGCGCTCGCGGAGGTCCGCCGGGCGCAGCGGCGGCCCGTCGAAGGCCTCGTCGATGTATTCGCAGATCGGCGCGCCCTCGGTGAGCGGCCGCCCGTCATGCACGAGAGCGGGCACCTGGCCGCGCGGATTGATCGCCAGGTACTCGGGCTTCAAATGCTCGAAGGCGAAGCCGTCGAGCTCGCGCTCGACGAATGGGACGCCCTTCTCGAGGAGCGCGAGGAAGACTCGGCCCGAGTTCGTGCCGAGGGGCTGGAAGAAATAGAGCTCGACCGCCACCGCGCCCGAAGTTGACATGTCATCAGCGAGAAAGCGCGAACTTACGCCCTCGGCGGGCGAGCGGCAAGCAAGGCAGGCGCGGCCCCGCGAGCGGGGCCCGGCTCAACCGCCCTTGCGGCGGCAGGTTTCCATGAACGCGATGCGGTCCTGGGCGGTGAGCTGCCGCGCGTTCGCGATGGTGTTGCAGCGGCGCTCGATGGTGCGCATCGACTCGAACAGCTCGGCCGGCGGCCGCGTGGAGGCGAGGCACGCCTTGAGGTACGAACGGTACTGGGCGTCCGAGAGGTTCTTGCCGGCGACCGCCGCGTCGCACGCCTTCGCCCTCGCGACGGTAGCATCGACCGAGCTCGTGTTCTGGGCCACGAGCGGCGCGGCGGCGCTCGCGGCGAGGATCAGGATCAAAGCGCGCATCGTGGCATGAAACGGGACAGGACGAATGCCGGTTCCGCACAGCGGACGGCCGAAGCGACGGGCCGGGATGTCACCCGCCGCACGCCCTCGATGGAGCGCGCGCCGGGGTGCCGCGGCAGGTCGGGCCGTCGCCGCTCGAACTAGCCGGCGAGACCGCCGGGATCCGCCGCCGCCTCGCGGACGGGACGGACCCCGGGAGCCATCAAGGCCTGCGGACCGCGAGCTTGATGCGCTTCTGCCAGGCTTTGAAGCGGACGGCCGCCTCGCTGCGTCCCAACTGCTTGGCGATGCGACGGACTCCCTGCCGGCCTGCGAGCTTCTTCAAAGTGTTCAGCTCCTTGGAGGTCCAAAGAACTCTCTTGCGGCGACGTGGACGTGGCATGTAAAGGCTCCAGATGGACGATAGTTTGATGAAGGGGGCTTCCAACCAAACCCGCGCAACTCTAACATCCTTCGGCCGCGTTCAGCAACAGATGGGGGTGGCCGAGCCGTTTGTTTGGGGCCGGGGCGCCCCAGACGACCCAAATTTGCGACCCGGCGGGCATATTTGGGACCCGTCCGGGCCGCCGGATGCCGGCGGAGTGGGGTTGAGCACATCTTTGAAGATTTTGCAAGCCCTCGGAGCCGATGGCATCTTTACCGATGCTGATGGCATCTTTGCCGCGGCATCTTTGCTGAACCAGGGCTCGAGGCACGTGGACGGTTCGATTCAACCCTCCCCGCTCATCGCCGGACTCTATGCCGAGCCCGTGTGCGCGTTCGAGGCCCGTGGGCCGGTCGATCCCGGCGCGCTCGCGCGCGCGGAAGCCGAGTACGTCGCGCGCGCCGTGCCGAAGCGGGCGGGAGAGTTCGCCGCGGGACGCGCCTGCGCCCGCCGGGCGCTCGCCGGGCTCGGAATCACGGAGTTCGCGCTGCGCGTCGGCGCAGACCGCGAGCCGCTGTGGCCGGCAGGGGTCACGGGGAGCATCACGCACACGGCGGGATTCTGCGGCGTCGTCGCCGCGCGGACGGCGGTGGTCGCCTCGCTCGGCCTCGATGCGGAGCGCCGCGATGCCGTGCACCGCCGGCTGTGGCGTCGGATCGCGACACCCGAGGAGCTCGCCTGGCTCGAATCGCTCGCACCCGATCTCGCGCCCGACATGGCCGCGCTGATCTTCAGCGCCAAGGAAGCCTTCTACAAATGCCAGTTCCCGCTCACCCGCGAGTGGCTCGATTTCAGCGCCGTGAGCGTGAGCGTCGGTCCCGGGAGCTTCGAGGTCAGGCCGCGGCGTGCTCTCGCGCTCGAATCGCTCGCGCGGCCGCCGTGGCGCGGGCGGCATGCGCTCGATCGCTCGCTGATCCTGACCGGCTGCAGCCTGCCTCGCCGGTTGTAATGGATTGTATTTGCCGCCCGCCGCGCCCGTGACTCGTTCCCTCGCCGCCGCTCGCGCGCGGAACCAAATGCCCGCTAAACTCCACCAATTACGGATAATCGGACACTGCTCGCGCTCGCGCCCGCCGGCTCGGGAATCACAGCAGTGCCGTCCGTACTTCCCGCCACGCTTTTCGTAGCACGGATGTCGCGGGACCGGGCGGCGTTCCGTATCGTCCGGCCAGGCCTTGGCACGGGCCGCGTACCGGATCTCGATAGCCCGCGCGGCAACGCATCATGAACGACATATCGAGAACGACCGACCTCCCGCTCCCGCGGGTCGCGCTGCGCGAGCCTTGGTGGCGGCAGACCGGCCAGCGGCTGCGGCGCTCGCGCCTCGCAGCCGTGGTCCTGGTTCTCCTCGCGCTCGCGGCCCTCGGCGGGCTCGGGTGGTTCCTGTCCCATCGCAATGCAGCGAATCAGGCGTTCGGCCCGAATGCCCGCTTCCGAGCCGTCGCGACCGTGGGCGTCGCGACCGCCACGCGGGCGGACGTGCCGATCTACCTTGATGCGCTCGGGACGGTGACCCCGCTCGCGACCGCGGTCGTGCAGGCGCAGGTGTCCGGCGTCCTCACGCGCGTCTATTACCGGGAGGGCCAGATCGTCCAGGCCGGCGAGCCGCTCGTGCAGATCGATCCCAGGCCGTTCCAGATCGCGCTCGAACAGGCGGAGGGCAGCCTCCGGCGCGACGAGGCCAATCTCGCCAATCAGCGCGTCATCGTATCCCGCGATCGGGTCCTCCTAAGGCAGGATTCCATCGCCCAGCAGCAGGTCGATACCGACGAGGCGACGGTCAAGCAGCTCGAAGGCGTCGTGGCGGCGGACCGGGCCGCCGTCGACAGCGCGCGGCTGAACCTGAGCTACAGCCGGGTGACCGCGCCGATCACTGGCCGCGTGGGCCTGCGGCCCGTCGATGTGGGCAACTACGTTACCTCGGGACTGCCCAATGGCGTCGCGACCATCACGCAGGTCACGCCCATCGACGTGGAGTTCGCGCTGCCCGCCGAGGATGTGCCGCGAGTCGAGAAGCGCCTGGCCGAGGGCGCGGTGTTGAAGACGATCGCTCTCGATCAGACGCGGACTACCCAGCTCGCGGTGGGGACGTTCCTCACGCTCGACAATCAGATCGACACGCAGACCGGCACCATCCACGCGAAGGCGCGCTTCGCGAACGAGCAGGGAACGTTGTTCCCGCAGCAGTTCGTCAACGTGAGGCTGCTGCTCGACACCCTTCAGGGCGCGATCGTCGTGCCCTCCGCCGCGGTTCGCCAGGGCCCCCAGGGCGCCTACGTATACGTCGTGTCGCCGGATCACGTCGCGCACGTCCGGCTCGTGAAGACGGGCCCCTCGATGGACGACAAAATCTCGATCGCCTCCGGGCTCAACGTCGGCGAGCAAGTGGTCACGGAAGGCGGCGACCGGCTCGTCGACGGCGCGAAGGTGCACCTCCCGAGCGACATTCCTGCGCAGGGTCAGAGCGAGACGCGCAAGACGGCCGGAACCGGCGCCACCCGCTGGTCGCATCATCATCATCAAGCCACGTGAGCGATGGCGTCGAGTAACCCGTCCCGGCCGTTCATCCTCCGGCCTGTCGCGACCTCGCTGTTCATGGTCGCGATCGTGCTCGCCGGCCTCGTCGGCTTTCACTTCCTGCCGCTCTCGGCGCTACCCGAAGTAGATTATCCCAGCATCGAGGTGACGACGCTCTACCCCGGCGCGAGCCCCGAGGTGATGAGCCAGACGGTAACGGCGCCCCTCGAGCGCCAGCTCGGGGAGATGCCCGGCCTTCGGCGCATGACCTCCGTGAGCGGCGCTGGCGCCTCCATCATCTCGCTACAGTTCTCCCTGCAAACGAGCCTCGACGTGGCCGAGCAGGAAGTGCAGGCGGCGATCAACGCCGCGAGCGCGCTACTGCCCACGGATCTGCCGGCGCCGCCGGTGTACGCGAAGATCAACCCCGCGGACGCGCCGATCCTCACGCTCGCCGTCAGCTCGAACTCGATGCCCCTCACCCAGGTCGAGAACCTGGTCGACACCCGGCTCGGCCAGAAGATCTCGCAGATACCGGGCGTCGGGCTCGTGACGCTCTCCGGCGGGCATCGTCCGGCGGTCCGCATCCAGGTGGATACGCAGCGGCTCGCCTCGATCGGTCTCTCGCTCGACCAGCTGCGCACCGTCATCGGCAATCAGAACGCGAACACGGCGAAGGGCAGCTTCGACGGGCCGACGCGCCAGTACACCATCAACGCGAACGACCAGCTGCTCACGGCCGCGGACTACCGCAATCTCATCATCACGTACCGCAACGGCGCGCCGGTGTTCCTCAAGGATGTCGCAAACATCATCGAGGGCGCAGAGAACGACCAGCTCTCCGCGTGGGAGAACACTCATCCCGCGATCATCGTGAACGTCCAGCGCCAGCCGGGCGCGAACGTCATCGCCACGGTCGACGCCATCCAGCGGGAGCTCCCGCAGCTGCTCTTGAGCTTGCCGGCCGATTTGCACGTGGACATCCTCACCGATCGGACGACGGGCATCCGGGCGTCGGTCCGCGACGTGGAGCTCGAGCTGGTGCTCGCCGTGCTGCTCGTGGTGCTCGTCATCTTCCTGTTCCTGCACAGCCCGCGCGCCACGCTCATCGCGAGCCTCGCCGTGCCGATCTCGCTCATCGGCACGTTCGGCGTGATGTACCTGCTCGGCTACAGCATCAACAACCTCTCGCTCATGGCGCTCACGATCGCGAGCGGCTTCGTGGTGGACGATGCGATCGTCATGATCGAGAACATCTCGCGCTACGTCGAAAGCGGGATGCGGCCCCTGCAAGCCGCTCTGCAAGGCTCGGCGCAGATCGGCTTCACGATCATCTCGCTCACGGTCTCGCTCATCGCCGTTCTGATCCCCCTCCTTTTCATGGGCGATGTCGTCGGCCGGCTGTTCCGCGAGTTCGCGGTGACTCTCGCCGTCACGATCGTCATCTCCGCGGTCGTCTCGCTCACGCTCACCGCCGCGCTCTCCGCCCGTTGGCTCAAGCAGGAGCCGCACGTCCCACCGTCCGGCATCGGCCATTACTGGCAGATCGGCTTCGATCGCCTCGTTGCGAGGTACGACCACGCGCTCTCGTGGGTGCTCGATCACCGGCGCCTCACGCTCCTCGTCGCGCTCCTCACCCTCGCGCTCACCGCCGCCCTCTATCTCATCATGCCGAAGGGCCTGTTCCCGACGCAGGACACTGGGCTGCTGCAGGCGGAGATCCGCGCCCGCCAATCGGTGTCGTTCCAGCGCATGGCCGAGCTGCAGCAGCAAGTGGCGGCCGCCATCCTCCAGGACCCGGGCGTCGCCTCGCTGAGCTCGTTCATCGGCGTGGACGGCATCAATTCCACGGCGATCAACTCGGGGCGGATGCTCATCAATCTAAAGCCGTTCGGGCATCGCGATCCGCAGGCCACGATCATGGAGCGGCTGTGGCGCCGGGCAGGCGCGATTCCCGGCGTGACGCTCTACTTGCAGCCGGTGCAGGACTTGACGATCGACACCGCGAGCGGCCCGACGCAGTACCAGTTTGCGCTCCAAGGGGCCGACCCGGACCAGATCGCCGAGTGGACAGGGAAGCTCGTTGCCAGGCTCGATGAGAATCCGCACCTGCGCAACATCGTCTCCGACACGCTCAACCACGGGCTCGCGACGCTCATCAGCATCAACCGGGACACCGCGAGTCGCCTCGCCGTCACCGCTGCCACGGTGGACGAGGCGCTCTACAGCTCGTTCGGCCAGCGCATCATCTCGACGATCTTCACGCAGACCACCCAGTACCGCGTCATTCTCGAGCAGAAGCCGGGTGTCATCACGAGCCCCGACCGGCTCGATCTCGTCAACATTGCCACCGGCTCCGGCAAGCCGACTCCGCTCACCGCCATCGCGAACGTCCGCACCGAGGCGGTGCCGCTCACGATCACGCGCGTGGGCCAGTTCCCGGCCGCCACGATCGGCTTTGACACCGCGCCCGGGGTGTCGCTCGGCGAGGCGGTGAACGAGATCCGCGACGCCGAGCGCGCGATCGGCCTGCCGCGCGCCATCACGACGACTTTCCTCGGCGCGGCCAACGCCTTTCAGGCGTCCCTCGCGAACGAGCTGTGGCTGATCCTCGCGGCGATCGTCTGCGTGTACATCGTGCTCGGGGTGCTCTATGAGAGCTATGTCCACCCGCTCACGATCCTCTCGACGCTGCCCTCAGCGGGCGTCGGCGCGCTGCTCGCGCTCCTGCTGACCGGCAACGACCTCGGCGTCATTGGCATCATCGGCATCATCCTGCTCATCGGCATCGTCATGAAGAACGCGATCATGATGATCGACTTCGCGATCGACGCCGAGCGCTCGGGCGGCACGACGGGCCGCGACGGCCTGCGCCGCGGTCCGCTGTCTGCGCGGGAGGCGATCCACGAGGCGGCGCTGCTGCGTTTCCGCCCGATCCTCATGACGACGATGGCGGCGCTGTTCGCCGCGATCCCCCTCATGACCGGGCTCGGCGTCGGCTCGGAGCTGCGCCAGCCGCTCGGCATCGCGATCTTCGGCGGCCTGATCGTGAGCCAGCTGTTGACGCTCTTCACGACGCCGGTCGTCTATCTCGCCTTCGACCGTTTCACCGCGCCGCTGCGGCACGAGGCCACGCCGCCGGCCGGCGACATCCAGCCGACCTGAGAGCGCCCGAGTGAGCCTGTCAGAGCCCTTCGTCCGGCGCCCGATCGGCACGACGCTGCTCACGGCGGGGCTACTGCTCGCCGGCATCGGCGCGTTCTTCGTGCTGCCGGTCGCGCCGCTGCCGCAGGTGGATTTCCCGACGATCGAAGTGCAGGCGTCGCTCCCCGGCGCGAGCCCGGAGACGATGGCGACGAGCGTCGCGACGCCGCTCGAGCGCCACCTCGGCGTCATCTCGGACGTGATCGAGATGACCTCCCAGAGCACCGTCGGGCGCACCCAGATCGTCCTGCAGTTCAATCTCAACCGCGACATCGACGGCGCCGCGCGCGACGTGCAGGCGGCCATCAACGCGGCGCGCGTGGACCTGCCCGCGACGCTGCGCAGCAATCCGACGTACCGCGAGGTGAACCCGGCCGAAGCGCCGATCATGATCCTCGCGCTCACCTCGCGCACGAAGACGCCGGGCCAGATCTACGACGAGGTCTCGAACATCGTCCAGCAGCGCCTGCTGCAGGTCTCCGGCGTCGGCGACGTGGAGATCGGCGGCGCATCCCTCCCCGCGGTGCGGGTGGAGCTCAACCCCTTCCGGCTCTCGAAGTACGGCATCAGTCTCGAGGACGTGCGCGCCGCGCTCAATGCGGCGAACCCCAACCGCCCGAAAGGCGTCATCGAGAACGGCACGATGCGCTGGCAGATCTACACGAACGACACCGGGCGCTCCGCGGCGAACTACCGCGATCTCATCATCGCCTGGCGCAACGGCGCGGCGGTGCGCCTCAAAGACGTGGCGAGCGTCATCGACAGCGTCGAGGACACGCACACCGTCGGGCTCTTCAACGGCCAGCCCGCGGTCATCGTAATACTCACCCGCCAGCCGAACGCGAACATCATCCAGACCGTCGACTCGGTGAAGGCGATCCTGCCCGATCTGCGCGCCGACATGCCGCGCGACATCGGCATCGCCGTCGCTTCCGACCGGACCATCACGATCCGCGCCTCTCTTCACGAGGTGGAGACGACGCTCCTCATCGCACTGCTGCTCGTGGTGCTCGTCGTGAGCGTGTTCCTCTCGAGCGTCCGCGCGACCGCGATTCCGGCCATAGCGGTGGTGACCTCCCTCTCCGGCACGCTGGGAGTCATGTATCTCGCCGGCTTCAGCCTCAACAACCTTTCGCTGATGGCGCTCACCGTCGCGACCGGGTTCGTCGTGGACGACGCCATCGTCGTCGTGGAGAACGCCTCGCGCCACATCGAGGCCGGCATGGGCCGCTTCGAGGCCGCGCTCGTGAGCGCGCGGGAAGTCGGCTTCACGGTGCTCTCGATCAGCATCTCGCTCGTCGCCGTGTTCATCCCGCTCATCTTCATGGGCGGCATCGTCGGGCGGCTGTTCCGCGAGTTCGCGCTCACGCTCTCGGCGGCGGTGCTCATCTCGCTCGCGATCTCGCTCACCACGACGGCGATGATGTGCGCGTTCGTGCTGCCCCGTGGCGGGGAGCGCGTCCGTCCTCCCGATCGCACCGTCCGCTTCACCCGGGCGGCGTTCGACCGCGTGCTCGTGCATTACGGACATGCGCTCGATTGGACGCTCGATCACGCCCCCGCGACGCTGCTCCTGCTCCTCGGCATCATCGTCCTCACCGCGTATTTGTATGTCATGATCCCGAAGGGTTTCTTCCCCCAGGAGGACACGGGCCAGATCAATGCGGGCATGCGCGCCGATCAGTCGATCTCGTTCGACCTCATGAGACAGAAGCTGAAGGCCGTCATCGACATCGTGCGGCAAGACCCCGCGGTCGCGAGCGTCGTGGGCTTCACGGGCGGCACGCGCGCGGGCGGGGGGTTCATGTTCATGACGCTCAAGCCTGAGGCCATGCGCCACGGCGGCAGCCAGGCGGTCATTGCGCGCCTACGGCCGCAGCTCGAGCGAGTGACGGGCCTCAGGATCTTCCTGAACCCCGTGCAGGACATGCGGATTGGCGGCCGCCAAGCGAACGCGAACTATCAATACACGCTCGAGAGCGACAATCTCGATGAGCTGCGGTACTGGGCGACCCGGCTCGCCGAGCAGATGAAGCAGGAGCCGGCGGTCACCGATGTCGACACCGACCAGGAGGAGCACGGCGTCCAGTCCTACGTAGATATCGATCGATCGGCCGCGGCGCGGCTGGGCATCGCGCCCATCAACATCGACAATACGCTATACGACGCGTACGGCCAGCGCCTCGTCTCGACGATCTACACCGCGCTCAATCAATATCACGTGGTCATGGAAGTCGACCCGCGCTACGCGCGCGAGCCGACCGCGCTCAACGATATCTATATTCCTACCGGCGGCTACGCCATCCCAGCCGGCGGCCTCGCGGCGACACCGAGCGGCGGGCTCGCGGCGCAGAGCATGGGTTCGGCGAGCCGCGCCGGCGGCGCACGAGGCGGCTCGACCGGCGCGAGCCTCGGAACCGGCGCGAGCGCCGTGGCGGCAGGCACGTCGCCCGCGGGGAATGTCGATCCGTCCGGCGCGAGCACCGGCGCGGCGATCGCGTCGCCCGCCGGAATCTCGCCTGCCGGAATCACCGGTTCGTCCGGGGCGACGATCCCCGCAGCGCCGACGGTCGCGAGCCTCGCATCGAGCGCGACCGCACAGCGCGGTGTGACCGGCGGGGCCTCAGTGACCGGCTCCCCCGCGACCGGCACGGCCGGCAGCACCTCGGCGGGCGGCAGCAGCCCCGGCGTGCCGGCTGCACCGTTGCTGCCACTGCGCGACGCCTCGAACGGCAACGCGGTGAGCCTCACGCCGGAGACGATGGTCCCGCTCGCCTCGATCGCGCGCTTCTCCGATTCCTCGGCGCCCACGTCGATCAATCATCAGAACACCTCGCTCGCGACCACGATCGCATTCAATCTCGCGCCGGGCAAGTCATTGAGCGATGCGGCCGCCGCGTTCGCCAATGCGGAAGACCGGATCCACATGCCCGTCACGGTGCTCGGGAGCTTTCAGGGCACGGCGCGGACTTTCCAGGCGTCCGTCGGCGACGAGCCGGTGCTGATCGCCGCGGCGCTGCTCACGATCTACATCGTCCTCGGTATCCTCTACGAGAGCTACGTCCATCCGCTCACGGTGCTGTCCACGCTGCCCTCCGCGGGCATCGGCGCGCTGCTCGCGCTGATGCTGTTCGACATGGAGTTCTCGATCATCGCCCTGATCGGCGTGATCCTGCTCATCGGCATCGTCAAGAAGAATGCGATCCTCATCATCGACTTCGCGCTCGATGCGGAGCGCGCGCGCGGACTCTCCTCGCGCGCGGCCATCCGCGAGGCGTGCATCCTGCGCTTCCGCCCGATCCTCATGACGACGCTCGCCGCGGCGCTCGGCGCGCTGCCGCTCGCGATCGGCTTCGGCGAGGGCGCCGAGCTGCGCCGGCCGCTCGGCGTCTCGATCGTGGGCGGGCTGCTCCTGAGCCAGCTGCTCACCCTGTTCACGACGCCCGTGGTGTATCTGTACCTCGACCGGCTGCGCCAGGGCCGCGTCGATGAGCCCCATCTGAGCCGCGGAGCGGGCCCTGCCGCGCCGCAGCTCACATGAGATCGATGCCTCGTTCCGCCATAAAACCCGCTTCCGCGCTGATGTCGTTCTTTGCTGCCGCGCTTCTCGCGGGCTGCGCCGTCGGGCCGAGCTACAAGCGCCCCGCGACCGAGATTCCGGCGCGCTTCAAGAACGCCGCGCAGCCGCAGGCCGCGGGCGCGCCGGCCGGGAGCTCTACGGCCGCAACCCCCCCGGGGAGCTCCGCGGCCGCGAGCGCGCCCGCCGCGGCCCCGCCCGGCCCAACCACGCCAGCCGCGCCTCCACCCGACGATTGGTGGACGCTGTTCCACGACGAGGACCTCGACGCACTCGTCCGTCAAGTCGAAGTGTCCAATCAGAATCTTGCGCAGGCGGCCGCGGCGTACGAGCAGGCTCAGGCGGCTGTGCGAGTGGCGCGCGCGGCGTTCTTTCCCACCGTGACCGCAGATGCCACCGCGACGCGCGTCGGCGGCGGCAGCCGCACGAGTACCTTCGCTACCGTCGGATCGGTGGGCGTCGGCACGCCGGGAACGGGCGGCGGCGGCAGCACGATCTATCAGGTGACGGGCAGCGCGAGCTGGGAGCTCGACGTGTGGGGGCGGATCCGCCGTTCGCTCGAGAATGCGAAGGCGGCGGCGCAGGCGAGCGCGGCCGACCTCGCCTCCGCACGGCTGTCCGCTCAGGGGCAACTCGCCACGGCGTACCTGCAGCTGCGCGAGGCGGATGCGGAGCGGCGGCTGCTCACGGCGACCGTCGATGCGTATCGCCGCACGCTCGAGATCACCCGCAACCGCTACCGCGTGGGCGTCGCGCCGAAGACCGACGTGCTGCAGGCGGAGACCCAGCTCTACAACGCGCAGGAACAGGAAGCCGCGCTGCGCCTGCAGCGCGCACAGCTCGAGGACGCCATCGCCGCGCTCGTCGGCAAACCGGCGAGCGACTTCCGTCTTCCGGAACGCGAGGAGTGGAACATCCCGGTTCCCGAGATACCGCCCGTCATCCCTTCGACTCTCCTCGAGCGGCGGCCCGACATCGTCGCTGCCGAGCGCAACGTCGCGGCTGCGAATGCGACGATCGGGGTGCAGGAGGCCGCCTATTTCCCCTCGATCAGCCTCACGGGAACCGAGGGGTTCCTGTCGACGCGGCTCACGCACCTGTTCGACCACTCCAATGAATCCCACCAGGGCGCGCTCGGCCTCACCGAGACGCTGCTCGACTTCGGCGCGACCCGCGGCCGCGTGGCCGAGGCGCGCGCGGCCTGGCGGCAGGCGGTCGCCGCGTATCGCGAAACCGTCATCACGGCGTTCCAGAACGTCGAGAACGACCTCGCGGCGGCAGACTGGTACCGCAAGGAGTATGAATTCGCGAAGCAGGCGTCCGATGCGGCGGATGAGACGGAGCGGCTGACGCTGAACGAATACAAAGCCGGCACCGTCGACTACACCACTGTCGTCGTCGCGCAGGCCGCAGCGCTCAGCGCGCGGCGCACGCTTGCGCAGCTCGCGCTCTCGCGTCAGGCTGCCGCGGTGAGCCTCGTCACGGCGCTCGGCGGCGGATGGAAGCCGGCTGCAAGCGGGGGCGCCGCGCGCTGACGAATTCGGCGGGAGCGGCCGGCGAATTCAGCGCCGCACCCGGACGAATTCGCGGGAAGTGGCGCGCGGAGCAGAGTCATGCGCGTGCCGGTCGATGGCGCGCACCTCGGTGGAGTCTGCCACGCACGAAGCCGAGTCTCCCGCGCCGCGCTCACTACCGCAGTCCGAACACAGCGACCCCGTTCGTCGTGCCGACGAGCACCGTCCCGTCAGCGATCGTCGGGGTGATAAATTTGTTGCCCGTGCCGAAGTGGTCGCGCCCGCCCGCGGCCTGGTTGCTGTTGTAAAGCTCGTGCGCGAGATTGGAGGCGTCGTAGGCGTGCAGCACGGCGGGATCGGTGTTCTCGCACGCCCATACGATGCCATTCGAGGCGCCACTCGCGGAGACCGCCGGCGAGGCGCCGGGAAAGACGAACGCCGTCGCCGTCTGCGAGACGGGCTTCGTGGAGAGCTTCGCGTTCGTGATCAGGAACGCCTTCAAAGAGCCGCCGACATCGCCATAGTAGAGCATGCCATTGAATTAGGCGGGCGTGGCGAAGATCCGGCCGGGGAACACGCCGTCGAGCTCCTGCCAGATATGGTTCGCGGAGGGGTCGAACTTGCCCATGTCGTCGCGATCGACGACATAGAGGTTGCCGTCCTTTCCCGCGCCGACGAGATGCCGGATCATGCCGCTTGCATCCATGAGGTCGGGCAGCAGCAGCTCGCCGCCTGAGCGGAGATCCTCGTCGGCGCTGGATTCGGCGACTTCATTGGACATGGCGAAGTAGTCCGCGACGGCAAGCCCATTCCCGGTCGAGATTCTCAGAAACGAATTCCCGTAATCGTGTCCCGATGGGAAGCCGTTCGCATCGAGCGCCGTCTCGAACGCGCCGTTCGCGGCGAGCAGATAGAGATTTCCGGCCGCAGCACGCCGAAGGACGCTGTATTCACGTTCGCCGGCGTGAGGAGGGTCTCGGTGAGATCCTGGCCCGTGCGCGCAAGGTCGTTCTTGTAGGTGAGCACGTCCGTGCTGGCGCCCGCCGGGCTCGAAGCGGAGCCGGATGACGAAGACGATGCCCACGAGGAAGCGGTCTGCGATCCGCTCGATGAGACGGGCGGCGAGCCCTCACCGGACGCCGAGTTGCCGCCGCATGCTGCGAGCGCAGCAGCTGCGATGAGCGCCGTGCCGCAGGCCGCGAATGCGGTCCCGCAGGCGCAGAGGGCTGTGCCGCAGGCGGCGAGCGATGCACCGTTGGCCGCGAGAGCGCGGAGCGCCGAGCGCCAGGCAGCTTGCATGGTCTCGGCCGAGCGCCGGACCGATCCCCGGCTCAGCGCGGCGCTCCGTTCTGCGATGCCCCACCCTCGCGCGAGGCTTCGTGGCTCGACGAGCCGTGTGCGCCCTCGTGCGCGGCGAGGCCGCTGCGCCACCGATGATCATTCGATGGCGGCGGCCCGCTCTGGGTGAGGCTCGCCACCGGGCACTCCTCGCCGCGGACGAGGATCGACGACAAGCGGTCGAAGTCCCCGCTCCCGGGCTCCGTAACGAAGCCGACACGCACGGCAAACGGCAGATTGATGCAGGGTGCGAAGAGCTTTGCGTAGTACCACTGCCGGTTGATCGACTGAATGTAGATGCCCCGTTCGCCGTCGGCAGCCCAATCGTAGATGCCGCCGAGGTTCACGAAGGGGATCACCGCCTGCTCGTGCGCACTCGTCCCCGAGCCGCGAGAGGACTCGCCTGCGGCCCCCGCCGGCGCGGGTGCGGTCAGCACGGCAAGCGCGGCAAGCGACACAGCCGTCGAGACCCATCCGAAGCGAACGTTCTGCATGGTGCAACTCCCATCGGACACTCGCGCAGCTCGGCACGGCACGACGGCGCGCAATGGCGCGCCAGACCCGCGCTCGATCTAACCGCCCCGTAACCTCCCCGCTACCGACACGCATACCGTCCCCCCGCATCATTGGCGGCGGCGCGACGGCATTCGTCGCGGTACGAACTCTCGGGGAGCAATCTCATGGCTCTTTTGCGACAGATACTCGCGCCCGGCGTACGGCGCGCTCCGTTCATCAGCACCGCCGCCGCACTCGGCGCGCTCGCGCTCGCCTCGCTGCCGCGCCAGTCCGCGGCGGCCGCGGATGATCACGATTCGGCAACCGCGGCGCGAAGTGGCGCAACGGTGCATGATGCAACCACGCAGACCTCGACGCCAAGCGCTGATCCGCAGGCGCTGAAGCGCGAGCTCGAGCGCGAGGAAGCTCGCATCCGGGCGCTCGAGCAGCGGCTGTTCCAGGATCAAGCCGCGCTCGAGAAAGAGCCTCCGTTGCAGCCCTCGACTCCCACGGCGCCGTCCGGGGCAACCGCGGCGGGCGGCACCGTGTCCGGTCCGAATGCTCTCCTCGGCAGCTTCGGGCCCGACGGCTTCGTCCTTCGGAGCGCGGGCGGCCAGAACGTGATCCGCCTCCGCGGCAATCTGTCGCTCGACTATCGCTACTTCCACGATTCGTACGATCCGGCGACGGCGGACACGTTCCTCGTGCGCAAGGCGCGGCCGGTCCTCGAGGGAACGCTCGATGGGATATTCGACTTCCGCCTGATGCCGGACTTCGCGCAGGGCAAGACGGTCCTGCAGGACGCCTGGGTCGATGCGCGCTTCTCAAACTGGTTCATCCCGCAGATCGGCAAGTTCAAGGCGCCCGTCGGGCTCGAGCGGCTGCAGCTCGAGCAGTTCGCGCGCTTCATCGAGGCCTCGCTCACCGCCGATCTGCTGCCGTATCGTGACCTCGGCTTCGCAGTGAACGGCAACATCGGCCGAGGCCTCTTCACGTACCAAGTCGGCGTGTTCGACGGCGCTCCCGATGGCGGCGGCACGGACGCAAACAGCGTGCCAGACGCCAACTCCACCGGCAAGTTCACCTGGGGTGCGCGGATATTCAGCCGTCCGTTTGCGGACTCCGGCTGGAGCGCGCTCAAGCGCTTGGGATTCGGCATTGCGGGAACGTATGTCAATGTCTCCGGTATCGAGACGGCGACCTCTACGGTAAGCCTCCTCGCGGCCTACAAGACGACGGGACAACAGCCGCTGTTCTCGTTTCGCGGCAACACCGCGACGGGATTCAACAATGCCACGATCGCTCAAGGAATCGAGCGCCGGCTGGTGCCGCAGCTCAACTACTACGTCGGGCCATTCGGCGTGCTCGGCGAGTACGTGAAGGAGGATCAGCAGGTCTTCCGGCAGCTGAGTCCCACGACCTCGCGCAACGGAACGCTCGACAATCATGCGTGGGAAGTGCAGAGCTACGTCTTCCTCACCGGCGAGAACGAGACCTACGAGCAGCTGGTCGTGCCGAAGCGCAGCGTCGGCCAGGGCGGGTTCGGCGCCTGGGAGATCGCGGCGCGCTATCACGAGTTGCACTTCGACAGCGCAGCGTTCGCAGGCGGCGCCAACTCCTTCGCAAACCCCGCGACGGCCGTCGAGAGCGCCCGCGCCGTCGGCGCGGCGATCAACTGGTATCTCACTCAGAACTTCAAGATTCAGCTCGACTATGAGGTGACCCGCTTCGAGGGCGGAGCGCCCGCTGGGAACCGGCCCGACGAGCGAGTGCTCACTTCGCAGTTCGCGTTGATCTTCTGAGCCTTCACGGGCAGCGCCATGAGCAGCATCGAAAGCTTGCAGCGATTCGTGCTCTCGACACGGGTGTTCGCCGAGTTCTGGGCGGGGGTCGGGCGCTGAACGGTTCGCTCGCGCCGGCAGCGAGCCGGCGGCCCACCGGCGTCGAGCGGCGGCCGCAATCAACCTGCTGCGGCTCGCCGCCGCAGGGCCGCTGAGCGTGATCCTCGTGGATCGGGCCGAGATCGCACGCGGCGCCGCCTACGGGCCGCGAATAGCCCTACCTTCTCAATGTCCCCGCAGGCCGTATGGCGTTGAGCTCCAAGGATCCCGGCGGCTTCGTCGAATTCGCGCGGCGCCGGCAACCGCGCGTGACCACCGAGAGCTTTCTCGCGCGCGAGCTCCACGTGCACGCCGGCTGCATTCTCGCGTGCGGGCACGACGGTGCGCGCATCCGCGTGACTCGGCGGCCGAGAGGTCAGGAGCACGCGCGAGCCCTCTTTGTCGACCGGGCGATCAACTGCACCGTCCCAGGCTACGACGCCCGTCGCTCGCGCGACCCGCTCGCTGCTCGCCGACGGGTACGCGGTGAGCGTACCCGCTCGATCTCGGCCTGCGAACGGGTCGTCACGGAGCGCTCATCAGCCGCGATGGACGCGCCGCGCCGACAATTATCTCGGGCCGATGCTGCGGGCGGACTGGTGGGAGACGACTGCCGTTCCGGAGCTGCGCGAGCACGCCGAGCGCTTGGCGCGCCTCTCGCCGCACGGAGCGAGATGCGCGCGCAGGTCTGCGCATCGCTCTGACATCCTGCCGCCGGCACGCTGCTGCCGGGTGGTGTCCGCCGCCCGCGGCCACTCCATGATCCTCCTCGCGAGCCGGACCGGCATTCGAGGCTCCGGCAAGGAGAGGACCGACATGGCGACACTGAAAATCTCTGCGTCCCGCGATGAGGGCCGGCGGGCCGGAAAGTCCCCTCGGCGAGTGCCTGGATGGCTACCGGGGGATTCTGTTCTCCCACGCGGCTGACTTCGTCCGCTGCGAGCTGGAGCTCGACCGCTGGCTCGCAATCGTGGTCGATGCATTCAAACGCGCGCGCATCCGGCCCCTCGCCCTGTCGCGGCGAGCCTGCCGGCTGCGCGGCGAGCAGGCGGGCGAGTCCACCGCGGAGCACGTCGCGCCTTCGCTCGGTGGGCCGCAGCGCCGCTCGCCGGGGATCTACGCCTTCGCCCGAAGGCGGCGTCTTCGGCGGCGGAGGACACCGGATGACCTGTCGGCGCGGCGTCGGACCGGCGTGAGGGGGTGATCGCGAGCCGGAGTGATAAGCTTCCTCGAGCAAGACCGCCGGACCTGCCGCAATCGGCGGACCCTGCCACGACCGGCGGATCCGCTGCGATCGGCGGCTCTGCCCCGAGAGGAGCATGCGCAATGACCTCGCCCACGCGATGGCCCGCCGCACGGGTCGCGCCGAGATGGACTGTCTGTCTCGTCACCCCCACAGGCCTTGTGCTCGCCGTCCTGATCCTGTGCGTACCGTTCTTCCTGATTGCGCACGCACCCTTCGCAGTTGCCGCGGAGAGCGTGGCGGGTGCTCGAGCCGCGGAGGCGCCGCTCCGGCCGGCACCTTCGCTCGCGGAGATCTATGCGACGCTGCACGCGAAGCGGATGGTCGATCTGACCCATGCCTTTGCGCCGGGCATTCCTCACTGGAAGGGCTTCACCGATGAGACGCTGAGAACGCTCTACACGATCGACAAGGACGGCTTCTGGGCGCAGGAGTTCACGCATCCCGGCCAGTGGGGCACCCACGTCGACCCGCCGGCGCACTTTCACAAAGGCCTGCTGACCGTCGATCAAATACCGCTCGATCAGATGATCCTGCCGCTCGTCGTGCTCGACGTGCACGCGAAGGCCGCGCGCAATCCCGATTATGTGGTCGCAATGGATGACGTGCGGGCCTGGGAGCTGCGCCACGGGCCTGTGCCGGCAGGCGCGTTCGTGGCGCTGCGCACGGACTGGTCACTCCGCTGGCCGGACGATGCCGCCATGCAGAATCGCGACAGCCGGGGCGTGGCGCACTATCCCGGCTGGAGTCTGCCGGTGCTGCGCTACCTCTACGAGCAGCGCCACATCACGGCGTCCGGGCACGAGACCACCGATACCGACCCCGGCATCGCAGTGACCCGCGACGACTACTCGCTCGAGCGTTACGTGCTCGGCACGAATCACTACCAGATCGAGCTGCTCGCGAATCTCGATCGGGTGCCGGAGGCAGGAGCGCTCGTGGTGGTCTCGTTCCCGAAGCCGAAGGACGGCTCGGGTTTTCCCGCCCGGGTGTTCGCGATCCTGCCCTGACCGTCCCCGCCGCTCAGCGCCCCGGCAGCAGCGTCGCCTCAAAGAGCGCGTCCACTTCCGCCTGGGCCTCGCACGCGGCCGCTCGATCGACGCGCTCGCGCGTCAGATGCGGCGCGAGGATAAGCACGCGCCGGTTACGACGTCGGTCGTGGCGGCGTAACGCGGCGGTCGCGTCGCCGGGGCCCCGAGCCCGCGCGGCACAGCTCAGCGAACGGCAATGCTCCTGAGGCGCCTTGCGGCATACCTTCGCAGCTCCCCGTTTGCCACCCTCTGCGAAATATTCACTCAATTACTCATAATATCATTATAAGCTATTGATTAATCTATCATTCAGAAACCATTCTCCCGAACCGCCGCCTCACGGCCCGCGATACATCCCCGAGCTCCGGGATTCTGAGCGCGGCGGCGCACGCGAAGAACGCAGTGCCTCCCGCAGCGACCACCGCGAGGAGAGCTCCAAGCCGGAGCCAGAAGCGCTGCCCGGCCCAGTGCGTGAGCAGGAAGTGGTTGCCCGCCCAGCACACCGCCGCGAGCACCGCGGAGGCGCCGGCGAGCTTCACGAGGAGCGAGGCGAGCGCCGCGGACTCGAGACGGCCGAGATGGCGGCGCATGATGAGGTACAGCACGAGGAAGTTCGTGGTCGCGACGCATGCCGTCGAGAACGCGAGCCCGCGGTGGCCCCAGCCGAAATGAACCGTGGTGAGCCAATTGAGGCCGAGATTGAGCCCGACCGCGAAGAAGCTCACGACCATCGGCGTCTTGCGGCGGTCAATCGCATAGAAGGCGTTGACGAGGACTTTGAGCGCGGCGTAGCCGCAGAGCCCGAGCGCGTAGAACTCGAGCGCGCCGGCCGCCTGCGCGGCATCGTAGGCGTTGAAATTGCCGTGCTGGTAGAGCACGGACATGATCGGGTCCGCAAGCAGGATGAGCCCGATGCTCGCCGGAATCGTCATGAGGAACGCGAGCCGCATCCCGCGCGCAAGCTCGCTGCGGAAGCCGGCGAGGTTGCCCGCCGCCGCCATGCGCGCGAGGAGCGGCAGCGCGACCGTTCCGAGCGCGACGCCGAATAGCCCGAGCGGCAGCTGCATGAGCCGAAACGCGATCGCGAGCCAGTACGTCGGGCCGTTGCCGAGCCGCGAGGCGAACACCGAGTTCACCAGCACGTTCACCTGCGTCGCGCTCGCCGCGATGACGGACGGACCCATCAGCCGCAGGATCGCCTTGACGCCCGCGTCGCGCCAGGCGAAATCCGGCCGGAAGCGGTAGCCCGCACGTCCGACCGCGGGGAGCTGAATGCCGAGCTGCAGCGCGCCGCCGATCAGCGTGCCGGCGGCGAGGCCGACCAGCGCGCGAGGGCCGAAGGCGGGATCGAGCCACCAGCCGAGCGCGACGCCCGCGATGATCGAGCCGAGATTGAAAAAGCTCGACGCCATCGCCGGCACGCCGAACACGTGCCGCGCATTGAGCAGCCCCATCGCGAGCGCCGCGAGCGAGACGAGCAGGATGAACGGGAACATGATGCGCGTCAGCCTGACGGTGAGCGCCGCTTTGGCGCCTGTGAAGCCAGGCGCCAGCACCGATACCAGCCAGGGCGAGAAGACGACGCCGGCGATCGTGATCGCGCTCAGCGTGATCACGGAGAGCGTCGCGACCTTGTTCGCGAGCCGCCACGCCGCCCGGTCTCCATCGGTCGCCATCGTCTTGCTGAAGGTGGTGACGAACGCGGTGGACAGCGCGCCTTCCGCGAACAGATCGCGCAGCAGATTCGGGATGCGGAATGCGATCGTGAACGCATCCATGAGGGCCCCGCCCCCGAACAGAGCCGCAAAGACCTGCTCGCGGACGACGCCGAGGATGCGGCTGCACATCACCGCAAGTCCCACGGCGCCTGCGGCGCGAGTGTCGAGCTTTTCGCCGCGGCCGCGGGATATCGGGCCGGCCGGCACTTCGGCGGCGGAAGGGGGGGGCGAATTCACCTGGGCTTTGCGGTGCGACGCAGTTCTCGCATTACGCCGATGTCACGCGGCCGGGGTTAACCCCGGGCCGGGGCGGCCGTTAGCTTACCCTGAGGGAAAGCATCGTCCCACGGAGGACCGGACGCTAGGTGCAACGGTGGAACGGGCTCGAGAGCGCACTCCTTCCGGTCGAGTTTGAAGTGGCGGTGCGCGGGCGGGGATGAGTTTGCATCCCCGCCCGTCACGAGCGGGGAGCGGCGTTCGCGTGCGAGCGGCCGAAGGCCCCGAGGTGGATCAGCGCCTGCCGATCCCGCTCCTCGGCGTTCACCTGAGTCCTCACCCGCAGGATGTCGCGCCTCGCGACGAGCCCGATGAGGGCCCCGTCGCTGCGCCGCAGGATCGGGATGCGCCCCACCTGCGTCTCGGCCATCCGATCGGCGATCGTACCCACGAGCTCATCCTCGTAGCCGACGATGAGATTCCGGCCCGCGAGCTGCTCGGCGACCGTCCCGCTGCGCCGTCCATCCATCATCCAGGCGAGGGCGTCGGTGCGCGAGACGAGGCCGACCACATGCCCCGAGGCGTCGACCACCGGATAGCTCTTGTGCCGCCGAGGTGCATTCGGCGTCGTGAAGAACTTCACGACCTCCTCCACCGACATGTCCGCCGGCAGCGTATCGACCGGGACGGCCATGATGTCCTGCACCCGCATCAGCTGGAACGGATCGACGCTGTACTCGCGGGTGATGTGATAGCCGCGACGCGCGATCTTCTCCGTGAGGATCGAGCGCTTGAGCAGCAGCACGGTCGTCGCATGCGCGGTGGCGCTCGTGATGGCGAGCGGCAGCAGCGCGTCGTAGTCATGCGTGAGCTCGAGGGCAAAGAGCAGCGCCGTGAGCGGCGCGCGCATCGTCCCGCCCATCATCGCGGCCATGCCGAGCAGCGCCCAGAACGGCGCATCGCCGACCGGCATGACATTGCCGACGAGCCGGCCGACTACGCCGCCCATGATGAGCAGCGGCGCGAGCACGCCGCCGGAGGTGCCGGAGCCGAGGGCGATCGCCCAGATAACCGACTTCACGACCATCAGACGCAGCGAGGTGTCATTGTCGACGGTCCCGCGTAGCAGCGCCGCGATGTTGTCGTAGCCCACGCCGAGCGCATGGGGCGAGAGGAGCCCGCCCAAGCCGATCACGACGCCGCCGAGTGCAGGCCACCACATCCAGTGGATCGGCAGGCGCTGGAACAGGTCCTCGGACTTGTAGACCATCTGCGTGAGCACGCCGGATGCCACGCCGCCGATGATGCCGAGCGCGGCGCAGAGCAGCAGGCCGAGCGGCGGCACGGCAGGGCTCGGCTCCATCGGAAAGAGCGGGCCCGGCCCGAGCAGCCAGGGACGCCAGACGGCCGCGACGATGGAGGCTACGGCGACCGGCACGAAGCTGCGCGGCTTCCATTCAAAGAGCAGCAGCTCCACGGCGAGCAGAATCGCCGCGATCGGAGTGCCGAACGTCGCGGACATGCCCGCCGCGGCGCCTGCGACGAGGAGCGTCTTGCGCTCCGCGGGCGACAGATGAAACATTTGCGCGAAGAGCGATCCGAGCGCCCCGCCCGTCATGATGATCGGACCCTCGGCGCCGAACGGGCCGCCGGTGCCGATCGAGATCGCGGAGGACAGCGGCTTCAACACCGCGACCTTCGCCTGAATCTGGCTGCGGCCGATGAGGATCGCCTCGATGGCCTCCGGGATGCCGTGGCCCCGGATGCGTTCCGATCCATAGCGGGCCATGAACCCGATGACGATGCAGCCGATGACTGGAACGAGCACCGCAGCCGCCCCGTATGGGGTGCCGACCGGCGTCACGTGCACGAGGCTCAAGCGCCCGTAGTACGCGATGTTCGTGACGATATCGATCAGGTGCAGCAGGGCCCACGCGGCAGCCGCGCCGCCGGTGCCGACGACGAGCGCCATCGCGCTCAAGACGAGCAGCCGCAGGTCGGCCGTGAAATCGCGGAGCGGATCGCCGGAATGATGTGCAGTCTTGCTCTCGGCGAGCTGTGCCTCGGCAGTGTTGGGGACGGAAACAGCTGGACTCGTCATGGACTCGCTTGAGCTCAAACGGGGGGAACGGCAGCGTGCCATGAACGGCGCGCGGCCGGCATGGTAGCACAGCAATCCGTGAAGCTCGTCCGCTCCGCTCACGCCACGGCACGCCGCTCGCTTCGGGCTTCACGGCCTGCTGCGAGCCAGAGCGCGCCGCAGAGCGCAATGGCCGCCGGGACGATCAGCACTGCGGCGCCGAGCGAGCTCACATCGGACAGCGCCCCGATGAGCGGCGGCGAAGCCACGTCTCCCAACAGGTGGATGGTGAGCACGCTCAACGCCACCGCGGACGCGCGTTCCCACGGCGCGGCGAGACTCACGATGATGGAGTTGATGGGTCCGGTGGACATGAAAAGCAAGAGCTCGGCGGCGACGATCGCGGCGTAATAGACGGTGGGCGCCTGCGCGGTGAGCGCGACCGCCGCGAACGGGACTGCGGCAAGCGCGGTGAGCGCACAGAGCCAGTAGTACGCCTCGCGCGAGGCTTTGAGCCAGCGATCGCCGAGCCAGCCGCCGGCGAACGTTCCTGCGAAACCCGTCGCGACGACGATCGCGCCGAACCCGGTGGTCGCCGCCGGTCCCGGCACGCCGCGCACGCGCTCGAGAAAGGTCGGCATCCAGAAGGCGAGCCCGCCGAGCGCGAACGTGTAGGCCGCATATCCCAGCACCGCCAGCGTGTACGGCCTCCTGCGCAGCAGTCGTGCATACACCGCGAGGTTTGCCGCGAGGCCGATGGCCGCGCGGCCCTGTACGGGCGCTGCGCCGGCCTGCATCGATGCTGCACGGCTCTGTACGCACGCCGCGCCGTTCGGTACGGGCGCTGCACCGCTCAGCACGGGCGCTGCGCGCTCCTTCGCGCCGCGGAGCGGGTCGGGCAGGCGCAATATCCAAGCGGCAAGCGCGACGCCAGGCAGCCCCGCGACGAAGAAGGCGGCCCGCCACCCGTATGCGTGATCGATGAGGCCGCCAACGACGTAGCCGAGCGCCGCGCCGACGGGAATCGCCATGCCAAACACCGCGAACACGCGCCCGCGCGCCTCCGGCCCGAAATAGTCCGCGAGCAGCGCCGGCGCGATCGTGCCGTACGCCGCCTCGCCGATGCCGACGACGGCGCGGCCCGCGAGCAGCTGGAAGTAGCTCCGAGCAAGTCCCGATAGGGCCGTTGCGAAGCTCCACACGAGCACGCCGGCCGCGATCGACTTCGTGCGCGAGGCACGGTCGCCGAGCACTCCGAATGCCGGCGCCGCGAGCATGTAGACCACGAGAAAGCTCGTCATCAGCGTGCCGAGGCGGAAGTCGCTGAGACCCATGTGAGCGCGGCCGAGCGAGGGCAGCAGGGCGGAGACGACGTACCGGTCGAGATAGTTGAAAAGGTTGATGAGGGTGAGCGCCGCGAGGCCGCCGAGCGCGGCACGCCGGCTCACGGACCGCTCCCGCGATGGGGCATCGAGCGCGGCGGAAACGGTCGGCATGTGCGAGCCTCGGCAAATACTGCGGAGCGCGTAGTGTAGCCGGGCATAGCGGTAGCTGCGGCTAGGGCCCGGATCGGGAGGCGAAATCATGGCTCAAGCGAAGCGAGCGTCCGGCGCGGGCGGAAGGTGGAGAGCAAGCACGCGCCAGCTTCTGGCCTTCCCGCCGGCGGTTCTGATACCTTCGACACGTCGGCCGCGCGAGCCGACCTTTGCGCTCGGGAGCGCTTCAGAGCGGATCGTGTCGCACGCCGGATCATCCACATCGCCCGGCATGGCGAGCATCGTCTGGGATGCGGTTCGCCTGTCCCGCAGCTCCTTCGCCTGCACGTGGGTGCCGGGGTTTGTGCTCGCCCTGGCCCTCGCGATGCAGGAAACCCTGCTGATACTGCACCTGCCTGACCTCCGCTGGCTGGCATGGCCGAGCGCGCCGGGGCCTTTCGCCGGACCGCTCGAGGCTCTCCTCACCCCACGCTTCATCGGCGCAGAGCTGGCTCTCACGCTGCTCGCGCTGACATCCTTCGGCGCGCTGCTCGCGTGCCAGCTCGCCATCGCGCGCGGGCGGCAGCCCCTCTCCGCCGGGGCGGCCTTTGCTCGGGGGTTGCGCAGACTGCCGGAGATGGCGCTCGCTTCCATGCTCTATCTCATCGTAGTCATCGCCGGGGCCATCGCGCTCCTCGTTCCGGCACTGTACTTCGGGGCGCGCCTACAGCTTTGGCCGGTCACGATGTTCGCCGAGGAGACGGGCCCGTTCGGCTCGCTCGGGGCAAGCTGGCGGCTGATGAAAGGCCGGCTGTGGCGTGGGACGACGGTCTTGTCGATCGCGCTGCTCGCGGTGGTCATCGCGTCCGCGGCGGTCGGCATGCTGGTCGGCTCGGTCATCGCGTTCTTACAGCCCGGTGCGAGCGGCGAGAGGATCATCGAGGAGCTGTTCGCCGTTCCCGTGAACGCGATCATCTATCCGTTTGTTTCCGCCGCCTGGATCGTGACCTACCACGATTTGAAGCTGCGTCAGGCTTCATGCGAGGTATCCGCCGCGCCCCGCCAGCTCCCGCGTCGCGAGGCGCGCCCCTTCGGCGACTGAGTCGAGCTTGGCCCACGCGATGTAACGACCCGCCGCGACGAAACCGCCGTGGAGCAGCCGCAGATGACCCACACCGTCCGAGACAATCCGACCCGCCGGCGCTACGAGCTCGACGTGAACGGCGCGCTCGCGTTCATCGACTATCGCCGCGATGGCGGAGTCATTGCGATGACCCACGCCGAGGTACCGATCGAGCTGCGCGGCGGCGGCATCGGCTCGGAGCTGGTCCGAGGCGCGCTGCTCCTCGTGCGCGAGCGAGGCGAGCGGGTCATTCCGCTGTGCCCCTTCGTCGCAGCGTACATGCGTCGATATCGTGAGTTCGATGATCTGCTCGCCCAGCAGGACGGGCGGTGATAGCCGGAAAAGCTGCCTATCGGCCAGAGCGCCTTGAATTCCCGCGCGACTCCCGGATCGCCTACCCGCTTGGCCACGGACGGAATGTCGTTCTCGTACAGCGCGATCAACATTTTGTGGCAGTACGAGGCCAGAGGGTGCATGTACAGCTCGAGCATCGTTACGGCCGCTCCACAAAGCTGGTGCTCGCGCAGAAGATTTCCACGATCCGCGCCAACCCGCGCGCGTCGGCCTCGTCGAACCGTGCAAGCCGCGGGCTGTCGAGATCGAGCACCCCGAGGACGGTTTCTCCACCCGACAAGGGGACGACGATCTCGGACTGCGAGGCGGTGTCACATGCAATGTGGCCGGCGAACGTGTGCACGTCCGGCACGATGATCGTGCGCCGCTGCGCCGCGGCGGTGCCGCAGACGCCTCGTCCGAGAGGAATCCGCACGCATGCCGGCTTCCCCTGGAACGGGCCGAGCACGAGCTCGCCGCCTCTCAGAAAGTAAAACCCCGCCCAATTGACATCGGGCAGAGCATCGAACAGCAGAGCGGACGTGTTCGCCGCATTCGCGATCGGATCGCGCCCGCCGGCGAGCAGCGCCGCGAGATCCGCTGCGAGGCGAGCATAATCCGCATCCTTGTCGCGGAAGTCATAGCGCTTGCTCGAGTACTCCGTCATTGAACGATCTCGCTCATCGTCTGTCCGATCTCGGCCGAATCGGATCTCATCATGGAGACCGCATTCGCTGGCGCGTTTCAGGTCGTCACGACGAGCACACGGAGCCCTCTCTTGCTTGCCGCGTTGGCCGATCTGACCGAGTGGCTCGAATCGGCGAATGCACTCGATCGCGCGTAGACCTCAGGATTTGCGGGATATCGACGGGCTGCTCGATGTCGTCCCCGACGTAAACGTGAAGGCCGCACTCGGGTGGGTCCGCAACTTCGCGCTCGCCGCGGAGCTGCCGGAGCTGCCGCGTGAATTCGAAGAGCTATTGGCGCGGCGCAAGAATCGAGCGAATCCCGCGGCGACCGTGCGCCCATCCCGAGCCCCCCGCAAGCCTCGCACGGCTCGAGATCCGGACCAATGAGCCAGGGTGCGCAGCGCTCTCACCCTGCACGCTCGCCACAGCAGCCGGTCTCGAGATGGCGCCGGAGGCCGCGCCGCTCAGCTACTCGTCGGCCATTGCCCACCGCAGACCCAGGTGCTTCACGAACGGGTCGAAGTCCTTGTCGCTCGAGAATCCTTGCGGCACCTCCGTGAGGACCCGATCACCCGTCGCGAGCGGCTCGCTCTCCAGCAGGCCGTCCAGCCTGTCGGTCTCCGGCATCTTTACACCCCGGAAATAGCCGATCCATACGCTGGAATCGACCAGGACCACTCAGTCCGTCCTGATCGCATCCAGGTTTCCCTCCCATCTCAGCTTCCCGCGAAACCGGCGGATCTGCGCCTGCCGCCTCGCCTCATGCAAAATACCGCCGCTTGGGACAGAGAGCAGCCGCGGGATTCGCGTGGCCCGCTGCCCGCCTGCGGTCTGGGCTCAACACCAGTCGATTCGGGTTACCAGTACGATTCGACGGTGGTGCCGCCGTAATCGGGCCGACCGGCAAGAACGTCGCCTCCGGGTTGCCGACCAGCTTCGGTATTTTCCGGAACAGATCCACGCGACGGTATGGGGCGTCGGGGAATCGAACCCCGGACCAGCGGATTAAAAGTCCGATGCTCTACCGACTGAGCTAACGCCCCGCGATTGGGCGGCGCCTCGGGTGAATGTCCCGAGCGTGCGATCGCATGGAGAAGCTTCGTATGATACTACACCGGCACGCACAAGCGCTCCGCGCGCCGATGCCGCGGGGCCCATCCGATCCCCTCCTGGAAGCCCTCACGAGGAGTCCACGTTGAACGTCTCCGACGCGATCGACACCCGCATGAGTTGCCGCGCGTTCCTCCCGACTCCGGTGCCGGGAGCGATCGTGCGCTCGATCCTCGATCGGGCGCGCCGCACGCCATCAGGCGGCAACCTCCAACCCTGGATCGTGCACGTGCTGACGGGCGAGCCGCTGCGGCGGCTCGTCGCCACCGTGAGCGAGCGGGCACGCGAGCATCCGCTCGGGGAGGGAACGGAGTACGACATCTATCCTCCGAACCTCAAGGAGCCGTATCGTTCGCGCCGCTTCAAATGCGGGGAGGATCTGTACGCGCTGCTCGGCATCGGACGGGAGGAGCGCGAGCGGCGGCTGAGGCAGTATGCCCGCAACTACGAGTTCTTCGGCGCTCCGGTGGGGCTCTTCTTCGCCATCGATCGCTCGATGGGCGCGGACCAGTGGGCGGATGTCGGGATGTTCATGCAGAGCGTCATGCTGCTTGCCCGCGAGCACGGCCTGCACACCTGCCCGCAGGAATCGTGGGCGGGCTGGCACCGAATCGTGAGCGAATTCCTGCGCCTGCCGTCCGAGCTGATGCTCTTCTGCGGAATGTCGCTCGGATACCGCGACGAGTCGCACCCGGTGAACCGCCTGCGCACCGATCGTGCGTCGCTCGAGGAATTCGCGACATTTCACGGCTTTGACGGCTCAGCCGGCTTCGACGGCGACGGCGCACCGAGTCCCGACGCTTCACCACGCGGTCGGCCCGATCAGCGTGTCTGATATCGCGTCGGGTCCGGCACGCCCGCCTGCTCGAACCCCGCGCGGCGGATGCGGCAGGCATCGCAGCGGCCGCATGCCCTGCCCTGCTCGTCGGCCTGATAGCACGAGACGGTGATGGCGTAATCGACACCGAGCCGCGCACCTTCGCGGATGATCTCGGCCTTCGACCAGCGGATGAGCGGCGCCTGGATGCGCCACGGCTTGCCCTCGACGCCCGCCTTCGTCGCCTCTACAGCCAGGCGCTCGAACGCTTCGATGAACTGCGGCCGGCAGTCAGGATAGCCGCTCCAATCGACCGCGTTGACGCCGACGAAGATGTCGTAAGCCGCGAGCACTTCCGCCCAGCCGAGCGCCAGCGCGAGCATCAATGTGTTGCGGGCCGGCACGTAGGTCACGGGGATGCCGTTCGTCGGGGATTCCGGCACCTCGATGTGGGGGTCCGTCAGCGCCGAGCCGCCGATGCCGGCAAGATCGACGCGCATGACGCGATGCTCGCGAGCCCCGAGCATACGCGCGACTGCCGCGGCGGCGCCGAGCTCCGCCGCGTGGCGCTGGCCGTAATCGACGGACAGGGCGTGGCATGCGAAGCCCTGCTCCCGCGCGATGGCGAGCGTCGTCGCCGAATCGAGCCCGCCCGAGACGAGCACGACGGCGCGGGGCTGAGCGGCCCGCGCGGCCTGCCCCCCCATCTCTATTTCCCCGGCACGTCGCCCCATAGATACTTGTGGAGCTGGATTTGAAACCGCACCGGCAGCCGATCCTCGAGTATCCAGTCCGCGAGATCGCGCGCTGCAAGCTCGTCGTGGCTCGGCGAGAACAGCACCGAGCAGCGCTCGGCGAGCCGCAGCTCTTGCAGCTTCGCGCGGCTCCACTCGTAGTCCTCGCGCCCGCAGATGACGAACTTCACCTGGTCCTGCGGCGCGAGCCCCGCGAGCTCGTCGTAGCGGTTGCGGCGCTCCTCGCCGGAGCCCGGCGTCTTCACATCGACCACGCGCACCACGCGCGGGTCCACTTCGGCGATCGACATCGCGCCGCTCGTCTCGAGCGATACGCGCCATCCCTCGTCGCAGAGGCGCGTGAGCAGCTCGAAGCAGCTGCGCTGCGCGAGCGGCTCACCGCCCGTCACGCAGACGTATCGCGAGCCGAGGTCGCGCACCCGCTGGATCACCTCGTCGACAGTCCACCATTCCCCGCCGTGGAAGGCGTAGGTGGTGTCGCAGTACCGGCAGCGCAGCGGACAGCCCGTCAGCCGCACGAACACGGTCGGAATGCCGACGGTGTCCGCTTCCCCTTGGATGGAATGGAAAATTTCGGTGATCTTCAGGTGCGACATGGCATGCCGAATTGTGCGCCGGCGCAGCTTTGTTGTCCGCTCAGGGACCGACGATGGCGCAGGCGGCGGGCGCACCGCCGACGTGCGGCCAACGAATCAGCCGCGATCTGCAACCGCCCCCGCGCCCGCGCCTTGCCCTCCCGCATCAGCGCCCGCGCCCGACCCTGCCGCGCCGGCGCCCGCCCCGCCCGACATCTGCTGCAGGCGGTCGGCTGCGAGGCGTGCGGCATTGCTGTCCGGAAAGCGCCGCGTCACGTCGGTGAGCGTCGCCCGCGCGTCCGCGTACTGCTTCATTTCAAACTGCGTGTAACCGAGCTTGAGCAGAGCGTCCGGCGCCTTGCGCGAGCTCGGCCACTGATCGAGCACCGTGCGGAATGCCGCCGCGGCTTTCGGGAAGTCGCGCGTGACGTAGTACGCCTCCCCCAGCCAGTACTCGGCGTTGTCCGCAAGATCGCTCTTGGGATAGGTCGCAAGGAACCGCTGCAGAGCGGCGATCGCGTCGGGGTACTTGCCTGATTTCAACAGGTCGAGCGCCTGTAGATAGGCTCCCTGCTCCGCCCCAGCGGCCGCGGGACCCGCAGGAACGCCAGCGCCGGCCGCGCTCCCTGGCGCTGCTCCTCCTGCGCCGAGCTGCGCGATGCGCTTGTCGAGATCCGCGTAGAGCGCCCGCTGCTGCTTGCGCAGCGCGTCGTTCATGTTCTCGAGCTCGTCGATCCGGCCGCGCTGCTCGCGCACCTGCTCCTGCAGCGAGTCGATGCGCTGCGCCATGTTGAGCAGGCTCTGATTGGAGATCACGCGCTCGATCCGGGTGATCCGGCCGTCGAGATCGGAGAGCTTCGCTTGCAGCTCCGGGTCGTCCTCGGGCGTGGTCGCGCAGCCGGCGAGGAGGATGAACGGCGCGGTGACGACCGCCGCAACCGCGGCGGTGTGAACGATCGTCCTCACCATCGGTGCTCTCCTTCGTGTCCGCAAGGCTGCATCCTCAAGATCGGAGCCGCAAGCTTCGCGGATTCGGTGGCGCGCCAGCTCAAAGCTCCCGCCCGGGCCGGGTCGCGCCTATTGTCGCGCCTATTGCAAATAAACGATGTCCACGCGGCGGTTCTTGGCCCATGCCGCCTCGTCGTGTCCCGGATCGACTGGACGCTCGGCACCGTAGCTCACGGTGCTGATCTGCGAGTCCGAGGCGCCCTGCAGCAGCAGCGCCCGGCGCACCGACTGTGCGCGGCGCTCTCCGAGACCGATGTTGTATTCCCGAGAGCCGCGCTCGTCGGTGTTGCCCTCGAGCCTCACGTGGACGCTCGGGTGAGACGCGAGATACTTAGCGTGCGCGGCGACGATGTCGGTCCCCTCGCCCTTGATCTCGCTGCTGTCGAAATCGAAATAGATCGTGCGCTTCGCGAGCAGGCCTTCCTGCGGGCCGGCCGCGCCGCCTTCCGCTCCGGCGTTCGTGCCGGCGGCTCCTTCGTTCGCATTCGCGCCGGCGGCGCCTGACGACTCCGCGCCGGCGCCGGTCGTCGGCACCGCCGTGTTCGCCGCGGGCGCCCCGCGCGGCGGCTTGTGCGCGCAGGCCGCAAGCACGAGCGATGCGGCGATGATCAGGACCGATAGAACTCTTCGCATACAGGACCCTCCGTTCGAGCGGGACTATTTATCACAATTCACGGGTGCGAGAACGGACCCCAGACGGGATCGCGCACGTCTTCGTGCTCCGAGGCGAGCTGCTGGGAAGTGAAGCCGTCGACCGAGCAGCGCTGCAGGACGCCGCGCCCGTTCACCGTCGCCGCGTAGATCAGCATGGCGCCGTTCGGCGCGAAGCTCGGCGAAGTGTCGAGCCGGCCGTGCGACAGGATCCGCACCGTCCCGCTCGCGAGGTCCTGCACGGCGATGTCGTAGTTGCCGTTGTCGAGCGTCACCATCGCGAGCTGCGTGCCGTCCGGCGAAATTCGCGGGCGCGCATTGTAGGTGCCCTCGAACGTGACGCGCTTGGGCCGGGCGCCTGGCTCGAGCCCGATCTCGTAGATCTGCGGGCCGCCGCCGCGGTCCGACGTGAAGTAGAGCGAGCGGCCGTCTGGCGCCCACACGGGCTCCGTGTCGATCGCCGGATCGTCGGTGACGCGCGTCAGCTGCTGGCTCGCGAGGTCGAGCACATAGACATCGAGATTGCCGTTGCTGCCGCCAAGGGTAAGCGCGAGCTTGCGCCCGTCGGGTGACCACGATGGCGCGCCGTTCGTGCCCACGCGCGCCGACACGAGCCGCCGCTCACCCGTGCGCACCTGCTGCACGTAGATGGACGAGTGCCGGTTCTCGAACGAGACATACGCGAGCCAGTTGCCGTCGGGCGACCATGCCGGCGACATCACCGGCTGGTGCGACTCGAGCACCACGTGGGGGTTGGCGCCGTCTGCATCTGCCACGACCAGTTGGTAGCGCTGCGCCGGCGGCTTGCCCTCGACGGCGACATACGCGATGCGCGTTGCGAATGCGCCGCGGATGCCGAGAATCTTCTCGTAGATCACATCGCTCACTCGGTGTGCCGCATCGCGCAGCGCGCTCGGCGGACCGGTGAAGCGCTGGTTCGCGAGCTGCTCGCCATTGAGCACATTGAGGAGCTGGAAGTCGACCGCGAGCTGCCCGCCCCCGAGCGGGCTCACGCGGCCTACGACGACATAGTCGTTGCCGTTCGCGCGCCAGTCCGCGAGCACGACATCCGCAGCCTGCGACGGCGTCGCTCTCATCTGATCACGCGGCATGGTGCGGAAGCGGCCGCTGCCCGTAAGATCGTTCTGCACGACGCCGGCAACATCGGAGCCGGCGTTCGGCGCTGACGGATCGGCGCTCGCGAAGGGCACCACCGCGATGGGAATGGGATCCGTGACGCCCGAGGTGACCACGATCTTCAGTTGCGCCCGTGCAGTCCACGCGGCGCAGACGCCAGCAAGCACGGCGACAATCGTCGCGCACCGCAGCGCGCCCTTGCGCGCGCGCGGCAGGGTGCCGAGGAACGAAGCGCCGCTCGGGCCGCTCCGGAAAGTTCTGCGCGCCATCATCGGATCGTCTCTCACTCTCACTCCGTGGGCTTGAATTCGACCTGAATGTCCCGCTCGAACAGCGCCGGGTCGGGCGGCGCTGGGAGCGGCGATGCGCGGTAGGCCGCGTCCTCGATCGACTGGCGGACCGCCTCATCTCCATTGCACGCGCCGACCTTCACGTTCACGACCTGGCCGCCCGGCACCTGCGTGATGTTCACGAAACAGTCGATCCCCGGCTTCGCGGTCGGCGGCTTGATCCACGCGCGTTGAATGCGCGCGGTAATCAACTGCGTCCAGCTCGTCATCGCAGGTCCCGTGCGCTCGGCGAGTAGCCGTTCTTCCTCTGCCACGCTCTGCTCGAGCTCCTGCTGATTGAGCGCCAGCGCCTTCGCCTCGGCGGCCCGCCTCTGCTCCTCCGCCTTGCGCTCCGCTTCGAGCTTGCGCGCAGTCTCTGCCTTGCGGTCCGCTTCCGCCTTGCGCTTAGCCTCCGCTTCGCGCTTCGCTTCGGTGAGGCGTTGTTGGTCGGCGAGTTTCTTCGCCTGAGCCTCCTTCGCCTTCTGCTCCGCCGCGGCCTGAGCCGCGGCTTGGCGCTTGGCTTGCTCTTGGGCCTTGCGCTGCGCCGCCCTCGGTTTGGCCTCCGCTTCGGCCTTTGGTTCCGCAGCGGCTTGGTCCTGCTCGGCCTTCTGCTGGGACTCGACGGGCGGCTTCGTCGGGGGAGGAGGAACCGTCTGATCATCGGCAGACGGGGCGGGTGGAGGCGGCGGCGCCGGCCGCGTGACCGTCTGCGCCGCAGCAGTCTGCGGGGGAGGCGTGACTGGCGGCGGCGCAACCGTCTGAGGCGGCGCGGGCTGCTGCGCCGAAATCTTCGGAGGGGTTGCCCCTCCGCTCAGCACCTTCGAGCTGACGACCGTCGCATCGATCGCGAGCGTCGGTACCGGCTTCGGCCGTTGGCGGAAGCTCCACCACCCGTAGACGAGCACGCCGATCAGCGCGCCGTGCAGCAGGATCGACAGCCCTACCGAGACCCAGCGGTCTCTGCGTCGTTCGAGCTGCTGCATGCGAAGCGTCGTTCCCGGGCGGATCAGCCGTGCCGTGACGGCTCGGGCAGCGGCTCGCTCACGAAACCGACCTTGCGAGCCCCCGCGCGCTGCAGGATGACCATCGCGCTCATCACACGGCCGTACGGGATCCGGTAATCGGCCTTCAGGAGCACGGGCAGCTCGGGATTGCCGCGCAGAGCCGCGGCCGTTCGCACTTCAACGGTTTCATCATCGAGCGGCTGGCGCGGGTTCACGCCGACGTTCAAGTAGAGCCTGCCCTCCTGGTCGATCGACAGCACGAGCGGGTTGGAGTTCTTGGTGAGCGACGGATCGAGCGGCTCGGCGCCCGCTTTCGGCAGCTCGACCTTCACGCCCTGCGTCAGCAGGGGCGCCGTCACCATGAAAATGATGAGCAGCACGAGCATCACATCGATGTAGGGGACGACGTTGATCTCCCCCATGAGGCGCCTGCCGCGGTGCAGCTGGGCCATCAGCGCGCTCCTCCGAGCGTGCCGCCGGGCGCGGCGCCCGACGCCCCCGCAACCGCGAGGGGGCCGATTCCCTGTTGAGGCCCGGCAACGGCCGGGGCCCCTGAGACTGCGGCGTGTCCGCCTGCACCGACGCCCGCCACGCGCTCCGCTCCGCGCGCGGCATGGCGCTGCAGGATGGAGGAGAACTCCTCCATGAAGCCGTCGTACCGCACCTCGAGGCGGCCGACCTGATCGGCGAAGCGATTGAACGCGACCACCGCTGGGATGGCGGCGAACAGGCCGATCGCCGTCGCGATCAACGCTTCGGAGATGCCCGGCGCGACCATCGAGAGCGTCGCCTGTTGGACGTTCCCGAGCGAGGCGAAAGCGCTCATGATGCCCCAGACGGTGCCGAAGAGGCCGACGTACGGGCTCGTCGAGCCGACGGTCGCGAGCGTCGCGAGGCTGTACTCGAGGCGATCGACCTCTTTGAGCTGCGCGACCCGCATCGCGCGCCGCGCACCGTCGAGCAGCTGATCGGGAGGCACCGAGCCCTGCTGCCGCAGCCGCGCGAACTCGCGGAAGCCGAACTCGAAGATGCTAGCCATGCCGGTTGCCCCGCCGCGGGCCTCGATCCCGCGGTAAAGCTGCGCGAGATCGCCGCCCGACCAGAAGCTGTTCTCGAATTGCTCCGCTTCCTGTTGTGCGCGACGGATCAGCATCCGCTTCTGAAAGATGATCGCCCAGGAGAGTAGCGAGGCGAACGCGAGCACCGCGAGGACGATCTGCACCGGCACGCTCGCCTGCATGATTAGACGGATGATCGACAGGTCGTTCGGCATTCAGGCACGCTCCTCGTCGTTGAGAACGTCGGTCAGGAACTGCGGCAGCCGCTGCGGTCGGAACGTGCGCGCATCGACGCAGGCGATCTCGACGGCGGCCTCTGCCAGCAGCTCGCCCGCACCGGGCGGCAGCGCACCCGCCGTAACCGCCCGCTCACCCGTGTCCGCCGGCCCGCCGGTCATTGCCAAGCCCTCCGTCCTGCGGTGAACGCGCTGCGCGAACGACAGCGACGCCGCGCCGATCCGCCGCGGCTCGCATGTGATGATGAGCTCGTCGTCGAGCCGCGCGGGGCGCCGGTAGTCGACCTCGACGTGAGTGACGGTGAAGACGATGCCCTGCCCCGTCGCGAGCGCCTGCTGTGAGAACCCGGCGGCGCGCAGCCACTCCGTGCGCGCCCGCTCGAGGTATTTCAAATAATTGGCGTAGTACACGACTCCCCCGCCGTCCGTATCCTCCCAATACACGCGCGCCGCCCAGCAGAACGGCTTCACTTCGAGCCTCCGGCGGACCCCGCATCGAGCGGCAGCGGCAGCGAGCGCGCGCTCTCTGGCACCCGCCGCCCGAAGTGCCGGTAGGTCTCCGCGGTCACCATCCGCCCGCGCGCCGTGCGCATGAGAAAGCCCTGCTGGATGAGGAACGGCTCGATCACGTCCTCGAGCGTGCCCCGGTCCTCGCCGATCGCGGCCGCGATGCTCTCGATGCCGACGGGGCCGCCCCCGAACTTGTCTATGATCGTCGTGAGCAGCTTCTGATCGAGCGTGTCGAATCCCTGGGGATCGACCTCCAGCATGTCGAGCGCATCCTGAGCCACGCGCTCGTCGATGCGGCCGTCGGCGCGCACCTGCGCATAGTCGCGCACTCGTCGCAGCAGTCGGTTCGCGATGCGCGGCGTGCCCCGCGAGCGCTGCGCGATCGCGCGGGCGCCGCCCTCGTCGATCCGCACGCCGAGTATACCGGCGGAGCGCCGCGCGATCCGCTCGAGATCCCCGATGCCGTAGAACTCGAGCCGCTGCACGATGCCGAACCGGTCGCGCAGCGGCGACGTGAGCAGGCCCGCTCGGGTGGTCGCGCCGACGAGCGTGAAGGGGTGCAGATTGAGTTTGATGGAGCGCGCCGCGGGCCCTTCGCCGATCATGATGTCGAGCTGGCAGTCCTCCATCGCGGGGTACAGCACTTCCTCGACGATGGGGCTCAGCCGGTGGATCTCGTCGATGAACAGCACGTCGCGCGGCTGCAAGTTCGTGAGCTGAGCCGCGAGGTCCGCCGGCCGTTCGAGCACAGGCCCCGAGGTCTGCTTCAGGGAGACGCCGAGCTCGGCCGCGATGATGTGGGCAAGCGTCGTCTTCCCGAGCCCCGGCGGGCCGAAGATGAGGACGTGATCGAGCGCTTCCCCGCGCTGCCGGGCCGCGCTCACGAAGATCTCGAGCTGCCGCTTCATCTGCGTCTGCCCGATGTATTCGTCGAGCCGGCGCGGGCGGATGGCGCGCTCGACCGCCTCGTCCTCGGGACGGGCGGCGGGAGCCACGATTCTTTCCGCTTCCACTTCGGGCGCTCCTTTCGATCGGCTCAATCGATCGGCTCAATCGCGCGCCGCGCTTTGCAGCGCCCGCCGGATGAGCTCCTCGGTCGAGTGCGCGCCGGGACCTGCGGCCTTGAGCAGACGCGACGCCTCGGCGGGCTTGTACCCGAGCGCGATGAGCGCGTCGAAGGCTTCACCCTCGGGGCTCGCGGCGGGCGGCCGCGCCGCGGCCTCGACGGTGCCCTCGCGCGCAGTCAGCCGGTCGCGCATCTCGACGAGCAGCCGCTCCGCCGTCTTGCGGCCGATGCCGGGCACGCGAGTGAGCGATGCAGCGTCCTGCTCGAGGACACAGCGCGTGAACGCCTCGACGGTGAGGCCCGAGAGCAGCGCGAGCGCGATCTTCGGTCCGATGCCGGAGACCTTGAGGAGACTGCGGAACAGCCGCCGCTCCTGCTCGGTCCCAAATCCATACAGGACGTGCGCGTCCTCTCGCACCACGAGGTGCGTGAGCAGGCGCACCCCCCCGCCTACCGCGGGCAGATGGAAGAACGTCGACATCGGCGCTTCGAGCTCGTACCCCACGCCGCCCACATCGATCGTGAGCTGCGGCGGCGTCTTCGAGGCGATGCGGCCTTCGAGAAAGCCGATCATAGCGAGACGATGTCCGCGCCGCCGCGCGCCGCCTGCTCGATCCAGCCTCCGCGGCGCGAGTGCGCGTGGCAGACCGCGACGGCAAGCGCATCGGACGCGTCGGCCGCAATTGCGCCGGTGAGCGCCAGCAGGCTCTTCATCATGTGGAGCACCTGGCGCTTGTCGGCGCCGCCGAAGCCCACCACGGCGATCTTGATCGCGCGCGGGGCGTATTCAAACACCGGGGTACCTCGCGGAATCGCCGAAAGCGCCGCGCCCCGCGCCTGGCCGAGCTTCAAGGCGCTGTCCACGTTGCGATTGACGAATACCCGCTCGACAGCGATCTCATCGGGGCGATACTGCGCGATCAGGCCCTCGACGGCCTCGTAGATCGCGCGCAGCCGCTCCGCCACGCCCGCCGCATCGGCAGAGGCGCCTGCGGCCGATGGACCTGCGGCTGATGCATCCACCGCGGCCACACCTGCGCCACCGCGCGCGCGGACGACGATGCAGCCGTGCGCGACGTGCACAGCCTCGCCAACGTGATAGTCGATGAGCCCGTAGCCGGTGCGGCGCGACCCTGGATCGAGGCCCAGGATACGGACGCGCCCGCCGTCGAGGGACCGGGGATCGCGCATGCCCACTTGGCGGCACCCCGCCGCCTCCGGATCAAATGCTCTCCAGGATCTCGCCCGCCACTTCGGCATTCGTGTAGATGCGCCGTACGCCGTCGATTCGCCTGAGCGCTGCGATCAGCTCCTTCATTTGATCCGCGGCCGAGCCTTCGAGCGACACCGTCGTGGCTGCACGCTGGGTCACCGCGCTCACCGCGGCCGTGAAGCCTGCGCGCTCGAGGCGGGAACGCACGGCTTCGAGTTCGATCGGGTCGGTCCGGACCTCGACCGCCCCGTCTCGCCCGATCAGCACATCCTCCGCACCCGCTTCCCAGGCGAGCCGGACCAAAGATTCGGATCGAGCGTCGGCGGGGAAGACGAGCCGCCCGACCTCCTGGAAAAGATATCGGACCGCGCCCGGCGCGGCCGGCAACCCCCCGTGGCGGAAGAACGCGCTTCGGACCGCCGCAGCCGTCCCTCGAGGCTCGTCCGTGAGACAGTCCACGAGTACCGCAGCGTCGCCGGGGCCGTAGCCCTCGCTCACCTGCCTCGGTACGGCGGCCGCCGCACTCCGCGGTTCCGGCCGCGGCTGCCGCGGGATACTGTCCAACGTCGAGCCTGCACCGGCGCCGCGCCGCACTTCTCGGACGCGTATCATACGGGAAACCCTGCTCGCCGACACGTCCCGACACCCTCACCCGGAGCGCGGCAGAGCGGAACATACGTGGAAACGGCTCAACTCTGTCCCCCCCAAACCGCGCGCGCGATCGCCGCCTTGCACGAGACGATGGAGCAGGAGCTCGGCCTCCCGCCCGCATCCCTCGACGCCGCTCATGAAGCTGCCGAGCTCACGGCCGCCCTGTCCGGCGATACCGAGCTCGCCAAGGGGTTGCTCGTCGCCGCGGCGCTCGGCCGGCCCGGCGCCACGCCGCAAGTGCTCGGCCGCCTCGCCGGACCCGCGGCCGTGAAGGTAGCCGAGGACCTGACCCGGTTCGGCGAGTTGGGGTTCCCGCCGGGCTGGTCGCCCGAGCAGGGGCTCGATGTCCGCCAAGCCGAGGCCGTGCGCAAGATGCTGATCGCCGTCGTGAGCGATCCCCGGCTCGTGCTCGGGCGGCTCGCCATGGAGCTCGTGCGGCTGCGCCACGCGCGCGCTCTCGAGCCCCGGGAGCGGGCGCGCGCGGCCGTCGCGGCCCGCACCGTGTTCGCTCCGCTCGCGAACCGCCTCGGTGTCTGGCAGTTGAAGTGGGAGCTCGAGGATCTGGCCTTCCGCTATCTCGAGCCCGAGGAATACCGGCGCATCGCGCTCGCGCTCAACGAGAAGCGGGCCGACCGCGAGCGGTACATCGTCTCCTTCTGCGATCGGCTGCGGGCCGAGCTCACAGCCGCCGGCATCACGGCAGAGGTCCAAGGCCGCCCCAAGCACATCTACAGCATCCACCGCAAGATGCAGCGCAAGCAGCTCGCCTTCTCGCAGCTCTACGACATCCGGGCGGTGCGCATCATCGTCGAGACGGTGGACGACTGTTATGCGGCGCTCGGCGTGGTGCACGCGCTCTGGAGCCCGATCGTGAGCGAGTTCGACGACTACATCGCGACGCCGAAGGAAAATCATTACCGCTCCATTCACACGGCGGTCGTGGGTCCGGAAGGCGCCAACGTCGAAGTGCAGATCCGCACGCGCGAGATGCACGAGCATGCCGAGCTCGGCGTCGCCGCGCACTGGCAGTACAAGGAAGGCGGCGCACGCGACCGCGACTACGAGCGCAAGATCGAGGCGGTGCGGCGCCTGCTGAAGCCCGGCGAGGCCGCCGGCGAGGAGCGGGACTTCCTCGAGCGCGAGCGCGCGCGACTGTTCGCCGATCGGGTCTATGCGCTCACGCCGAAGGGAGAAGTCGTGGAGCTGCCCCGCGGGGCGACGCCGCTCGATTTCGCGTACCACGTGCACAGCGATCTCGGCCACCGCTGCCGCGGAGCAAAGGTGAACGGCCGCATCGTTCCGCTCACCCACACTCTCAGCAACGGCGAAGTCGTCGAGATCATCGCCGGGAAGCTCCCTGCACCGAGCCGTGATTGGCTCGCGCCGGAGCTCGGGTATCTCGCCTCGCCGCGCAGCCGCGCGAAGGTGCGGGCCTGGTTCAGACGCCAGGCGAGCGGGGACAATCGGATCGCGGGACGCTCCATCCTCGAACGCGAGCTCGCGCGCGCCGGGGCCGGACCGGAGGTGCTTGCGGCGCTCGTTCAAACGCTCGATGCGGGCGGGACGGAGCATCTGTATCAGCTGCTCGGCGAGGGCGAGATCACCGGCACACAGCTCGCGCAGACGCTCGCTCGGCTGACACGCCGCGCTGCGCCGATCGCGAAGCCGCGCCCGCGTGTAGCCTCCGGCAAGGGCCGCAGTCCCGTGGAGGTGGAGGGTGTCGGCGACCTGCCGATCACGCTCGCGCGCTGCTGCAGGCCTAGCCGTCCTCAATCGATCGTCGGCTACGCCACGATCGGCCGCGGCGTCACGATCCACCGCAAGGACTGCCCGAGCCTCGTCCGCATGTTCGCGGCGCATCCGCAGCGCATCCTGCGGGTCAACTGGATCGCCGAGGCGGGCTGAGCGCCGTTCCAGCGCGCAGCGAGCGGCTCCGGCCCCACAGCCCACCGTCGCGGCCCGCGGTCTCGGCCGACGCGCCCACCGTCCCGGCCGTCCCGCCGGCGGCCCCGTCCGCCGCCCGAAGCGCAGACGAAACCCGCGCCTGCGGAACTGCCGCCGCACCCGAGCGTATAGTCAAGGTCGCGCCGATCGTGCGGCGCTCAACGAGAAGACCCCATGCACCACACGCTGCATTTCGCGATTGCCATCGGTCCCCTCATCGCGCTCATCGCCGGGATTCTGATCCTGATCATTCCTCGGCTCCTCAACTACATCGTCGCGATCTATCTCATCATCATCGGCATCATCGGCCTCTGGGGACCGGGCGGCAACGTCTGAAGCGCGTCGACTTCCGAACGGCATCATCAGTCCGAACGGCATCATCAGTCCGAACGGCATCCAGGTTCGAACGGCGTCAACGGCCGAACGGCAGCCGGTCCAAATCGACGTTGCCGCCAGAGAGGATGACGCCTACGCGCAGTCGGCGGAGCGGTGAGGCCGGATCGAGCAGCGCCGCGACAGGAACTGCTGCCGAGGGTTCGATGACTATCTTCAGCCGCTCGAACACGAGTCGCATCGCCTCGACGATCGCGGGCTCGCTCACCGTCAGAATGTCATCGACGTGGGCGCGGATCAGCGCGAAGCTGCGCTCCCCGAGCGAGCTGCGCAGTCCATCGGCGATCGTCTGCGGATCGGCGGCCGGCAGGAGGCGGCCCACGCGGAACGAACGGCTCGCATCGTCGGCCTGAGCGGGCTCGGCGCCCAAGACGCGAATGCGGGGCGCGAGCCCCTTCGCTGCGACGGCGATGCCGGCGAGCTGGCCGCCGCCGCCGACGGGGCACATCACCGCTTCGAGATCGGGCACGTCCTCCAGCAGCTCGAGCGCCGAAGTGCCCTGCCCTGCGATCACCCGCAGATCGTCGTACGGATGTACGAAGTAGGCGCCGGTCTCCGCGACGATACGGCGCGCTGAAGCCTCGCGCGCTTCGAGCGTCGGCTCGCAGAGCGTGACCACGGCGCCGAGACGGGCGACGGCGGCCTTCTTCACTGCCGCGGCCGTCCTCGGAACCACGACGTACGCGGGAATGCCGCGATTGCGCGCTGCGAGGGCGACGGCGGCCCCGTGATTGCCGGAGGAATGCGTGACGACGCCGCGGTGCGCCTCTGCGTCGGCGAGCGCGAAGACCGCGTTGTGCGCGCCCCGGGCCTTGAAGGCTCCGATGCGCTGAAAGTTCTCGCATTTGAAATAGAGATGCGCGCCGGCGAGCTCATCGAGCGATGCGCTCGTCATGACGGGCGTGCGATGCACGAAGCGGCGAATCCGCGCCTGCGCCTCGCGGATGTCGTCGAGCGTGAGCGCAGGAGCCGACACGAGCGTCCTGCCCGTTACCGATTGATCGTGTCGATCGCCCGCTTGTCCGCGGCGAGCGACGCCTCGTGCACGGCCTCGGCGAGCGTCGGATGCGCGTGCATCGTGCGCTGCAGGTCCTCGCTGCTCGCCGAGTACTCGAGCGCGAGGACCGCCTCCGCGATCAGCTCGCCGGCGAGCGGTCCGATGATGTGCACGCCCAGGATCTCGTCGTCGTCGCGCGCGGCGATGAGCTTCACGAAGCCCTGCGTCGCCTCCATCGCGCGCGCGCGCCCGCTCGCGAGAAAGGGGAAGCGGCCCACTTTGTACGCGCGCCCGCTCGCCTTCACGTCCTCCTCCGTCGCGCCGACCGTCGCGATCTCCGGGGCGGTGTAGATGACGGAGGGAACGGCCCAATAGTTGACCTCGCCGTACTTGCCGGCGATGAGGTCGGCGACCATGACGCCCTCCTCCTTGCCCTTGTGCGCGAGCATGGGGCCGCGCACGCAGTCGCCGATGGCCCAGATGCCTTCGGTTCGCGTGCGGCAGTGGTCGTCAACCTCGATGAAGCCGCGAGCATCGAGCGGCAGCGCGGCTTCCGGCGCCCACAAATCGCGCGTGTTCGGCCGGCGGCCGACGGCCACGATCAGCCGGTCCACCGTGATCTCGTGCGCGCCCTGCGCGTCCTCGTAGGCGACCTTCACGCCGTCGCGGCCCGGCGCGGCGCCGGTGACCTTCGCGCCGAGCCGGATGTCGAGGCCCTGCCGCTTGAAATGCCGCAGCGCCTCGCGCGCGAGCTCGCGATCGGCCGTCGCAAGGAAATCGGGCAGCGCCTCGATGAGGATCACCTCGCTCCCGAGGCGGCGCCACACACTCCCGAGCTCGACGCCGATCACGCCGGCGCCGATGATCCCGAGGCGCTTCGGGACCTCACCGAGCTCGAGCGCGTCCCAGGAGTCGATGATCTGCTTGCCGTCGAACGGCGCAGAGCGCAGCTCTGCGGGCACGGAGCCTGAGGCGAGCACGATGTGGCGCGCGGCGAGCTCGCGCTGCGAGCCATCGTGGGCCGTGAATTCGACGCGCCGGCCCGAGAGCAGGCGGCCGTGCCCTTGCAGCGGCGTCACGCCCGCGGCTTTGAACAGCGCCATGATACCGTCGGTCATCTTCTTGACGATGCCGGCACGGCGCTTCTGCATCGTCGCGAGATCCACTTCCACGCCGGAGGCGCGGATCCCGTGCGTCGCGAATTCCTCGCGCAGGCGGTGATAGAGCTCGGTCGACTCGAGCAGCGCTTTGGAGGGAATGCAGCCTGCATTGAGACACGTGCCGCCGAAGGCCGGCGCGCCATCGTGGTTCTTCCATTCGTCGATGCAGGCCACGGAGAGCCCGTTCTGCGCCGCGCGAATGGCGGCCGGATAGCCCGCCGGGCCGCCGCCGATGACGATCACGTCGAAGGAATCTGCCATGCCCGCTCCCACCGGCCGCCGGCCGCTCGTGCAATCGACTGCACAGGGTGCCCCGACCGGACGCCGGGACTGTGTCTACCCGCCTCACACCCCGAGCAGCATGCGGCCGGGGTCCTCGAGGCAGTCCTTCACCGCAACGAGGAACTGTACGGCCTCGCGCCCGTCGATGATGCGGTGATCGTAGGTGAGCGCGAGGTACATCATCGGCCGGATCGCGATCGCGCCGTTCACGACCATCGGACGCTCCTGGATCTTGTGCATGCCGAGGATCGCGCTCTGCGGCGCGTTCACGATCGGCGTCGACATGAGCGAGCCGAACACGCCGCCGTTCGTGACGGTGAACGTGCCGCCCGTCAGGTCCTCGATGGCGATGGAGCCGTCCCGTGCCTTCGCGGCGTACGCGGCGATTTCCTTCTCGATCTCGCCGAAGCTCTTCGAGTCCGCGTCGCGCACGATCGGCACGATGAGGCCTCGGTCCGTCGAGACGGCGACGCCGATGTCGTAGTACTCGTGATAGATGATGTCCGTGCCGTCGACGGAGGCGTTCACCACGGGGAAGCGCTTCAGCGCTTCGATCGAGGCCTTGACGAAGAAGGACATGAAGCCGAGCTTGACGCCCTCCGCCTTCTCGAAGCGGTCCTTGTACCGCGCGCGCAGCTCCTGCACCGCCGTGAGATCGACCTCGTTGAACGTCGTGAGCAGCGCCTGCGAGGACTGCGCCTCGATCAGCCGCTGCGCGATGCGCTGGCGCAGCCGCGTCATGGGCACGCGCTGCTCGGCGCGGCCGGCGCGCGGTCCGCTCGGGCGCGCGAGGGGTGCAGCAGGAGCGCGTGCCGAGGGAAAGATCGGCTGGCCGGCGGCGGCCGGAACCGGTTGGGCCGCTGCGGAGGATTGCGCCGCCGCGGCCGGTTGGGCAGCCGCAGCCGATTGAGCCGCCGCGGTGGGTTGGGAAGCCGGGGGTGGTTGGGCCACCGGACCCGGCTGGACAGCCGCGGCAGACGCGGGCTCCGGACTGCCCGCGGCGCCGGGCGCCGGGCGCTTGTCGAGAAACCCGATCACGTCCGCCTTCGTGACGCGGCCGTCGCGGCCCGTGGCCGGGATCGCGCCTGCATCCAGCCGGTTCTCCTCGATGAGGCGCCGCGCGGAGGGACTCAGTTTCGCGGCGGAAGCGGCGGCGGAGGCAGCTGGGGGCGCGCCGGCGGCGGCGGTGGGTTCGCTCCCGGCCGCGGGCACCGATGCAGCGCTTCCGCCGGGCTCTCCGACCGCAGCGGGCTCGCCCGTGCCGCTTTGACCGGCGCCGCGTTGAGACTCGACCGCTTGCGCCGCGGCTTGCACCGTGGGTTGCGCCGGGGCCACCGTGGCCGGCTGCGCCACGCTCTTGCCCGCAGCCGCGCGCTCGTCGAGCACCGCGAGCAGCTGGCCGCTCGTCACGGTGGCGCCGCTCTCGACCTTCAGCTCGCGCAGCACGCCGTTCGCTGGCGCTGGCACTTCGAGGACAACCTTGTCCGTCTCGAGATCGGCCAGGTTCTCATCACGGCTGACAGCCTCGCCCGGCTGCTTGTGCCAACCGACGAGCGTCGCATCCGTGATCGACTCTGGCAGCTGCGGCACGCGGATCTCGATGGTCATCGACGGGTCTCCGGCATCATTGACGGGTCTCCGGCATCAGCGGCAGGCCTCCGCCCAGATACTCTCGGTTCAAACGCTCTTGCGGAGCGGCGTCACGGTAAGGCGCGCGGTATCGCGGCCGGTCTCCTCGGTCGCCGTCGCGCGCAGAGCGGCCTCGATGAGCGCCTGCTGCTCGGCTTCGTGCACCGTCATGATACCCGTCGCCGGCGCGGCGGCGGGCGCGCGGCCGGCATAGAGCACGGGCCGGCGGCTCAGCCCTTCGAGCCGGTGGCGGATCTGATACCACGCGCCCTGATTCTGCGGCTCCTCCTGGCACCAGACGATCTCGCGCGCGTTCGGGAAGCGGCGCAGCGCCGCCTCGTAGTCCTCGGCGGGAAACGGATAGAGCTGCTCGATGCGCAGCAGCGCCACGTCGCGCAGCCCCTCCTTGCGCCGCGCTTTGAGCAGATCGAAGTAGACCTTGCCGCTCGAGAATACCACCCGCCGCACATCGCGCGCGGGCAGCTCGTCGATCTCGTCGATGACGCAGGCGAACCCTCCGCGCGCGAGATCATCGAGCGTCGAGACCGCTAGATCGTGCCGCAACAGGCTCTTCGGCGTCATGACGATGAGCGGCTTCCTGAACGAACGCAGCATCTGCCTGCGCAGCATGTGGAACATCTGCGCCGGCGTCGACGGCACACAGACCTGCATGTTCTGCTCGGCGCAGAGCTGCAGGAAGCGCTCGAGCCGCGCCGAGGAGTGCTCGGGACCGCCGCCCTCGTAGCCGTGCGGGAGGAATAGGACGAGCCCGCAGACGCGGCCCCACTTCGCCTCGCCCGAGCTGATGAACTGATCGATGATGACCTGCGCGCCGTTCGCGAAGTCCCCGTACTGCGCCTCCCAGATCGTGAGGGCGTTGGGCTCGGTCGTCGAGTAGCCGTACTCGAAGCCCATCACGGCCTCCTCCGACAGCACCGAGTCGATCACTTCGAAGCGCGGCTGATGCGCGCGAATGTGCTGCAGCGGCACGTATGTCGCGTCGGTCGTCTGATCGTGCAGCACGGCGTGGCGATGAAAGAACGTACCGCGGCCGCTGTCCTGGCCCGAGATACGCACGGAGAAGCCGTCCTCGAGCAGCGCCGCGTACGCCAGGGTCTCCGCGCAGCCCCAGTCGAGCGGGAGCTCGCCGGCCAGCATTTTCGCGCGGTTCGCCATGAGGTGCGCGACGCGGGAATGCAGCGAGAACCCCGGCGGGAGCGCGAGGATGCGCTCACCGAGCGAGATCAGGCGATCGCGCGGCACGCTCGATTGTACGCGCTCGTTCCAGTCCACGTGCTTGTATTTGCTCCAGTCCACCGTGAACTTGTTGCCGATCATGCCGAGCGAGGCGCGCGCCTGCGGCCGGCCCTCGTCGAGCCCCTGGCGATAGCGCTCCATCATCTCGGCGGCCTCCGCCTCGGACACCACGCCCTCGGCGGCGAGCCGATCCGCGTAGAGCTTGCGCGCCGTCGGGTGCTGGCGAATCGCGCGATACATCAAAGGCTGGGTCGCCGCGGGCTCGTCCGCCTCGTTGTGGCCGTGGCGGCGGTAGCACACGAGGTCGATCACCACGTCCTTATTGAACCGCATGCGGTAGTCGAGCGCGAGCCGGCCGACGAACACCACCGCCTCCGGATCGTCCGCATTTACGTGGAAGATCGGCGCCTCGAGCATCTTCGCCACGTCGCTGCAGTAGATCGTCGAGCGCGCATCACGCGGGTCGGACGTCGTGAATCCGACCTGGTTGTTGACGATGACGTGCAGCGTGCCGCCGGTGTAGAAGCCTCGCGCCTGCGACAGCTGGAGCGTCTCCATGACGACACCCTGCCCCGCAAAGGCCGCATCGCCGTGCACGAGAAGCGGCAGCACCCGCTCCCCGCGCACATCGCCGCGGCGCTCCTGGCGGGCGCGCACGGAGCCCTCGACGACGGGGTCGACCACTTCGAGATGCGAGGGATTGAAGGCGAGCGCGACGTGCACGTTGCCCGCCGGGGTGCGCAGGTCCGAGGAGAAGCCCTTGTGGTACTTCACATCTCCCGACCCCTGCTCGTGCGCGAGATCGTAGCGGCCTTCAAACTCCGAGAAGATCGTGAGCGGCGGCTTGCCGAGCACATTCACGAGGACGTTGAGCCGACCGCGATGCGCCATCCCGATGATGATCTCCTCCACTTGCGAGATGCCGGATTGCTGGACGAGATCGTCGAGCAGCGGAATGAGCGCATCGCCCCCTTCGAGCGAGAAGCGCCGCTGGCCGACATACTTCGTGTGCAGGTAGCGCTCGAGGCCTTCCGCGGCCGTCAGCTGCCACAGGATGTTGCGCTTCTCGTCCGCGCTGAAGCGGTGGCGCACGCGCCCTGCCTGGAACTGATCCTGCAGCCACAGGCGCTCCTCGGAGCTCGAGACGTGCGCGAACTCCGCGCCGATGGGTCCGGCGTAGATGTGCTCGAGCTGCGCGAGAATGTCGCGCAGGCGCATCCGCCGCGGCACGGCGTCGGTGCGGCTGCCCGTGAAGAACTCCGAGTCGAGATCGACATCGGAGAGCCCGAAATAGTCGAGCGCGAGCACCCGCGGCCGCGGCCGCGGCATGAGCCCGAGCGGATCGAGCTTCGCGACGAGATGGCCGCGATTGGTCCAGATCTGAATGAGGCGGGAGACGGCTGCCTGCTTCGCGCTCGCGGCCGACCGTTCCGGCTCGGCGCCAGCGGAGGTCCGCGTCGGCGCGCGTGCGCGCGCGGCAATGGCGGCCTCCACGGGTCCGCGGGCCCGCTCTCCGCCCGGCTGCGGCGTAAGCCGATCGAAGTACTCCCGCCAGTGCGCCGGCACGCTCGCCGGATCGGCGAGGTAGCGCTCGTAGAGCTCGTCTTCCAGATACGCGGCGTTTCCGCCGTAGAGGGGTGTCGGTTCGAGCATGCGAAGCGAAGCGGGGACCCACGCGGCGCGGCGGCGCCCCGCTTTCGAGTCACGTCAGATACTTGCAAGCGGCTTGTATAGCAGTTTAGCGGAAGCCGCGCCGTGAGCAAAATCGAGAAATGCGATCGGGAAACGCTACCAGCCCCCTACCGCCTGCAGCAGCCGCAGCTCATAGCAGACGAGCCCCGCATAGATCGCGAGCGCGGCGTACAGCAGCACGCCGACGGGGACACGGCCGAATGCCCGCACTCGCGCGACCATCGTGAGCAGAATGACGCCGGCCGCAGTGAGCCCGATCTTCACGGCGGCGAAGCCGCTCGCGCCGCCCTTGGCCAGCGCCGCCATGACGGGATTTGCCTCGAGCGCGCCGTGATCGAGCAGCGTCAGCGTCAGCACCGCGTCGGCTACGGAAAACAACAGAATGAGAACCGCGATGACCATCCAACGCGGCTCGTACCAGTCCGTCGAGGCGATGCCGCCGTCGCGCGCGCGGCGCGGACCTCGGCGGCGCGGATTGAAATGACCGGCGATGAGTGACCGCAGCGAATGCGAGCGGCGGTCGGCGCCGCGCCGGCGCTCGGCCGATTGTAATGACGATTGTAATGAATGTTGTAGGCTCGGCCGCTTCGACACGCGGTCATGCTCCGAACGAGTCGTCCCCTGCAATGCAGCATTTTACCGATCCGCAAGCGCGATGACAGATCAGGCAGCGGCCGACACGCGATCGGTGATGCGCGCGCAGCGAGCTTAAGTTCAATGGGCGGCGCGCTGGCCTCAGGCGGCGCGCGGGCCACGGGCCACGCGCGGCCCGCCGGAACCCGCCGTCAGGGCAACCGTTCCCCTCTCGATTCGGACGACGCGCGGAGGCGTCATGGCCGCAGTTCTCGTCGCCTTGTACGATAGCCATCCGACGGCCGAGCGAGTGCGGACCGAGCTGGTCGAGGATGGCTTCCCGACCGATCGGGTCGAGCTCACCTCGCTCGCCGAGCCTGGCACGGCGGGCCTGATCGCGGCCGAGCCCGCGGCGGAGCGGTTCCACAAATACTTCGAGACGCTGTTCGATGCGGAGCGGCATCGAGGATGCGCCGGCTATCTCGCCCGCCGGGTGGGGGAAGGCGCGGCGGTGGTGACCGTGCATCCTCGCGGCGAGCCGCAGATCACGCGCGCGATCCAAATCTTGGACCGGCACCAGCCGCTCGAGATCGAGCGCGAGCATCTCGACCAGACGTTCCTCGAGCGGGCGGCGAGCCCGCAATCGCGCCGCATCGTGCTACAGTTTATCGAAGGCGGAGGGCCTGCGCCGGAACGGCGCGCGTGAGGAACTGCGCCGGTCCGCAGCCTCGAGTCTTGCCGTCACGGGGCGTTGACCGCCGGCTGCGGCGCTAGTCGACCTGCCAGCGAAGTCCCGCGAAGAGCTCGTTCGCTACTTTGTCGTCCGGTTCGTTGACGAGGGTGAACTTCAGCCACCGGTAGCCCGCCTGCCCGATGAGCCGCGACGTGAATCGCACCTCGCCGCCCGCCACGAAATCGTAGATGTTGTGCGCGTTGCCGAACGTCAGCACGCCCGGAGAATAGAACGCGCTGCCGAAGGCCGCGATCCCCCAGCGGTGGATGAGCTCGTAGCGGGCGTTCCCGCCGAATGCAATCGCCGCCACGTCCGTCTTCTGCACTGCATTGAGCAGCGCAACGTAGGCCTGAGGCCCGACATCGAACGTGAGCCGGGGCACGAGATTGAGGTCCGTATGGAAGAGCAGCGCTGCCGAGCCGATGATGTCGCGATCCTCGGAGAGCAGCAGTCCATAATCGAGATCGGTGCGCGTGCTTGCCGGATTGATCGGCGACGGCGTGAGGTATCTGAGCTGCAGCACGCTGTTGCCGATCGTCGCGTCGAGATAGCTCCCCGTCCCGACGGGCCTCGGCTCCTGCGCATACAGCAGTTGCGCGGCAGCAAGTGCCAGTCCGCAGGCGATCAGCGTCGGAAGGCGCATTACGATCTCCTTGGAGAATGAGCCACAATGGCGCTTCGATGCCGGCATGAAACGTGCCAGCGCGGCCGATTCCCGGAGGCGGCGCGGGAGGCAGAGGTGTGGCAGATGCGCCGCGCGAGGTTATGATGACCCGCAGGGCTTCAGATCGAGCTTGGCGTCATGAGCTTCGGAGCACACATGCATAGAACGGCTTGGAGCGCGCTCGCGCTGATCGGAATGTTTGCGCTGTCCGGCGTCGCGGCGGCGCAGTCCTCTCAGTGGCGCGAGGGCGAGAGCTACTTCCTCATCGAGCCGCCGCAGCCGACGAACGCCCCGCCGGGCAAGATCGAGGTCACCGAGGTGTTCTCCTTCGCCTGCCCAGCGTGCGACCAGTTCTATCCCGTCATGGATCGGCTGAAGGAAAGCCTGCCCTCCAATGTCGTGGTCGATTACGTCGCTGCGGCGTTCAATCCCGCGGAGGATTGGCCGGTGTTCCAGCGTGCGTACTACGCGGCGCGCGCGCTCGGTATCGAGGCGAAGACGCACGATGCGATGTTCAACGCGGTGTGGAAGTCCGGGCAGCTCGCGACGATGAATCTTCAGACCGGGCGCTTGAAGGACCCGCTACCGACCATCGAGGATGTGGCGCGCTGGTACCACCAGGCAACGGGTGTCGACACGCAGAAGTTCCTCGCGGCCGCGAATTCCTTCAGCATCAACGTGCAGATGCGCCGCGCCGACGATTACATCAAAGCATGCCAGGTCGACAGCACGCCGACGATCGTCGTGAACGGGAGATATCGACTCACACCGAGCTCCGCGGGTGGCTATGACCAGACGATCCAGCTCGTGAAGTGGCTGGTGGCGAAGGCGAGCCGCTGAAATGACGGCGCCGATCAGCCGGCGCGGGCCGATCGGTGCCCACTCACGGCGGCGCCGGCGTGCGGCGAGAGCCGTGAGAAGGAGACGAGCGAGAGCGTGCCGATCAGCACCAGTCCGACGAGCGCGACCTCGCAGTTGTCCAGCGTGACGTGGCCGGCGGGCTCTCCGAGCACGAGCGAGGTGACATTCATCAGGATTGCCGCGAGCGACACGCCGAGCGCGTTGGTGATCTGCAGCACGAGGTTCCACAGCACCGTGGAGCTGCCGAGCTCCTCGTGCGGCACGTCGGCGAAGGCGAGCGTGCTCATGCCGGTGAACAGCAGCGACCGCGCCATCCCGCAGGCCCCAAGCAGCGCGAAAATCACCCAGTACGAGGTGAACGCGGCGAGCACGACGGAGGCGGCGACGCCGGCGAGCATCAGCGCGGAGGTAGTCATCAGCACCGACCGGAATCCGAACCGGCGCAGAGTGCGCGTCGCCAGGGCCTTGAGCAGCAGATCGCCGCCGTTCATGGCAAGGAGCAGCAGCCCGGAATAGAAAGCGCTATAGCCCAGCACCACCTCGAACAGCAGCGGCAGCACGAACGGTAGCGCGCGCACCGGTAGCCGCACGAGCACGCCGCCCGCGAGCGAGGTGGCCGAGAAGGTCGGGATGCGTGCGGCGCGCAAGGAGAGCACCGGATGCGGATGGCGCGCGAGATGCCGCACGGCGAGCGTCCCTACGGCGGCCCCCCCCACGGCGAGCGCGCCGCCGACCACCCAGGAGCCGCCGCTCGTGCTCATCAGATCGAGACCGGTGAGAAGGGCCGCCGAGGCGGCGGCAAGGAGCGCGAAGCCCCGCGCGTCGAACGGGCGGCGCGTTTCGGCGCGGAGCCGCGGGATGAAGCGCAGCGCGAGCAGCACGCCGGCGATGCCGACCGGAACGTTGAGCAGGAATATCCAGGGCCACGACAGGGTTGCCACGATGAAGCCGCCCACCGGCGGTCCGAGCGTCGGCGCGATGAGCATCGGCACGGTGCTCACTGTCATGACGCTCACCAGATCCTCTTTCTCCGTCGATCTCAAGAGGACGATGCGCGCGATCGGCGTCATGAGCGACGCCGCGGCGCCTTGCAGGACACGCGCCACGATGAACTGCGGCAGCGTCCGCGAGAGGCCGCAGAGCACGGATGCCACCGTGAAGCCCGCGAGCGCGAGCGCGAAGACGCGGCGGGCGCCGAACCGGTCCGCGATCCAGCCGCTCGCCGGCAGCAGCACTGCCTGCGCAAGGATGTAGATGGTGATGCCGATATTGAGATCGACGGGCCGTACGTCGAACGTGCGGGCCATCGCCGGCATGGCGACCACGATGACCGACGCATCGAGCGCCGCCATGAACATCGCGGAGGCGACGATGAGCCCGATCAGGCGTGATCGCGTGCGGGACCGAGCTGCGGTGCTCGATTTTTCTCCGGCGCCCTCGGCGCTCGCTTCGGTCCTCGTGTCGATCGCGAACCTTCCGTCCGCCTGCGGTCCTGAAGCAATATACCCCAGGTCTTCCGGGATCGGCATGGCGGCAATCGCGGATTCGGGCGAGCTCGATGTGCTCGTCGTCGGGGGCGGCATCAACGGCGCGGGCATCGCTCGCGATGCGGCCGGCCGCGGCCTGCGTGTCTGCCTGGTGGAACAGGCGGACCTCGCCGCGTTCACCTCTTCGGCGAGCACGAAGCTCATCCACGGCGGGCTGCGCTATCTCGAATACGGCGAGCTGCGTTTGGTGCGCGAAGCGCTGATCGAGCGCGAGCGGCTGCTCACGATCGCGCCGCATCTCGTCCACCCCCTGCGATTCGTGCTGCCGCACGTGCCGGAGCTGCGGCCGCGATGGGAGCTGCGGCTCGGTCTGCTGCTCTACGATCATCTCGGCGGACGGCGCCATCTCGAGCCCTCGCGCGCGTTCCGCCTCGACCGCGACCCGGCGGGGCGCGTGCTCCGGCCCGAGCTCGTGCACGGCTTCATGTACTCGGACTGCCGCGTCGATGACAGCCGGCTCGTGACGCTCAATGCGCTCGACGCCGCCGAGCGCGGTGCCGTGGTCCTCACGCGCACGAAGCTCGTGGGCGCTGCCGCGGAACATGGAGGCTGGCGCGCCGAGTGCGTGAACGCCGTGACCGGCGAGCGCCGAATGCTACGCGCGCGGGCCATCGTCAATGCTGCCGGTGGCTGGGTGGATGATGTACGGCGCATGCTCGGCCTCGACGCCCCCCTCGGCGTGCGCCTCGTGAAGGGCAGTCACATCGTCGTGCCGCGGCTCACCGAGGGCGGTACGGCGTATCTGCTGCAGAATCCGGATCGGCGCGTCGTCTTCGTGATCCCGTTCGAGGCGCGGCTGACGCTCATCGGGACGACCGACGTGCCGTATGACGGTGATCTCGCGGCGGTGAGCGTCTCATCGGACGAGATCGATTACCTGTGCGAGAGCGTGAGCCGGTACTTCCGCCGCGGCGTCCGACCGGACGATGTTCTCTGGCGCTACGCCGGAGTGCGCGCGCTGAGGAATGACAGGGAGGTGGAGGCGGCCGCAGTGACGCGCGATTACGAGCTGCGCGTGGAGCATGCCGGCGATGCGCCAGTGCTCTCGGTGATCGGCGGCAAGCTCTCGACGTATCGTAGTCTCGCCGAGGCCGCGCTCGATGAATTGCAGTCGCGGCTCGGCGGCTCCCGGCGCCGTTGGACGCACGAGGCGCCGCTGCCGGGCGGAGACTTGCCCGACGGCGACTTCGAAGCTTTCGAGCGCGAAGCGATCCGCCGGTGGCCCGCTCTCCCGCCCGACTTCCTACGCCGCATCGCACGCGCTTACGGCACGCGCATGGAGCGAATCCTGGGCCGCGCCGCCTCGCTCGATGCGCTCGGCGAGCGCTTCGGCGCAGACCTTACCGCCGCCGAGATCGACTATCTGCAGGACGAGGAATGGGCCGCCGTGTCCGCCGACATCCTCTGGCGGCGTTCAAAGCTCGGCCTGCGCGTGCCGCCCGCGGCGGCGGCACGAATCGATCACTATCTCTCCCGCCGCGGGGTCACACCTTCCTCGCGAAGTTCGCGATCAAGCTCACGATCGTGAGGACGATGAAGATCACGAACAGGATCTTCGCGATGCTCACGGCTCCCGCCGCGATCCCGCCGAATCCGAAGATCGCCGCGATGATCGCAATGATGAAAAACAAGAGCGCGTAATACAGCATGCCAGTGCTCCGTTTCAGATCAGGCGATCGTTAGCGTCTCGCACCTCGAGCGCGGCGTCATCGGCATTCGCCGACGCCGAGTGTAGGACGGGTCTCACGTGCCGGGCGCCGCCGCGGGCGGTATATTGCCGCAATGGAGTCCGTCACGTGAACGCGGGGGAGCGCGCGCCGCTCGTTTTCCTGGTCGACGTAGACAACACGCTGCTCGACAACGATGGGCTCGTCGAGCACTTGATGGACTACATCGAGCGCGAGTGCGGCGCGACGAGCCGGGAGCGCTACGCGCAGATCCTCGAGCAAGTCCGCTCGCGCCTGGGGTATGTGGATTATCTCGGGGCTCTGCAGCAGTACCGCACGGAGCACCTCGATGATCTGCGGCTCCTCGACATCTCCTCGTTCCTGATCGACTACCCGTTCGCGACCCGGCTCTACCCCGGAGCGCTCGACGTGCTCGCGCAGCTGCAATCGTACGGCACGACGGTCATCCTTTCCGACGGCGACGTGGTCTTCCAGCCCCGCAAGGTGCGGCGGTCGGGGCTGTGGGACGCGGTGGACGGCCGTGTGCTCATCTACATCCACAAGGAGCGGATGCTGGATGCGGTCGAGCGGCGCTGTCCGGCGCGGCGATACGTGATGATCGACGACAAGATCCACGTGCTACACGCAATCAAGTCGGAGTGGGGCGACCGCGTCACGACGATCATGCCCCGCCAGGGCCACTACGCGCACGATCCGCGGCTGCTCGGCGCGTATCCGCCCGCCGACGTGACGGTGGATCACATCGCCGATCTGCTGCGGCACGACTTCGCCGCGCTCGCGCACTAGCGTTCGATTTGCCGTTCCCGGGCGCTTGCGCTACCCTCGATCGCGATTCATTCAAGCAGGCCCGCAAGAGATAGGGGGATTTGCATGGCCGTACCGACCGCCATTCCCGGCGCCGTCCCCGAGGCGCACGACGAGGCGAAGCCTCACGGCTGGCGCCGCTGGGTCTACGCGACGAACCACAAGGACATCGGCACGATGTACCTCGTCCTCTCCGCGGTGATGTTCTTCGTCGGCGGGCTGATGGCAATGGCGATCCGGGCGGAGCTCTTCGAGCCGGGGCTGCAGCTGTTCGATCCCGAGTTCTTCAACTCCCTGACGACGCTCCACGGGCTCATCATGATCTTCGGTGTGTTGATGCCGGCGCTCGTCGGCCTCGGCAATTGGATGATCCCGATGCAGATCGGCGCGCCGGACATGGCCCTCCCGCGCCTCAACAACCTGAGCTTCTGGATCCTGCCCTTCGCGTTCACGCTGCTGCTCGCGACGCTCCTCGTCCCCGGCGGATCGGTCGCGGGCGGCTGGACCATGTATCCCCCGCTCATGCTGGAGTTCGGCGCGGCGTTCCCGATGACGATCTTCGCCATCCACATGATGGGCGTCTCCTCCATCCTCGGCGCGATCAACATCATCGTCACCATCCTCAACCTGCGCGCACCCGGCATGACCTTGCTGCGCATGCCGCTTTTCTGCTGGGGTTGGCTCATCACGGCGTACCTGCTGATCGCCGTGATGCCGGTGCTCGCGGGCGCGGTCACGATGGAGCTCACGGACCATTTCTTCGGCACGACCTTCTTCAGCGCCTCGGGCGGCGGCGACCCGGTGATGTACCAGCACATCTTCTGGTTCTTCGGGCATCCCGAGGTCTACATCATGATCCTGCCGGGATTCGGGCTCATCTCGGAGATCATCCCCGCCTTCTCGCGCAAGCCGATCTTCGGCTATGAAACGATGGTCTACGCAATCGCCTCGATCGCATTCCTGTCGTTCATCGTGTGGGCGCACCACATGTTCACCGTGGGCATGCCGCTCGCCGGGCAGATGTTCTTCATGCTCTCGACGATGCTCATCGCGATCCCGACGGGCGTGAAGGTGTTCAACTGGACGGCGACCATGTGGAAGGGCGCGCTCTCGTT
>Ga0209061_1000274_pt1 | contig 153393 bp, 151 predicted proteins | sample Coa_R1_10_FD_187157 | JGI IMG/M metagenome (GOLD analysis project Ga0209061, IMG submission 187157) | Surface soil microbial communities from Centralia Pennsylvania, which are recovering from an underground coalmine fire - Coalmine... | ecosystem: Environmental > Terrestrial > Soil >...
TCCTTGGGCCGGTAGGTGAGCGGATCGCCGACGTAGTGGCCGAAGTAGCGGTAGGTCTTGCACTCGAGGAGCGTTGGGCCCTCGCCCCGGCGCGCGCGCAGGGTCGCCTCGCCGGCGGCGGCATGGACCGCAAAGAAGTCCATGCCGTCGACGACCACGCCCGGCATGCCGTAGCCGGCGGCGCGCACGGCGAGGTCGCGCACGCGCGCGTGGTACTCGACCGGTGTCGCCTCCCCGTAGCCGTTGTTCTCGCACACGAACACCACCGGCAGCCCGAGCACGGCGGCGAGGTTGAGGCTCTCGTGAAAGAGCCCCTGGTTGGCGGCGCCGTCGCCGAAGAAGGCCACGGCGACGCCGCCGGTGCGCCGGACCTTGGCCGAGAGCGCCGCCCCCACCGCGAGCGGGATGCCGCCGCCCACGATGCCGTTGGCGCCGAGCATGCCCTTTTCGGTGTCGGCGACGTGCATCGTGCCGCCCTTGCCCCGGCAGACGCCGTCGCGGCGCCCGAACAGCTCGGCCATCATCGCGCCGAGGTCGATGCCCCGCGCGATCGCGTGGCCGTGGCCGCGGTGCGTGCTCGTCACCGTGTCGACGGCCCCGAGATGGGCGCACACCCCGGCGGCGACCGCCTCCTCGCCGGCGTAGAGATGGAGGAAGCCGGGGACCCGGCCGGCGAGCGAGAGCTCGTGGAGCGTCTGCTCGACGGTGCGGATCGTGCGCATCACGCGGTAGGCGTCGAGGAGCCCGGTGCGGTCGAGCGGCATATCGCCCTTTCATAGCGTTGCCGCCTGCGTGGAGCCACCCCTTGCATTGGCGGCCCGAACGCGGCACGGAACGGCGATCCGCCGTGCCGCTGCTCGACCGCTACGTCCGCTTCCTCGTGCGCCGCGCCTGGGCGGTGCTGGTCACGATCCTCCTCGTCACGGCGTGGCTCGCCGCCGGCCTGCCGCGGCTGCACACCGACTTCGACGTCGAGGCGAGCCTGCCCGCCGATCACCCCTTCGTCCGCATCGACCGCGAGATCCGCGCGACCTTCGGCGGACGCAACACGGTGATCGTCGCGATCGTGCCGCGCGCAGGGGACGCCTGGCGCCCGGAGGTCCTCGAGGTCGTGCGGGACGTCACGCTGGCGGCGCTGCGGCTCCCCGACGTGATCGCCCAGAACGTGGTGAGCCTCGCCGCGCCGAGCGTGCGCCACGTGGAGGATCGCGGCGGGAGCTTGAGCGTCGATTATCTCATGCGCGAGGTGCCGCGCACCCCGGAGGAGATCGCGCGGCTGCGCGCGTGGGTGGAGGAGGATCCGCAGCTCCGGGGGCTGCTCGTCACGCCGGACGACCAGGCGGCGATCGTGCTCCTCGACTTCTGGCCGGGCCCGCCGGCGCACGAGCTCGCCGCGCGCGCGCTCTCGCTCGCGGCGCCCTACCGCGACCGCCCGCTCGACTTCTACTTCGCCGGCGAGCCGATCGTCTCGCTCACCGACCTCGAGCAGTCGGCGGAGGTCGCGCGCCGCATCCCGATCACCTTCGCGGTGATCGCGCTCATGCTGCTGGTCTCGTTCCGCAACCTCCAGGGGATGCTCATCCCGATGCTCACCGCGGCGCTCAGCACCGTCTGGGGCCTCGGGATCATGGCGCGCACCGGGATCGCCATCGACAGCTGGAACGTCGCCGTGCCGATCCTGCTCATCGCCGTGGCCGCGGCGCACTCGGCGCAGATGCTCAAGCGCTACACCGAGGAAGTCGTCCGGCTCGGGGACAACCGCGCGGCGGTGATCGAGTCGACGGTCCGCATGGGCCCGGTGATGCTCGCTGCGGGCTCGGTGGCGGCGCTCGGCTTTGCGTCGCTCGCGCTCTTCGGCGTGCCGGCGATCGCGAACTTCGGGCTCGCCTGCGCCTACGGGATCGGCAGCGCCGTGGTGCTCGAGATGACGCTCATCCCGGCGCTCCGCTCGCTCCTCCCCGCGCCGCGCCACGTGCCCCGGGCAGGCGGCCTCACCGAGCGTCTCCTCGCGCGCATCCATCGCGGCATCGTGCGCCACGACGGGCGCGCCGTGCTCGTGGGCACGGCGGCGGCGCTCGCCCTCGCCGCGCTCGGCGCGACGCGCATCCGCACGTTCGGCTCGACGCGCGAGTACATGGCGCCCGGGAGCCTCCCGCGCACCCACCTCGAGGCGATCGAGAAGCACTTTCCCGGCACGGTCACGATGACGATCCTCTACGAGGGGGAGCCGGGGAGCGCCAAGACAGTGGGCGTGCTCCGGCACATGGAGGCGCTCCAGCAGGAGCTCGCGGCCGATCCGCTGGTCTGGCGGACGGCGTCGCTCGCCGACCTGGTGAAGACGCTCCACCGCGCCTTCGACCCCGACGGGCCCGCGCCCTACTCGATCCCCGACGATCAGGCGCTGGTCTCCCAGCTCGTCTTCCTCGGCGACTCGCCGGCCTTCGAGCGCTTCACCGACCGCGCGCAGGGCAAGGCGCTCGTGATCGCCTACCTCCGCGACGACGACTCCGCGCGCGTGGGCCCGCTTATCCGCCGCGTCCAGCGCTGGCTTGCGACCCACCCTCCGCCTCCCGGCGAGCGGGTGCTCGTGGCCGGCGGGGCGGGGCCGACCGTGCTCGCCGTGAACGAGCACACGACCTACGGCAAGCTGCTCAACATGCTGGTCGTGCTGGCGACGATCTGGGCCATCTCCTCCGTGATGCTCCGCTCGCCGCTCGGCGGCCTCTACGTGGCGACTCCGATCCTCGTCACGGTGGTGCTCCTCTTCGGTCTCCTCGGGTGGACGGGCATCCGGCTCGACATGGGCTCGGCGACCGTGATCGCGATGGCGGCCGGCGTCGGCGCCGACTACGCGATCTACTTCCTCTACCGCCTGCGCGAGGAGCGGGCGCGCACGGCGGACGACGTGGCCGCCGTCGGAGCGGCGCTCCAGACCTCGGGGCGGGCCGTGGTCTTCGTCGCGGCGAGTATCGGCGCCGGCTTCGGCGTGATCGGCTTCACGCGCTTCTTCGGGCTCCGGCTCTTCGGCACGCTCATGCCGGCGGCGATGGTGATCTCGTGCCTCGCGGCGCTGGCGGTGATTCCGGTGCTGGTGCTGCGCACGCGGCCGCGCTTCGTCTTCGGTGAGGCGGCCCGGCCGGTTGCGGCCCGTGCCGCTGCCTCGCGCGGGCTTGCCGTGCTCCTCGGGCTCGCGCTCGCCCCGATGGCGGCGCGCGCAGACGACGCGCTCGCACCCGGCCGCGTGCTCGACCGCGACACCGCCGCCGCGGCCGAGGGGCTGCTCCCGCCCGAAACGCTCGCGCACTACCGGGCGGGCGAATACCGCAACGCGATCGCCGCGTGGCCCGCAGGCCCCCTCTGGGACGAGGCGTTCGAGGCCGCCTCGCACCGCAATGCCGCTCGCCTCGGCGTCGACGCGCGCGGAACGATCGTCGAGCGCGCGAGCGGCAAGCCAGCGCACGGCCTCTACGGCCTCCCCTTCCGCATCGATCCGGCCGACCCGCAGGCGGGGGTCGAGGTCGTCTGGAACGCCTACTACGCGCTCTGGCGTACGGCGAGCTCGCACGACGTGGTCGCGCTCGACTGGATCGGGCGGCACGGCCTCGAGCGCCAGGCGGAGATCGAGAGCCGCACGCTCTACTGGGAGGGTGTACCACCGGAGCGGGCTCCGAAGCAGAACGGGCTCGGTCTCGCCTCTCAGCAGCTCGCCCTCGTGCTCAGCCCCGCGGATCTCAACGGCACGGCATCGCTCGTCTGGCGGTTCCAGGACGCCGAGAAGCGCGACAGCGCGTGGACCTACGTCCCGGCGCTGCGCCGGGTGCGGCAGATCTCGCCCGCCAACCGCTCCGACGGCTTCCTCGGCTCGGATCTGAGCCAGGACGACGGCACGTTCTTCGACGGCAAGCCCGAGGACTTCACCTGGCGCCTCGTGGGCGAGCGCGAGGCGCTCGTGCTCGCGGATCCGGCGAGCCTCGTGGACCGGGTGCAACGCCGCGGTCGGCCAGACGGCGGCATCGAGGAGACCTGGCCCGCGGACCAGAAGGTGGTGGGGTACGAGGATCCGGGGTGGAAGGGGGCGCCCTGGGCGCCGGTCGCCCCGGTGCTGGTGCGGCGGCGGTTGTGGGTGGTCGAGGCCCGGCCCCGCGACCCCTACTACCTCTTCGCGCGCATCGAGGTCGGCATCGACCAGGAGACCTTCCAGGGGGCGAGCAGCCGCAAGTTCGACGCGCAGGGCGTGCTCCTGCGCAGCCTCGCGTTTCTGCTGCGCGCACCGCGCCGGATCGACGCCGGCGGCGAGCACCTCGTGATCGGCGGCTCGTCGATGGAGTACATCGGCGCCGAGAACCCGAAGGCCACGCGGGCGACCGTTGTCGCCCCGCCGCCGGGCGGGGGCAGCGTGCACGAGCGGCGCGTGCCGATGGATCCGGGGCTCTTCGCGCTCGAGCGCTTGGGCGCTGCAGGGAAGTGACCGGTCACCGGAGCAGGCGCCGCAGCGCAAGCTCCCAGTGCAAGCGGGCGCCGACGATCGAGACCGGACCGCGTGCGCGGTTGAACGCCGGATCGGACACGAGCTGGTAGTCGAGCGCGAGGTGCACGCCCGGCCAGACCGCGACGTCGTAGTACGTCTCGAGGCTCTTCTCCCAGCCGTACGCGAGGGCCCCGTCCCCGGCGAGGATGCCGGTGCCGCCGGCGGCGAGGAAGCGCCGGTTCGCGCGGGATGCCCCGCTGACGATCCCCAGGAGGCCGAACGTATCCGCCGGGCGGGACCATGACCGTCCCGTGATGCTCACGCCGAGCGAGCCCGAATAGTTCGTGTCGGTGTAGGCCCAGGCCTCGGTGCGGCCGTCGTTCCAGCCGAGGCGGGAGAAGGCGCCGACCCCGGGGGCGAGCTCCTGCTCCCAGTTGAGCCCGAAGCCGTACTTGAACCGGAAGGCGCGCGCCGGCGCGATGCTCGCGTTCGGTCCGCTGCGAAGCAGGATCGCCGTCGCGGCCCGGTAGGTGGCCATGTGCGCCTCGTTGAGCCAGGCGAGCAGCCGCAGCGCGCCGGGATGTCCGGCGAGGTGGTAGCGACCTTCGACCTCCACCGGCATGTCCCAGGCCTTCGTGAACGGTCCGTCCCGCCCCTCGGGCGGCCACTTGAGGACCTGGTCCTCGGCGGTGAAGGAGTTCGGGACGGCCGGAAGCTGGAAGAAGCCGTAGCGGAGCGCCCAGGCTGGGTGGTTGAGCTCGAGCGCCACGCCGGTCGTGAACCCGACGCTGTCGGCGGCGTAGTCCCACGCGAGGTTGGCGATCGCCGCCCAGTTGAGGAACTGCCGGTGCGGGTCGCCCGCGTAGGCGTTCTGGTCGAAGACGTCCGTGGGGGTGAACCGGCCGAGGGTGATCGTGAGCCGGGAGACGTCCTGAGCGCCGGCCAGCGCGAGCGGGCCATCGTCCACGACCTCCTGCGGCCCGCCGAGGCCGATCGTCTGCCGCAGGAAGAGGCGGGCGGCCATCACGTCGGGAGTCGACGTCCCGAGCTTGTAGGCGTCACCGTTGGGGAACGCCTCGATGCCGAGAGTCTTGCTGAGCCCGAAGCCCTGCCAGGCGAGCGCGTCGAGATGGATCTCGGCGCCCCGCCACAGCCGAAGACCGGCGAACAGATCGGCCGTCACCGTTTCCTCGACCTCGCCCGTGTTCCGGAGGCTGTTGGGGCCGGAGTATCGCGCGTGAAACGCCGGATCGCCCTGGACGATGACCGTGTTCTGGAGGTGGAGATTCCAGTCCTGCTCGGCGGCGTACCCGCGAGAGGCGAGGAGCACGCAGGCGATGGCGCAGAGCCAGTGGTGCATCCCGGCCTCCGTGTCACCGCGCGCAGGTCACCGGCGCTGACGCGCCTCGGCGCCGCGCGTGCGCCCGTGCCCCATGAAACGACCCTATCACGGGCCTCCCGGGCCGTCAGCGAACGCGCCACCACGACGCGTGGGCCGGCGCAAAGACGATGGCACGCCGCGCCCGTCAACGGATTGACGCCGACATCGCATCGGGCAGCGGCTCGTCGTGCGCAGCTGCGGCACGGGAGTTGCTCTGCCGGCGATCGTGGAACCAGCCCCGGCGGATCCCGCATCGAGCCGTCTCACGCGCATCTTCCGCGACGTGGCCGAGCGCTGCGAGCTGCCGCCGATGCCGGCGGTGGCGGCGCGCGCGGCGGCGCTCGCGAGCGACCCCGAAGCGCGCGTGGAGGACCTCACCCGCATTGTCGCGACCGACCCGGCGCTCGCGGCGCGCGTGCTGCGCATCTCGCAGTCGGTGCGCTACCTCCGCCGCCATCCGCCCCGCACGCTGCACGAGGCCGTGCTCGCCGTGGGCTTCCAGGCGCTGCGCAAGGTGTTGATCGCGGCCTCGTGCCGCGAATTCTATCGCCCCGACGACGCCGTGGCCGAGCGCCTGTGGGCGCACGCGCTCACCACCGCGCTCGCCGCCGACGAGCTCGCGCTCGCGGCTGGAGAAGAGCGGGGTGGGGAGAGTTTCATCGCGGGCCTGATGCACGACATCGGGCGGCTTCTCCTCCACCTTTCCGACCCGGCGGCCTACGCGCAGCTTTGCCGGCACGACGAGGCGACGGAGACCGCGCTCTTCGGCGTCACCCACGCCGCCGTCGGCGGCTGCCTCGCGGAGCGCTGGGGCGTCGAGCGCGCGGTCGTCGAGGCCGTGGTCTTCCATCACAACCCGGGCGCGTCGCCGCTCGCGGCGCGGCTCGCCACCGCGGACGCGATCGCGCACGCCATCGGCTTCGGATCGGTCCCCGGCGAGGCGGAGGAGCTCGGCGAGGCCGAGCACGCGATCGGCGCGCGGGTCGCCGCGGCCTTCGAGGCCGAGCGCGCGCTCTTTGCCTAGGAGCCTGTCCGAGTAATGCTCCGGCTACGGCTTGCGTCGATTACTCGGACAGGCTCCTAGTGCGCGAGGCTAGTGCAGGGGGTGGTACGACCCCTGGAGGACGCCGAGCACCGTGAGCGCGCCGTCCTGTTCCTCGTCGACGTGGTAGAGGATGTAGTAATCGTCGATCGCGAGGTAGTAGCACCCGCCGACGCCCTGCAGCACCGCGGCGCCCGTTGGGTACGGATCGTCGGCGAGGCCGATGATCGCCTCGCCGATCAGCCGCAGCGGGCTCTGGGGGATCAGCTCGAGCTCGCGGTAGGCGCTGTAGGTGATGTTCAACTTGGCGGCCATCCGCAGTACCCGGCTTATCGGCACCGCTAGCGGGCTTCTTGAGCCATCCCTGCGGGTGCTGTGCGGAACGCCGCTGAGCACCATTGTTGCAAAGCCTCGGGCCGGCCAGTAAGTTGGCGCCGTTGCGGGGCGTGGTGCACGCGGTTGGCTCAGGGAGGGTGCGCACCGATGCCTGCCAGTCAGTCCGAGGTCCTGGTGGGGCGCCGTTATTTGGAACGCGGTTTCCTCGACAAGGCCATGAAGCTGTTCGTCCGGAACGCCGCCCTGGTCGAGCCGGCGGACTGGGCACTGCTGGCCGACCGCCTCATGGAACGGGACCGGGTGCTCGACGTGGTGCGCGTGTGCGAGATCGGCGGCGTGCCGCTGCCGCGGGAGCGCATGCTGGCGATGGGTGATGCCCATCTCGAGCGCCGCAACGTCGATGCGGCGATCCGCCTCTACGAGATGGCGGATGCCGACCGGGAGCGGTGGGCGCGGGTCGTCGACGTCCTCACGGCCATGCCCGACCGCGAGCTCCTGGCGATCGGCATCGCCGAGCGGCATCTCGCGGAGCCGCAGGTCGAAGCGGTGGCGCCGCCGCGGCGCATCCAGGTGGTGAAGTAGCCCTGCGCGGGCCGGGCGACTGGCTTCGGCCGTGCGTGCGCGGCGTTGCGGCCTACGTTCCCGGGGAGCAGCCGGAGCCCGGCCGGCGGGTGATCAAGCTCAACACCAACGAAAACCCCTACCCGCCGTCGCCGCGCGTGCTCGAGGCGCTCGCGCACGCCATCGACGGCAGCCTGCGTCTCTACCCCGATCCCGAAGCGCGGGCGCTCCGCGCCCGGGCGGCTGCGGTCTACGGGGTGCCGGTCGACCACGTCATGGCCGGCAACGGCTCCGACGAGCTGATCGCCCTCCTGCTGCGGGCGGTGGTCGATCCGGGCGATCGGGTCGCCTTCCCGGTGCCCACCTACAGCCTCTACGAGACGCTCGTGACCGCCCATGGCGCGCAGGCCGTGTGTGTGCCCTTCGACGCGGAGTTTGCGCTGCCCGCGGCGCTCGCCGAGGCCGAGGCCCGGCTCACCTTCCTCTGCAACCCCAACTCGCCCTCGGGAACCCTCGTCCCCGTCTCCGAGGTCGCGCGGCTCGCCGCGCGCGTTGCGGGCCTGCTCGTCGTCGACGAGGCGTACGTCGACTTCGCGCGCGAGCACGCGCTCGGGCTCGTCGGCCGCTGCCCGAACGTCGTCGTGCTGCGGACGCTCTCGAAGTCGTTCTCGCTCGCCGGCCTGCGCGTGGGCCTTCTCTTCGGCCCGCCCGGGCTGCTCGCCGGGCTGCGCGTCGTCAAGGATTCCTACAACGTGAACCGCCTCTCCCAGGTGGCGGGCGAGGCCGCGCTCGCCGACCTCGCCACGATGCGCGCCAACGTCGAGCGCGTCTGCGCGACGCGCGCGGTCCTCGCCGCGGGGCTCGCGCGGCTCGGATTCCGCGTGCTGCCCTCGGAGGCGAACTTCGTGCTCGCCCGGCGCCCCGGCACCGATCTCGAGCCCCTGGCGCGCGCGCTTGCCGCGCGCGGCATCCTCGTGCGCCACTTCCCGGCGCTTCCCGATGCGCTGCGCATCAGCGTCGGGACGGACGAGGAGACCGCTGCGCTGCTCGACGCGCTCGCGGCGCTCTAGGAGCCTGTCCGAGTAATCGACGCAAGCGAGGCGGCGAAGGGGCGAGCGAGAGCGGCAAGCGCAGCGACGACCGAGGAGGCGTAGCTCGAGCTACGCCGCACGAGGGAGGAGCGAGCACGCCGCTCGCAGCCGTCCCTTCGCCGCCGTAGCCGGAGCATTACTCGGACAGGCTCCTAGGGCGTCGGCGCCGCCGTCGTGCTGGTCGGGGCCGTGGTCGCGGTCGTCGTGGTGGTCGTCGGCTCCGCGAAGTCCGCGAGCTGTTTGTCGAGGCGGGTGAACATGTAATCGCGCACCTCGAAGACCGTGGGCCCGCCCTCGCGCATCGCGTAGTACTTGCCGTCGTGCTTGGCGAGGAGCACGGTGCCGAGCGCCTTGCCGTCGCGGTCGGAGAGCGCGATCCGGAGATCGGGTGCCGCGAGGCCGAAGCGCGCGAGGTCGCCCGGGGGCTCGGCGGCGATGTCCGAGCCGCGGAGGTCGTGCACATCGTCGAGGAAGCGCGCGATCGCCGTCTCCTTGGGCTTGCCGGCGCCTTCGACGCGCCAGCTCTCGCCTCCGCCGCGCGTCATCGTCACCGCGCCCCCCTCCCGGCGCGCGAGCGTCACCGTGCCCACGCGGCTCGGGTCGAAGCCGAGCACGGTCTTGTCGCGCAGCGCGGCGACGTCCTTCGTCAGGCTGCGCACGGTCCAGTCGCCGAGCGCGTAGATCGTGGGTGCGCTCGCCGTCTTGGCGTAGACCTGCTTCTGGGTCCCTTCCGTCGTCTCCTTGCCCAGCAGGAGCGCCTGCGAGGCCTTGCCCTCCTTGCCGGTGTAGACGGTGACGGTAAGCGTCGGCTTGTCGAGCCCGTACTTGGCGAGGTCGCTCGGCGCCTCGTCGGGAAAGTCGACGGCGCGCGTGGCGCGCAGCGAAGAGAGGTAGGAGCGCACCTCGGTCAAGTCCGCGGGGTAGTCGCCCGGGTCGACCGTCCACGACTCCTTGTCCTTGCGGGTGAGCGTCGTGGTCTTGCCGTCGGCAGCCGCGATCGTCACCCGGCTCACGTCGTCGTCCTGGAAGGCGAGGAGCTGCTTGTCGCGAAGATCCTTCGCCTGCTTGTTGAGCGCGAAGCCGAGCGAAGAGGTGGTGAGGTAGAGCTTCTTCTCGTCGTCCTTGCGCACGTAGGTCTTGCCGCCGATCGCCGTGTTCTTGCCCACGGCGAGCGGCGGCACCTCGCCCGACTTGAGCGTGAGCCGCACCGTGACCGTGGGCTTGTCGAGGCCGAAGGGGCCCAGGTCGGCGGGCAGCTCGTCGATGGTCTTCTGGACCTCGGCGCCCGTGAGGCTCCCGAGCAGCGAGGTGACCGCCGCATCGTCGGCCGCGGCGTCGACCGGCTTCGTGAGCCGCCAGCCCTTGTCGCCCTTGGCGAGCGCGATCTCCCGGTCCGGGTAGGCGAGGTCGATGCCGCTGATCGCGTCCTTGTCGACGCCGAGGAGCTTTTCCTTCTGCGCCTCGCGCTTCGCCGCGGGGACCTCGTAGAAGTACAGGTAGCCGCCGAGCGCCAGGACCGCGACGAGCAGGACGGCGATCCGCCGCCAGCTCACGCCGATCTCCGCTGCCACCAGACCGCGATGCCGGCCACGATCAGGAGCTGCGGGACGATCAGCACCGAGAGGTAGAAGACCTGCACCGCTTGCCGGGGCGTCAGCTCGGCGCGCGACGCACGCACCGTGCGCGACCGGATCGACACGAGGTTCTCCTGGCCGACGAGCCAGCCGACGGCGTTGAGGAAGAGGTCGCCGTTCAGCCGCGACTGCACGAGCTCCTGGTTGTCGGCGAACATGGGCGTGCCGAAGACCACGAGTCGCGCCTCCTCGGGAACCTTGCCCTCCGCGTTCGCCGGCGGGGTGATGCCCATGTCCGTGAGCTTCGCCGTCACCGCGACGGCCACCCCGAGCGGGCCCTTGCGATCCTGCGGATCTTCCTTCGCGATCTGCTTGTTGAAGAGATTGTCGAGGTCGGTCTCCGCCCAGCTCGTCGCGCTCGTCTTGGCGAGCACCGTGGCCTGGAGCCCCTTCTTGCCCTCCGCGGCCGCCTCGACCGTGCGCGTCTGCGGATAGATCGTGAAGTCGCGGAAATTCTGCGTGATCGGGTGCATGCCGTAGGTCTTGGTGATCGGGACGACGCCGAGCCTGGGGCCTTCGAAGAGCCGCACCTCCCGGTCGACCACGATGTCGTCGCCGAGCTTCACCCCCCAGTCGGCGAGCATGCTCGTGAGCTTGGCGTTGCCCTGGCGCGGCCCGATCAGCATGAGCAGGTGGCCGCCGCTCTTGAGATAGTTGTCGAGGACCTCGACGGCATGGTCCGTCGGCGGCTGCCCGAACCCGGCCACGATCACCACGCTCGCGTCGTCGGGGACCTTCTCGGCCGCGGGCAGGATGAAGGTCTTCACCTCGTAGTTCTCCTGCTCGAGGGCGGTCTTGGCGTTGGAGTAGCCCTTCGCCTCGCGGTCCTCCGGGCTCGCCTCGCCGTCCCCTTCGGCGAAGTAGGCCACTTTCTTCTTGCCGCCGGAGACGCGGATGATGCCGTTCGTGATGTTCTCTTCGGTCGGCTGGGTGACGACGTACGACTCCTTGCCGTACTGGAGGTGCACGCTCGGGGCGGTCGTGATCTTCATCTGCTCGACGAGCGCTGGCTCCTTGTCGGGGTCGACCAGGCGGAACTGGACGTGCGCGGGGGCGGCATCGTGGTAGCTCTCGAGCAGCGTCTGGAGCTGGGGGTTGACGCCGCCCTCGACGAAGGCCGTGATCTCGAGCTTGTCCTTGAGGCCCTCGACGACCTGCTTCGACTGCGGCGCGAGCGTGTACACGCCCGCCTCGGTGACGTCCCAGCGGTGATGGTGGCGGACGCCGAGATAATTGCCGCCCACGAGCAGCGCGATGAAGAGCAGCGAGTAGACCGTGGCTCCGGCCCCGTAGCGCGTCGAGCGTTGACCGATCGCCTCCCGCAGGTGCTCGAGGCCGAAGGCGAGGTAGGCGAGCAGGAGCCCCACCGCCGCGACCAGGTTGAGCAGCACGTAGGGGTCCGCCGGGCCGACCAGGGCGGCGCCGGCGAAGCCGAACACGAGGAAGACGAGCCCGAGGAAGCCGTAGAGCGAGGCCGAGCGACCCACCCCTACCTCCAGCGCACCGACTCGACCGAGCGCTGCGTGAGGAACAGGCTCACCACGAGCAGCGTGCCGAAGTAGACGAGCTCGCGCGTGTCGATGATGCCCTTCAGCAGCTCCTGGAAGTGATCGGTGATCGAGGCGTACTTGACGAGCGCGCCCGCCACCCCGGAGAGCGTCTCGCCGAGCCAGCCGATCGTGTAGAGGAGCAGCAGCGCAAAGAGCGTGCCCACGTAGGCGATGACCACGTTGTCGGTGAACGAGGAGATGAGCGTCCCGACGGCGAGGAACGCGATCGCCATGAGCGCAAGCCCGAGATAGCCGGCGAGCATCATGGGCCGCTCCGGATTGCCGTAGATCGAAAGGAGCACCCCGAAGAAGCCCGAGAGCGCGACCATGAGCAGCACGAGCACGAGCCCGCCCAGGAATTTCCCGAGCACGATCTCGCTCACCCGCACGGGCGAGGTGAGCAGCAGCTCGTAGGTGCCCGCGCGCTTCTCCTCGGGGAACATGCGCATGGTGATCGCCGGAACCAGGAAGATCAGCAGCACCGACATGTTCTGGAGGAGCGGCCGGATCACCATCTCGTTCAGGTTGAAGCGCTGCAGCAGCTCGGGATTGCGCATCATGGCGTAGATCTGCAGGCTCTGGTTGAACGCGGTGAGCAGCGCGTAGAAGAAATAGCCCCCGAGCGCGAGGAACACGGCGAGCAGCACGTAGGCGACGGGCGATGCGAAGTACGAGCGCACCTCGCGGCCCGCGATCGTGAGCACGTTGCGCACGCGCTAGGCTCCCCCCTCGGCGGCCATCGCCTCCCGCGCCTCGGCGGAGATCGACTGGATGAAGACCTGCTCGAGGGAGCGGTCGCGCGTGAGATTGGCGAGCAGGTCCTCGACGACCACGCGGCCGTCGTTGATGATGACCACCTTCTCGCACACCTGCTGCACCTCGGGGAGGATGTGCGTCGAGAGCACCACCGTGCGGTTCTTCCCGAGGCTCTTGATGAGCGAGCGGATCTCGATGATCTGCCGGGGGTCGAGGCCGATCGTGGGCTCGTCGAGCACGAGCACCGGCGGGTCGTGGATGAGCGCCTGCGCGAGCCCGACGCGCTGGCGGTAGCCCTTCGAGAGGTGCGAGAGCAGGCGGCGGGCGACCTGGGTGAGCCCGCAGGTCTCGAGCACGCGATCGACGGCGCTCGCGAGGTCGGCGTTCTTGACGCCCTTCAGCCGCGCCGCAAACCGCAGGTACGGCACCACGGCCATGTCGTTGTAGAGCGGCGGGTTCTCGGGCAAATAGCCGATGCGCCGGCGCACCTCGGCCGACTGCTCGAAGACGTCGAACCCCTCGACCCGCACCGTGCCGCTCGTCGCCGGCATGAAGCCGGTGATGATCCGCATGGTGGTGGTCTTGCCGGCGCCGTTCGGGCCGAGGAACCCGAGGATCTGGCCCGGCACCGCGGTGAACGACACGTCGTGCACGGCCACCAGGTCGCCGTACCGCTTGCTCAGGTGCGCGACTTCGATCATGTAGGTTCTGGAGTTCGACGCCGGGGCCGAGCGAAGATTCGCGGGGCTATCTAGCCACCGGGCCCGGCGAAGTCAAGGTTGTGCGGCCCGGCGCGCCGCGGAGCCCGAGGGTTCTGCGGCCGCGGCCGGCTGAGAAGCTTCCTATCACCACTTGGGACCAAGCTGGGCTGGGCGTCAGCATGGCCGGCGACACGCGCCTCTACCTCATCGACGGCAGCGGCTACGTCTACCGCGCCTTCCACGCGATCCCCGCGCTCAGCACGTCGCGCGGCGTGCCGACCAACGCCGTCTACGGCTTCGCCACCATGCTGAGCAAGCTGCTGCGGACCGAGCAGCCGACCTACGTCGCCGTCGTCTTCGACGCGCCGGGCCCGACCTTCCGCGACGACCTCTACGCCGCGTACAAGGAGAACCGGGCGCCGATGCCCGCCGAGCTGCGCCCGCAGCTCGGCCTCATCCGCCGCCTGGTCGAGGCGCTCAGGCTCCCGATCGTCGAGGTGCCCGGCGTCGAGGCCGACGACGCGATCGGCACGCTCGCCGCGGCGGCCTCGCGCGCGGGGCTCGAGACGGTCATCGTCACCGGCGACAAGGACATGATGCAGCTCGTCGACGCGCACACGACGCTCCTCGACACGATGCGCGACCGGCGCATCGGGCCGGCCGAGGTGCGCGCGCGCTTCGGCGTCGAGCCGGCGCTGGTGCCCGACGTGCTCGGGCTCATGGGCGACCCGATCGACAACATCCCCGGCGTCACCGGCATCGGGGAGAAGACGGCGAGCGCGCTCGTGGCGCGGCTCGGCCCGCTCGAGGCCATCCTCGCCGCCCCCGAGCGCATCGAGGCGAGCGGCATCCGCGGGGCGCGGAAGCTGCGCGAGACGCTCGTGCGCGAGGCCGAGACCGCCCGCCTCTCGAAGGCGCTCGCCACGATCCGCCGCGACCTGCCGCTCGCCCTCGACCTCGAGGCGTTGCGCTGGCCGGGCATCGATCCGCAGCGGCTGCGCCCGCTGCTCCAGGAGCTCGAGTTCGCCTCGCTGCTCCGCGAGCTTGTGCCGGCGGGGGCCGCCGCGCCCGTCGAGCGGCAGGAGGCGCGGACGCCCGCCCAGGTGGCGGCGGCGCTCGCGCGCCTGCGGGCGACGGGCACGGTCGCCGTCGTGCCGACCTTCGACGGGCACCGGGCTACGGTGGCGCACCTGCGGGCGCTCGCGCTCGCCGCCCCCGCGGGCCCGGTCGCCGTGCTGCCCGCCCCCGAGGAGGAGGGCGCGCTCGCTGCGTGCGCGCCGCTGTTCGCCGACCTGGCCGTCTGCAAGCTCGGCGCCGATTTGAAGGCGCTCCGCGTGGCGCTCGCCCGCCGCGGGCTCGTCCTCGCCGGCCCGCTGTTCGACGTGGCGCTCGCCTCCTACTGCCTCAACCCCTCGCGCACCGACCACGGCATCGCGGCCCTCGCCGAGGAGCTGCTCGGCGAGCCGCCCGACCCCGCGCACGACCCGGCGCGCGCAGCACGGCTCGCCCATGCGCTCCGACCCGTGCTCGAAGGGCGGCTCAGCGAGCAGGCCATGGAGCGCCTCTTCTACGACCTCGAGATGCCGCTCGCCGAGGTGCTCGCCGAGATGGAGCTCGCGGGCATCGCGGTCGACACCGCCGCGCTCGCCGCGCTCTCGGCGGAGCTCGGCGCGGCGCTCGAGCGGCTGATGGCCGAGATCCACGCGCTCGCCGGCGGGCCGTTCAACCTGGGCTCGCCGGTCCAGCTCCGCGAGGTCCTGTTCGAGCGCCTCAAGCTGCCCACGCGCGGCGTGCGGCGGGGCAAGACGGGGCTCTCGACCGACGTCGACGTGCTCACCCGGCTCGCCGCCGTGCACCCCCTGCCGGCGCGCATCCTCGAGTGGCGTCAGCTCGCCAAGCTCAAGTCGACGTACGTCGACGCGCTGCCCGCGCTGGTCGATCCCGAGACCGGGCGGCTGCACACCTCGTTCAACCAGACGGTCGCCGCGACCGGCCGCCTTTCGAGCTCCGACCCGAACCTCCAAAACATCCCCGTGCGCACCGAGGAGGGGCGTCGGATCCGCGCAGCGTTCGTCGCCGCGCCCGGGTGGCGGCTCCTCTCCGCCGACTACTCCCAGATCGAGCTGCGCGTGCTCGCGCATCTCTCGGAGGACGCGGCGCTGATCGAGGCGTTCACGAGCGGGGCGGACGTGCACGCGCGTACGGCGGCCGAGGTCTTTCCCCACCTGCCCCCGGCCGAGGGGCGGCGGCTCGCCAAGGTCATCAACTACGGCATCGCCTATGGCATGGGGCCAGCGCGGGCGGCGCGCGAGCTCGGGGTGGGGGTGGCGGAGGCCGAGGCGTACATCGCCGGCTACTTCGCCCGCTATGCGGGCGTCCGCGCCTTCATCGACCGCACCGTTGCGGAGGCGCGCGCCCGCGGGTACGTGAGCACGGTGCTCGGTCGGCGTCGCTACCTTCCCGAGCTGCGAGCCTCCGACCCGGCGCTGCGGCAGTTCGCCGAGCGGGCCGCCACCAACACGCCGATTCAGGGATCGGCCGCCGACCTGATCAAGCTCGCCATGCTGGCGGTGCGCCGCCGCCTCCGCGCCGAGGGGCTCGGCGGGCGCATGCTCCTCCAGGTGCACGACGAGCTCGTGCTGGAGGTGCCCGAGGCAGAGGTCGCCGCCACGGCAGCGGCCGTGCGGGCGGCCATGGAAGGTGTCTGGCCGCTGCGGGTCCCGCTGCAGGTCGACGTGCATGCGGGCGCCAACTGGGCGGAGGCGCACTGAGGGCCCCGGCGGTGAATACCGGGCGGGGGGGTGCGTCTTAGGATGACAGACCAGCCACCGTCGCCGAGCGACTGGGAGCTCGTCGAGCGTGCCCGGGGAGGCGAACGCGCGGCCTTTCGGACTCTCGTCGAGCGCTACCAGGGCAAGGTGGCGGCGCTGGCCCTGGGGATGCTCCGGAATCGCGAGGACGCGCTCGACGTGGTGCAGGAGACGTTCACCCGGGCGTTTCAGAGCCTGGATCGGTTCAAGGGCGACGCCAGCTTCTACACCTGGATCTACCGCATCGCCCTCAACCTGTGCGTCGACCAGCAGCGCCGCGAGGCGCGCATGCCGCGGGTGCCGATCGAGATCGGCCCGGAGCAGGCGGACCACGCGCCAGCCCCGACACGGCTCGTGACCGGGCAGCAGGACGAGCCGTTCGCCCGCGCCCGCGACGCCGAGATCGCGCGCCGACTGCGTGCCGCCATCGCTGAATTGACCCCCGAGCATCGAGCCGTCATACTCCTGCGCGAGGTGGACGGGCTCTCCTACGAGGAGATCAGCCGCGTGCTGCAGTGTCCCAAGGGCACGGTCATGAGCCGGCTCCACTACGCCCGGCGGCAGCTCCAGGCGCGGCTGCGGGAGCTGCTGTGACGCCATGACGTGCGGCGACGTCGAGCGGCTGCTGGATGCCTTCATCGATCGGGAGCTGCCCGCCCCGATGCTGCTCGAGGTCGCGCGCCACGCGAGCGCGTGTCCGCCCTGCGATGCCACCCTGCGGCAGGTCGCAACCCTCGGCGACCTGATCGGCCAGACGCTCGCGGACGATGCGGCCGCGCTCGACCTCGCGCCGGTGTGGCCTGCGGTGGCGCGCGGGATCGAGCGCAGCACGCGCCGGCGGCGGTGGGCGCAGCGGCTGCGCACCGTGCCGGCCTGGGGCGTGGCGGCTGCGGCGCTCGCGGCGAGCGCGCTCCTCTGGCTCCAGGCCTCGACCCCACCGACCCAGCGGCCGGTGCGCGTCGCCACGGCGCGCCTGCGGCCCGACCAGGCCGTGATCGATCGGCTCGCCGGCAAGCACGTCAGGGTGCGCAGCGAGCCCAAGGCGGGCATGACGATGATCTGGGTCGATTACCCCGGGGAGCCCGCGCGGTGAGCCCCGCCGGGGCGGTGCTGGGGGCCGCGTGCCTGCTCCTGCCGGTGGCGGCCGCAGCCCTCGACGTGCAGGTGATCAGCGTCCACGCGAGCGAGAGCGGCCCCACGGACGCCTCCCTGGGCGCGCTCCGGCCGCGCCTGCGGCGGCTCGCAGGCTACCGGGCCTTTCGCGTGGTGCGCAGCGAGCGGCGCCAGTGTCAGTGGCACAGCCCCGAGCAGTTCGCTCTGCCCGGCGGGCGCTCGCTGCAGCTCGTCCCGCGCGGCATCGAGCAGCAGGCGGTGCTGATGCAGGTGCGCCTGCTCGACGGGCGGCACCGGCTCGTGGACACCAACGTGCGGCTGCGCAACCGCGGCACCATGCTCTTCGGCGTGGGACAGGACGGCCGCGGCGGCGAGGGCAGCGGTGCCCTCATCGTCGTGCTGCAGGCGGAGGAGCGATGAGCTGGATCGAGGGGATGACCGATCGCGTGTGGGCTGTCGTGGAAGCGGTGCAGGAGCATGGCTTGCTGCCGCTGCTGTCGCCCGTGGCGCCGTTCGACCGCCCGGCTTTTCTCGCGCCGGCGGTGGCGCTCGGAGGCGTGGTGGCGGTCCTGCTCCTCTCGGGCGTGGCCGCCACCGCGCTCGGCGCGCTGCTGCTCGCCCTGCTCGCGCTCTACGGCCTCCTCGTCGAGGTCTTCGGGTTCACCATCGAGGTGCACCCCTTCGGGACCCGCTGAGGCGGCGCGCTCAACGCCGCCGTCGCGTCCAGGCGACACCGAGGGCAAGTCCCGCGACCGCGCCCGCCCCAGCGCCGACCACCTGCCCCAGGATGAGCCGCCGCGTCGCGTAGCGGATCAGCTCGGGGACGTTGCACAGCGTCTCGACCGGCTTGCCGGGCGCGATGGCGCCGGTGGCGTTGTACCAGCTCAGCACCGGCGGCACGACGACGGAGGCGACGGTCGCGCCCAGGAGGGCTCCGGCGAGCGCGAACGTGAGGAGGGTCTTCGTCGTGCTCATGCCCTCACTCGCCGGCCGTCTCCCAGTGGACGTCCCAGAAATCGGGCACGGGCGCACGCAGCTCGAGATGACCGCCGAAGCACTCGAAGCTCGGCCGATGCCGCAGCCGCTCGTCGACGAGATGGAGGTACTCGGCGAGGGGCTGTCCCGGGGCGGGCGAGCCCACGTCGAGGCGCGCGCGGCGGCCGCAGCCGCGGCACGAGACGTCGACGCGCATGCCGTGCGATACGCCATGGCGGCGACGAGCTCAAGCGGTTGAGCCCGAGGCTGCTTTTTCCTAGGGTCGTCCGCGATGACCGACCTGATCCCGCCCCACGGCGGGCTCGCCGAGCCCGTCGATCGCACCGTGCCGGCGCCCGAGCGCGCGGCCTTTCTCGCCGAGGCGGCCACCCTGCCGCGGGTCCCGGTGTCCGACGCCGACCTCTCGAGCGTCTACCGCTTCGCCGACGGCACCTTGAGCCCGCTCGAGGGGCCGATGGACGCCGTCACCTACCACCGCGTTCTCGACGAGGCCGTGATCGAGCACGGCGGCCGGCGCTGGGCGTGGACGATCCCGATCGCGTTTCCGGTGACGCGCGCGCTCGCCGAGCGGCTCGGGCCGGGCGAGCGCGTGGCGCTCACGAACAGCGCGGGCGAGATCGTGGCGACGCTCGACCTCACGGACGTCTACCCGTGGGACAAGCGCAAGTACCTCCGCAGCGTCTACCAGACCGACCGCGTGGACCACCCCGGCGCCGACATGGTGCTCAAGGCCGACGCCGACAAGACCCACCTGCTCGGCGGGACGATCCGCGCGCTGCCACAGCCGCCGCACCCCGCCTTCGGCCGCTATCTCCGCACCCCGCGCGAGGTGCGGGCGCTGCTGCGCGCCAAGGGCTGGAATCGCGCCGTCGCCTTCCAGACGCGCAACCCGCTCCACCGCGCGCACGAGTACGCGCTGGTCTATGCCCTCGAGACGCTCCTCCGCGCCGGCTACAACGCCGGGGCGGCGCTCATGCCGCTCGTCGGCGAGACCAAGGAAGACGACGTCCGGGCCGAGGTGCGCATGCGCACCTACGAGGCGCTGCTCGAGACCCGCGCGCTCGGCGACGGCGACAGCGATCCGGCGCTCTGGGGACCGCGCGGCGAGTCGGTGCCCGATCGGGTGATCCTCCTCGGCCTCGACATCAAGATGTTCTACGGCGGGCCCAAGGAGGCGGTGATGCACGCGATCTACCGCCAGAACTTCGGCTTCACGGATCTCGTCGTGGGCCGCAGGCACGCCGACGCGCCGTACCACGACGGCACGTCGATCTGGGGCGACTTCGACGCGCAGGAGATCTTCGGCCAGCTTCGCGGCGCGCTCGGCATCCAGCCGCTCAAGGTCGGCTTCGCCGCCTACTACGAGTCGGTGGGCCGGGTCGACCTGATGGACCTCCATCCCGACGAGAAGCCGGTCTTCATTTCGGGTCGCGACGTGCGGCGCGCGCTCCTCGAGGGGCGCGAGGTCGATCCGCGCATCATGCGCCCGAGCACGGCGCGCATCCTCGCCGCGGCGATGCGCGGCTAGCGCGTGAGCGGAAGGCCGATCAGCGGCCAGTAGTAGAGGGCGGTCGCGACGAAGGCCGCCCAGGCGATCGCGACCATGAGCGAGCCCGGGACGAGCATGTCGCGCAGCCGAAGATAGCCCGAGGAGTACGCGATCGCGTTGCCCGGCGTGCCGACGGGCAGCGTGAACGCGAGCCCCGAGGGGAGCGCCACGACGGGCGCCATCACCCGCGGATCGATCCCGTAGCGCTGCGCGATGCCGAGCGCCACCGGCATGAGCAGCGCCACCACCGCCGAATGGCTCATGGCTTCGGTGAGGAGGATGCCGATCGCGCCCACGAGCGCCACCACCTGCACCGGGGTGGCGGCCCAGCGGCTCACGGTGAGCCCCGCGAGCCACGCCGACGCCCCCGAGCGGTTGAGGGCCGAGCCGAGCGCGATCGCCCCGCCGTACATGAGCAGCACGCCCCAGTTGACGAAGGGCTCGACGTCCGGCCACTTGAGCAGCCGGAAGACGAAGATCGCGATCACTCCCGCGAGCGCGATCGAGGCGAGCCCCGCCTCCTCGCCGCCCACGATCCACGCCACGAGCGTCGCGAGCATGATCGCGCCGATCGCCTGCTCGCGGTAGGAGAGCCGGCCCATGCGCAGTGCCTTCTCGGCGATGATCGCGTCGGCGTCGCGCACCGAGCCCACGTCGATGGGGCAGAAGCGCAGGATCACGACCCAGCCCGCGAGCAGCAGCGCGCCCACGATCGGCAGCGCGGCGAGCGTCCACTCGCCGAAGCTGTAGGTCTGGCCCGTCGCCTCGCGCAGCATGCCGATGGCGAGCGGCGCCCGCCCGCCGCCGAGCAGCGTGCCGATGCCGCCGATCTGCGTGCCCCAGGCCATGGCGAGAAACAGCGCCCGTCCGTAGTTGCTGCGGCCTCGCGGCAGCCGGAGGACCTGCGCGATCTCGACGGTGATCGGAAACGTCATCGCCGCCACGGCGTGCTCCGACATGAAGAAGGACAAAAACGCGTTCATGCCGAAGAGCGACAACAGCAGCGCGCGCGGCGTGTGCCCGAAGCGACGCAGCACGGTGAGCGCGATGCGCGTCGAGAGCCCGCATTTCATGAGGGCAGCGGCGAGGATGAAGGCGCCGAGAATGAAGAACACGGCCTCGTTGCCGAAGAGCGCGTAGGTGTCCCGGGCCGAGAGCACGCCGGTCGTCGGCAAGAGGACCATCGCGAGGAGGCTCGTCACCATGAGCGGCAGCGCGCTCGTCACCCAGTAGACCAGGCAGAGCACGAACACCGCGAAGGCCTTCTGGCCCTCGGGCGAGAGGCCCGGCTGCGCGGGCATGGTGCGGATCGCGAGAAAGGCGGCAAAGCCCAGGAGCAGGACGAGGGGACGGTAGGTGCGCTCGGCGAGCAATCGCCAGAGCGGGCGGCGATCGATCTCGACGTCGAGCGCGAACGGCGAGCCCGAGGCGGCCACGTCAGCCGTGCGTCCGCTCGGCGTGCCGCACCCGAAGCCGCCGGCGCACCCGGGCGAGGTTGCGCGCCGCGAGCCCGCCCAACCGCCAGCGCGTGAGCCCCTGGAGGGCCACGGCGAGGCGCGCGTCGTCGCCGGCGAAGTAGCGGGCCTCGAGCGGGGCGAAGCCGCCCGGCAGGTCGCGCACCCAGCCCATGTTGATGCGCCGGCGCCGCACCGTGCGGTAGAGCTGCGCGAGCAGTGCGGCTGCGGCGGCCGCGTCGGCCGCCGCGGGGCGCGCGCGCGCGGTGGCGACGACCGGCACGACCCCGATGTCCGCCAGGGCCTCGATGCCCGCGAGCGTGCTCTCGAGCGGTTCGAGGCCGAGCACGAGATCGGTCCACACCGTGCCGCTCGGGAAGATCGCGGCGGCGTAGGCGAGCGCCTCGAGGTAGCGCTCCCGACCGATGTAGCGCGCGCGCCCGACGCAGTGGCGGGTGAGCGCGTCGGGGTCGAACAGCTCGAGGTTGTAGCTGACCGCGTCGACGCCGAGGGCGTAGGTCCGGTCGATCCAGCGGTCCGTGCGCGGCGGATGAATCTGCGCCGCCACGAGCGTGTCGAAGTGCATGCGCACGGCCTCGATGTACGGGGCGAGGAACGCGATGCCGCCGTCGTCGCCGGCGAACGCCGCCGAGTTGAAGCACACCGACTCGACCGCGCCCTCGGCGAAGGCCGCGCGGACGACCTCGACCACCTCGGCCACCGCCGCGCCGTCGTGCGGCCCGCGGGCGCCCTCGACGCAGAACGGGCACGGCGAGCCCTGCACGCTGAAGCCGCAGGCGCGGTCGGGATGCACGAGGAGGTGGGGGCCGCGCACGGTGGCGATGCGCCACATCGGCGTGCCGCGGCTCGTGCGCCGCGCGAGAAAGCGCGGCGGCCGGAGCGCGCGCACGGGCCGGCGACTGCCGCCCCCACCGTTCGCACGCCGCAAGAAGAAGCGGTCGGCCTCGGCCTCGAGCACGAACGGTGCCGTGGCCCGCTCGGTCGTCGGCGCGCTCGCGCAGAGGCCGCCGTCGAGCCGGAGCTCGATCGCCGTGGGGGCGCCGAGCGCGGCGTAAACGCTCGGCTCCAAGTGGACGCCGCCGAGGGCGAGCTCGAGCTTGAGCCGGGCGGGATGTTCGTCCTCGGTCATGCGAGCTCCCGGCAGCGGCTGCAGCCGGCGGCGGGCGGGAGCGCGGCCGCAGCGAAGCAGCCGGCCTCCAGGTCGACGGTCTGCAGGCGGCCGGCGCGCGGCGCGAAGAGGAGCGCGCCCAGCGCCTCCGCGGCCGCGAGCGCGCCCGCCACCCGCGCCGCCGCCGGGCCGAGCACCGCGAGCCACGGCCGCCCCTCCGCGGCGGGCAGATCCGCTCCGGCGAAGCAGGCGCCGCAGGGCCGGCCGACGAGCGTCGCCACCACGAGCCGGGCGCCGCGGAGACGGCCGCGGACGACGATCGGCGCATCCGGCGCCGGCGCCGACTCTTCGTCGAGGTCGAGCACGACGTCTGCCGGCTCGCGCGTCACCTGCACCCCCGCGCGCGCGACGAGGTCGGCGGCGACCGCGGCGGCGGCGCCCGTGCCCCGGACCGCCGCGCGGGCGGCGCACAGACGCTCCTGGCCGCGGGCGCCCACCTCCGGGAGGACGATCTGTCGGCTCCAGCGTTCGATCTCGGCGTCGGAGAGCATCAGCCGATCACTCGATGACGTTCTTCTCGATCGGCTCGACGATGACGCCGCGGGCCCGGAACCACTCGATGGCCCGGGCGATCTCGGCCTCGGTGCCGTCGAGCTCGAGCGCCACGATGCCGATCTCCTCGCTCACGCTCGCGCTGCGCACGTTGAACACGAGGTCGAACTCGCGGCTCATCTGGTAGAGGAGCGGCTCGCGCACGAGCGCCTTCGGATAGGTGAGGTAGAGCTTCGCGCGGGCGGGTGGTCCCTTCGGACGCTTCATGCGATCCCCCGCGGTTGCTGCCAGCCGAGCCAGAGGTTGGTCGAGAGGTAGCGGTCGCCGAAGTCGGGAAACAGCACGACGACCGTGCCCGCGTCGAGCGTGCGCGCCACCGCGAGCGCCGCGAGGTGCGCGGCCCCGGAGGACTGTCCGACGAGCAGCCCCTCCTCGCGGCCGAGGCGGTAGACCATGTCGTACGCCTCGTCGGTGCCGATGCCGATCTTCGCGTCGAGCTCCTCCTCGTGGTAGATGCCCGGCACGATCGACGAGGCCATGTGCTTGAGGCCCTCGATGCCGTGGAAGGCGTCGGCGGGCTCGGCGGCGATCACGCGCACGGCGGGGTTGCGCTCCTTCAAGTAGCGACCGGTCCCCATGATCGTGCCGCCCGTGCCGATCGCCGCGACGAAGTGCGTGACGGTGCCCGCGGTCTGCTGCCAGATCTCCGGCCCCGTGGTCTCGTAGTGCGCGAGCGAGTTGGCCGGGTTGTTGTACTGATCGGGCTTGAAGTAGCGCTCGGGCGCCTCCGCGAGCCGCTTGCGGCAGAGGCGGATCGCGCCGTCGGAGCCCTCGAGCGGATCGCTGTAGATCACGGTCGCCCCGAAGGCCGCGATCACGCGCTTGCGCTCGGTGCTCACGTTGGCGGGCATCACCAGCTCGACGGGGTAGCCGAGCGCGGCGCCGAGCATCGCGAGCGCGATGCCGGTGTTGCCCGAGGTCGAGTCGAGGATCGTCTTGCCGGGGACGAGCAGCCCGCGGGCGATGCCGTCTTCGATCATCTTGCGCGCCGCCCGGTCCTTCACCGATCCGCCGGGGTTGAAGCCCTCGAGCTTGGCGAGGATGCGCACGCCGGGGGCGACGCCGTCGCGCACGTGGCGCACCTCGACCATCGGCGTGTTGCCGATCACGGCGAGCACCGAGCGCGCCACCAGCGGCGCCGCCTCGGTGCGGGGACCCGCGTCACCGGCCGACGGCACGCGCCCTACCGCCCTCCGGCGATCGCGGGCACGATCGAGAGCTCGTCGCCCGGCCGCAGCGGCGTCTCGAGCTGCTTCAGGAAGCGGATGTCCTCGCCGTTGACGAAGAGGTTGACGAAGCGCCGCACCTCGCCGCTCTCGTCGCAGATGCGCGCCTTGATGCCGGGATACCGCCGGTCGAGGTCGTTGACGAGGGCAGCCACGGTGGCGCCCTCGGCCTCGACGGCGTCGGCGCCCCCGGTGAGCTTGCGGAGCGGGGTGGGTACGCGAACGTGTATCATGACGATCGATCCTCCTTCGCGGGATGTGCTAGATGGCGGTGGCCTCGCGCCCGCCGCGCAGCCGCGCGTAGAGCGCGTCGAAGTCGGCGAGGCGGGCGGGGATGCGCAGCGGCGGCTCCACGCGGTCGAGCACCGCCTCGAGCGTCTTGTAGCCGTTGCCGGTGATGCTGATCACGATGGGCTCGTCGCGCGGGATGCGCCCCTGGGCGATGAGCTTGCGCGCCACGGCGACGGTGGTGCCGCCGGCGGGCTCCGTGAAGATGCCCTCGGTGCGCGCGAGCAGCTCGATGCCCTCGACGATCTCCTCGTCGGTCGCCGCTTCGCCCCAGCCGCCGGACTCGCGCACCGCCTTGAGCACGTAGAAGCCGTCGGCCGGGTTGCCGATGGCGATCGACTTGGCGATGGTCTGCGGCTTCACCGGCGTGATCAGGTCCGTGCCGCGGTGGAGCGCGTGCACCACCGGCGCGCAGCCGGCCGCCTGGGCGGTGTAGATGCGGAAGTCGCCCTCGACGAGCCCGAGGTCGCGCAGCTCGCGGAACGCCTTGGCGACCTTCGGCAGGATCGTCCCGCCGGCGGTCGGCACCACGATGTGCTTCGGCAGCCGCCAGCCGAGCTGCTCGACCACCTCGAAGCCGTAGGTCTTGGCCCCCTCGGTGTAGTAGGGGCGCACGTTGATGTTGACGAAGGCCCAGCCGTACTTGTCGGCGACCTCGCTGCAGAGGCGGTTCACGTCGTCGTAGGTGCCGTGCACCGCGATCGCCCGCGGCCCGTAGATCGTCGAGCCGATCACCTTGCCCTGCTCGAGGTCGTCGGGGATGAAGATGTAGCAGGCGAGCCCGGCCCGCGCCGCGTGCGCCGAGACGGCGTTGGCGAGGTTCCCCGTGGAGGCGCAGGAGACCGTGTCGAAGCCGAACTCCATCGCCTTCGACATGGCCACCGAGACCACCCGATCCTTGTAGGAGAACGTCGGGTGGTTCACGGAGTCGTCTTTCACCCAGAGCTCGCGCACGCCGAGCACGGCGGCGAGCCGGTCGGCGCGGACGAGCGGCGTGAAGCCGGAGTGCAGCCCGACGCGCGGCTCGGCGTCGATCGGCAGCAGCTCGCGGTAGCGCCAGATGTTGCGCGGTCGGGCGGCGATCGCCTCGCGGGTGAGCACGCGGCGGATCGCGTCGTAGTCGTAGACCACCTCGAGCGGCCCGAAGCACGTCTCGCAGACGTGGAGGGGGGCGACGGGGCTCTCGGCGCCGCATTCGCGGCAGCGCAGGCCCTTGACGTAGCTCATCGTGCGGCACTCCTCGGCGCGGCGGTGTGTGCGGGCGTCCCGCCGCAGGCGGCGCAGGCGGGGTGGCGCGCGAGCGAGACGCTGCGCCACGTCCCCGCTCGGGCATCGATCGTGAGCAGGCGGTCGGCGAAGAGGGGGGAGGCGCCGGCGAGCACCCGCAGGGCCTCGGCGGCGGCGAGCCCGCCGGCGAGCGCGACCACCGGCCCGAGGATGCCCGCCGCCGTGCACGCGGGCTCGTCGTCGGCTGCGCTCCCGTCCTCGAAGAGGCAGCGCAGGCAGGCGCTGCGGCCGGGAAGTACGGTGAGGAGCTGCGCGCAAAACCCGCTTGCCCCTGCGTGCACGAGCGGCACGCCGGTGGCGACCGCGGCGTCGTTCAGCGCGAGCTTGGCAGCCGCGCTGTCGGTGCCGTCGAGCACGACGTCGAACCCGCTGAGCCACGCCGCCGAACTCGCCGCGAAGCGCGCGGCCCGTGTCTCGACGCGCAGCCCCGGATGGGCGCGGGCGAGCCGCGCCCGGGCCGCGTCGATCTTCCGCCGCCCGACGTCACGCTCGTCGTAGAGAAGCTGGCGGGGGAGGTTCGACAGCTCGACCCGGTCCGGGTCGACGAGCCCAAGCGTTCCGACCCCGGCTTCCGCCAGCGCGAGCGCTGCAGGCGATCCCAAGCCGCCGAGCCCGACGAGGAGCACCCGCGCCGTCGAAAGGGCATCTCGTGTGTCGTCACACGCCTGCATGATCCGTCCCACGCCCCACTCCAGATCTCGGGGAAGGGGCTCACCAGCGTGCGACGACCTTATCTTTCGCGATCCGGGGTGGATCGCGTCGGAATTAGCACCGAGTCCACCGGGGACTGGTTGCTGTGGCTTCGCGGGGCCGGTCCCTCTGCCACTCTGGATAAGGCTTGTGGGTTCTTCTTGCTCTCCGCGGCCGAGCTAACCCGAAACGACTTGGCGTGTCAATCTGCGGGACCGCCGCCGGCGCGGGCTCAGTACGGCGAGAGCGATGGCCGCGTCGTCGGGGGCTGGTTCGGGTAGGCGGAGACCACCACCGGGAGGTTCTGGCGGTCGGCCTGGCTCGCCATGGCCTCGAGCCGCGCGAGGAGCAGCGGCAGCGGATCGGCGCCGGCCGGGTCGAGAGCATGGTCGAGCCGTTCGCGCGCGTCGGCCGCGAGGGGACCGTCGGGGTGGTAGCGGACGAGGGTGGCGAGCGCGAGCTGCGCGGCGTCCTTCTCGTTGCGGCCGGCGTAGAAGCCGGCAAAGGCGTGCAGCGCCTCGGCCGTCGCGTCCGTGTCCGGGTATTCGCGCAGGAGGCCGCGCAGCCGCGCCTCGGCGGCGAGCAGGTTGTGGTGGCGCAGGTACCACGCGGCGACGTCCGCCTCGTGCCGCGCGAGCGACTCGCGGCACTCCCGCACCCGCAGCCGGGCCTTCTCCGCCCAGGGGCTGGTCGGGAAGCGGTCGGCCAGGTTGCGGAAGTAGGTGAGGGCGTTGGTGATGGACTGCTGGTCGCGGTCGCTCGTGCTCGCCTGGGCGAGGTACGCCATGCCGAGGTGGTACTCGACCAGCGGCAGGTTGGGGCTCGTCGGGTGCATGCGCTCGAAGTCGCCGAAGGCGGCGATTGCCTCGGCGTACCGGCGCGCGAGGTAGTGCGCCTGCGCGATCTTGAGCTCGGCCTCCTCGGCGTTGGGATCGAAGGGGTGCTGGTCGAGAAGCGCCTTGTAGCGCTCCACCGCCAGCTCCCACGCCTCGTCGCTGAACGCCTGGTTGCCCTCCTTCCAGAGCTGCTCCGCTGGCACCACCGGCTTCTTCGTGGCGGCGCAGCCGGCGAGCAGCGCGGCGGCGAGCACCGGCACGGCGAGGACGCGCATGGCGACCGGCGAAGCTAGAGGAAGCCCCCGGGGGAGTCAACGCGGCCCCGGAATTGAAGCGGCCGCCGCCGCGCGCTAAGCGCGCGGCGCGGGATGGCGGAGCTGTTCGCCATGTGGCGCAACACGCGCATGGTCGTGCTCACGGCCATCTGCGCCGCGCTCTATGCGGCGATCCTGATCCCGTTCAAGGTGATCCCGCTCATCCCGGGCATCACGGAGTTCCGGCCCGCCAACGCCGTGCCCGTGGTGTGCTCGTTCCTCTTCGGACCGGCGGGCGCGTGGGGGGCGGCGTTCGGCAACCTGATCGGCGACTTCTTCGGCGGCCTCGGGCCGGGCGATCTCTTCGGGTTTTTCGCGAACCTCCTCTACGGCCTCGTCCCCTACCTCGTGTGGGAGGCGATCACGACGGCCGCGCCGCTGCCGCGCGGCGCGGCTGGGGCAGGGCTCTTCGCCGTGATCGCGCTGGCCAGCACGCTCTGCGCCGCGGTCGTCGGCTGGGGGCTCAACCTGCTCGCCTTCCATCCGTTCACGGTGCTCGGCACGGTCGTGCTGGTGAACAACCTCGCCGTCGCCCTCGTGCTGAGCCCGCTGCTGCTCTCGGTCCTCTACCCGCGCATCCGCCGCGCCCGTCTGCTCTACCGGGACCTGCTCGGACCGCGGCCGCCCCTCGGGCGGTGGCGCGCGGCGCTCGGCGTGTCGCTCGTCGTCGGGGGGACCGTCGCGACGTTCGCCGCCGGCGAGCTGATCGCCGGCGGCCGCTGGCTCGCCCCCTGGGCGCCGCGGCGCACGGCCTCGGGCGCCTTCGAGGTCGGTGTGGGGCTCGCCCCGCTGCTCGCGGTGGCGATCGGCGGGCTCGCGCTGCTGTGACCGCCGCGGTGAGCGTGCGCGGGCTCACGTGCACGTACGCCGGCGCCTCGCATCCGGCGCTCGCCGACGTCGACCTCGAGGTGCCCCCCGGGGCGCTCGTCGTGGTGATGGGCGCGACGGGCGCCGGCAAGTCGACGCTGGCCCGCTGCCTCACCCGCATCGTGCCGTGCTTCACGCCGGCGGAGGTGCGGGGCGACGTGCGCCTCTGCGGCATCCCCGTCGACGGCCGACGGCCGGGCGAGCTCGCGGGCACGGTCGGCATGGTGTTCCAGGATTTCGAGGCGCAGCTCTTCTCGACCGACGTGACCCAGGAGATCGTCTTCGGCCTCGAGCACACCGGCGTGCCGCCCGCCGAGATGCCGACGCGCGTGCGGCAGGCGCTCGCGGCCGTGGGGCTTGCGGGCTTCGAGGCCCGCGATCCCGGGACGCTCTCCGGCGGCGAGAAGCAGCGGCTCGCCATCGCGGCGCTCCTCGCGCTGCGGCCGCGCGTGATGATCCTCGACGAGCCCACCACCGACCTCGACCCCGCCGGCCGCGCGGAGGTGTGGCAGACGCTCGCCGCGCTGCGCGCCGAGGGCATCGCGCTCATCGTGATCGAGCACGATCCCGCCGCCGCGGCCGCCGCCGACCTGGTCGTGCTCCTCGAGGCCGGCCGCGTCGCCGCACGCGGCACGCCCGCCGCGCTGTTGACCGACGTCGGGCGCTGCGCGCGCGCGGGCGTGCGTGCCGCCGACGTCCCGCGCCTCTTTGCCGCCCTCGGCCTGCGCGACCCGCCGCTCGACGTCGCCACTGCCGCGGCGCGGCTCCGCGCGCGCGGCCTCGTGCCCCGTCCGCCCGCGCCTCCGGAACCGCCGCCGCGGCCGCCGCTGCTCGTCGTCGAAGGGCTCACCCATGTCTACCCCGACGGGCGGCGGGCGCTCGCCGAGGTCGACGTCGCCTTCGGCCACGGCGAGCTGGTGGCGCTGATCGGCCGCAACGGTTCGGGCAAGACCACCCTCGCCAAGCACTTGAACGGTCTGCTCACCCCCACCGCCGGGTGCGTGCGCCTTAGCGGGCGCGACATTGCCGGGCTGCCGCTCGAGCGGCTGGCCCAGCAGGTGGGCTACGTCTTCCAGGACCCCGACCACCAGCTCTTTGCGGCCACGGTGGCCGAGGAGGTGGCCTTCGGCCCGCGCAATCTCGGCCTTGCGTCCGCGGAGGTGGAGGCGCGCGTCGCGGAGGCGCTCGCGGCCGTGGGCCTCGAGGGGCGCGACGTCGATCCGTTCCTGCTCGACAAGGGAGCGCGGCAGCGGCTCGCGGTCGCGGCGGTGCTGGCGCTGCGCCCCGAGGTGCTCGTGCTCGACGAGCCGACGACCGGCCTCGACTTCGCCGAGCAGCAGCGGATGCTCGCGCTGCTCGCGCGGCTGAACGCCGCGGGGCGCACGATCATCGTGATCACCCACACCCCGTGGGTGATCGCCGAGTACGCGCAGCGGGTCGTCCTGCTCGCCGGCGGGCGCGTGCGCTACGACGGGCCGGTGCGGGAGTTCTTCGCCGATCCGGCGCGGGTCGCCGAGGCGGGCTTCGAGGCGCCGCAGGTGACCCGGCTCGGACAGCACCTCGGCTGCACGCCGCTCAGCGTGGAGGAGCTGGTGGCGTGGCTGCGGTGACGGGGGGCTCGAGGGGGCTCGTGCAGTGCGGACAGCGCGTCGCGGCGAGCGGGATCGGCAGCGTGCAGAAGGCGCACACCTTGGTCGCGGGGGCGGCGGCGGTCGCAGCCTCCTGCCGCTTGAGGCGGTTCATGAGCCGCACCACGAGGAAGAGGACCAGGGCGACGATCGTGAAGTTGACGACCGCGTTGAGGAAGAGGCCATAGTTGAGCGTGGCCGCGCCGGCGTCCTTGGCCGCCTTGAGCGTGGGATACGAGCCGTGGCCGAGCACGAGGAAGAAATTCGTGAAGTCGACGCCGCCGAGCAGCGTGCCGATCGGCGGCATGAGGACGTCGTTGACCAGGGAGTTGACGATCGCGCCGAAGGCGCCGCCGATGATGACGGCGACCGCGAGGTCGACCGCATTGCCCTTGAGGGCGAACTCCCGGAATTCCTTGAGCATGGCCCCGGTCCATAGCACCCGCGCGGCGCCGCTGCCTAGCCGGCTGCCGCCTGCGGCGGGACGGGCGGACGGGCACGGCTGACCGCATGCCGCTCACGCTCTACGTCGCGGCCCCGAGCCCGCTTCACCGGCTCCACCCGGTCACCAAGCTCGTCGGGCTTCTTGCGTTCGTCGTCGCGGCGTTCGTGGTCGACGATCCGCGCTTTGAGCTCCCCCTCGCCGCCGCGGTGGGCGGGCTCCTCTGGGCGGGCGGCGGCCTCGCCAACGCGCGGCGCTTCCGCGCGATGTTCCTCGTCGTCTTCGCCTTCACCCTCGGCATCTGGACGTTCTTCTACGGCGCGGTGCTGCGGCCCACGTGGGCGGGCTTCCTCTTCGGGCTCTCGACGGCCATCCGGCTCGACACGTTCCTCGCCGCCGGGCTCCTCTTCCTGAGCGTCACCCGCATCGAGGAGGTGGCCTACGGCCTCGGGCGGCTCGGGGTGCCCTACGCCGTCGGGTTTACGCTCACGCTTGCTTTCCGGCTCGTGCCGGTCTTCTTCGACGCGGCGATGACCGTGGTCGAGGCGCAGCGCTGTCGCGGGCTCGAGTTCGGCCGTGGTGGCGTGGGCGCCCGGCTGCGCCGCTACGTGCCGGTGCTCGTGCCCGTGTTCATCGGGGCGCTGCGGCGCGCCGATCGCATGGCGATGGCGCTCGAGCTGCGCGGCTTCAACTCGGGGCGGCCGCGCACGGTGTACCTGCGCGCGCAGGTGCGCGCGGCCGACGTCTGCGCGAGCGCGCTCGCGCTCGCCGCGGCAGCGGGCTATCTCGCGCTCTGGATGCGCGGCCTCGGTCGGCTTCCGCCTTGACTCCCCGGAAGGGCGTCCCTAGCATGACGCCGCTTTGCACGCGACGAACGGCACCCGCCGTCGGGTCGTGGTCACCGGCATCGGGCTCGTCTCGCCGCTCGGCACCGGCACCGAGGAGAACTGGGAGGCGCTCACCGCCGGTCGCTCCGGCATCGGCCCGATCACGCGCTTCGACGCCCGCGACCTGCCCGCGCGGGTCGCGGGCGAGGTTCGCGGCTTCGACGCCGAGCGCTGGGTGGAGCGGCGCGATCTCAAGAAGATGGACCTCTTCATCCACTACGCGCTCGCCGCCGCGCACATGGCGGTGGAGAGTGCGGGCTTTCCGACGCCGCTGCCGGCGGCGGAGCGCGTGGGGGTCATCGTCGGCGTCGGCATGGGGGGCATCGTCACGCTCGAAGAAGCCTACCGGTTCTTCGCCGCGAGGGACCACCGGCGCGTGTCGCCCTTCTTCATTCCCCGCTTGATCCCCAACATGGCCGCAGGCCAGATCGCCTTGCGCTTTGGCGCCCGGGGGCCGAGCTATGCGACGATGAGCGCGTGCGCGTCGGCCGCGCACGCGCTCGGCGAGGCGTTCGACCTGATCCGCACGGGCCGCCAGGACGTGATGCTCGCGGGCGGCTCGGAGGCGCCGATCTGCTACCTGGGCGTGGCCGGCTTTGCGGCGATGCGCGCCCTCGCCTCGAGCTTCAACGACGAGCCGAGCCGCGCGAGTCGGCCCTTCGACGCGCGGCGCGAGGGGTTCGTGATCGCTGAAGGCGCCGGCATGCTCGTGCTCGAGGAGCGCGAGCACGCCCGCCGCCGCGGCGCCCACATCCACGCCGAGCTCGTCGGCTACGGCGCCAACTGCGACGCCTACCACATGACCCAGCCCGCGCCCGAGGGGGCGGGCGCCGCCGAGTGCATGGCGCTCGCGCTCGCGGATGCGGGGCTCGCGCCCGAAGACGTCGGCTACATCAACGCGCACGGCACCGGCACGCCCTACAACGACGAGGCCGAGACGCTCGCGATCAAGCGGGTGTTCGGGGCGCACGCGGCGCGGCTCGCCGTGAGCTCGACCAAGTCGATGACCGGCCACCTCCTGGGCGCGGCCGGCGCGGTCGAGGCGGCCTACACGGTGCTCGCGCTCGAACGCGGCGTCCTGCCGCCGACGATCAACCTCGACAGCGCCGATCCCGCATGCGACCTCGACTACGTGCCGCACCGCGCCCGGCACGTCCAGGTGGACGTGGCGCTGTCGAACTCGTTCGGCTTCGGGGGAACGAACGTCTCGCTGGTCTTCCGCCGGCACGCCTGAGCGGCCCCTGGTGCTCGACCGCCGCGTCCACTTCGTGATCGGCAAGGGCGGCGTGGGCAAGACGACGGTCGCCGCGGCGCTCGCCCTCATCCTCGCGCGCCGCGGCCGGCGCACGCTCGCCGTCGAGACGGAAGGCCACGGCCGCCTCGCCGCGATCCTCGGCGCGGGCTCGACCGGGCCGCAGCCGGTCGCGGTGGCGCCGGGCCTCTCCGTGGCGGCGGTCGACGGGCGGGCCGCCCTCGAGGAGTACCTCGAGCTCGTGATTCCGGTAAGGCGCCTGCTGCGGACGATCTTCGCGAGCCGCATCTACCAGTACTTCGTCGCCGCGGCACCGGGCCTCAAGGAGCTCATGACCGTCGGCAAGATCTGGTACGAGGCGACGCGCGAAGAGGCGGGGCAGCGGGCGTGGGACGCGGTGGTGGTCGATGCGCCGGCGACCGGGCACGCGCTCCAGGTTCTGCGCATGCCCCAGGCCGCGCGCGACACCTTCGGTGCGGGCCTCGTTCAGCGCGAAGCGGCGCGCATCGTCGGCTTTTTGCGCGACCCGCGTGCCACGGCGGTCCATCTCGTCACGCTGGCCGAAGAGATGCCGGTGAGCGAGGCGCTCGAGGCGCACGCCGAGCTCACGGGGCCGCTCGGGCTCCCGCTCGGCTGGGTGATCGTGAACCGGCTCCATCGCCGGCGGTTCTCGCCGGCGCTCCTCGAAGCGCTGCGCGCGGCCGCGGTGGCCGCGCCCGGGGAGGAGCGCGCGCTGCTCGCCGCGGTCGCCGACCGCGCGCAGGAGGAAGAGGGCTGGGCGGCCATCAACGCGCAGCACCTGGCGGCGCTGCGCGCCGCGCTGCCGGCGGCGCCGTTCGTCGAGCTGCCGTTCCTCTTCGTCGAGGAGTTCGATCGCGCGGCGCTCGAGCAGCTCGCCGCGCTGCTCGAGGCGGCGATCGCGCCCGCGCGGGCGCGCGCGAGGCGGCGGTCGTGACGCTCGCCGAGCTGGTAGCCGGCCATCGCGTCGTGATCGCCGCCGGCAGCGGCGGGGTCGGCAAGACCACCGTGGCGGCGTCGATCGCGCTCTGGGGCGCGCTCGGCGGCCGGCGCACGGTCGTGCTCACGATCGACCCCGCGCGCCGGCTCGCGGCGTCGCTCGGGCTCGCGAGCCTCGACGCCGAGCCGCGCGACATCCCCGCCGCGGTCTTCGCCGCGCAGGGGCTGCGCCCGCGCGGCACGCTCGCCGCCATGATGCTCGATCAGAAGGGCGCCTGGGACGCGCTCGTCGAGCGCCACGCGCCGGCCGAGGCCCGGGCCCGCATTCTCGCCAACCCCTTCTACCAGCACCTCTCCCAGACCTTCGCCGGCTCCTACGAGTACGTGGCGATCGAGCAGCTCTGCGCGCTCGCCGAGAGCGGGCGCTGGGACCTGATCGTGGTCGACACGCCGCCCACCCGCCACGCCCTCGACTTTCTCGAGGCCCCGCGCCGGCTCGACGACTTCCTCGACCGGCGGATCATCCGCTGGTTCGTGCGGCCGTACTTCTCGGCGGGCTGGTCGGCGCTGCGCGCGGTGAACCGGACCGCCGGGTTCCTCCTGCGGCGGCTCGAACAGGCGACGGGGCTCTCGGCGCTCGCCGAGATCTCCGACTTCTTCGCCAACATGAGCGGGCTCTTCGACAACTTCCACGAGCGCATCGAGCGCGCGACGGCCATCCTGCGCGGGGCGGAGACCGCCTTCGTCGTGGTGACCAGCCCCGAGGAGCAGGTGCTGGGCGACGCCGAATACCTGTCGAGCAAGATGGCGGCGCTCGCCATGCCGCTGCGCGGGGTCGTGATGAACCGGGTGCACGCGGAGTTCCGGGCCGCCGGCCGCGGGCGGTCCGGAGGGGACGTCGGGCCCGAGGACGTGGCCCGGGTGGCAGCGGCACTCGACCGGGCGCTGCCCGGACGGGCCGAGGAGGCCGCAGCCCTCGCCCGCAATTTCGCCGACTATCAGGCGCTGGCGCGCGGCGAGTCGCTGCGCATCGAGCACTTCGCGGCGGGCCTGCCCCGGCGCGTGCCGCTGGTGCGGGTGCCGAACTTCCCCCGCGACGTGCACGACTTGGCGAGCCTCGCCGCCATGCACGTCCACCTCTTCGGCGCGCCGGCGGGCTCCCCCGGACCGCCCGGCTGAGCCGCGGCGGTCAGGGCGCCGCCGGTCGACAGACGAGCGCGCCGCTGCCGTCGAGCTCGCAGGCGAGCAGCGCCGTGAAGCAGTCCTCGCCCAGGCGCAGGCTCTCGCGTACGAGGCCAGGCCCGGCCACGGGGACGAGGGAGCCCAGGGCGCCGCGCAGCACGTAGCGGAGGCGCGCCGCGCAGGTGCGCGCGCCGCGGAGGTGCAGGCGCGGCTGGCGAAGCAGCCCGCCGAGCGACCGGGCGGCAGAGCGCAGCCGCCAGCGCCGCGGGCAGCGGGCGCCGCGGGCCACGAAGGCGCCCGCGGCCGCCTCGCCGCGACAGATGTCCGCGCCCTGCTGCGTGACGCGCAGCTCGATGGGCTGCCCGGCGAATGCGCCGCCTGCCGGCCCGAGCGCGATCTGCCCCCCCGTCCGCCAGCGGCGCGGGGAGCCGGCGGGGACGCGCCCGGCGATCTCCACGTCCGCCTCCGCGATGGGGCGGAGATGCGGACCGAGCGCCCGGCAGACCTCGGGCTCGCAGCGATCCGCGGGCTCCACCTGGCAGTTCGACGCACAGCAGTCGCCGTCGAGGAGGTTGCCGTCGTCGCACTGCTCGCCCGGCTCGCGCACGCCGTTGCCGCAGCACCCCTCGCTGGGCGCACAGTCGGCCGCCGTGGTGCACCGGGCCCCGTCGCCCGTGCAGCGACCGATCACCCGGCAGTCGCTCGTGCAGCCGGCGTCGCAGAGCACGCCCGGCGGGCAGTTCGCGGCGCCCAAGTCGCACTGCTCGCAGGCGTCGACTACGCCGTCGCCGCAGACGCCGGGGCAGGCCCGCGGGGTGCCCTCGGCGGCGCGCCCGGCCGTCGCCGCGAGGAGCAGGAAGACCGCCGTGTGCACCAGCCAGCGCATGGCGGCGGGAGCGGACGCAAGCCGCATGCGCACGCCCGGCGCGTCCAGCCGTGGCCTCGGCCGCCGATCTTCTGGCGAGGCTGCACGGCAGCCGCGCCCGCGCGAGATCGACGCGCCGGGGCGGCAAATCCGTGACGCACCGTTTAGCGGTGCTCGGTGCCGGTCTTCTGGCTGCGCGCGCGGCTCTGGAACGGCTCGGGCAGCTCGACCCGCGGCGCCCGGCTCCACAGCCGCTCGAGGTCGTAGAACTCGCGCACCGGGACGTAGAAGACGTGCACGACCACGTCGCCGTAGTCGAGCAGCACCCACTGGGCGTGCTGCCGTCCCTCGATCGCGAGCGGGCGCACGCCGAGCGCTTCGAGGTGCGCCTCGACTCCGTCGGCGATGGCCTGCACCTGGGTGTCGGAGCGGCCGCTGCAGAGGACGAAGTAGTCCGCGATGCTGCTCACGCGGCCCACCTCGAGGACGAGCAGGTCGTAGGCCTTCCGGTCGAGCGCGGCGCGCGTGCACTCGAGCGCCCGTTCCCAGCCGGGCAGGGCGGTCAACGCGCGGTCACCTCCGCCCGGTAGAGCCCTGCGGCCGCGATGTACGCCTCGACGGCGGCGGGCACGAGGAAGCGAATCGAGCGACCCGCACGCAGCCGCTCGCGGATCGCGGTCGCCGAGACGTCGAGCGCGGTGATCGGCAGCAGCCTCACCGTGTGCCCTGACGCGTGGCGGAACACCCCACTACGCGGATCGTACCAGACGGCCCCCTGCGAGGCAACGGGAAAATCCGCGACGTCGAGCGTGGCAGGCCACGGCGGCCGGGTGATCACGACGACGTCGCAGAGCCCCAGGATGGCGTCGGGCTCGCGCCAGTTGGCGAAGTCGGCGAAGGCGTCCCGCCCGAGGACGAAGGCGATCGGCGTCCGCTCGCCGACCTCGGTGCGCAGCGCGCGCACCGTGTCGATCGAGTACGACGGCCCCGGCCGCAGGACCTCGACGTCCCAGGCGCGGAAGCCGGGCACGCCCGCGACCGCGAGCTCGACCATGCGCAGGCGCTCGGTCGGCGGGGGGAGCGTCGCGTCGGTCTTGTGGGGGGGCACGGCGCAGGGAACGAAGCGCACCTCGGCGAGGCCGAGCGCCTCGCGCACCTCCTCGGCGGCGCGCAGGTGCCCGAGATGGATCGGGTTGAAGGTGCCGCCGAAGATGCCGACGCCGCCGCTCAACCGCGTGTCTGCCCGTTGCCCCGCACCAGGTACTTGTAGGTGGTGAGCTCCCGCAGCCCCATCGGTCCCCGGGCGTGGAGGCGGTTCGTGCTGATGCCGACCTCGGCGCCGAAGCCGAACTCGCCGCCGTCGGTAAAGCGCGTCGAGGCGTTGACGAACACCGCCGCCGAGTCGACCTCGGCGAGGAAGCGCTCGGCCGCGCCGTAGCTCTCGGTGACGATCGCCTCGGCGAGCCCGGTCGAGTGCGCGGCGATGAACGCGATTGCCGCCTCGAGCGAGGGCACGACCGCGACGCTCAGCACGAGGTCGAGGTACTCGGTGTCCCAGTCGGCGTCGGTGGCGGCCGCGACCTCGGGCACGATCTGCCGCGTGCGCGGGCAGCCGCGCACCTCGCAGCCGCGGGCGGCGAGCGCCCGCGCGATGCGCGGGAGGAAGGTCGCCGCGACCGCCTCGTGCACGAGCAGGGTCTCGATCGCGTTGCAGACGCTCGGCCGGCGGACCTTGGCGTCGAGGCACAGCCGCTCGGCCATGTCGAGGTCGGCGGTCGCGTCCACGTAGAGATGGCAGATGCCCTCGAAGTGCTTGATGACGGGGATGCGGCTCTCGGAGACGATCGTGCGCTTGAGCGCCTCGCCGCCGCGGGCGATCACGACGTCGATGCGATCGTCGCGCCGCAGGAGCGCGCGCACGACCTCGCGGCCCCCACCCACGAGCTGCACGGCGGCGGGTGGCAGCCCCTCGGCCGCGATCGCCGCGCGCAGGATGTCGGCGATCGCCCCGCTCGTCGCCTGCGACTCGGCGCCGCCCTTGAGGAGCACGGCATTGGCGGTCTTGAGACAGAGCGCGGCCGAGTCGGCGGTGACGTTCGGGCGCGACTCGTAGATCGAGAGCACGACGCCGATCGGCACCCGAACCTGCGCGATCTCGAGCCCGTTCGGCCGCCGCCACGCCGCGATCGTCTCGCCCACCGGATCGGCGAGCGCAGCGACCTCCTCGAGCCCCCGCGCCATCGCCGCGATGCGCTCGGGCGTGAGCGCGAGCCGGTCGAGAAAGGCCGGGCTCTCGCCGGCTGCGCGGGCCCGGTCCACGTCGGCCGCGTTGGCCGCGAGCAACTCCGCCTGGGCGCGTCGCAGTCCGGCTGCGCCGGCGCGCAGCGCCGCGTCCTTGGCCGAGGTCGGGGCGCCGGCGAGCGCCCGGGCGGCGGCGCGCGCCGCCGCCGTCAGCCGATCGGCGGCCTCTACGGCCTCGGGCGCGAGGACGGTGCTCATGGCGGCGCGCAGTGTAGCAAGCGCGCCGCCTACAGCACCACCAGGTCGTCGCGGTGGATCACCTCGTCGCTCCCCTTCCAGCCGAGGAGACGCGCGATGTCGCGGGTGTGTGCGCCCTTGATGCGCTCCAAGTCGGCGGCGCCGTAGCTCACGAGCCCGCGGGCGACCTCGCGGCCGTCGGGCCCGCACACGCGCACGCAGGCGCCGACGCCGAAGCGCCCTTCGACCGCCTGGATGCCCGAGGGCAGGAGGCTGCGCTTGCCCTGCGCGAGCGCACGCTCGGCGCCGGCATCGACCCGCAGCGTCCCGGCGGGACGCAGGGCGTAGGCGATCCAGTGCTTGCGGCGCGCGAGCGGGTCGCCGTCGGGAAGCACGAGCGTGCCCGTGGCCGTCGCCGGATCGAAGACCGCGGCGAGCGCGCCCCGCCGCCTGCCGTCGGCGATGATCGTGGGGATGCCCGCGGCCGCCGCCTTGCGCGCCGCGGCCACCTTGGACGCCATGCCGCCCCGGCCGACGCCGCTCCGCGCGGGTCCCGCCGCGCGCAGCACGGCATCGTCCGCGCGCGCGACCGCGACCAGCTTCGCCCGACGCACGAGCCGCGGGTCGGCGTCGAAGAGGCCGGCGACGTCGGTGAGCATGACCAGCAGATCCGCCTCGACGAGCGCGGCCGTGAGCGCGGAGAGGTTGTCGTTGTCGCCAAAGGTGAGCTCCTCGACCGCGACCGTGTCGTTCTCGTTGACGATCGGCACGACCCCGAGGCCGAGCAGCACGCGCATCGTGTGGCGCGCGTTGAGCCACCGGCTGCGGTCGGCGAGATCGGCGTGGGTGAGCAGGACCTGCGCCGCATGCCGGCCGTGGCGCGCGAGGCTGCGCGCGTAGGCGGCCATCAGGGCGGGCTGCCCGACGGCCGCGGCGGCCTGCCGCCACTCGAGCCCGGCGCGCGGCCGCCCGAGGCACGGCGTGCCCGCCGCCACGGCTCCGGAGCTCACGAGCACGATCTCGCGGCCGCCCGCGACGAGCGCGGCCACCTCCGCGGCGAGCGCCCGGACGCGGCCGCGGCGCAGCCCCGCGGGCCCGGCGAGAATGTTGCTGCCGACCTTCACGACGGCGCGCCGCACGCGCTCGAGGACGCGTGCCTTCTCTTGCGTGGCGGTCACGGCGCGACGGCCCGGGCAGGGGCAGCCGCGGTCCGTGCGGCGGCGACGGCGGCCGCGAGCCGCCGCACGAGCTCCGCGGTGCCCTCGCCGGTCGCGCCGGAGACGGCGAGCAGCTCGAGGCCGCGGGCGGCGAAGCGGCGGCGCACCGCGGGCAGCGCGGCGCGCGTCTCGGCGAGGTCGAGCTTGCCCGCGACGACGAGCTGCGGCTTCGCGGCGAGCGCGGGGCTCGCGAGCGCCAGCTCGCGGTTGAGGGCATCGAAGTCCGCGAGCGGATCGCGGCCGGTCAAGCCCGAGACGTCGAGCAAATGGACGAGCACGGCGGTGCGCGCGAGGTGGCGCAGGAAGCGGGCGCCGAGCCCCTGCCCAGCGTGCGCCCCCGGGACGAGGCCGGGGATGTCGGCGAGGACGAAGCTCGCGTCGTCGACGCGGACGACGCCGAGATGCGGCACGAGCGTCGTGAACGGGTAGTCGGCGACGCGCGGGCGGGCGGCCGAGACCGCGCGGATGAGCGTCGACTTGCCGACGTTGGGAAAGCCGAGCAGGCCCGCGTCGGCGAGCACGCGCAGCTCGAGCCGCAGCGCGCGGCGCTCCCCCGGCGTCCCCGGCTCGGCGCGGCGGGGGGCGCGGTCGGTGGGCGTGGCGAAGTGCTTGTTGCCGCGCCCGCCGCGCCCGCCGCGGGCGACCACGACCGCGGCGCCGGGGGTGTGCAGATCGTGGAGGAGCACGCCGGTCGCGTCGTCGAAGACCAGCGTGCCGGGCGGCACACGCAGCACGAGGTCGCGGCCGCGGGCACCGTGCTGATCCTTGCCGCGCCCGTGCTCGCCGCGCCCGGCGCGGAGCCGCTGGGGGTAGGAGAGATCGAGCAGCGTGCCGAGCCCGGGGTCGGCCTGCAGCACCACGTCGCCGCCGTCGCCGCCGTCGCCGCCGTTCGGCCCCCCGCGCGGGACGTACTTCTCCCGCCGGAAGCTCACGCAGCCGCGGCCGCCGTCTCCGGCTTGGACCTCGATGCGTACCTCGTCGACGAACTTCATCGCCCGCAGCGCGCATGCTAGCCCAGGCGGGCGCGAGGCTCCACGGACCGGCGGGCACCGGGCGGCCGTGCCGGCGCGTCAGGCCTGAGACGGGCTCGCCGCCGGGACGACGCGCACGCGCGTGCGGTCGCGACCCCAGCGCTCGTACTGCACCGTCCCGTCGACCAGCGCAAAGAGCGTCCAGTCGCGCCCGACGCCGACGTTCGCCCCAGGATGGATGCGGGTGCCGAGCTGGCGGACGAGGATGTTGCCGGCGCGCACGTGCTGCCCGCCGAAGACCTTGACGCCGCGGCGCTGGCCGCGCGAATCGCGCCCGTTGCGGCTCGAGCCCTGTCCCTTCTTGTGCGCCATCAGGCGATCTCCGTCACGCGCACCGCCGTGACGGCCTGTCGGTGCCCGCGGCGCCGCCGGTAGTTCTTGCGCCGCTTCTTCTTGAAGACCAGGACCTTGCGGCTGCGGGTCTGCGCGACGATCTGCCCGTGGACGACGGCCCCCTCGACGAGCGGCGTCCCGACGCGCACCGTGCCGTCGTCGGCGGTGAGGAGCACCTCGGCGAAGGCGACCGGGGCGCCCACCTCGCCCTCCAGGCGCTCGACGCGCACGACGTCGCCCGGGGCCACCCGGTACTGCTTCCCGCCGGTGCGGATCACCGCGTAGCGCATCGTGGAGAGGCCGGCACGGGCTTGCCGCGCCGAGGGACCGTCTGTACTTGAGGGGTGGCGGAGTGTCAACCACGCACGGCATGATCCGATTGACCCTCTACACCCGATCCGGCTGCCATCTGTGCGAGGAGATGCGGGCGGTGGTGGGGCGGGTGGCCCCCGACCTGGGCGCGATTCTCGAGGAGATCGACGTTGACAGCGATCCCGCGCTCGCTCGGGCCCACGGCGCGGAGGTGCCGGTCCTCTGCGTGAACGGCCGCAAGGCCTTCAAGCTCCGCGTCGACGAGCGGCGGCTGCGCGCGCGGCTCGCGCGGGAGGTCGCGTAGTGCCGACGATCGCCGTCGACGCCATGGGCGGCGATCTCGCCCCCGACGAGGCGGTCAAGGGCGTCGCCCAGGTGTCGCTCGCGACCGACATCGAGATGCTGCTCGTCGGCGACGAGCGCCGCATCCAGGCAGTGCTCGAGGGCGTGCCCTACGACCCCGAGCACATCCAGGTGCTCCACTGCACCGACGCAATCGGCATGCACGAGGATCCGCACGAGGCGCTGCGCGGCCGGCGGGACGCCTCGCTCGTGGTAGGCGTGCGCGCCGTCGCCGAGGGCCGAGCCGACGCCTTCGTCACGGCGGGCAACACGGGCGCGGCGGTCCTCGCCTGCGCGCGCCACTTCCGCCTCCTGCCGGGCATCCGGCGGGCAGCGCTCGCCAGCGTCTATCCGCGGCGCACCGAGCGTCCCGACCAGGATCGCTATGCGCTGCTCCTCGACGTCGGGGCCACGGTGCGCTGCGAGGCCGAGGAGCTGGTGCAGTTCGCGCTCATGGGGAGCGCGTACGCCCGCCGCGTCTCGAAGGTGCCGAGCCCTGCCGTGGGCCTGCTCAACATGGGCGCGGAGCGCCACAAGGGCGGCGAGGTGCTCGTCGAGGCCCACCGCCAGCTCGCGCGCCAGCCCGCGCTGCATTTCGTCGGCAACGTCGAGGGCCACGAGCTCGTGGGCGGGCGCGCCGACGTGATCGTCTGCGAGGGGCTCCTCGGCAACGTCACCCTCAAGCTCATCGAAGGGATCGCGGAGCTCTTCGGCGACGTCGCCCGGGCGGCCGCCGAGCGGCGGCTTGCGTGGCGCCTCGGGCTCACGCTGCTCTCGCGCGGCATGGAGCGGCTCCGCGAGCTCACCGACTACACGCGCTACGGCGGCGCGCCGATCCTCGGCTTCGAGCGCCTCGTCCTCAAGTGCCATGGCCGCTCGCCGGCGGCGGCGATCGCCAACGCCGTCAAGGTCGCGGCCAAGGCGGTGCGCGACCGGGTTCCCGCCGAGGTCGCCGATGCGATCGCGGCGGCGCGCTGACGATGCTCGCCCGCCGCCGTCGCGCCCCCGTGCCGCTCCTCTGCCGCTGGGACCTCGACAAGACGTATCTCCGCAGCGAGTTCGACACGCTCCGCCAGCTCTGGCGGACGGCGCGCGAGCGCGCGGCCGACAAGGTGGACGTTCCCGGGGTTGCCGAGCTCATGAAGGCGATGAAGGCCGCGGCGGAGCGCGCTGGCCGACCGCTGCTCGTCTACTTCATCTCCGCGAGCCCGCCGCAGATCGGCCAGGCGATCCGCGACAAGCTCGCCCTCGACGGCGTGCCCTACGACGGGATCGTCTTCAAGGATCAGCTCCGCAACCTCCGCCGCGGCAAGCTGCGGAGCCTGCGGGAGCACGTGGGCTTCAAGCTGCTCGAGCTGCTCCGCGGCCGCCTGGCCGCGCCCGCCGAGGCGCGGGAGCTGCTCTTCGGCGACGACTGGGAGTCCGATGCGCTCGCCTACTCGCTCTACGCGGACGTGCTCGCGGGACACCTCCGCTCCCCGCGGCTGGCAGCGCTGCTCGGGCACATCGGGGTCGATGCCGAGATCGCCGCGGAGGTGGTGGCGCTCGCCGACCGCGCGGCCACGCGCGACGCCGTCGACCGCATCTTGATCAACCTCGAGCGGCGCACGCCGCCGGCCGAGTTTCAGCGCTTCGGCCCGCGGGTCGTGCCCACGTTCAACTACTTCCAGACCGCCCTCGTGCTCGGCGCGGGGGGCTGGATCGAGGCGGAGGACGTCGCGCGCGTGGCGCGCGACATGGTCGCGCGCTCGGGCTACACGCCGCGGCGGCTCGCGAACTCGCTCGGCGACGCGCTCCGCCGCGGGCTCGTGGCGCCGGAGATCGCCGACGTGCTCACCGCGCCGCTGCGCGCCGAGGGGCTGTTGCCGGCGGAGTCGGCCGCGCGCGCCGGCTGGGTCGCCCGGCTGCGCGCGCGGCTGCGGCGCCGGCAGCGGGCCGTTTCCGGGCGGCTGGGTCCGGTCGACTACGAGGCGATCCTCGAGCGGCGCCGGCTGCGGCCGGGCGCCGCGGCGGAAGGCGGGAGGCTCCAATGAACGCGGAGGAGGTCATCGTCGTGCTGGTGAGCGTCGCGGGCGCCGAGGAAGCGGCGCGCATCGGGCGGACGCTGGTCGAGGAGCGGCTCGCGGCGTGCGCCAACGTCGTCGGGCCGGTGCAGTCCATCTACCGCTGGGAGGGCGCGGTGGAGGAAGCGACCGAGCATCTCCTGCTGGTGAAGGCCCGGGCGGCGGACTTCGGTGCGCTGGCAGCCCGGGTGCAGGCGCTCCACTCCTACGCCGTGCCCGAGGTGCTGGCGCTCCCCGTGCGCGCGGGGGCGGCGGCGTATCTCGCATGGCTCGCCGAGGCGACGGCGCGCTGACGACCGCGCGGCCCCCGCTGCTGCGCGAGCTGTCGGCCGGGGGCCTCGTCTGCCGTCGCCGCGCGGGGCGGTGGATGGTCGTGCTCGTCGCCCGGCGACCCCCCGGGCGCCGTGTCCTCGTCTGGGGGATTCCCAAGGGACACGTCGAGCCGGGCGAACGGATGGTCGATGCGGCGCTGCGCGAGGTGCGCGAGGAGACCGGGCTCCTCGCCACCGTCGAGCGTCCGCTCGGCGACGTGACCTACTGGTACGCTCGCCGCGACGGCGAGGGGCGCACGGTGCGGGTTCACAAGCGCGTGCGCTTCTTCCTCATGCGCTGGCGCGGCGGGCGGTTCGCCGATCGGGACGCCGAGATGGATGCGGTGCGCTGGTTCGCGCTCGACGATGCCGAGCGCCGGGTGACCTTCGCCAACGAGCGCGCGCTCCTGCGCCGCGCCCGGGCGCTGCTCGACGAGACTCGCGGCTAGGCCAGCTCCTCGAGGTCGCGCTCGAGCAGCGCCGCGTTCGGCAGCATGCCGTGGAGATTGTGGCGGAGCGCCGCGAGCGCCGGGCCCAGGTTGCGGAAGGCGAGCCGGCCGCGGAGCTGCCCCAGCCGGGCGGCGTTCTCTTCGAGAAACCGCGTGAGCAGCGTGAGCGACACGCGCTCCACCCCGCCGACGTCGATCACGACCCGCTCCCCCGTGCGCCCGACGGCCCGCCGGATGCGCGCGGCGAGCGTGCGCGCGGCCCGCGCGTCGACGGTGCCCTCGAGGCGGACCACCAGCGCCTTTAGCCGCTCGTCGCGCGCGGCGCGCGCGCAGAGCCAGGCGTGGCGGACGTGCGAGCTGCCCGCGTGCACCGCGCTCGCGAGCGTCGAGACGAACGCCGCGCGCTCGCGCACGCGGATGGGGGCGGCGAGCGCGCGCGCGAGCCGCATCGCCGCGGTCGGGGCGGCGGGCGCGGCGGCCGGCAGCGTGCGACGCACGCGATAGTTCGCGATCAGCGCCGGCAGGTCGTGCCCCGTGCGCCGCCAGATGGCGCGATGGCCGTAGAGCGCCCGGCGCGCCCAGGCGAACCCGCGGTCCGCCTCCTCGTCCGTCTTCTCGCTGCCGCGATGCAGCTCGGGGAACGTCACCCGCCCCGCGGCAGCGAGCGCCACCGCGCGCGCGTAGACGCCCGCGTCGTCGCCCGGCCGCCCGACGACGAGGTGGAGCACGGTGCGGAGGCCAGCACGGCGAATGCGCCGCAGCGCACGCGCCGCGGCGGCGCGCGCGGCGTCGTCGCCGGCGAGCGGATCGGGCTCGGGGCCGAGGATCGCCACGCGACAGCCGCTGCGGCGGGCGAGCGCGAGGAGGTCCGGATCGGCCGCGATCCCCAAGTCGGCCTCGACGGCCCATGGTCGTCCGAGGCCGGCGAGATGCCGGCAGAGGAGCCGCGCGTACGAGGGAATCGTGCCGAAGCGATGGCCGGTGAGCACGATGCCCGCTCCCGCGCCGGTGTCGCCCAGCTCGGCGGCCACGCGACCAGGGGCACGCAGCTCGCCCCCCGCACCGACGAGCGTCACCCGGTGCCACCCCGTCATGCGGCTCCTCTAATAGGAGGGCCGGGCGGGGTTGGCAACCGCCCGAGTCGCCCGCCACACGCGGCGGGCGAGCGCTCCCAGGTCGGGCCCGCCTGCGGGGCCGAGGAGCACGAGCACGCGGTCGGCGCGGCGCTCGATGCGCGCGTCGGGCAGCACCCGCGGCATCGCGTCGGCGAACTCTGCGGCATCGGCAAGCGAGTCCCACGCCGTCATCCAGACGATCACGAGATCGGCGTCGCGCGCGAGCGCGCGCAGCCGGTCGCCGCCCCAGCCGTCGGCGACCCGCGCGGCCTCGGCTCCCGAAAGCCGCGTGAGCGCGAGCGTGCGCACGTCGAGCTCGCCGAGCGTGTCCTCGTAGACGCGCGTCCAGCCCTGCGCCTCGAGGCGCTCGGTGCCACCGAGCGCGATCGTCACGGGGTGGTCGCGCAGCCCGAAGTAGCGCGCAGGGTGCAGCACCTGCTCGGTCGACTCGGGGGGATCGGCCTCGGCGCGGTCGACGGCCGGCCAGCCTCCCGCCGCGAGCGCCCAGCCGGCGAACGACGTGCCCTGGTCGTATTCGAAGGCGAGCGCGGCGCGCACCACCTCGGGCACGTCGGGGTAGCGCGCTTCGAGCTCGGCCCGCACGCCGTGCAGCTCGTCCGCGATGCGGGCGATGGTGCCGGCGTCGAGCGGGCTCCGCGCGACGTAGGCAAAGGAGGCGAGGGTCGCATCGCCTTCGAGGAGCGCCCGGCGCGCGAGCAGGCGGTCGCCGTGACTGTCGCCGAGCGGCTCGGGTGTGGTGGGGATGCCCCAGTGCTGGTCCTCGAGCGCGTGGGTGAGCTCGTGCGCGACCAGCAGCTCGCCGACCAGGTCCCGCCCCGTGAGCAGCTCGTAGAGGCGGAGGCCCACCCCCCCGTCGGGCACGAGCGCGCTCGCCACCAGCGCAAGGGTCTTCGTGCGCGGGTCGTAGAGCGCGGCCACCTGCCCCGCGTAGAGGCGCAGAAGCGCCGCACGGAGGTCCCCGCCCGGGGGCAGAAGCCGCAGGCGCGCGTAGATCGCCGAGAGCCGCTCGAGGTCGCCCGGCCCGTAGCTGAGCTCGATCTCCCGCGCCAGCAGCGAGGCGAGCCCTGCCTGGTCGAGGACGCGCGCCGGTACGGGCCGCAGGAAGGCGAGGCCGCGGGCGGCGGCGAGCCCCGTGCGGATGCGCGCGAGGGCATCCTCGTTCACCTGCCCGCGGCGGAGGACGTGCCCCGGCCCGCAGGCCGTCGCGAGCGCGAGAAGCAAGAGCGGCGCGGCCGGGTATCTCACGACCCCCGGTCCTCGGCGATCACGGCGGGATACCCCATGCGGTTCACCAGCTCCGCCCGCGCGACGGCCACTCCGCGCATCGGATAGGGGCCGAGCTCGACGCGGAAGTAGCGGTCCGCGCCCGCGGCGAGCGGGCGCACGCGTACATCGGGGAATCGCCGCGCGAGCACCCGGCGGAGGTGCTCGGCGCGCCCGGCGTCGCCAAAGGCTGCGATCTCGACGACGTAGCGCGCGGTGGGCTCCGGGGCGAGCGCCGGGGTGGGCGGCCGCTCTCCGCGCGCCGCGATCCGCAGCGGCGCAGGCCCGAGGACCTCGAGCCGCACCCGCGTCGTTCCCGGCCCGACCATGCCGAGCACGCGCGCCGCCGCGTAGGAGAGGTCGATCACGCGCCCGTCGACGAAGGGCCCCCGGTCGTTGATGCGCACCTCGACCGCGCGGCCGTTGCGCAGGTTGGTGACGATCACGCGCGTGCCGAGCGGCAACGAGGGGTGGGCGGCGGTGAGCTCGTACTGGTCGAAGATCTCGCCGTTGGCCGTGCGCCGGCCGTGAAAACCGGGGCCGTACCAGGAGGCCACGCCCTCCTGCACCCCGCCCACCACGGGAGGCGGCTGGGGCGCGCCCCGGAAGAGCGCGCAGCCACCGACGAGCACGAGCCCCGCCGCCCAGCCCCACCGCATCCGCCCCGGGATTATCCCGGCTGGGCTCCCGTAGCGCAATGTGCTAACAGCGCGGGAGCGTCGCCATGTCGGGCCATTCGAAGTGGAGCTCCATCAAGCACAAGAAGGCGGCGAAGGACGCCCGGCGGGGGAAGCTCTTCACCAAGCTCATCAAGGAGATCACGGTGGCGGCGCGGCTCGGTGGCGGGGACGTCAACGCCAACCCGCGGCTGCGCACGGCCGTGCTCACCGCGCGGCAGAACAGCATGCCCGCCGACAACATCGAGCGGGCGATCAAGAAGGGGACCGGGGAGCTCGAGGGCGTCACCTACGAGGAGGCGACCTACGAGGCCTACGGGCCCGGCGGCGTGGCGCTCTTGATCCAGGTGCTCACGGACAACCGCAACCGGACCGTCGCCGAGATTCGCAGCCTCCTCACCAAGCACGGGGGCAACATGGGTGCGGCGGGCAGCGTCGCGTGGATGTTCCAGAAGCGCGGGCTCATCACGGTCGAGCGGGCGGGCGCCGACGAGGATCGGGTGATGGAGGTGGCGCTCGAGGCGGGGGCCGAGGACGTGCGCGAGGCGGGCGACCTGCTCGAGGTGCTCACCGCCCCGGAGGCGTTCGATGCGGTGCGGGAGGCGCTCGAGAAGGCGGGGATCGCGCTCGCGTCGGCCGAGGTGACGATGATGCCGTCCTCGACGGTGGCGATCACGGGCAAGCCGGCGGAGCAGATGGTGCGCCTGCTCGAGGCGCTCGAAGACCACGACGACGTGCAGAGCGTGTCGTCGAACATGGACATCGCGGCCGAGGAGCTCGAGCGGCTCTCGGCTTGAGGAGCGGCGCGGCCCGGGCGGGGAGGGGAGGTGGTGAGCGTGCTCGCGTTGGGCATCGACCCCGGAAGTCGGGTGACGGGCTGGGGGGTCGTCGAGGGCCGCGGCGGCGCCGTGCGCCACGTGGACAGCGGGACGCTCGTCCTGCCGCTCGCCGAGCCGCTCGCCGTGCGCCTCGCCCGGCTCCACGCCGAGTGCCTGCGGCTGATCGCCCGCTGGCAGCCGGCGGCCGTCGTGCTCGAGCGGGCCTTCGTCGCCCGCAACGTGCAGAGCGCGCTCAGGCTCGGCGAGGCGCGCGGCGCGGTGCTCGCGGCGGTGGCGGCGAGCGGCGTGCCGCTCGCGCAGTACGCGCCGGCGGAGGTGAAGCTCGCCGCCGTCGGGCACGGGCGGGCGGACAAGGAGACGATGGCCCGCGGCGTGGCGGCGCGGCTGCGTCTGGCGCCGCCGCCGCCTCCCGATGCGGCCGACGCGCTCGCGCTCGCCCTCTGCCATCTCCAGCAGGCGCCGCTCGCCCGCGCGATGGCGCGGGCCCGGGAGGGCGCGTGATCGCGAGCCTCGCCGGCACGCTCGCCGAGAAGGCGCCCGAGCGGCTCACGATCGACGTGGGCGGCGTGGGCTACGCCGTCCACGTGTCGCTCCAGACCTTTGCCGACCTCCCCCCAGCGGGGGCGCGCGTGCGCCTGCTCGTTCACACCGAGGTGCGCGAGGACGCGATCGAGCTGTTCGGCTTCGCCGCCCCGGTCGAGCGCGAGCTGTTCCACCTGCTCCGCCGCGTAAAGGGCCTCGGGCCCCGCATCGCGCTCGCCGTGCTCTCGGGGATGCCGGCGCCGGCGCTGGCGGCGACGATCGCCGCCGGCGACGCGGGGCGCCTGCAGACGATCCCGGGGATCGGGCGCAAGCTCGCCGAGCGCATCGTGGTCGAGTGTCGCGAGGGAGCGGCGCTGCTCGCCCGCCCCGAGGACGACGGGGCGCCGCAGGGGCTGCCGCTCGCGGACGGAGGGCTCCACGCCGAGGCGGTCTCGGCGCTCGTCAACCTGGGCTACCGGCGGGCGGAGGCCGAGCGCGCGGTGCGCGCGAGCGCGCGCCCGGCCGCGCCGCTCGAGGAAGTCATCCGCGCGGCCCTCCAGGGGCTGGCCGGGTGAGCGCGATGCGCCCCGCGGGACCGCTCAGCCCCGCTCCGCTCGACGACGAGGTCGCGGTCGAGTCGCCGCTGCGGCCGCGGACGCTCGAGGAGTACGTCGGCCAGGAGTCGGTGCGCGCGAACCTCCGCGTGCAGGTGGCGGCGGCGCGCGCCCGCGGCGACGTGCTCGACCACGTGCTCCTCTGCGGGCCGCCCGGTCTCGGCAAGACCTCGCTCGCGCACGTGATCGCGGGCGAGCTCGGCGTGGGGCTCAGGCAGACCTCGGGACCGGCCCTCGAGCGCCCCGGCGACCTCGCCGCGATCCTCACCAACCTCGAGCGTGGCCAGGTCTTCTTCATCGACGAGATCCATCGGCTGAACGCGGTCGTCGAGGAGACGCTCTACCCGGCGATGGAGGACTTCCAGCTCGACCTCGTGGTGGGTCAGGGGCCGACCGCGCGCTCGATCAAGCTGCCGCTCAAGCCGTTCTGCCTGGTCGGCGCCACCACGCGGGCGGGGCTCCTCACCTCGCCGCTGCGCGACCGGTTCGGCGCCACCTTCCGGCTCGACTTCTACAGCGTGCCCGAGCTCGAGCGGATCCTCGCGCGCGCGGCGGCGATCCTCGGCGTCGTGCTCGAGCCCGACGGCGCGGGCGAGATCGCGCGGCGAGCCCGCGGCACGCCGCGCATCGCGAACCGGCTGCTGCGCCGCGTGCGCGACTTTGCGGAGGTGCGCGGCGACGGCCGGGTGACCGGCGCGTGTGCGCGCGCAGCGCTCGCCCTCCTCGAGGTGGACGAGGCGGGATTCGACAAGATGGACCGCGCGCTTTTGCTCACGATCATCGACAAGTTCGGGGGCGGCCCGGTCGGCCTCGAGACGCTCGCCGCCGCGGTGGGCGAGGAGCGGGACACGATCGAGGACGTCTACGAGCCCTACCTGATCCAGGAGGGGTACCTCGCGCGCACGCCGAAGGGACGCGTCGCCACGGCGCGGGCCTACGCGCACTTCGGCCGCGCGCTCCGTAACCCGGCGCCCGCGCAGGGCAACCTGCTGTAGGAGCCTGTCCGAGTAATCGACGCAAGCGAGGCGGCGAAGGGGCGAGCGAGAGCGGCAAGCGCAGCGACGACCGAGGAGGCGTAGCTCGAGCTACGCCGCACGAGGGAGGAGCGAGCACGCCGCTCGCAGCCGTCCCTTCGCCGCCGTAGCCGGAGCATTACTCGGACAGGCTCCTAGGGAAGGGGGAGACGATGGCGACCGATCTCACCATGCTGGTGTGGAGCGCGGTGCTCTGCCTCGCGCTGCCCGTCACCTATCTCGTCGGGCGCGCGCAGGTGCCGGGCGGCCTCGCCTGGGGCTTCGGCAACCGCGAGACGCCACTTGCGGTGCCCGCCTGGGCGGGCCGCGCGCAGCGCGCGCATGCGAACCTGGTGGAGAACCTCGCCCCGTTCGCCGCCCTCGTGCTCGCCGCACACGCGAGCGGGCGGGCGAACGCCGCCACGGCGCTCGGGGCGACGCTGTTCTTCTGGGGCCGCGTGGCGCACGCGGCGGTCTACATCGCCGGCATTCCCTACCTCCGCACCGCGGTCTTCTTCGTGGCGACGGCGGGCGAGCTGGTGATCCTCGCCCAGCTCCTCGGCTGACCGCCGGTGGACGGCGGGGCGGCCTTGGGGCATCCTCGGGAGGCGCCATGGCGGAGCTCGGTCGGACGCTCGTCGTGCTCGGCACGCTGCTGGTGCTCGTGGGCGCTGCCCTGCTGCTCGCTCCCCGCATCCCCTGGCTCGGTCGGCTGCCAGGCGACATCCTGATCCGCCGCGAGCACGTCACGTTCTACTTCCCGATCGTCACCTGCCTCGTCGTGAGCGTGGTGCTCACGCTGCTGCTCAACCTGTTCTGGCGTCGCTGAGCCCAGACATTTCCGCAACTTAGGTTGCCGGGAGCTGCCTTGCCTTCGGCGGGGCTTCTCCCTATCATCCGCGCGTTCATGCCGCAGCGGTCCGACTCGCCGCCCCCCCGGGCGGTTGCGCCCGAGGTGCGCCGCCGGCGGCGTGAGGGGTGGATCATCCTCGCGACGGCGCTCGCCGTTGTGGTGTTCGCGTTCTTCGAGATCCGCCTGCCGCAGTCCTCGAGCAGCGCCTCGCTCGGCACCGACGCCGTGCTGGTAGCGCTCATCAACCTCAACCTGATCCTGCTCGTGCTCCTGGTCTTCCTGGTCGGCCGCAACATCGTCAAGCTCATCCTCGACCGGCGGCGGCGGATCATGGGCTCGCACCTGCGCACGCGGCTGGTGACGGCCTTCGTCGCGATCGCGCTCCTGCCGGCGACCCTGCTCTTCCTGGTGGCGATGTCCTTCGTGGGCAACTCGATCGAGAAGTGGTTCAACGGCCAGGTCGAGAACGCGCTCCAGGGCTCGCTCCAGATCGCCCACGCCTATTACGAGGATCTGGCGTCGACCGCGCTCGGCTTCGCGCGCCAGACCGCCGCACGGCTCGCGGCGGAGCGCCTGCTCGAGCCGGCTCGTCGCGAGGCGCTCAAGGCCTTCCTCCAGGGGCGGCGCGAGGAGCTGCAGCTCGATCTGGTGGAGGTCTTCGCCGGGGGGCGGGCGCTCGCGCGCAGCCGGCGCCCCGACCTGCCGCAGGATCGTCTCGGGGTCGATGCCTGGTCGGACCTCGTGCGCCGGGCGATGCGAGGCGAGGAGGCGACGGCGGTCGACGCCGTCGGCGATGCCGACATCGTGCGCGCGGGCGCACCGGTGCTGGTCGACGGGACGCCCGTCGGCGCGGTGGTCGTGGATGCGTACGTGCCGAAGAGCGTGGTCAAGCGGCGGGAGGAGATCGACCGCTCCTTTGGCGAGTTCCTGCGTCTCAAGATCCAGCGCCGGCCGATCCAGACCGCCTACATGATCACGCTCGCGCTCGTGACCCTCGTCGTGCTCTTCTCGGCGACGTGGGTCGGCTTCTACGTCGCGCGCGGGATCACCGTGCCGATCCAGCGGCTCGCCGAGGGGACCCGCGCCGTCGCCCAGGGCGACCTCGACCACCGGATCGCGGGGGAGGGCGACGACGAGATCGGCACGCTCGTCGCGGCCTTCAACCGCATGACCGAGGACCTGAAGGCCGGCCGCGCCGAGATCGAGAGCCGTCGCCGCTACCTCGAGATCGTGCTCGCCAACATCACGGCGGGCGTGATCTCCACCGACGCCGAGGGCCGCGTCACCACGATGAACGAGGCGGCGGCCGCCCTGCTCGGCACGAGCGGCCGCGCCTGCATCGGCCAGCCGCTCGCGACGGTGTGCGCCGGGGAGGCCTTCGCCCAGCTCCGCCAGCTCGCCGCCGACCTCCTGGACGACCTGCCCAGCGCGCGGCCGCTCGAGCGGCAGCTCACGCTGCGTCGCGACGGCCGGGAGGTGGCGGTGCTGGCGACCGGCACCCGGCTCCTCGACGAGGCGGGGAGCCCGCAGGGGCTCGTGCTGTTCCTCGAGGACGTGAGCCACCTCCTGCGCGTGCAGCGGATGGAAGCCTGGCGCGAGGTCGCCCGCCGCATCGCGCACGAGATCAAGAACCCGCTCACGCCGATCCAGCTCGCCGCGCAGCGGCTGCGGCGCCGCTACGCCGCCCAGCTCCGCGACGGCGGCGCGGTCCTCGACGACTGCACGCGGACCATCATCCAGCAGGTCGAAGAGCTCAAGACGCTGGTGAACGAGTTCGCCACCTTCGCCCGGCTGCCGGCCGGCGCGCACACGCCCCAGGACATGAACGCGCTCGTCGAGGAGGCGCTCGTGCTCTTCCGCGCGGGGCACCGCGAGGTCGAGTTCTCCTACGAGCCGGGGCTGGACCTGCCGGTCCTCGAGCTCGACCGCGAGGGAGTCAAGCGCGCCGTGATCAACCTCGTGGACAACGCGGTGGCCGCGTGCCGGGCGCGCACCGACCTCGCGCCCGGCGAGCGGCGGCGGGTCGCCGTGCGCACGAGCTTCGATCCGCGGCTCGGCGTCGTGCGCCTCGAGATCGCCGACAACGGCGTCGGCGTGCCGCCCGAGGTGAAGGCGCGGCTCTTCGAGCCGTACTTCTCGACCAAGCCCGACGGAACGGGCCTCGGGCTCGCGATCGTCTCGGCGATCGTCGCGGATCACAACGGCTTCGTCCGCGTGCGCGACAATCTGCCGCGGGGCAGCCGGTTCATCCTGGAATTCCCCGTCCGCCGTCAGGCCGCGCAGCTCGCCGCCCAGGCGCGCTACGGAGCCTACGCGGGCGGGTGAGACGGGGCGCGGGGAGGGGGGACATGGCCGAGACGATCCTGGTGGTCGACGACGAGGCGAACATCCGCGAGTCCCTGCGCGATGTGCTCGTCGACGAGGGGTACGAGGTGCTCGAGGCCGAGAACGGCAGGGCGGCGCTCGCCGCGCTCGACCACACGGTGCCCCGGCTCGCCATCGTGGACATCTGGATGCCCGAGATGGACGGCATCGAGCTGGTGCAGCGCATGCGCCAGCAAGTGCCGCGCGTCCCGATCGTCGTGATCTCGGGGCACGGGACGATCGAGACGGCGGTGCACGCGATCCGCCTCGGCGCCACCGACTTTCTCGAGAAGCCCTTCCAGCTCGATGCGCTCCTGCAAACCGTCAACCGGGTGCTCGGCGACGATCGCGGCCGCGCGGGTGCGCCCGTCTCCGGACCGCCGCTGGCACCCCCTCGCCGCGTCCCGCAGCGGACGATCGCCCGCAGCGTGGTGGTGAACGGGCAGGGCCTGCACTCGGGCGTGCGCACCGGGCTCATCCTCCAGCCGCTGCCGCCGGGCAGCGGGATCGTGTTCGGCAGTATCCTCTCGGGCGAGACCGTCCCCGCGCTCATCGACTACGTCGACTCGACCGGCTACGCGACCACGCTCGCGCGCGGCGGCATGGTGGCCCGGACGGTGGAGCACCTCCTCGCGACGCTGCACGCCTTCGGGATCACCAACCTCCTGGTGAAGATGCAGGGCGAGGTGCCGATCCTCGATGGCTCGGCCGTCGAGTTCTGCGCGCTCCTCGAGGAAGGCGGGATCGCCGAGCAGGCCGACACGGTGGAGGAGCTCGTGATCGACCGCCGCTACGCCGTCGGCGGCGAGGGGCCGGGCGGCGAGAGCATCGCGATCGAGCCTGCCGACGCCTTCGAGGTGGACTATACGCTCGAGTATCCGCCGCCCATCGGCCGCCAGGTGCTCGCCTTTCGGCTCACCGACGCGGCCGCCTTCCGGCGCGAGATCGCGCCCGCCCGCACCTTCGGGTTCGTCAAGGAGATCGAGACGCTCGAGGCGATGGGGCTCGCGAGCGGCGGGCGGCTCCACAACGTGATCCTGGTCGGCGAGGAGGGGGTGGTGAACGCCCCGCTGCGCTTCCCCGACGAGTTCGTCCGCCACAAGATCCTCGACGTGATCGGCGACTTCTACCTGCTCGGCCGTCCCATCCGCGGCCGGGTGGTCGCCCGCATGACGGGGCACTCGGACAATGCGGCGCTGCTGCGGCTTTTGCGGCAGCGGTTCGGTCTGCCGGCGCTCGGGTGAGGCGTGGCGCGGAGGCGTCCTGCGCCCGGGACGCCTCCGCGCGAACGTGCCTCAGCGGGCGATGATCTCCACGCGCCGGTTCATGGCGCGTCCCTCGGCGGTCTTGTTCGACGCCACGGGGTCCGCCTTGCCGAGCCCGCGGACGGTGATGCGGCTCGCGGCAATGCCGTGCGCCACCATGTAGTCGCGCACCGCCTCGGCGCGCCGCTCGGAGAGCCGCAGGTTGTAGGCGTCGCTGCCGATCGAGTCGGTGTGCCCTTCGACGGATACCCGCAGGCTCGGATTGGCCTTCAGCACCTCGATGGCGTGATCGACGAGCCGGCGCCCTTCGGGCTTCAAGTCGGCGCGGTTGAAGTCGAACTCGGGCCCGCGCAGAGTCTCGATCTTGGTGCCTGGCGCAGGCGGCGGAGGCGGCGGTGCCGCGAGCGGCGGCGGCGGGGCCTCTTCGACCGGGTCACAAAGGAGATGCCCCAGCACCGCGCCGAGGACGCCGCCGGTGGCGAACCCGACCCCCGCCCCCAGCGCGCGCTCCTTGATGCCCGGGTTCTTCGCGATCTCGCTCGTGCCGTAGCCGCCGCCGAAGCCGCCGAGCGCCGCCCCGGCGAGGCCGCCCCCGATCGCGCAGTTGCCCCAGCGCCGCTCGCGCATCGCGCTGCATCCGCCGCCCACGGCGAGCGTTGCCAGCAGGCACACGGCCGTCGTTCCTCTCGTCATGACCCCTCCTTTGCAGATCGAAGATTGACTGGTGTGAAACGCGCAACACGATAGCGGACGCGGCGCTCGAGGGGAACGGCTGGCGAGGCGGGCCGCCAGACGCTAAGAAGAAGCGACGTGACCGGTGCGCTTGCAGGTGTCGCGCTCGCGAACCCCGACTACGTCGACGAACAGTACCGCCGCTGGCTCGCCGACCCCGGCTCGGTGGACGCGCGCTGGGCCGCCTTCTTCGCCGGGTTCGACCTCGGGGCCGACGGCGGCCGGGCGATCGTCCGCCCCGCGCCTGCGGCCGTCCTCAGCGCCGTCGACCTCGTGCACTCCTACCGCGAGCTCGGCCATCTCATGGCGCGGCTCAATCCGCTCGCCGACCAGCCGCCCCGCCATCCGCTGCTCGAGCCGGCGGAGTTCGGCTTCGGCGAGGCCGACCTCGACCGGGTCGTCGACGCGGGCAACTTCCGCGGCTGCGAGCCCGGGACGACGCTCGGCGAGCTGATCGCCCGGCTGGAAGCGACCTACTGCGGCACGCTCGGCGTCGAGTACCTGCACATCCAGGACGCGGAGCAGCGCCGCTGGCTCCAGGAGCAGATGGAGCCCAGGCTCAACCGCCCCGAGCTCGATGCTGCCGAGCGCAGCGCCGTCCTGGACAGCCTCGTCGCCGCCGAGGGCTTCGAGCAGTTCCTCCAGCTCCGCTACCCCACGGCCAAGCGCTTCTCGCTCGAAGGCGCGGAGGCGCTCGTGCCGCTGCTCGAGACGCTGGTCGAGGAGGCGGGGCGCCTCGGCGTCGAGGAGATGGTCCTCGGCATGCCGCATCGCGGGCGCCTCAACGTCCTCGCCAACGTGCTGCGCAAGCCCTACGAGATCATGATCGCCGAGTTCGAGGGGGCGCTGCTCGCCCGGGAGGCGACCGGCGATGGCGACGTCAAGTACCACCTCGGCTTCTCGAGCGACCGCAAGACGCGCAGCGGGCGGACCGTGCACCTCTCGCTCAGCCCCAACCCGAGCCACCTCGAGGCGATCGACCCGGTGATCGAGGGCATCGTGCGCGCCAAGCAGGACCATCGCGGCGACGTCGAGCGTGCGCGGGTGGTGCCCGTACTCATGCACGGCGACGCGGCGTTCACCGGGCAGGGCGTCGTGTTCGAAACCCTCTGGCTCTCCGAGCTGGAGGGCTACCGCACGGGCGGCACGATCCACGTGATCATCAACAACCAGATCGCGTTCACCACCTCGCCGCCCGCGTACCGGTTCACCCCCTACCCGAGCGACGTCGTGAAGATCATCCAGGCGCCCATCTTCCACGTGAACGCCGACGACCCCGAGGCCGCCGTGCACGCCGCGCGGCTCGCCCTCGGCTTCCGGCAGCGCTTCAAGAAGGACGTCGTGATCGACCTCGTCTGCTACCGGCGGCACGGCCACAACGAGCTCGACGACCCCACCTTCACCCAGCCGCTGCTCTACGCGAAGATCGCCAGGCATCCGACGGTGCTCGCGCAGTATCGCGCCCGGCTCGCGGCAGCGGGCGAGATCGCCGAGGCCGAGGTCGAGCGCCGCATCCAGGATTTCCGCGAGGTCATGGAGGCGGCGCACACCTACGCGCGCGACTTCATGCCCCGCCAGCCGATCTACGCCTTTGGTGGCCTCTGGAAGGGGCTCGGGTGGGCGGGCGACGACTGGGGGGCCGAGACCGCGGTCCCGGTCGCGCGGCTCGGCGAGATCGCCGCGGCGTTCACGCGCCTGCCGGAAGGCTTCACGCCGAACCCCAAGGCGATGCGGCTGCTCGAAGAGCGGGCCGCCCGGGTGTCCGCCGGGGGGCCGATCGACTGGGCCACGGCCGAGGCCCTCGCGCTGGGCTCGCTCGTCCTGGAGGGCATCCCGGTGCGCATGGCCGGGCAGGACACGCGTCGCGGGACCTTCAGCCAGCGGCACGCCGTCCTGCACGACGTCGCGACGGGCGCGGAGTACGTGCCCCTCGATCACATCCGGCCGGACCAGGCGCGGTTCCTGATCCTCGACACGATGCTCTCCGAGAACGCCGTGCTCGGCTTCGAGCTGGGCTACAGCTTCGCCAATCCCCACGTGCTGGTCGTCTGGGAAGCCCAGTTCGGGGACTTCGCCAACGGGGCCCAGGTGGTCATCGACCAGTTCCTCTCGAGCGCGGAGTCGAAGTGGCAGCGGTGCTCGGGGCTCGTGCTGTTGCTGCCCCACGGCTACGAAGGGCAGGGGCCGGAGCACTCGAGCGCGCGGCTCGAGCGCTTCCTCCAGCTCTGCGCCGAGGACAACATGCAGGTCGTCAACCTGACCACGCCGGCGCAGTTCTTCCACGCCCTGCGTCGCCAGATACACCGCCGCTTCCGCAAGCCGCTCGTGGTGATGAGCCCGAAGAGCCTGCTCCGGCACCGCCTCGCGGTCTCGCCCGTGCGCGACTTGGCCGAAGGCCGGTTCGAGCCCGTGCTGGACGACCCGGCGCGCGCCGGCGCGCCCGAGGCCGGGGTGGAGATCGCCCCCGAGCGCGTCACGCGGCTCTTGCTCACGAGCGGCAAGGTCTACTACACGCTGCTCGCCGCGCGCCGCGAGCGCCAGGCGGACACGGTGGCGCTCGTGCGCCTCGAGCAGCTCTACCCCTTCCCCCGCGACGCGGTCGCGGCATGCCTCGCCGCCTATCCGAACGCGCGCGAGATCGCCTGGGTCCAAGAGGAGCCCTGGAACATGGGGGCCTGGCATTTCATCTACCACCGGCTGCGGCGGCTCCTCGGCGACCGGCCGCTCGCGTACGTGGGGCGCGCGGAAGCCGCGAGCCCCGCGACGGGCGTGTACAAGGTCCATCTGAGCGAGGAGGCCGAGCTCGTGCAGCGGGCGTTCGCCCGCTGGGACCGTCGCGCTCCCGCCGAGGCCGAGCCTGCGGCCGCCGCAGCGGGGGCGGCGTGATGGCGTTTGCCGTGCGCGTCCCGCCGCTCGGCGAGTCGGTCACCGAAGGGGTGATCGCGCGCTGGGCGAAGGCCGAGGGCGAGACGGTGGCGCCCGACGACGTCCTGCTCGAGCTCGAGACCGACAAGGCGAGCGTCGAGATCACGGCCGAGCGCGGCGGCGTGCTGCACATCGTAAAGCCGCAGGGCGCCACGGTCACGGTGGGCGAGGTGGTCGCGGAGATCGCCGACGGCGCCGCCGCCGCGTCGCCTCCCGAGCCAGGGCCGCCCGCGGCAGAGCCCGAGCCGGCAACACCCGCCCCGCCGCCGCCCGCGCCGAGCGCGCCTCCCCCGGGACCGGCGCTTCGCGCCGTCGGCCCCTTGAGCCCGGCGGTCCGCCGCCTCGTGACCGAGCACGGCCTCGACCCGGCCGCGATCCCGGCCTCGGGGAAGGGCGGCCGGCTCACCAAGGAGGACGTGCTCGCCCACCTCGAGCGGCAGGGGGCGGCGCGCGCGGCTCCCGCGCCGGCGCCCCCCGCCGCGGAGGGCGATCGCGTCGTCCCGATGAGCCGCATCCGCCGGCGCATCGCCGAGCGGCTGGTCGAGGCGCAGCGCACGGCCGCCATCCTCACGACCTTCAACGAGATCGACATGGCGGCGGTGGTCGCGCTGCGTGCGCGCATGCGCGAGCGGTTCGAGCGGGTACACGGCGTGGGACTCGGCTTCATGTCGTTCTTCGCCCGGGCCTGCGTGCTCGCGCTGCGCGACGTCCCGATCGTGAACGCGGAGATCCGCGGCGAGGACATCGTGTATCACCGCGCCGTCCACCTCGGGATCGCGGTCGGGACGGAGCGCGGGCTCGTGGTGCCCGTGGTGCGCCACGCCGAGCGGCTGTCGTTCGCCGAGATCGAGCGCGAGATCGCGCGCCTGGCCGCGCTCGCGCGCGAGGGCAAGCTCGCGCCCGACGACCTGGCGGGCGGCACCTTCACGATCTCGAACGGCGGCGTCTACGGGTCGCTGCTCTCGACGCCCATCCTGAACCCCCCGCAGAGCGGCATCCTCGGCATGCACAAGATCGAGAAGCGTCCAGTGGTCGTCGACGACCAGATCGTCGTGCGGCCCATGATGTACGTGGCGCTCTCGTACGACCATCGCCTGATCGACGGGGAGCAGGCGGTGACCTTCCTCGTGCGCGTGAAGGAGCGCATCGAGGAGCCCGAGCGTCTGCTCCTCGAGGTCTGATGCCCCTCGACTTCGATCTCGTGGTGATCGGCGCGGGGCCGGGGGGGTACGTGGCCGCGATCCGCGCCGCCCAGCTCGGCATGCGGGTCGCCTGCGTCGAGAAGGACGCCGCGCTCGGCGGCACATGCCTCAACGTCGGCTGCATCCCGAGCAAGGCGCTCCTCGATTCGAGCGAGCTCTACGCCCAGGTGCGCGGCGGGCTCGCCGCCCACGGCATCCGCGTGGGCGAGCCCGCGCTCGATCTCGGTGCGATGATGGCACGCAAGGACGCCGTGGTGCGCGGCCTCACGCAGGGCATCGCCGGCCTCTTTCGCAAGCACGGGATCGAGACGATCCGGGGCACGGCGCGGTTGGCCGCCGCGGGGCGCGTGGCGGTCGATGGGCGGGTGCTCGCCGCCCGGCACGTGCTCGTCGCCACCGGCAGCGAGCCCACGCCGCTTGCGGCGCTGCCCTTCGACGGCGAGCGCATCGTGAGCTCGACCGAGGCGCTGGCGCTCCCGCGCGTGCCGGAGCGCCTGCTCGTCATCGGCGCCGGCGCGGTCGGCCTCGAGCTGGGCTCGGTGTGGCGCCGGCTCGGCGCCGAGGTGACGGTGGTCGAGTTCCTCGACCGCATCGTGCCCGGCATGGACCGCACCCTCGCCGAGCAGCTCCGCCGGGCGCTCGAGCGCCAGGGGCTCTGCTTCCGGCTCTCCACGGCGGCCGTCGGCGCGGAGCGCAGCGCGAACGGGGTGCGGGTGCGGCTGCGGTCGGCGGAGGGCGAGGCCGTCGAGGAGGCGGAGGTCGTGCTCGTGGCGGTCGGCCGCCGGCCCTACGTGGACGGGCTCGGGGCCCGCGAGCTGGGTGTCGCCTTCGACGAGCGCGGCCGCATCGTGGTCGACGCGCGCTTCCAGACGCGCGTGCCCGGCGTTTTCGCGATCGGCGACGTGATCGCGGGGCCGATGCTCGCGCACAAGGCGTCGGAAGAGGGCGTGGCGGCCGTGGAGCTCATGGCCGGCGGGGCGGGTCACGTCGACTACGATGCCGTGCCGAGCGTCGTCTACACGGCGCCGGAGCTGGCGAGCGTCGGGCTCGGCGAGGAGGCGGCGCGCGAGCGCGGCCATACGGTTGCCGTCGGGACGTTTCCGTTCCGCGCAAACGGCCGGGCGCGCTGCCTCGGCGAGGCCGAGGGGCTCGTCAAGATCGTGGCCGATGCGCGCAGCGATCGCGTGCTCGGCGTGCACATCCTGGGCCCCCGCGCGTCGGAGCTGATCGCCGAGGCCGTCGTGGCGATCGCGCTCGGGGCGAGCGCGGAGGACCTCGGTCGCACGGTGCACGCGCATCCGACGCTGGCCGAGGCTCTCAAGGAAGCGGCGCTCGCCGTGGGAGGCCGGCCGATCCACCTCTGAGCCGGCGGACCGGGGTGGTCGGCCGGGCGACGATGCGCTACGATGCGGCTTCTCATGCGCATCGCGCAGGTGGCCCCGTTGTACGAGAGCGTGCCGCCGCGCCTCTACGGCGGCACGGAGCGGGTGGTGTCGTACCTCGTGGAAGAGCTCGTCCGCCAGGGCCACGACGTCACGCTCTTCGCGAGCGGCGACTCGCGCACCCGGGCGCGACTCGTCGCGCCCTGCGCCCGCTCGCTGCGCCTCGATCCCGAGTGCATCGATCCGCTCGCGCCGCACGTGCTCATGCTCGAGCAGGTCTACCGTCGCCTGGACGAGTTCGACCTGATCCACTCCCACGTGGACTACCTCGACTACTCGCTCGCCCGCCGCCACGCGATCCCGCACGTGACCACGCTCCACGGTCGCCTCGACGTGCCGATCCTCGCGGCGCTCTACGAGGAGTTCCGCGAGATGCCGGTCGTGGCGATCTCCGACGCCCAGCGCCGGACGCTCCCGCACGCGAACTGGCAGGGCACCGTCCACCACGGGCTGCCGCGCGATCTGCTCCGCCCGGGCGACGGCCGCGGCGGGTACCTCGCCTTCCTCGGGCGGCTGAGCCCGGAGAAGCGCGTCGATCGCGCGGTGGAGATCGCCGCGCGCGCCGGCATGCGGCTGCGGATCGCGGCCAAGGTCGACCCCGCCGACCGCCAGTACTTCGCGGAGGTCGTGCGCCCGCTGCTCGACCGGCCGGGCGTCGAGTACCTGGGCGAGATCGGCGAGGCGGAGAAGAGCGACTTTCTCGGCGGCGCGCGCGCGCTCCTCTTTCCCATCGACTGGCCCGAGCCGTTCGGGCTGGTGATGGTCGAGGCGCTCGCCTGCGGCACGCCGGTCGTCGCCTTCCGCGGCGGCTCGGTCGCCGAGGTGATCGAGCACGGCACGACCGGCTTCGTCGTCGACTCGATCCCCGACGCGGTCGCGGCGGTGGGGGCGCTCGGGCGGCTCTCGCGGGCGGCCTGCCGGCGGGCGTTCGAGGCGCGGTTCACCGTCGAGCGGATGGCACGCGAGTACCTCGCGATTTACGCCCGGCTCATCGAGCGCGTGGACACCCGGCGCTGCGCCTGACGGCGGCCGTGGACGACGTCATCCGGGTCCGGGACCGCTTCTACGTGCTCGCGACCTCCTCGCGGGTCGACGATCGCACGCGCGTCCTCAAACACGGCGACACCTTCGCGGTGTTCGATCGCCACGGCGACGTCCACGCGATCGGGCAGGGCGAGCAGGGCCTCTACCACGCCGGCACGCGCTTTCTGTCGCGCCTCGAGCTGCGCCTGGGCGACGCCCGCCCGCTGCTGCTGAGCTCGACCGTCAAGAGCGACAACGCGCTGCTCGCCGTCGATCTCACGAACCCCGACGTCCACGCGGGCGGGCGTCTCGTGCTGCCGCGCGGCACGCTCCACGTCTTCCGCGGGAAATTCCTCTGGCGCGGCTGCTGCTACGAGCGGCTGCGGGTGACGAACTACGGGCGGGCGCCGGTGAGCGTGCGCCTCGCGCTGCGGCTCGAGGCCGATTTCAAGGACGTGTTCGAGGTGCGGGGCACGGTGCGTGCCCGGCACGGGCGACGCCTCCCGACCGAGGTCCGCCCCGACGGCCTCGTGCTCGGCTACCGGGGCCTCGACGGCGTCGTGCGCCGCACGCACGTCGCCGCGACGCCGCCGCCGAGCGCGGTGGGCGGTGCCGAGCTGTGCTTCGACCTCACGGTGTCGCCCCGGGCGCGCACCACCGTCGACGTGACGATCGCCTGCGAGCCCGGCGCGGAGGCCGCAGAGCCCTTCCCGGCCGCATTCGCAGCGGCCGGGAGCGCGCTCGCCGCGGCGCGGGCGCGCGGCTGCGCGACGTCGACGTCGAACGCGCTCTTCGACGAGTGGCTCGACCGCTCGCTCGCCGACATCCACATGATGGCGACCGACATGCCCGAGGGGCCGTACCCGTACGCCGGCATCCCGTGGTACAGCACGCCCTTCGGGCGCGACGGGCTCATCACGGCGCTCGAGTGCCTGTGGATCGACCCGACGTTCGCCCGCGGGGTGCTCGCGTTCCTGGCCGAGACGCAGGCGACCGAGGCCAATCCCGCGCAGGACGCCGAGCCGGGCAAGATTCTCCACGAGGCGCGCGAGGGCGAGATGGCCGCGCTCGGCGAGGTACCCTTCGGGCGCTACTACGGCAGCGTCGACGCGACGCCGCTGTTCGTCGCGCTGGCGGGCGCTTACTACGAGCGCACCGCGGACCTCGCCTTCATCGAGGCGATCTGGCCGCACATCGAGCGGGCGCTCGCCTGGCTCGACGCGTGCGCGGCGCGCGACCCCGACGGCTTCGTCACCTACGCGCGGCAGTCGGCGGACGGGCTCGTCAACCAGGGATGGAAGGACTCGCACGACGCGATCTTCCACGCCGACGGCACGCTCGCCGCCGCCCCGATCGCGCTCTGCGAAGTCCAGGGGTACGTCTACCTCGCCAAGCGCCGGGCCGCCGAGCTCGCCACCGCGCTCGGCCAGCTGCGCCGCAGCGCCGAGCTGCTGCTCGAGGCGCGCGAGCTGCAGCGCCGCTTTCTCGGCACGTTCTGGTGCGAGGACCTCGGCACCTACGCGCTCGCCCTCGACGGCACGCGCCAGCCCTGCCGCGTGCCCACCTCGAACGCCGGGCACTGCCTCTTTGCGCGCATCGCGAGCCCGGCGCACGCCCGCCGGCTCGCCGAGACGCTGCTCGGGCCGGAGATGTTCTCGGGCTGGGGCATCCGGACGGTCGGCACCTCGGCGGCCCGCTACAACCCGATGTCCTACCACAACGGCTCGGTATGGCCGCACGACACGGCGCTGGTGGCCTCGGGCTTCGCGCGCTACGGGCTCAAGGAGCCCGTCGTGCGGCTGATGGACGGGCTCTTCGACGCGAGCCTCTTTGTCGACCTCCGCCGCATGCCCGAGCTCGTCTGCGGCTTCGAGCGCCGACCGGGCGAGGGACCGACCCTCTACCCGGTGGCGTGCACGCCGCAAGCGTGGGCGGCGGGCGCGGCACTGCTGCTGCTGCAGGCCTGCCTCGGGCTCACCATCCGTGCCCCGCAGCGCGAGATCCGCTTCGAGCGCCCCGCGCTGCCCGCGCGGCTCCGCGAGGTGCATCTCCGCGGGCTGCGGGTGGGGGACGCCGAGGCCGACCTCGACATCACCCGCTACGCCGAGGACGTCGGCGTCAACGTTGCGCGCAAGGAGGGCGAGCTCGAGGTGGTGGTGGTGAAGTGAGGGCGCCCGCGGTTGACAAGCGCGCCGCGGTCGGCCTAGAAGCCGCTGGTTTGGCAGACGACGAGCGGGTTCCGTCCCCGGATGCGGCGCGCCGGCGGCGAGTCGATGCGCGCATTGAGGAGCTCGCGCATCGTCTCGCCGAGGTGATCAACAGCGCCGATGCGGTCGACAGACAGGAGCTCCGCGAGTACGCCCTCGGGCTCGTGAGGGAGGAGACGGAGGCCACGGACGCACCGGCGGGGCCGCCTGCCGCCACCCGAGGACATGGATCCGGTTCGAATGCGATTGCGATGGCGCTCCTGCTGGGGCTCGCCGCGCTCCCGCTCATGCTCTTTCCGCTCGTCGGCCTCGTCGTCTTCGGACTGGCCGTGCTGATGGGCCTCTACGGGGTGCTGCGGATCCTCCTGCCGATCGGCCGGGGCACGCGCACGAAGGCTGATGCGTGACGTAAGCGCTTCTTATTTTTCCCGGCCGCGACGGTGCTGCATGCTGACCCAAAGGGGCTCGTGAGCGATGGCCAAGCCTGCGAGTGCGGAGCAGAAGGCGGCGGTCGCCGATCAGCGCCGCGTCGAGCAGCAGCGCGAGCGCGAGAAGCGCGCGCGCGAGCGCGCCGAGCTGGGCTCGCTCTGGTCGCGGCGCGACGTCTTCGGGCGGTTCGCGTGGGGTGTCTTTGGCGCCTTCGGCGGCCTCACCGTCCTCGGCTTCATCCGCTCTGCCTTCCCCCGCGTGCTCTTCCAGCCGCCCTCGCAGTTCAAGGCGGGCTACCCGAGCGACTACACGATCGGCGAGGTGAGCGAGAAGTACAAGAAGGAGCAGCGCGTGTGGATCGTGCGCACCGAGGACGGCCTCTACGCGCTGTTCGCCAAGTGCACGCACCTCGGCTGCACGCCGCGGTGGCTGCCCGCCGAGAACAAGTTCAAGTGCCCGTGCCACGGCAGCGGCTTCTACAAGAGCGGCATCAACTTCGAAGGCCCCGCTCCCCGCCCGCTCGAGCGGCTGCGCATCACGCGCGCCGAGGACGGGCAGATCCTCATCGACAAGGCGGTCAAGTACCTCTACGAGAAGGGCCAGTGGGACAAGCCCGGCGCCTTCCTCAAGGTGTGAGATGGCTGGGAAGTGGGACGAGATCAAACGCCAGGTGACGGAGTCGCAGGTCTGGACGTCGATCTTCCGCCACGGCTACGACGACACGCCGCGCAACCGCGTGCTCATGGTGTCCGGGAACGTGTGGCTGCACCTCCATCCGTCGAAGGTCCGCCGGCACGCCGTGCGCCTGCGCTTTACGTGGTGCATGGGCGGCATCACCTTCCTCATGTTCCTCGTGACGGTGGTGACCGGCATCTACCTGATGTTCTACTACCGCCCGACCGCGGAGTACGCCTACGCGGACATGAAGTACCTCGAGTTCGACATGCCCTTCGGGATGTTCATGCGGAACATGCATCGCTGGGCCGCGCACGGGATGGTGATCGCGGTCTGGCTGCACATGTTCCGCGTGTTCCTCACGGGCTCCTACAAGCCGCCGCGCGAGTTCAACTGGGTGGTGGGCGTGCTGCTGCTGGTGCTCACGCTGCTCCTCTCGTTCACGGGCTACCTCCTGCCCTGGGATCAGCTCTCGATCTGGGCGGTGACCGTGGGCTCGAACATGGGGCGCGCCACGCCGCTGCTCGGGCACGAGGGCCCGGGCCACGAGCTCATTCCCGGCCTCAACAACATCTACGACGCGCGCGCCTTCCTCTTCGGCGGCGGCGAGATCGGCCCGCACACGCTGCTGCGCTTCTACATCCTCCACTGCATCTTCATCCCGCTGGTGACGAGCCTCTTTCTCGCCGTGCACTTCTGGCGCATCCGTCGCGATGGCTTCTCGGGGCCGGCATTGTAGATGACGGCGGCGCTCGCCACCGTGCTCCTCGTGGCCGCCGCGGCGCTGATCGGGGCGGGCCTGCGCCGCGCCCGCGGGGGCGAGCCTTGGCTCGCCCTCGGTACCGTCGCGCTCATCGCCGACACGTTCGTGATCCAGCGGGCCCGCGTGCTGACCATTCCGTTCTTCATGGTCTTCGTGATGATCCTGCTGTTCTGGTCCGCACGCCGCTCCGCGGAGCGCGAGGAGTAGCGCCATGGCCATGCTCGAGACGAAAGCCCCGGCGCCCGGGCGTCGCATCGAGGTGCCGATCAAGAAGGCGACCGGCCCGGGCGACGACAAGATCCACACCTGGCCGCACCTCGTGCGCAGCGAGTTCCTGGTCGCGTGCGCGGTGATCGTGCTGCTCACGGTATGGGCGCTGCTCGTCGACGCGCCGCTCGAGGAGCCGGCCAACCCCACGCGCACGCCGAACCCGTCGAAGGCGCCCTGGTACTTCCTCGGGCTCCAGGAGATGCTCGTCTTCTTCGACCCGTGGCACGCCGGGGTCGTGCTGCCGAGCTTCATCATCCTCGGGCTGATGGTGATCCCGTACATCGACATCAACCCCAAGGGAAACGGCTACTACTGCTGGAAGGACCGCCGCTGGGAGATCCTCACGTTCTTCCTCGGGTTCCACATCCTCTGGGTGTCGCTCATCATCATCGGCACCTTCGTGCGCGGGCCGGGCTGGAACTGGTTCTGGTTCTGGGAGAAGTGGGACCCGCACAAGGTCGAGGCGCTCACCAACGTCGACCTGCCGTTCCTGCTCGGGGCGCGCAGCGACGTGGCCTCGACGCTTGTCGGCGCCGCGCTCGTGCTCGGCTACTTCGTCGTCGGGTTCGTCGCGTTCTGGGCGTTCTGCCGCTGGGTGAAGGGTGCGGAGTTCGAGGAGTTCATGGCGCGCTGGGGGCTTGCGCGCTTCGGGCTGACGGGGTTCCTCTTCCTCAACATGATGGCGGTGGTCGTCAAGATGCTCCTGCGGCATCTCGCGAACATCAAGTACATCATGGTGCTCAAGACCCCGTACTTCAGCATCAACATCTGAGCCACGCCCGGCGGATGACGCGTGTTTCTTCTCGCGAAGGTGCTGCAGGCGATCGGGTTCGCCGACGTCGGCTACGGGCTCTACCTCGGCGTGGCCCGCGGGGACATGTGGCAGGAGCTGTGGATGACGCTCACGGGCGTCGGCTGCTTCTACGCCGGCCGGCTGCTGGAGCGATGGGGCTGAGCGGCTAGGGATGGCGCGCGGCGGGGTCGATCTCGACGAGGAGAAGCGGTCGTACGGCGGGCTCTGGCTCGTCCTCTCGCTCCTGCTGTTCGTGAGCGGGCTCTGGGCGATCGCCGACGACAACATCTTTAGGCGGCCGTGGAAGAAGTGGCAGGCGGAGTTCAACCGGCTCGAGATCGCGCGGCTCGAGGCGGCGATCCGCAAGGAGCAGGAGCGGCTCGACGCCGACCCCGCCTACCAGGCGGCGGCCAAGGCGGTGGCGGAGGCGCGCGCGCAGGTGGCACGGGGGGAGACCGCGCGCACGATCGCGGCCCTCGAGCGCGAGCTCGAGGAGGCCAAGGAGCAGGACGTCTCGAAGGACCTCAACCTCCGCTTCGTCAAGAGCGAGCTCGAAGAGCTGCGCTACCGCTACGACGAGGCGCTCCACCAGGGCGAGCCGACCGACGCGCTGCTGCGCGAGATCGCGGAGAAGGAACAGCTGCGCGCCGAGCGCCAGCAGGCCTACGATGCCTCCCAGGCGCACATCGCCGACCTCGAGGCCCGCCTCAAGCAGGCGCGCGGCGCGGTGAAGGCTGCCGAGGACGCGCTCGCCAAGCTCACCACGGCGCGCGACGACCTCCAGCAGAAGCTCGAGAGCATCTCGCTCGGCTACTACCCCGGGCCGAAGGCCGCGTTTCCGTTCTTCGGCTGGGACTGGCAGCCGAAGATCCCGAAGATCCAGCAGGTCGTGCTGCCCGAGTTCGACCGGAACAACTTCGACGAGCCGGTCGCGCGCGTCGACCGCTGCATGAGCTGTCATGCGGCCATCGACAAGGCCGGCTTCGAGGACCAGCCGAACCCGTGGAAGACGCATCCCAACCGCGAGCTGCTGCTCGGCAAGCACCCCGTCGACAAGTTCGGCTGCACGCCCTGCCACGGCGGGCAGGGGCCGGCGGTCAACAGCGATCGCGAAGCGCACGGCAACTACTACGACGCGGCCGGCCACCTCGAGAACGTCGAGTTCATCGAGACCCCGCTCTACCGCGGGGAGAAGATGCAGACGAACTGCATCAAGTGTCACGCCAACGTGGAGACGCTCCCCGGCGCGGAGGTGATCGGCCGCGGCGAGCGGCTCTTCGTCGAGCTCGGCTGCCACGGCTGCCACTTGACCGAGGGCTACGAGGATCTCGCCAAGCAGGACGGCATCACCGCGATCGGCCCGTCGCTGCGGCGCATCGGCGCGAAGGTCGACCACGGCTGGCTCGTGCGGTGGATCACCAACCCGCACGCCTACCGCCCGCGCACGCGCATGCCGAACTTCATGTTCGAGCCGCAGCAGGCGATCGAGATCGCCGCCTACCTTCTTGCCGACACGCGCGCGGAGAGCGAGGCGTGGCGGGCCGCGCATCCGGCACCCGACCTCTCCGGTGGGCCCGAGCTCGCAGCCCGGGGGAAGGCGCTCGTCGACTCGATCGGCTGCCGCGCCTGCCACGCCTTCGCGCCCGACGAGGTGGCCGGGCAGCTCGGCGCGAACAAGGACATCGTGCCGAACCTCGCCCGGATCGCCGAGAAGACCGACGCCCAGTGGATCTACGCCTGGCTGCGCAACCCGCGCGGCTACTCCGCGGTGGCACGCATGCCGAGCCTGCGTCTCTCCGACGACGAGGCGCGGGCGATCACGGCGTATCTCACGACCCTCGGCGAGAAGCAGCCCGAGCCCCCCGACCTCGAGGCCCAGCTCGCCGATCCGAAGAACGTCGCCGCGGGCGAGAAGCTCGTGCGGAAGTACGGCTGCTTCGGCTGCCACGACATCCCGGGCATGGAGAAGGAGTCGCGCATCGGCGCCGAGCTCTCGTCCTTCGGCAGCAAGACCAAGGAGGAGCTGTTCTTCGGCGACCGCACCGACATCCCGCAGACCTGGGACGACTGGACCTACAACAAGCTGCTCACGCCGCGGACGTACGCGACCAAGTGGATCGAGCAGGTGATGCCGCAGTTCGATCTCGCCGACGAGGACATCCGCGCGCTGCGGGTCTTCCTCGCGAGCCGCACCGACGCGAAGGTGCCGCCGAAGTACGTCGACCACGCGCCCGGCGAGCCGCAGATCGTCGCCGGGCACCGCCTGGTGGCCCGCTACAACTGCACGGGCTGCCACGTGATCGACGGGCGCGGCGGCGACATCCGGCGCCTCTATCAGGAGCAGCCGACCCTGGCGCCGCCGATCCTGAACGGCGAGGGGGCGAAGGTCCAGGCGAGCTGGCTCTTCAACTTCGTCAAGTCGCCGTCGCCCATCCGACCGTGGCTCGCGCTGCGCATGCCGACCTTCGGGCTCACGGACGAGGAGGCGAACACCGTGGTCCAGTACTTCGATGCGCTCGACCACGTCGAGGTGCCCTACGTGCACCTCGAGCTCACGGCGTTCAGCCCGCAGTCGATCGAGGCGGGGAAGCTGCTCACCTCGAAGGACTATTTCGACTGCTTCTCGTGCCATCAGCGCGGCGCGCAGAAGCCCCAGGGTCCCCCGGAGGGCTGGGCGCCCGACCTCGCGATGGCCCACGCGCGGCTCAACCCCGAGTGGATCGTCACGTGGCTGCGGGATCCGCAGAAGGTCATGCCGGGGACCAAGATGCCCTCGTTCTTCCCCGGTGGGCCGCCCGATGTCCTCGGCGGGGACGACGAGGCCCAGATCCGTGCGCTGCGCGACTACGTCATCACGCTCGGCATGACACCCCCGGCCGCGCCGCCGACCCAGGCCGCCGGGGTGACCACCACCGGGCCTGGTGCCAGCCAATGAAGGAGGATTCGACGATGCGGAGGAACATCCTGATCCCGGCGCTCGTCGCCGCGCTCGCTGCGGCGGCAGGCTCCGCCGCCGCCTACGAGGCGATCGCGGTGACCGACGGGGGCACGCTCGCGGGCGTGGTCAAGTACGCCGGCACGCCGCCGCCGGTGACCAAGGTCGAGGTGTCGAAGGACCCGGAGGTGTGCGCCAAGGAAGGCAACCAGAAGATCGACCTCACCAAGTCGGTCATCGTGGGCGCCGGCGGCGGCCTCGCCGACACGGTCGTCGTGGTGCAGGCGACGAAGGGCAAGAAGCTCGAGGTGCCCGCCCAGAATCCGGTCTTCGACCAGAAGGGCTGCGAGTTCCACCCCCACGTGCTGGCCTTCCCGGCGGGGAGCACGATCGACGTGCTCAACAGCGACGGCATCCTGCACAACATCCACACCTTCAGCACGGTGAACCCGGCCACCAACCAGGCGCAGCCGAAGTTCAAGCCGAAGATCCAGATCAAGGTCGAGAAGCCCGAGTGGCCGATCAAGGTCCAGTGCGACGCGCACGGCTGGATGCACGGGTACTGGCTGTCGATGGACCAGCCCTACTACGCGGTGACGGCCGCAGACGGCACCTTCAAGATCGACGACATCCCCCCCGGGGACTACGACGTCGAGGTGTGGAACCCGGTGCTCGGGAAGAAGACCGAGAAGGTGTCGATCAAGCCCAAGCAGGAAACGAAGGTCACCTGGGAGGTGAGCTCCGCCGGGTGACGGGAGCGCCGGCCGCCCGATCGTCACGGTCGCCCGGCAGGTCCGCACGGCCGGGCGCCCGTGCGGCGGGCTCGGCTCCGCCCGCCGCCGGGCCGGCGGGTGCCCTTTTTGCACAGGCAGAGCGCATGCTTCGCTCGATATTCTTCGCGATGCTCCTCGCCTGCGTGGCGAGCGCCGCGCGGGCGGCCACGTCGGGTCCGCTCGCCTGCGTGCAGGAGCAGCGCACGACCCTCTCGGCCTGTCTCAGCCAGAGCCGCGACCAGTGCAACGCGGCGTTCGAGGCCGCCGTGCCATCCTGCTTCGGGACCGCGGCCCCGTGTGCGACGGCGTGCGAGGCGGGGCAGACGCAGTGCATGGCCGGTCCGACCTCCGCCCGCAACGGCTGCGAGCAGGCCTGCAACGCGAGCCAGAAGACGGAGCTCGAGGGCTGCCGGAAGCGCCCCGCCGCCAGGCGCTGTGGGCTCGCGGTCAAGTTCCGGGCGCTCAAGTGCCGGCAGAAGTGCGTGCGCAGCGTGAACGCGGCGCTGCAGGGCTGCGCCCAGGCCTTCGACGACTGCCTCAAGAGCTGCGCCGCCGGCGGCTGAGCAGGTCCGCTGCCCGCGCCCCGCGCGCGCGGCCGCAAGACGTGCTAGCGTCGGCTGCATGGGGCGACTCGCAGATCGGATTGCCATCATCACGGGCGCGGGCAGCGGCATCGGCCGGGCGGGCGCGCTTGCCTTCGCGCGCGAAGGGGCGCGCGTGGTCGTTGCCGACGTCGATGCGGCGGCCGGCGCGGCGACGGTCGACCTCGTGCGGGCTGCGGGCGGGGAGGCGACGTTCGTCCGCGCCGACGTCGGGAACGCCGGCGACGCCGCCGCGCTGGTCGAGGCCGCGGTCGCGCGCTACGGCGGCCTCGACATCCTCTGGAACAACGCCGGCATCGCGCCCGTGGGCCAGGACAACTTCACCCCCTTCATCGCGATCGAGGACTGGGAGCGCGTGCTGCGTGTCAACCTGACTGGCGTGTTTCTCTGCTCGAAGTACGCGATTCCGGCGATGGCCGGCCGCCCAGGGGCGGCCATCCTCAACATGGCCTCGTCGATGGCGATCATCCCCCTCGGGATGACCGACGCGTACGCGGCGTCCAAGGGCGGCGTGGCGGCGCTCACCCGCTCCATGGCACCCGGCTGCGCGCTCATGGGGATCCGCGTGAACGCGCTCGCCCCGGGCTACGTCGAGACGGGGATGACCACCCTCATCTTCGGCGACGAAGGGATGCGGCAGGCCTTCGCCCGCGAGCACGCCACCGGCCTCCAGACGCCGGAGGAGATCGCCGACCTCGCCGTCTTCCTCGTCTCCGACGAGGCCCGGAGCCTCACCGGCGCCGTCCTCACCTGCGACCGGGGCTGGTCGGCGTTCAAGCGCCCCGCGGCGCTCGCACCGTGAGGCGAGGCCGGCTCTAACCACCCGAGCAGCGCGCGGCGCCGCCGCGCACCCGACACGGCACGATCGCCGTGGCGCTGTCGTCGCCCACCTCGAGCGTCACGTTGAACGGCGGCTTGAGCCGGCGGGTGCCGCCGGTCAGGTCCACTCGCGCGGAGACGAGGCGGGCCCGTGCCGCCCCGCCGTCGAGGAGCCTCAGGCGGGCGAGACGCACGCCCTTTACGTGCGTCCCGCGGGGCATGAGCAGCAGGGACCCGCGGGCCGCGAGCGTGCGCGGCGGCAGCATGGCGCTCCAGAGCGGCCCCTGGCTGTCGCCGAGGGTGACCTTCACCGTCTCGTTTTGTGGATCGAGGCCGTCGCTCGTGCGCCCGGGGTGGAGCACGGCCGTGAGCCCAACACGGCTCTGCCGCCCGCGGCGGCCGAGGGCGAGGGTGAGCTGCGGGACCGTGAGGGATGCCGGCGAGGCGAGGAAGAGGCCGTTGCGTGCCGTGCCGCGCGTCACGTCGGCGGCAAAGGCGAGCACGTCGCCTGCGGCGAGGGTCGTGCGGGCGGTGAAGCCGGCGAAGGTCCCACCGAGCGGAGTCGCCTCGCCCACCGAGACGAAGGGGGCGAGGCCGCTCGGCGTGGCGAGGAGGAATCCCGTCGTGCCGCCGCTCTCGGCGACGAAGCCCGCGCGGAAGACGACATCGCCGGCGGCGTTCGTCGCCGGCGGCCCGACCGACTTGAGGGTCCCGCCGATGGGGCCGACCATCCCCCGCGCGGCCAGGACCTGGAACCCCGTCGCGGTGCGGCGGACGACGGCGGGGCCGAGGGAGACGCCGGCGCGCATGCGGCCGGTGAGGAACACGGCGTTGCCGGCGCCGTCGAGCGCCGGCTTGCCGGAGAGGCCGGTGAGCACCGTGCCGTCGCCGAGCGGCTGCTGCTCGACGGCGAGCGGCGTCACGCGGCTTGCGTCGGCGACGAAGAAGCCGGCGAAGACGTTGGTCGCCACGCCGAGCGGGGCCAAGAAGGCGAGGCTCGGCACGGCGGTGATCACCGGGTCGTGCACCTCGAGGAACGGCAGGCCGAGGGGCGAGGGCGTCCTGGCGGCGACCAGCATGTGGGGCGGGGCGCCGCCGCCCATGAGGAAGAGGCCCTCGAGGCTCGTGCTCGTGTTCGCGAGCGGGTCGAAGACGTTGACGATCCCGCGGACCGCCACCTGTCCGGCGTCGTTGATGGCGACCCCGGTGCCGAAGGTCCGAAAGCGCGCGCCGGCGCGATCGGGGGCCGGGTCGCCGCTCACCGCGATCTCGTGCAGCCCGCTCTCGTCGCGCACGTAGACGCCGCGGCCGAGCCCGGTCAAGTCGGCGGTAAAGGCCACCGCGCCGCTCGCGTTCACCGCGGGCTCGCCGAAGGCGGCGAACGGAGCCCCCGCCGGCGGCACGTCGCCCGCGCGCGCGAGCACCTCGAGCGTGCTGCCTCGCGCGCGGAAGATGCCGGCGCTGCTCGGGCCACCCGCGACGAAGCCGGAGAACACCACGTCGCCGGCGTCGTTCACGTGCGGGACCGAGAAGGGCGCGCCGGCGAAGAAGCCCTGGCTCGGCGCGCCCACGCCGACGCCGATGTCGCTCGGCGCGCCCGCAGGCGGCTGGTAGACGATCGCCTCGCTCGTCTGACCGCCCGCGATGAGCACCCGGAACGCTGCGGCACCCGTGCCGTCGACCGCGGGCGGGGCCTCGAGGCCGTTGTATGTCCCGCCCGCCGGGGTCGCGTCGGCCGCGAGCCCGTCGGTGATGACGAGCGGCGTGAGCGTCGCGTAGGGCGGGGCCGCACGGAAGATCCCCTCGCTGCTGCCGCCGTTGAGCGCCGCAAAGACGACCACGCTGCCGTCGGGCGCGAGCGCGGGCGGCGCGACGAGGAAGCTGCCCGGCTGGCCGAGCTGGATCCCCTTGACGCGGCCCGCGCCGCTCACCGTCTGGCCGGGATAGACGACCGAAGTCACCACGCCGCCGTGGAAGACGAGCGCACCCGGGGCGCCGACGAAGTCGGTGCGCGTGCGGTCGAAGAGCGGGCCCCCGGTAAACGCGATGTCGCCGGCGTCGTCGAGCGCGAGCTCGTCGCCGAAGTCCTGGAGCACCTGCGTGTTCGGGCTCGGCGTCGCTTCCGCCACCTGCTGCCCCGCCGCAACGGCCTCGCTCAGGCCCAAGGACGGGTCGTAGACGAAGATGCCGTCCGTGACACTGCCGTTGTCCACGGTCGCGTGGAAGGCGATCCGCCCGCCGTTGTTGATGGCGGGCTGTCCGAACGTGGTGAACACCCCGCCGGCGAACGCCTGTCCCGTGGTGACGATGGGGGTGAGCCCGCCGTTCCCCGCGGTGGTGAAGATGGCGGTCTGCGGCTCGGGTCCGCCGGAGATCGTCGCGACGAAGGCGACCACGTCCGCGTCGTTGAGCGCGAGCGCACGCTGGGGAAGGTCGATCGCGGTCGAGTCGGCGCCGGAATCGGTGGGCGTCGCGAGGTCGAGCACTCCGGTGCCGACGACCTGCCCCGCGAGCGCGATGGTGACCAGCGCCGGCTCCCCCGGGGGCGGCGACTGGCGGAAGAGGAAGGCGCCGGCCGGCGTAGGCTGCCCGGCGGCGGAGGTCTGGCCGCTGCCCGTGAGCAGCGCCATGAAGGCCACGTCGCCGTTGGCATTGACCGCCGGGCGGCCGATGAACGACTTGAACTTCCCCTGTGCCGGGGCGGTCGCCCCGAGCGCGGCGACCTGGACGCGCGTCGTGGGCGCGGTCATGCGGGCGACGATGATGGCCTCGCTCGCCGCCGCGCCCTGGAGGCTCGTGCGGAAGGCCACCCAGCCGTCGCCGGCCGCAGCCGGCCACCCGGCGAAGCTCGGCCCGGCGAAGACGCCGCCACCGGGTGCGGGCTGGCCGAGGGCCGCCACGGCGATCTTGGAGGCCGCCCTGGCCGGGTCGGGCGCCGGCGCCGACAGCACCAGCAGGACGAAGAGGCTCGCGGTGCGCTTCATGCCCGAGCGGAGCCCTTGCGGGCAGCAAGGGGGGTGCCATCGCTTCCCCGAACGGCCTCGCCGGCCGTCGCGCGCACGCGGGAAGCGGTCGTGCACGAGTCGCGCAGCGTCGCACGATCTACGGCGGGAAGGGCAGCGGGTGTGCAAGCTCGGCCCAGCCCGCGGGGGCCTCGTGGTCTTCGATCCGGAGCGTCGCAAAGAGGACGCGTCGGGGCGGGCTGCGCCGCTGGATCACCGGCACCTGTCGCGCCGCGACGATCGGCAAGCACACGCGCCCGAGGCCGGGAACCTCGGCGTCGAGGGCGAGCCGTGCGAGTGGCGCCGCGGCGGGTCCGAGGCGGATCTGGGCGCGCTCGACCGCGATTGCCGTGCCGTTGCGGTCGAGGTGCCCCTGCGCCGGGCCGCCCGCGGCGCCGGCGGTGAGCACCAGCGCGCTGCGCTCGTCGAGACGAAGCGCGACGCGCAGGTAATCCGCGGCGGCAGCGGCGGTGCGACGCCCGGCGCCGCCGAACCCGTGCCCCACGATCGCGAGCGCCGTGCCGTCCACGCGGGCGTCGCCGTGGATGCGGCCGAACCCGCTGCCGGCGGCGAGCACGAGATCCAGCTCCCCCTCGACCAGGGAGGCACGCCGCAGCCCGAGCTCGAGATCGAGAAACGGGGTCGAGTCCGGAAAGCGCAGGAGCGGGCCCGCGTAGCGGACGTGGAGTCCGTCGCCACTCGCCGCGACGGCGAGCGTGCCGCTCGCCCCGGGACGCGGCGCGGCGGCCCCGTCGCCCGTAAAGAGCGCGAGGCCGCCGCCGGGCAAGAGGAGGAGCAGGCGGCCGCCCTCGGGGCCTATGCGCGCGGCCCCGGCGAGGTCGCCGGCGACGAACTCGAGCGCACGGGGAAGATCGCCCGCGGGAGCGGGCGGGGGTGGGAGCGCCGCAGGCCTCGCCGCGCCGGCGAGCGCGGGCGCCGCCGCGGCGAGCGCCGCCACGAGCGCCGTGCGCCAGCGTCCCGGCCAGCGCAGCGGAATGCCGAGCTCGAGCTGCAGCGCCTCGGTGTGTCCGGCGAGTGCGGCGAGCGCGCGGATCGCGGGACGCGGGTCGTCGGCGTAGCGGCGCGTGAAGAGCTGGAGGAGGTTCTCGCGGGCGCGCGCGGGGTAGCGCGCCCCGACGCTCATGCCGATGCCGGCGGCGGCGAGCGCCGCGCCGAGCGCCGGCACGGCGGTCGCGGCGAAGCCCGCCGAGATCGCGGCGTACGCATCCGCCGTTCCGACCCGCGCGCCCGTGCCCACGTCGACGACCGGCTGCACCACGTTCCAGCCGTGGATCGCGAGCAGCACGGCGCGCCCGTGCCGGGCGATCGCGGCGGCGAGCAGGGCGGCGAGCTCGTCGAGGAACGCGGGCGCCGCCGCCGCGGCCGCGCTCACCCGGTTCAGGTCGATCTGGTTGCGGTCGAGCCCGTGATTGACGAGCGCCGCCGCGCCGGTCGCCCGCGCGAGCTCCATCGTGAGCTCCGCGGTGTAGAGATCGTTCACCTTGAGCGGCTGCTCGGGGGCCGCGGGGTGCCGGGCGTCGCGGGTGCCTCCGTGCGGCGCGACCAGGACGAGCGGCGAGGTGCCCGCGAGGACGGCGAGCGGCCCCAGGCCCGGCGTGGCGCTACCTCAGAGCCCGCACTGCCGGAAGTACTCCGTGAACACCCGGTGCGTCACCTCGGCGAGCCGGCGGACGTGCTGCGGCGTCTCGGCGACCAGGCGCTCGGGATCCACGCCCGCCTCGCGGATGTAGCGCTGCGATTCGGGCTCGCTGGCGAGGCGGCCGATGATCGACTCGGTGAACTCGAGGTGGAACTGGAAGCCGTAGACGAGGTCGCCCCAGCGGAACGCCTGCTGTTCGTAGAGCGCCGAGCGGGCGAGGTTGCGCGCGTCGGGCGGCAGCTCGTAGGTGTCGCCGTGGAAGTGAAACACGCTGAGCTCCGCGTCGGTGCCGGCGAACAGCGGATCCTCGCGGCCGTCGGCGGTGAGCTCGATCGGCGCCCAGCCGACCTCGCGGCGCTCCCCGGGATAGACGCGGGCGCCGAGGGCCTGCGCGATGAGCTGCGCCCCGAGGCAGATGCCGAGCACCGGGCGGCCCGCGGTGAGCGCCTTCTCGATGAAGCGCGTCTCGGCCGCGATGAACGGGTAGCGGTCGGCCTCATAGGCCCCCATGGGCCCGCCGAGGACGATCAAGCCGCCGAGCCCCCGCAGGTCGCGGGGCAGCGCCTCGCCGCGCGGCAGGTCGAGATAGCGGTGGTGCACGCCCTGGTCGCGGAGCACGTTGCCGAGCAGCCCGAGCCCTTCCACCGGCGTGTGCCGCAGCACGAGCCAGGAGGTCGCCTCGATCGACTCTTCGCCGCCGTCGTCACCCCGGCGTGGCATGGCCTTCTCTTTTCCCAAGGCCCCGGGCGCAGTCAAGGCGGGCGGCCGACGTGCGTTTGCCGGAGGCGCACGGGCCGGCTATGCGGACCGCGAGGTCGCCGCGAGCTTCACGCCGGGGTAACGCGCCCGTAACGTGCCGTGTGCTACTGTCAGGATGAGCGTTTCCGTGGGTCTCAAGCGCACGATCCTGGTCGTCGAGGACGAGAAGGACATCCGCGAGCTCGTGCGCTTTCACCTCGAGCACGAGGGCTACGTGGTGCGCGAGGCGGACAGCGGCGAGACGGCACTGCGGCAGATCGCAGCCGAGCGGCCGGCGCTCGTCGTGCTCGACCTCATGCTCCCCGGCACCGACGGGCTCGAGGTCTGCCGCCGGGTGCGCGGCGCGGAGGCGACCCGCGCGCTGCCGATCATCATGCTCACCGCGCGCGCCGAGGAGGTCGATCGCGTGCTCGGCCTCGAGCTCGGCGCCGACGACTACATCACCAAGCCGTTCAGCCCCCGCGAGCTCGTGGCGCGCGTCCGGGCGGTGCTCCGCCGCAGCCACGGCGAGGACGTCCCGCCGCCGCACGAGGTGTTCGAGCGCGGGCGGCTGCGGGTCGACTTCGACACCTACGAGGTCTTCCTCGACGGCGAGCCGGCGAACCTGTCGCTGCGCGAGTTCGAGCTCCTCAAGTTCTTCCTGCAGCACCCCTACCGCGTGTACGACCGCCTCCAGCTCCTCGACTTGGTCTGGGGACAGGACGTGCACGTCGAACCGCGCACCGTGGACGTCCACATCCGGCGGCTGCGCAAGCGCATCGAGCGGAATGACGCGAGCCCCGAGCTCATCGTCACCGTCCGCGGCGTCGGGTACAAGTTCAATCCCGACGCGCTCGACGGGTAGCCGCCTCGTCCTCCAGTTCCTCGCGCCGACGCTCGCGGCGCTGGCGGGCGTGCTCGCGCTCACCGTGCCGTACGTCGAGGTGACGCTCGAGCGGCACGAGACGGATCTGCTCTTCCATCGCCTGCTCGCCGAGGCCGCCGTCGCCGCCGATGCGCTGCCCTGGGCGGAGGGCGCGGCGCTCGACCAGGCGTGCGCGCGCCTCGCCGCGAGCCTCGGGGTGCGCATCACGGTGATCGCCGCCGATGGCCGCGTGCTCGGCGAATCCGCCCGCCCGTCGGCGGGCCTCGAGAACCACGCGGACCGGCCCGAGGTGCGCACCGCGCTCGCCGCGGGCACGGGCCGCAGCGTGCGGTACAGCAGCACCGTGGGCGCGCGGCTCCTCTACGTCGCGCGACGGCAGGACGAGGGGGGCCGGCGGCGCGTGGTGCGGCTCGCCGTGCCGCTCACGGCGGTCGCCGCGCGGGTGGCAACCCTGCGGCGGCTGCTCCTCGTCGGGCTCGCAGGCGCCACGCTGCTCGGGCTCGCGGCGGCTGTGGCGCTGTCGCGGCGGATGCTGCGCCGGATCCAGCGGCTGGTGGCCTTTGCCCGCCGCCTCGCCGCGGGGGAGGCGCCGCCTTACCTCGCCGCCGAGCGCGCCGACGACCTCGGTCTCCTCGAAGCCCAGCTCGGCGAGATGGCGCGCAGCGTGGCGGCCACGATCGCGGCGCTGCGCGTCGAGCAGGAGCGGCTCGAGGCGATCCTGCGCGGGATGGTCGAGGGCGTCGTGGTGACCGATCTCGCCGGCGATGTCGTGCTCATGAACGCCCGGGCGCGCGACCTCCTCGGCGTGCCCGCCGGCACCGACGGGCGCGGCCGGCCGCTCGTCGAGCTCGCGCGCGATCCCGCCCTGGCCGAGATCCCCCGCGAGCTCGGCGCCGCCGCGGAGACGGTGTCCCGCGACGTGACGCTCGCTGGCGGCGACGGGCCGACGCTGCAGGTAAACGCCGCCCGCCTGCACGGCGCCGACGGCGCGCCCTTCGGCTTCGTGCTCGTCCTCCACGACGTCTCCGAGCTGCGCCGCCTGGAGGTGATCCGCCGCGACTTCGTCGCCAACGTCTCCCACGAGCTGCGCACGCCGCTGACCGCGATCAAGGGCTACGCGGAGACGCTGCTCGGCCCCGCCGGGGACGACCGCGAGACCGCGCGCCGCTTCCTGGCGGTGATCGACCGGCACTCCGAGCGGCTCGGGCGACTGATCGACGACCTGCTCACGCTCTCCGACCTCGAGCTCGGACGCACGCCGCTGCGGCTCGCGGCGGTGCCCGTGGGCCCGGTCCTCGATGACGTGCTGCAGATCCTCGCCGCGCGGATCGCCGCCGGCGGGATCGAGGTGACCGCGCAGGTGGCGCCCGGGACCCCGCCCGTCAAGGCCGACGGGGACCGGCTGCGGCAGGTGCTCATCAATCTCGTCGACAATGCGATCAAGTACACGCCGCGCGGCGGGACGGTCGACGTCCGCGCCGGGCCGGCGGCCGTGCCGGAGGCGGTCGAGATCGCCGTCGAGGACACGGGGGTGGGCATCCCGGCGCAGGCCCTGCCGCGGCTCACCGAGCGCTTCTTCCGCGTCGACAAGGCACGCTCGCGCGAGCTCGGCGGCACGGGGCTCGGGCTCGCCATCGTCAAGCACATCGTGCAGGCGCACGGCGGCCAGCTTGCGATCGCGAGCGTGCTCGGCAAGGGCACCACCGTGCGGGTCACGCTGCCTGCCGCTACAGCTCGCGGGGGAGCCGGTCGAGGTGACGCACCTGGCGTCCCTTCACCATGAAGATCACCATCTCGGCGAGGTTGGTCGCGTGGTCCCCGATGCGCTCGAGCGCCTTCGAGACGAAGAGGAGCCGCATCGCCCGGCTGATCGTGTGCGGGTCCTCGACCATGTAGGAGAGCAACTCGCGGAAGACCTGCTCGTGGAGCTTGTCGACGCCGTCGTCGGCGGCGCACACCGCGACCGCCAGCTCGCTGTCCTCGCGCACGAAGGCGTCGAGGCTGCGGTGGACCATGTCGCGGGTGAGATCGGCCATTCGCGGGATGTCGATGTACGGCTTGAGGGCGGGCTCGGCGGCGAGCTCGAGGGCGCGCTCGGCGATGTGGGCTGCGAGGTCGCCGATGCGCTCGAGATCGGTGGTGATCTTGAGGGCGGTGGTGATGAGCCGGAGGTCCCGCCCCGCGGGCTGGTGGAGCGCCAGGAGCTTGATGCAGAGGTCGTCGATCTCGACGTCGAGCCGGTTGACGGTATGGTCGCGGGTGACGACGGCGTGCGCGAGCGCCGAATCCCGCTCGACGAGCGCACGGACGGCGTGCGCGATCTGCTCCTCGACGAGCCCGCCCATCTCGAGGACCGAGGTGCGCAGCCGATCGAGCGCCTGCTCGTAGGTGCGGTCGGTGTGCTGGGGCATCAGCCGAACCGTCCCGTGATGTAGTCCTCGGTCTCCGGCCGCTCGGGATTGGTGAACACCCGCTCGGTGGGGCCGCACTCGATGAGCCGGCCGAGGTAGAAGTACGCGGTGATGTCCGAGACGCGCGCCGCCTGCTGCATGTTGTGGGTCACGATCACGATCGTATAGCGCACCGTGAGCTCGTGGATCAGCTCCTCGATCTTGGCGGTGGCGATCGGGTCGAGCGCCGAGGCGGGCTCGTCCATGAGGAGGACCTCCGGCTCCACCGCGAGCGCGCGCGCGATGCAGAGCCGCTGCTGCTGCCCGCCGGAGAGGTCGAGCGCGGGGCGATCCAGCCGGTCGGCCACCTCGTCCCACAGCGCCGCCTGCCGGAGACTCCGCTCGACCACCTCGTGCAGCCGGACGCGGTCGCGGAGGCCGTGCACCCGGGGGCCGAAGGCCACGTTGTCGAAGATCGACTTCGGAAACGGGTTCGATTTCTGGAAGACCATGCCGACGCGTCGGCGCAGCGCCACGGGATCGACGTGGGGGGCGTAGATGGGCTCGCCGTCGAGGCGGACGTCGCCGGTGATGCGCACCCCGGGGATGGTGTCGTTCATCCGGTTGAGGCAGCGAAGAAAGGTCGATTTGCCGCACCCCGACGGGCCGATGAGCGCCGTTACGCGGCCCGCGGGAACGTCGAGCGACACGTCTTCGAGCGCAACCGTGGTGCCGTAGCGGACGGTCAGTCCCCGCACCGTGATCTTGGGCGGGGCCGTCACGCCGGGCGGCCTCGCCCGAGCGCGGCGCGCGCTAGGAGGTTCGCGCCGAGCACGACGGCGAGCAGGACGAGCGCCGCCGCCCACGCCTGGCGGTGCCAGTCGTCGTAGGGCGCGATCGCGTAGGTGAAGATCATGACCGGCAGCGAGGCGGTCGGCTGGCGCACCCCAGGGCTCCAGTACCGGTTGCTGAACGCCGTGAAGAGCAGCGGCGCGGTCTCCCCGGCGACCCGCGCGAGCGCGAGCAGGATGCCGGCCGCGATGCCGCGCGCGCCCGCGGGGATGACCACGCGCACGATCGTCACCCAGCGCGGCGCGCCCAGCGCGAGCGCGCCGTCGCGCAGGTCCGCGGGGACGAGCCGCAAAAACTCCTCGGTCGTCCGCAGCGTCACCGGGATGGTCATGAGGCCGAGCGCGATCCCCCCGGCGAGCGTCGAGAAGTGGCCCATCGGCACGACGACCAGCGCGTAGACCGTGATGCCGACGACGATCGAGGGCACGCCGTTGAGCGCGTCGGCCGCGTAGCGGACGAGCCACGCGAGCCGGCCGCCGTACTCGGCGAGGTACACGCCGCCGAGGAATCCGATCGGAATGCCCATCGCGGCGGCGAGCGCGAGGAGCTTCGCGCTGCCGACGAGCGCGTTCGCCATGCCGCCGCCCCGCTCGCCCACCGGCGCGGGCAAGTGGGTGAAGAAGTCGAGGGACACGGCCGCCGCACCCTGCCAGGCGACGTAGCCGAGGAGGAAGAAAAGGATGCCGAGGGTGACGGCTGTGGCGGCGCCCGTCAGCGCGAACATCGTCCGCTCGACGACGCGGCGGCGCGTCCGCGTGGTCACGGGCGGGCGGCCTCCGGCGGGATCAAAAGGCGCGCGAGCGCATTCACAACGAGGGTGATGCCGAAGAGGACGAGCCCGATCTCGATGAGCGCGGCCAGGTAGAGGTCGCCCGTCGCTTCGGTGAACTCGTTGGCGAGCACCGCCGCCATGGTGTGGGCGGGCGCGAACAGCGAGGCGCTGATCTCGGGGCGGTTCCCGATCACCATCGTCACGGCCATGGTCTCGCCGAGCGCGCGGGCGAGCGCCAGGACCACCGAGCCCGCGATCCCCGAGCGGGCGTAGGGGAGCACCACGTGGCGCAGCGTTTCCCACCGCGTCGCGCCGAGGGCGAGCGCGGCGTCGCGCTGCGCCTGGGGAACCGCGAGCAGCACCTCGCGCGACACGGCGACGATGAAGGGCACGATCATCACGGCGAGCACCACCCCCGCCGTGGCGAGGCCCACCCCGTAGGTGGGGCCCGCGAACAGGGGAATCCAGCCGAGCGCCGCGGCGACCGGCGCGGTGAGCGTGCGCATGACCGGGACGAGCACGAAGATCCCGACGAGCCCGTAGACCACGCTCGGCACCGCCACCAGAAGCTCGATCAAAAACGCGAGCGGATCCGCCACCGACCGCGGGAGCAGCTCGGCCAAGCACACGGCGGCACCGAGGCCAAAGGGCACGGCGAGCGCAAGCGCGAGGGCCGAGGTGACCACCGTCCCGTAGACGAAGGGCAGGGCGCCGAAGCGCAGGAAGACCGGATCCCAGGTCGACGTCCACAAAAACGCCCAGCCGAACGCCTGCCGGGCCGCCGCCGACCGGCGGAAGAGCACGACGGCGATCAGGAGCGCGATGCCGACGACCGAGAGCGCGAAGCCGGCCGCCAGCGCCCGGAACGCCGGATCACCGAGCCGCCAGCGGCGCCTCGCGCCGACGCGGAGGAGCGGCGGCGCGAGCGGCCGGGTCGCAGGCGGCACAGGCGGCGTCGACCGCCGGGCGACCACCATCCGCCGCCGGCCGCCCGCCGAGGGCGCGACCGTGCCAATCTCCTCCACCGCCTAGGACCCGACCGCGATCCTCGCCAGCGCCTGCCGTTCGAGGGCGATCACGGAGGGCGGCAGCGGGGCGTAGCCCAGGCCCGCGGCGAAGCTCTGGCCGTCGCTCAGCATCCAGTCGAGGAACTGCTTGAGGATCCGCCCCTTGTTTTCGTCGGGAATGCGGGTCGGGATCAAGAGCCAGGTGAAGCTCGCGATGGGGTAGGCATCGGCACCGGGGGGATCCGTGATCGAGACGCGGAAGTCGGCGGGCATGTGGGCCGCCGCCGCGTCGGCCGCGGCCGTCACGCTGGCGAGCGTCGCGCCCACGAAGCGGCCGGCGCGGTTGCGTACCTCGCCGTAGGGCTGCTTCGTCTGCAGCGCGTAGATCAGCTCGACGTAGCCAATCGCATACGGGGTCTGGCGGACGAGACCCGCCACGCCCTCGTTGCCCTTGGCGCCGAAGCCGACGGGCCAGTTGACCGACGTGCCGCGGCCGACGCGCGTCGCCCACTCGGGGCTCACCTTGGAGAGGTAATCCACGAAGATGTAGGTGGTGCCGCTGCCGTCGGAGCGGTGCACGGGAACGATCGCGGCGTCGGGCAGCGGCGTCCCCGGGTTCGCGGCCGCGAGCGCCGGGTCGTTCCAGCGGGTGATCGTGCCGAGGTAGATCCCGGCGAGCGCCTCCGGCGTGAAGTGGAGGGTGCCGGCACCGGCGACGTTGTAGATCGGCACGACGGCGCCGAGCACAGTCGGCAGGTGGAGCAGCGGGACCTTGGCCTGGGCGAGCTGCTCGTCGGTCATGGGGCCGTCGCTCGCGCCGAAGTCGACGGTGCCCTCGAGGATCTGCCGGATGCCGCCCCCGCTGCCGATCGACTGGTAGTTGATCTGGGCCTCGGGGTTGCGCTTGTGGAACTCGTCGAACCACTTGGAATAGAGGGGATAGGGGAAGGTCGCGCCCGCGCCGTTTACGAGGATCGCGGCGCGCGCCGCGGCGCCCGCCACGAGCACGCCCGCGATCGCCCACGAGAAGCGTCTGGTCCTGCGCATGCCCACACCTCCTCCACGAGCGTACCAGCGGCGTGTTACGGGCCGGTGACGCCCCGATGAAGACCCGCGCGCCCGTGGCTGGGCGCCCGCCCGGCCCTGTGCTATGGCGCGCTGCATGGCGGTGGCCCCCCGGCGCAATCTGCTCGCCCGCCTCCTTCCCGGCGGCGACGGCGAGCAGTTCTTCGACCTCTTCGAGCAGCACGCGGCCTTGACGCGTGAGGCAGCGACGCTGCTCGCGGCGATGGTCCGAGACGGCGCCGACCCCGGGCGGCAGGCCGAGCGGGTGAAGGACGTCGAGCATCAGGGCGACGAGATCACCCACCGCCTGATCGAGCGGCTGCACTCGACCTACATCACGCCCCTCGACCGCGGCGACATCCATCGCCTGATCTCGCGGCTCGACGACGTGCTCGACCTCGTCTACGCGTCGGCGGAGCGCATCTGGCTCTACGACATCGTCGAGATGGAGGCCGAGGCGGGCGAGCTGGCCGAGGTGCTGCGGCGGGCCGTGGAGGCCGTCGGCGCAGCGGTCCACGGGCTGCGCGACCTCCGCGACCGCACGACGCTCATTGCGCACTGCACCGAGATCAACCGCCTCGAGAACGAAGGCGACCAGTTGCTGCGGCGCGCGGTGGCGCGCCTCTTCCGCGAGCGGCGGGATCCGATCCACGTGCTCAAGTGGAAGGAGATCTACGACTACCTCGAAGAGGCCATCGACCGCTGCGAGGACGTCGCCAACGTGATCGAGGGCGTCGCCCTCGAGTACGCTTGACGCCCCCGGGCCTGCGCCGCCCGCCCATGCTCGTGCTCGTCCTCCTGATCCTGGTCGCCCTCGCCTTCGACTTCATGAACGGGTTCCACGACGCGGCGAACTCGATCGCGACCGTGGTCTCGACGCGCGTGCTCACGCCGCGCGTGGCGGTGGCCTGGGCCGCGTTCTTCAACTTCGTGGCCGCGTTCGGCTTCGGCGTCGCGGTCGCGACCACGGTCGGCACCGGGATCGTCCGGCCGGGCATCGTCGACCGGCCGGTGATCTTCGCCGGGCTCGCCGCGGCCATCCTCTGGGACGTCATCACCTGGTACTGGGGGCTGCCGACGAGCTCCTCGCATGCGCTGATTGCGGGCTTCGCCGGCGCCGGGGTCGCCAAGGCCGGCCCGGGCGTGCTCATCGTCCCGGCGCTGCTCAAGGTGCTGCTCTTCATCGTGGTCTCGCCGCTGATCGGGCTCGTGCTCGCCGCCGCGTTCATGCTGGCCGCGCTGTGGCTCGTCGCGCGCGCCACGCCGCGGTTCGTCGACCGCGCCTTCCGCCGGCTCCAGCTCCTCTCGGCGGCGGCCTACAGCCTCGGTCACGGGACCAACGATGCGCAGAAGACGATGGGCATCATCGCCGTCCTGCTCTTCACCGCGGGCCGCCTCGGCCCGCAGTTCTACGTCCCGATGTGGGTGGTGCTGCTCTGTCACTTCACCATCGGGCTCGGCACGCTCTTCGGCGGCTGGCGGATCGTGCGCACCATGGGCATGCGCATCACGGCGCTCCAGCCAATCGGCGGGTTTTGCGCCGAGACCGCAGCGGCCATCGCGCTCTTCGGCTCGGCGGCGATGGGCATCCCGGTGAGCACGACCCACACGATCACGGGAGCGATCGTCGGCGTCGGCAGCATGCGGCGGCTGTCGGCGGTGCGCTGGGGCGTGGCGCGCAACGTCGTCGTCGCCTGGGTGCTCACGATCCCGTGCACCGCGGGGCTCGCGGCGGCGATCTATTTCCCCTTCCGCATCTTCTCGTAAGGAGGGGCCATGCGCATTGGTGTCATCGGTCTCGGCATCATGGGAGCGCCCATGGCGCGCAACCTCCTGCGCGCCGGCCACGCCGTCGTCGTCTACGGCCGGACGCGGGCACGCGTCGCCGCGCTCCTTGCCGCCGGAGCCACGGCGGCGCCATCGCCCGCGGCGCTCGCGGCCGAGGTCGACGCGGTGGTGACGTCGCTGCCCGACACGCCGGACGTGGAGGCGGTCTACCTGGGCGAGCAGGGCGTGCTCGCGGGGGCACGGCCGGGGCTCCTCGCGATCGACACGAGCACGATCGCCCCCGAGGCGGCGCGCAGGCTCGCCGCCCAAGCGGCCGCGCGCGGGGTGGCGTTTCTCGATGCGCCCGTGTCGGGCGGCGAGCAGGGGGCGATCGCCGGCACGCTCGCCATCATGGTCGGCGGCGAGGCCGAGGCGGTCGAGCGCGCGCGCCCGATCTTCGCCGCCATCGGCCGGCAGACGACGCACATGGGCGGTCCCGGGCAGGGCCAGGCAACGAAGCTCGTCAACCAGGTGATCGGCGCCGTCACGCTCGCGGCCGTCGCGGAGGGCATCGTGCTCGCCACGCGCGCCGGGCTCGATCCCGCGCAGGTCGTGGCGGCCGTGGGCGGCGGCGCGGCGGCCTCGTGGATGCTCGCCAACTTGGGGCCGCGCATGCAGCGACGGGACTTCGCCCCGGGGTTCATGGTGCGCCTGCAGCAGAAGGATCTCCGGCTCGCGCTCGCCGCCGCGGCGCGCCTCGGCGTGCCGCTGCCGACGACGGCGCTCGTCCACCAGCTCTTCGCCGCCGTCGAGGCGCACGGCGGTGGGGCGCTCGGGACGCAGGCGCTCGTGACCGCCCTCGAGGCGCTCGCCGGCGGCCCGGGCTTGCCTCGACCGCACCCGGGCGGGTAGGGGAGCGCATGCTGATCGACACGGGGCTCGTGACCGGCGACCTCCGCGAGGTCGCCGCGCGGGCGCGCGCCGCCGAGGCCATGGGCTACGACGGGCTCTGGACGGCGGAGGCGGGTCACGATCCGTACCTCCCCTGTGCGCTCGCCGCGACGGCGACCGAACGCGTCACCATCGGCACCAACATCGCCGTCGCCTTCCCCCGCAGCCCGCTCGTCCACGCGCAGATCGCCTGGGATCTCCAGCAGGCCTCGCGGGGTCGCTTCGTGCTGGGGCTCGGCACGCAGGTGAAGGGCCACAACGAGCGGCGCTACTCGACGCCGTGGACCGCGCCGGGCCCGCGGCTGCGCGAGATGGTGCAGCTCATCCGGCACATCTGGGACGTGTGGCAGCACGGGACCCGCCCCGGTTTCGAGGGACGCTACTACCGCTTCAGCCTCATGACCCCCTTCTTCAGCCCCGCGCCGCTGCCGTGGCCGCACATCCCCATCTACGTCGCGGGGCTCAACCCCTACGTGTGTCGGCTCGCCGGCGAGCTCTGCGACGGCTTCCACCTCCATCCCTTCCACTCGATCAAGTACGTGCGCGAGACGGTGCTGCCGAACCTCGAGGCGGGGCTGCGCAAGGCGGGGCGCCCCCGCAGCGCGGTGGCGCTCGCCACCACCGCGTTCGTGATCACGGGGAAGGATCGCGACGCGGTCGAGCGGGCGAAGGGGCCCGTGCGCCAGCAGATCGCGTTTTACGCCTCGACGCGCACGTACGCGGGCGTCCTCGCCGCGCACGGCTGGGGCGAGGTCGCCAATCGCCTCAACGAAAAGGCGGCCGCGGGCGACTGGGCCGGCATGGCCGCGCTCATCACCGACGAGATGCTCGACGTCTACGCGGTCACGGGGACCTACGACGAGCTGCCCGATCGCATCCGACGGAAGTACGGCGGCGTGATCGACCGGCTCGCGTTCTACGATCTCGGCGGGCGGAGCCCGGCCGAAGAGGCCGTCTGGCGCGAGCTGATCACGGCCTGCCGCGCCTGAGGAGACGCGGCACGAGCGCCGGGACGCGGGCGGCGTAGCGGCTGTAGGCTTCGCCCAGGGTGCGCCGCAGCGCGCGCTCCTCGAGGGGGATCTTGAGCGCCACGCCTGCCGCCGTCCCGAGGCCGACGCAGATGGTGGCCGGCGAGGGGTGCGCGCACACGGTGCCCGCGGCGAGGAGGAGGATGCCGAGGTAGATGGGATGGCGGACGCGGGCGTAGGGGCCGTGGTCGACCACCTCGTGCCGGGCCCGCACGGCGATCACGTCGGACCAGAGCGCGCCGAGGGCGCGCCGGGCGCGCAGGTGGAGCGCGGCCCCGCCGGCGACGAGCAGCACGCCCGCGGCGGTGACGAGCGGGGTGCCCGCCCAGCGTCCGGTGCGCCGCTCGACGAAGAGCACCGCGGCTGCCGTGGCGGCGAGGTAGAGGAGGCGCACCGGAGCCGGCAGGCGTCGCAGGCCGGCCACCACCGCGCCGTAGGCGGCGCGCGCCTCCCGCTCGCGCCGCTCCCGGCGCGCGTTGTCGAGCGCCACGAGCGCCCAGCCCGCCGCGATGGCGGCATCGGCGAGGGATGGCACCGCGGCAGACGGTTTAGGGCCCGCCGGCCGCGCCGTCAATCGGCTTGCGGGAGGCGGGCCGGTCTGCCAACAGGGAGGCAGCATGGCCGTCCTGCGCGTCGCCCGGCTCGGGCATCCAGTGCTGCGCCGCGTGGCGGCGCCGGTGCCGCCCGAGGGCATCGGCGCGCCCGAGGTGCAGCGGCTCATCGACGACATGCTCGAGACCATGGCCGAGTACGACGGCGCCGGCCTCGCCGCGCCCCAGGTGCGGGTCTCGAGCCGCATCGTGGTCTACGGCGTGGAGGCGAACCCCCGCTATCCCGATGCCGAGCCCGTCCCGCTCACCGTGCTCGTCAACCCGGAGGTGACCCCACTCACCGAGGAGGAGGCCGAGGACTGGGAGGGATGTCTCAGCCTTCCCGATCTCCGCGGCCGGGTGCCGCGGCGCACGCGCGTGCGGGTCGCGGCCTGGGGGCGGGACGGTCGGCGGCTCGCCTTTACGGCCGAGGGGTTCCACGCCCGCGTCGTCCAGCACGAGTGCGACCACCTCGACGGGATCGTCTACGTCGACCGCATGCGGTCGCTAAAGACGCTCGCCTTCGTCGACGAGCTCCGGCGGCATCCCCCGATCTAGCAGCCCGTCCGAGCTACTCCAGGCGCATCCCCTTCGGCACGACCACGATGCCGCCCTCGCTCACCGTGAAGCGGCGGCGGTCGGCCTCGAGGTCGAAGCCGATGCACGTTCCTGGCGGGACGACGACGTTCTTGTCGATGATCGCGCGGCGGATGCGCGCATGGCGCCCCACCTCGACGCCGTCGAAGAGCACGGACTCGCTCACCTCCGCGAAGCTGTTGACGCGCACGCGCGGCGAGAGGATCGAGCGGTCGACGTGTCCCCCGCTGATGATGCAGCCCTCCGACACCATCGAGTCGGTGGCCATGCCCATGCGGTTGCGCTCGCGATCGGCGAACACGAACTTGGCCGGCGGGCTCGGGTAGTAGGCGGAGTAGATCGGCCAGGCGGGGTTGTAGAGGCTGAAGACCGGCGAGACCGACACGAGGTCGGCCGACGCCTGCCAGTAGGCGTCGATGGTCCCCACGTCGCGCCAGTAGCCGCGCTCGGCCTCGCTCATGCCGGGCACGCTGTTGGTGGAGAAGTCGTAGGCGTAGACCCGGTGCGTGGCGATGGCGCGCGGCAGCACGTCGCGGCCGAAGTCGTGCGTGGAATCCGGGCGGGCGGCGTCCTGCGTGACGGCATCGACGAGGACCTCGGTCGTGAACACGTAGAGCCCCATCGAGGCGAGCCGCGTGCCGCCCGCCTCGGGTGCCGGGGCCGGCTTCTCGACGAAGCCCACCACGCGCCGCTCGGCGTCGCACTCGACGATCCCGTAGCGGTGCGCGTCGGCCGCGGGCACGGGGATGGCGGCGACGGTGATGTCGGCGCCGCGCTCGGCGTGGAACGCGAGCATCTGGCGCACGTCCATCTTGTAGATGTGGTCGGCGCCGAAGACGCACACCCAGCGGGGCCGCTCGTTCGCGACGAGGTCGAGGTTCTGGAAGACCGCGTCGGCGCTTCCCCGGAACCACTGGCGGCCGACGTTCTGGCTCGCCGGGACCGGCGCGACGTAGTGCCCGAGCTGCTGCGCGAGCTGCCAGCCGCGGGCGAGGTGCTGCATGAGCGAGCCCGCCTTGTACTGGGTGAGCACGTCGATCTTGAAGATGCCCGAGTTGACGAAGTTCGAGAGCACGAGGTCGATGATGCGGTAGCGGCCCCCGAAGGGGACGGCGGGCTTGGCCCGGTCGCGCGTGAGCGGATGGAGCCGCTTGCCCTCGCCGCCGGCGAGAATCATCGCGAGGACGTCGGACGCCAACACGCAACCGCATAGCACGTCCCCGCCGCGGCGGGAACCTCACCCCGCCGCGTGCGTGGCGGAGAGCCGCGGCATCTCGAGCGTCACCGTGAACGTCGAGCCCACGCCGGGCGTGCTCTCGACGGCGATCGTGCCGCCGAGCAGGTCGACCAAGCGCTTGACGATGTGCAGGCCCAAGCCGACGCCGCCGAAGCGACGCGTCGTCGAGCCGTCGGCCTGGCGGAACATCTCGAAGATCACCGGCAGATCGGCCGCCGCGATGCCGATGCCCGTGTCCTGCACGGTGAACGTCATCGTGCCCCCGGGCCCTTCGGCGGCGGTCACCGTGACCGCGCCCGTGCTCGTGAACTTGAGCGCGTTGCTGGCGAGGTTCTTGAGGATGGTCTTGAGCTTGCCCCGGTCGGTGAGGACCGAGTCGCTGCCGAGCGGCTGCGCCCAGCGCACCGTCACGCCCGGGGCGGCGAGCGGCTCGAGCTCGCGCGCGAGCTCGGCGAAGAGCCCCGCGAGCGCCACGGGCTCGAGCGTCAGTCGCTCGCGGCCGGTCTCGAGGCGCCCGAGGTCGAGGGTCGCGTTCACCAGCTCGAGCAGCTCCATCCCGCCGCGGCGGATGCGCTCGAGCGTGTCGCGCTGCGGCGGGGTGAGCGCGCCGAACGACCCGTCGAGGAGGAGGTCGGTGTAGCCGCTGATCACGTTGAGCGGCGTGCGCAGCTCGTGCGACATGGTGGAAACGAACTCGCTCTTGAGCCGGCTCGCCGCCTGCAGCTCGGCGATGAGCCGCGCGTTCTCGAGCGTGACGGCGAGCGCGCCGGCGATGCCGAGGAGCAGCCGGCGCTGGCGCGGCGTGAAGGGACCGCGGCGCTCCCGGTAGCCGACGGCGAGAAAGCCGATCGTGCGCGAGCCGCGGGTGATGAGCGTGGTGAGCGAGGAGGCGATGCCGATCTTGCGCAGCACGTCGGACGGCAGGAGCGTCTGCTCGTCCACGTCGGCGATCTCGATCACCTCGCCGGGCTTGAGCGCCTCGAGGAACGCGAGGCGCCCGAGGGGCAGCTCGAGCTGCCCCAGGCGGTGGGCGAGCTCGGGAGGCGAGCCCACGGTCGCGGCAAGCACGAAGGCCTGGCGCTCTTCGTCGAGGATGCGCGTGCGACACCAGTCGCAGCCGAGCTCGGCCGCGACCATCCGGTTCACCTCCTCGAGCAGGTTCGCGGCATCGAGGTGGGCGCCCAGCGCCTGGGTCATGCGCAGCAGCGCCGCGGCGATCTCGGCCTCCTCCTGCGCCCGCGCGCGCGCCTGTTCGAGCCGCCGGCGATCGACGAAGGCCTGGCGGCGGTAGCGGTCGAGGTAGTAGGCGCTGCACACCGAGACGACGGTCCCGGTGAGCAGGGCGAGGAGCGTGAAGACGCCGTCGTCGGCGGTCGCGAGCGCCGGCAGCGTCGCGACGAAGCCAGCGAACGTGGCGCCGGCGACGACGAGCTGCGCCCGCGGTCCCCACGGCATGAGGACGGCGCCGCCCATGAGCAGCGTGACGTCGGCCATGGCGAGACGCGGCGCGGCGCCGCCGACGCTCGCCTGGTAGCCGTCCATCTCAACGGCGAGCGCCGCCAGGAGGAGAACGGCGATCGGCAGACCGACGCGGCGGCCGGGGGCGGCGCGGCAGAGGAGGGTGGCGATCACGCAGGTGCACGCCTCGAGCCCGTACCAGAGAGCCGCCGCGGCCCGCCGGCGCGGGTCGGCGGCGATCTCGAGCAGGACCGCGCCGCCCACGAAGAGGAGGAAGAGCGCGGCCGCGAGCGGCACGCGCGCGCGGAGGAGCCCGTCGGTCTCGGCGTGATAGGAAGGCAGCCAGGGCTCGTCGCCCGCAGCCGGCTGCCCCGGATCCCGCTCGCGCTCTGCCACGCCCTACCATCGGCCGGTCGGGGCGTTTTCTTGAACGGCCGCGCGGCTTGGCCGCGCCGGGGACGCCGGGTATCGTGCGCGGGTGATCCGAACGGCGGACGCGGTGGTGGTGGGCGGCGGGCTCATCGGCTGTGCGGTGGGGCGCGAGCTCGCCCGGCGCGGCGCGCGCGTCGCGATCGTCGAGCGCGGCGCGCTCGGCGCCGAGGCGAGCACGGCGGCGGCCGGCCTGATCGCGCCGCAGGCGGAGAGTCCCGGGCCGGGGCCGCTCTTGCGGCTCGGCGTCCTCAGCCGCGCGCGCTATCGCGCCTGGGTCGCGGCGCTCGCGGAGGAGAGCGGGGTGGATCCCGAGTACACGGCGAGCGGGATCGTCTACGTCGCCCTCGACGCCAGTGACGTGCGCGTGCTCGCGGCGCGCGCGCGCTGGCAGCGGGCGGAGGGTCTCCGGGTCGAGCGGCTCGCCCCCGGCGCGGCGCGCCGGCTCGTGCCCGGGCTCGCGCCCCGCGTGCGCATGGCGCTGCACTTCGTCGACGATCACCCGATCGACAACGCGCGCCTGGTCGTGGCCGCGGCGCGGGCGGCGCAGCGCGCCGGCGCGGCGCTCCTCGTCCACACGCCGGCGCTCGCCGTGGTGGCGCGGCGCGGCCGGGTGGCGGGCGTCGAGACGTCCGCCGGCACGATCGAGGCGCCGGTCGTCGTGAACGCCGCGGGCGCGTGGGCGGGCGCGCTCGGGCTGCCCGCGGGGGTGCGGCCGCCCCGCGTCTTCCCGGTGCGCGGGCAGATCGTCGTGCTGCGGGGTGCCCCCGGGACGCTCGCCCGACCCGTCTACTCGCGTCGCGGCTACGTGGTGCCGCGCGCCGACGGCCGCGTGCTCGCCGGCAGCACGCTCGAGCGCGCGGGCTTCGAGAAGCGCGTCACCGCGGGTGCCACAAGCGCGATCCTCGCCGCGGCGCTCGCGATGGTGCCGGGGCTCGCCGCGCTCACGGTCGAGCGGACCTACGCGGGGCTGCGGCCGGGGACGCCCGATCAGCTCCCGCTCCTCGGCCCCGCCCCCGACCTGCGCGGGCTCTTTTACGCGACGGGCCACTACCGCAGCGGCATCTTGCTCGCCCCGGTCACGGCCGAGGCGATCGCCGACTTGGTCCTCGAAGGCCGCACCGCGCTCCCCGTGGCCGCGATGCGCCCGCGGCGCGGCCGCTAGCCCACGACCACCTCGACCTGCTCGCGTTCGAAGCCCGCCTCGGCCACGACCTCCACCGGTCGCGCGAGCATCGCGGCCAGCGCATCGATCGTCCGCCGTCGGTTGGCGGCGAGGAACGCCGCCACCTCGGGGTGGACGTGCACGGCGATGCCGCGGTCCGGGGCCCCCTGCGCGCCCGCGCGCCGGGCGCGGCGCAGGGCCTCGTAAGCGAGCGCCTCGGTCGAGCGCACACGTCCGGTGCCCTGGCAGTGGGGGCAGGGGGTGGTCAGGAGCTGCCCCAGGCTCTCGCGGGTGCGCTTGCGGGTCATCTGCACGAGGCCGAGCTCCGAGATGCGGAGCACGGTCGTCCGAGCCTTGTCCTTCCGCGCCTCTTCCTGGAGCGCGTCGAGGACTTTCTTGCGGTTGGCGGCCGACTCCATGTCGATGAAGTCGATCACGATGATGCCGCCGATGTTGCGCAGCCGAAGCTGCCGGACGACCTGCCGCGCCGCCTCGAGGTTGGTGCGGAGAATCGTCTCCTCCTGGTCCTGCTTGCCGACGTAGCGGCCGGTGTTCACGTCGACGGTGGTGAGCGACTCGGTCTGGTCGAAGATGAGGTACCCGCCCGACTTGAGCCACACCCGTCGCTCGAGGGCGCGGGCGATCTTGCCCTCGATGCCGTGCTGCTCGAACAGCGGCGTCGTGCCCTGGTAGAGGTGGATCCGCCCGGCGAGGCGCGGCATGAGCGCGCGCGCGAAATCGAGCGCGCGCGCGTACGCCTCCGGGCTGTCGATGACCAGCCGGTCGACCTCGCTCGTGAAGAGGTCGCGCATCGTGCGCAGCACGAGGTCGAGGTCGCGGTGGATGAGCGCCGGTGCCGGCGTCTCGGCGGCGGCGCGCTGCACCTTCTCCCAGAGGCGGGTGAGGAAGCGCACGTCGTCGTGGATCTCCTTCTTGGTGGCGCCTTCGCAGGCCGTGCGCACGATGAGCCCGCCGTCGGCGGGCCGCTCGGCCTCGACGATCGCCCGCAGCCGCTCGCGCTCGGCCGGATCCTCGAGGCGGCGGGAGATGCCGAGGTGGTGCGTCCCCGGCATGTAGACGAGGTAGCGCCCCGGCAGCGAGACCTGGGCGGTCACGCGCGCGCCCTTGCTCCCCATCGGCTCCTTCGCCACCTGCACGAGGATCTCGTCGCCCTTGACGAGCCGGGCCTCGATCGGGCGCGGGTCGCGTGGCGCGCGCGGGCTCGCGTCGAGCAGCTCGGAGGGCTCGCCGCCGGCCTCGGCCGCCACCTCGGGGGGCAGCGCGCCGGGGACGCCCAGATCGGAGACGTGGAGGAAGGCCGCCTTTTCGAGGCCGATGTCGACGAACGCCGCCTGCATGCCGGGCAGCACGCGCACGACCTTGCCCTTGTAGATGTTGCCGGCGATGCCCTCCTCGCTGCGATGCTCGATCCAGAGGTCGACGAGCGTCGCCTCCTCGAGGACGGCCACGCGGGTCTCCCAGGGCGCGACGTTGATGAGGATCTGCTTGCCCACGGCTAGCTAGGCCGGGGCGCCGTCGAAGCGCGTGGCTACCTTGTGGACCCGAAGGAGCGCACGGGCCTGCGGGGCGAGGCCGAGCAGCTCGCCGACGAACGCCTCGGGCCTGAGCGTGTCCTCGCGGCCGGCGGCCATCTCGAGGGAGAGACGCCTCGGGCCTGTGAGCGCGAGGCCGTGCACGACCCGGCGCGCGTCGACCGTGCGCTCGCCGCTGCGGGTGCGCTTGCGGACGGGAAACGCCGCGGACGCCACAAAGCGCCTGACGGCCTCGGCGAGGGCCTCGGGCGCCAGCGGCGTGTCGAGACCGTCCAGGTCGACCTCGTAGGCGAAGGCCGCCACGCTCCGGTCGATGCTGGGTGCCGAGGGGGGCACCTCGGCGATGTCGAGCGGCTCGAGCCCCGCGGGCAGCTCGGCGGCGAGCCGGGCGGCGACCGCGCGCGGGTCCTCAGGCTCGGTGAGCTCGAGGTCGAGGTACTCGTCGTCGCTCGAGGTGCCGAGCGGGAGGGCGGGGCCGAAGGAGAGCCGCGGCAGCGGATGATGGCCCGCGGAGAAGGCGAGCGGCAGGCCCGCGCGGCGCGCGGCGCGCAGCATCACCGTGCCGAGCTCGCGTCCGCCCAAGAACCGGGCGGCGCCGACCTTGCGGTAGCGCAGCCGCAGGCGCTGCACGGCCGGCGCAGCGGTGGCCGGGGCGAGCGAGGACGGCACCGCGCCGAGCCACTCCTCGGCGTTTCCCTCCCCGGCGTCCGCCGCGGGGCCGGGCGCCGCGAGCGCCGCGGGCAGCGGGGTCGTCTCCGCCGGAGGCGGCGCGGGACCGTGCGGTCGGCGCGCGCGCTCGCGCCCCTCGCGCCAGGCGCGCGTCTCCCATCCCTCGCCGACGACCGCCTCGGCCCAGGAGGCGATCTGCCCGCCGCGGTGGTCGCCGCCCTTGGCGCCGCTTACGTGGTAGTCGACGTTGCGCACGCGGCGGAAGTCGCACGCGCCGCAGTAGGTGCAGCGCTCGATCGAGCAGTCGGGCGTGAGGCGGCCCTCGACGGCCCGCGCGAGCTCCTGGCGGAGGAAGCGCTTGCTCACGCCGGCGTCGAGGTGATCCCACGGCAGCACCTCGTCGAGCGGCCGGCGGCGGAGGTAGAAGGCGGGATCGAGCCCGTGCTCGGCGAGCACCGCGAGCCAGAGGTCGAAGCGGCAGCGGTCCGACCAGCCGTCGAAGCGCGCGCCGCGGCGCTGCGCGCTCTCGAGCACGTCGGCGAGCCGGCGGTCGCCGCGGCCGAAGATTCCCTCGAGCAGCGAGAGCCGCGGGTCGTGCCAGCGAAACTCGATGCCGCGGCGGCCGAGCTCGCGGCGCAGCAGCGCCTGGCGGGCGCGGGTCTGCTCGAGGTCGAGCTGCCCCGCCCACTGAAAGGGCGTGTGCGGCTTCGGCGAGAAGGTCGACACGCTCGCGGTCACGGCGAGCCGACCGCCGGCCGCATCCCGGACGCGCGCGGCGAGCTCGGCGATGCCGCGCACGTCCTCCTCGGTCTCGCTCGGGAGCCCGATCATGAAGTACAGCTTGAGGCTCCGCCACCCGAGGTCGGCAAAGAGCCGGGCGGCCGCGAGGAGGTCCTCCTCGCGGTACTCCTTCTGGATGACGTCGCGGAGCCGCTGCGTGCCGGCCTCGGGGGCGAGCGTGAAGCCGGTCTTGCGGACGCGACGGATCTGCTCGAGGAGGCGCGGCGAGAGCGCGTCGACGCGGGTGGAGGGGAGCGAGACCGCGACGCGGGCCGGGGTGAGCCTGTCCATCAGCGCCCGGAGGAGGGGGTTGACGCCGCTGAAGTCCCCGGTGGAGAGCGAGAGCAAGGAGACCTCCTCGTATCCCGTGCGCGCGACGAGGGCGGCGGTGTCGGCCGCGAGCCGCTCGGGATTGCGCTCGCGCAGCGGACGGTAGACGTATCCCGCCTGGCAGAAGCGGCAGCCCTTCACGCAGCCGCGCATCACCTCGACGCTCGCGCGGTCGTGCACGACGTCGATGTTGGGGACGATCGGATCGGCGGGCGGGCGGAACGTGTCCAAGTCGACGAGGACCCGCTTGGCGACCCGCGGGCGCGCGGGGTCGAGCGGCACGATCTCCGCGAGCGTCCCGTCGGCGCGATAGCGCGGGGCGAAGAACGCCGGCACGTAGAAGCCGGGGACCGCGGCGAGCGCGGCGAGGAGCGCCCGGCGGTCCCGCCCATCCCAGGCGCGCACGACGTCGACGATTTCGCCGATGGCCTCCTCGCCGTCGCCGAGCAGCACGCCGTCGAGAAACGGCGCCAGCGGCTCGGGGTTGAACGCGCACGGCCCCCCCGCGATCACCAGCGGGTCGCCCGGCCCCCGCGCCGCCGCGCGCAGCGGCACCCGCCCGAGCTCGAGCATGGTGAGCAGGTTCGTGTAGGTGAGCTCGTACTGGAGGCTGAAGCCGATCACGTGGAAGTCCGCGAGCGCGAGCCCGCTCTCGAGCGAGACGAGCGGCAGTCCCCGCGCGCGCAGGAGCGCCTCGAGGTCGGGCCAGGGCGCGTAGACGCGCTCGGCGGCCACGTCCGGGCGGCGATTCAGGATCTCGTAGAGGATCTGGAGGCCGAGGTGGGACTGGGCGATCTCGTAGACCTCCGGGAACGCGAGCGCAAACCGCAGCGGCGTGCGCTCGAGGTCCTTGCGGACGGCACCCCGCTCGTTGCCGAGGTAGCGCCCGGGCTTCTCGACCAGCGGCAGGAGGCGCTCGTACTCCGCCCGGTAGGTGCGCAGCATGCGGGAGGCGGGAGTATAGGAAGGCGCGTCCGCGCCCGCAATCGCGCTTGCTCCCCCCTCGGGTGTCCCCTATCATGCGTCCAATGTTCGGCATGGGGCTCGGGGAGCTGCTCGTCGTGCTCCTCATCGTGCTCGTGGTCTTCGGGGCAGGGCGGCTGCCGGAGGTCATGGGCAGCCTCGGCAAGGGCGTGCAGGCGTTCAAGAAGGGCCTGCGCGAGCCTCCCGAGATCGACGTCACGCCCGAGGGGTCGGACGCTCCCGCGAAGAAGCGCGAGGGCTAGCGCGCCTCGCTAGCTAGCGCGGCTGCACGGCGGCTTCCTGCGCGAGGGCCGCGGTGCCGCCGCGTCGGCGTCCCTGCACCGCCACCACCTCGGCCGAGAACTCCTTGAGATCGGGCGGCGGCTCGAGGAAGACGATCTGGAAGCTCGCCTGCTCGCCGGGACCGAGCGCCCAGTCCTTGGGCGGCTCGAGGGTCTGGAGCAGCGCGATCTCGCGCGGGGAGAGATCCTCGATGCTGCGCGGGGCCGTGCCGCAGAAGATCACCTGCCGCTGCTCGCGCGCACCGACGAGACGCCCCTCGATCTGGATGCCGCGTACCGCCACCGGGGCGTTGTTGACGGCGACGCCGGAGATCACGAAGACGAGCTGGTCGTTCTGCACCCGGCGATAGACGCCCTGCACGTCGGCGAGCTGGATGCTGTCGGGGCTCATGCGGGTTTCGGTGAGCCGGGGCCCCAGAAAGGGAACGCGGCCGAGCAGCGTCGTGGCGGTCCGGGGGTGGGTGTAGAGGTAGACCGAGAGCACCCCGTAGAAGAGCGTGACGAGCACGAGCGCGCGCCACGCAAAGCGCGCGGCCGGCGCCGCGGCCCCGCCCTCCGGCGCCCGGGCGGGCGGCGGCGGGTCGTCGGCCGCCGGCTCCTCCGGCTCCCCGAGGGTGAAGCCGGCCTCGTCGTCCTCGTCGTCGAGCGCAAGCGGCGCCGCGCGGCGCCGCCGCGGCCCCTCGTCGCGGAAGACGAGCCCGCAGCGCGCGCACCGGTAGGTGACCTCGGCCCCGTCGCGCGCGTGCGCCGGGCGGCGATAGCGGGTGCGACAGCGCGGGCAGAGCACGGTCACGGCGAGGACGCCTTGCCCCCACCGAACCCGAGGAGCCGCATGAGGAAGCTCGACCGCGCGCCGCCGACGAAGCCCTCGGCCTCCTCGTAGAGGCGCGGATCGTTCACGAGGCGGCCGAGGGTGCCCTGCCCGCGATTCACCTTCTCGGCGATCGCGGCGAGGTTCGCGAGCGCGGCATCGAGGTTGCCGAGCACGCGCTCGCCGAGGCGCGGATCCTCGAAGAGCCGGGGGAGCGCGCCGTTGCCGCGGCTGAGCCGCCCGGCGAGCTCGTCGAAGGCGCGCGCCGCGTGCGTCGCGTCGGCGAGCAGCCGCCGGCCCTCGGGCGTGTTGCGCACGAGATGGCCGACGATCCCCTCGCCGCGGTCGACCCGCTGGAGGATGCTCGCGAGCGAGCGGCTCGTGCTCGCGAGGTTGGCCATCGAGCGCTCGAGGTTGGCGAGGGTGTGCTCGCCCATCTCCTTGTTGCGGAGCATGGCGCCGAGGAGCCCCTCGCCGCGCTGGATCGAGCCGAGCACGTCCTTCAGCTGCGCGGTCACCTCGGCGATGTTGGTGACGATGTCGCCGCTCTGGCCGAAGAGCGCCTCGTAGTCGATCGGGTCGATCGAGGGGATGACGCCGCCGGGCGCCAGCGGCGGCGCCTCGGTGGTGCCCGGCGTGAGCTCCACGTAGCGGTCGCCCAGCAATCCGAAAGTACGGATGCTCGCGAGCGTGTTCTCCCGGATGCGCGGCGCGACGTCGCTGTTCACCTCGACCGTGATCTGGATGTAGCGCGCGGCGGGGTCGGGAGGAAACCGCATGTCGGTGACCGAGCCCACGCTCACCCCGCTCAGGCTGACGAGCGCGCCCTGCTGGAGGCCGTTGGTGCGCGCGAAGTGGACCTCGTAGGTGACCTTGCGCTCGAAGAGATGCTGCTGCTGCCCGAGCGTGAGGATCGTCGCCATGAAGACGACGAGCGCCGTCGCCACGAGCAGGCCGACCTTCGTCTGCTTCCCCATGATCACGCGGCGGTGAGGAACTCGCGCAGGAAGGGATCGGTCGTGCGTCGCGCCTCGTCGACGCTGCCCGCGAAACGGATCCGCCCCTCGTGCAGGAAGGCGAGCCGGTCGCCCACCAGGAAGGCGCTCGCGAGATCGTGGGTGACCACCACCGACGTGAGGCCGAGCCGGCGCTGGAGGTCGCGGATCAGGTGATTGATCTTGGCCGCGACCACGGGATCGAGGCCGGTGGTGGGCTCGTCGTAGAGCAGCGCCTGCGGCTCGAGCACGAGCGCGCGGGCGAGCGCCGCGCGCTTGCGCATGCCGCCGGAGAGCTCGGCGGGCATGAGGGCCTCGGTCCCCGCGAGGTCGACCATGGCGAGCACGCGGCGGACGCGGACGGGCACCTCGGCCGGAGGGCAGAGGCGGTGCTCGCGGAGCGCGTAGGCCACGTTCTCGCCCACGGTGAGCGAATCGAAGAGCGCCCCCATCTGGAAGAGCATCCCCACCTTCCGCCGCACGGCGACGAGCCCCTCTTCGTCGAGCGCCCCCAGCGCCGCGCCGTCGACCGTCACCTCGCCCGCGTCGGGGCGCAACAGCCCGTTCATGTGCTTGAGCAGCACGCTCTTGCCGCTGCCGCTTCCCCCGAGGATCACCAGCGTCTCCCCGGGGAGCACGTCGAGGTCGACGCCGCGCAGCACGGCCTTGCCGTGGAACTGCTTTTCGAGCCCGCGGCAGCGGATGTACGGGGTGCGGATCACGCGGCGAGGAAGAGCTTGGTCAGGAAGAAGTCCGAGATGAGCACGGTGATCGAGGCCACGACGACGGTCGCCGTGGTCGCGCGGCCCACGCCGTCGGCGCCCCCGGTCACCGTGAGCCCGTTGTGGCAGGCGATGATGCCGATGAAGAACGCAAAGAAGAACGACTTGCCGATGCCCGAGACGACGTCGTTGACGACGAGCACCTGCAGCAGGGAGTGCACGTAGAAGTCGGCGTCGACGTGCAGCTCGGTGACGCTCAGCACGAGGCCCCCGAGCACGCCGACGAGGTTGCCGATCACCGTGAGCGCGGGCAGCATGACGAGGATCGCGAGGAGGCGCGGCACGACGAGGTTGCGCACGGGGTTCGCCCCGAGGGCCCGAATCGCGTCGACCTGCTCGGTGACCGCCATCGAGCCGAGCTCGGCGGTGATGCCGGCGCCGACGCGGCCGCCCACCATGAGCGCGGTGAGCACGGGGCCGAGCTCGCGCAACAGCGAGATGCCCACGATACGCGAGACGAACATCTTCGCCCCGAAGCGCTCCATGTACGTGCCGAGCTGGAGCGCCAGGACCATGCCGGTAAAGAGCGTGCTCAGGTTGACGATCGAGAGCGAGCGCCACCCGATCTGCTCGAGCTGATCGAGCACGAGCCGCCATTCCGGCGGACGCTTGAGGATCGAGCGCACCGCGTCGCGCGCCAGGTAGGCCATCCCGCCGAGCGCATCGACGGCCGTCGCCACGGTCGGCGGCAGGGCATTCGGGCGCATGCCGGCCTCCGCGGCACGTGCCCCCTCCGCCCGCACCATGATGGCGGACGAATATCGGCCGGGGTGGAGGCTGTCAAACGCGCGCGGCCTCCGCGCGCTCGATCGCCTGCCGCATGAGCCCGTGGAACAGGAAGATGCTCACGACCAGCGGCAGCACGTAATAGGCGACGCGAAAGATGAGCACGGCGACCACCGCGCGCTCGAGCGGGACGCCGAGGCTCACGTACACGGCTGCCATCGAGCCCTCCATGATGCCGAGCCCCCCGGGCACGAAGGAGACGAGCGAGCAGAGGAGCCCCACGCCGAAGCCGACGAGCACGAGCCCGAGGCCGATCGGCTGCCCGACGGCACGGAAGGCGACCCAGAGGATCGCGAGCGTCAGGAACCAGTCGAGGGTGATCCAGGCGGCCGGGGCGAGCATCCGGTCCTTGCGTTGGAGGAGGAACGCGATGCCCTCGTCGAGGGTGTGCTGGAAGCGCCAGAGGCGGGCGCGCCTGGGTGCCCGCCGCGGCGCCAGGCGGCGGAGCGTCGCGTAGAGGAGGTGGGTGCCGCGGCGCAAGAGCCGCCGGCGCAGCCGGCGGCGGGCCACGAGCAGCACGGCGAGCACGAGCAGCGCCACGAACGCCACGATCGCCGCGGCAGCGGCGAGAAGCGGGCCGCCGGAGAGCTGCCGGTGGCTCACGAGCGAGAGAAAGCCGGCGAGGACGAAGCAGAGCAGCGTCGCGTTGGTGAGGAAGGTCTGCACGAGCGAGATCAGGACGGCGCGCCCCGAGGGCACGCCCTGCTGCGCGAGCAAAAACATGCGCACGGCGAAGCCCGAAAGCCCGGCGCTGGTCACCACGTAGTTCGCGGTGTTCGAGACGAACGTGAGCCGCAGCCACGTGCGGAACGAGAGGCGCGAGCCGGCGGCGTCGGCGATCCCCTGGTAGGACCGCGCCATCGCCGCGTAGGAGAGCAGCGTGAGCGCCATCGGCACGACGAGCATCGCCGGTGGCACGCCGCGCGCCGTGGCGAGGAGCGCGCGCGCGTCGGTGAGCGCCACGAGCAGCACAAGGAGTCCGAGCCCGAGGCTTGCCGCCGCGGCAAAGAGCCAGCGGCGGCGGCGGGCTCCTGCGTCACCGGGGGAGTGGGGCAACGCGCTTGGCGATCCACCACCCGAGCGCGCCGAGAATGAAGCCGGCCGTTCCGCCGAAGATCGCCGCTCCGATGAGCGTACGAAAGTCCGGCTGCACGGCGTTGCTCGTCCAGAAGACCACGGCCGTTCCCAGGACCGACGCCGTGGCATAGGTGAGCGCGCCGTCGGTGCTCGCCAGCGCGGGCCGGCGGTCGAAGGCGAAGGCGACGGCGAGGAGCGCCGCCGCGGCGACGGCCAGCACGGGGAGACCAGGCAGGGGATGGGCATACGCCGAGAGGACGAGCGGCGGGGCGTTCTCGGGCTCGAGGGTGACGGCGGTGACGGCGAGATCGCCGCCGGCCGCGTTGGAAATGAGCTTGTGCTCGGCGCCGTGGGTCTGCCGCACGAGCGCCTGCCCGCGGCGGCCGAGGCGCTGCGCCTTGACGGTTTCCTCGAAGCGGCCGCTCATCGTCTCGACGTGGTGCTCGGCATCTTCGAGCGTGAGCGTGTAGGCCACGGGCACGGCGGCCCCGTTGGCCGCCTGGGCGAGCCGCCCCTCGACGAGCACGTCGACCGCCCGGTGGCCGCTCGCGGGGATCGTGAGCGGCAGGCCCTTGCCGTCGGGCCCGAGCTGCGCCCCCGCCACGAGCGGCGCGCCGGGAAAGAGCCGCGTGTGGAAGGGCGCGTAGCAGAGCGCGAACCAGACGAGCGCGACCCCGGCCCCGACGAGGCGGTCGCGTGGCGCTGCCTTGGCGGTGAGCAGCGGCTGCTCGGCGATGAAGAGGAGGAGCACCAGCGCCGCGCCGATCGCCACCGCGAGCGCCGGGGCGGTGGCCACGGTCTCGGTCGCCGAGAGCGCCGCCGCGACCAGGATCGCCGCCACCGCGACGCCCGGCACGGCCCAAGTCCGGAGCGCGTCGAGCACCAAGAGCTGCCAGACGCGCGGCGCGGCGGTGCGCTTCGCGGCGAGCGGCCGACGGGGAGAGGCGGTGGCCATGCCTGCCGGGGCGTATAGCGACGGCCGCCCGGACGGGCAAGGGGAGCGGGTCAGCCGCCCAGCTCGAGCATGCGGGTGAGCGCCCGCTCGGCACGGAGACGGATCGGCTCGGGGACCGTCACCTCGGGGGCGAGGTTGCGCAGCGCATCGCGCGTCGCCTCGAGGGTGATGAGCTTCATGTACTGACAGAGCTTGCAGCTCTTGTAGAACCGCTTGCCCGGCACCTCGAGGAGGAGCCGGTCCGAGAGGCCGCACTCGGTGACGATCAGGAACTCCTCGGCGGGGCTCTCCTTCGCATAACGCACCATGCCGCTCGTCGAGAGCACCGCGTCGGCGAGCGCGAGGACGTCGGTGCGGCACTCGGGGTGGACGAGGATGCGGACGCGCGGGAGCGCCCGGCGCACCGCCGCGACCTGCTCGGGGGTGATCTGCTGGTGGACGTAGCAGGCGCCGTCCCAGGCGATGATCGTCTTCCGCGTCTGCGACTGGACGTAGGCGGCGAGGTTGCGGTCGGGCACGAAGAGGATGTGCTCGCTCGGCAGCGCCTCGACCACGCGCACGGCGTTAGACGAGGTGCAGCAGGCGTCGCACTCGGCCTTCACGTCGGCGGTGGTGTTCACGTAGCCCACGACCGCGAGGTCCGGGTGGACGGCCCGGAGCGCCGCCGCCCGGGCCGCGAGCTCCTCGCCCGTCACGCTGTCGGCGAGCGAGCAGCCGGCGCGCAGGTCCGGCAGGATCACGCGACGGGTGGGATTGAGGATCTTCGCCGTCTCCGCCATGAAGTGCACGCCGCAGAACACGATCACCTCGGCGTCGACGCGCGTGGCCTGGCGGGCGAGCTCGAGCGAGTCGCCCACGAAGTCCGCGACCTCGAAGATCTCCGGGCGCTGGTAGTTGTGGGCGAGCACGACGGCGTTGCGCGCGCGCTTAAGGGCGGCGATCTCGGCGATCGTGTCGGCGAGCGCGGCACAGCGCGCCGGCGTGTAGCTCGGGTCGCCGAGGGGTGCGAGCGTCGCGGCGAGCGCGGCGGCGGTGACCATGATTTTCCGTACACACCCGAGACGGGCGACGCAACTGCGCCGGCGGGTGGCGTTGCCAAAGCCCGGCGTGCAGGGTAGGAGCGCGCCGATGGACTTGAGCCGCGTGGACACGGCGGCGGCGCTCGCGCGCGCGGGGCGATTCCGGCCGCTCGCCGAGCGGGCGCTCGCCGACGAGCCGCTCGCCCCCGCCGAGGCGCGGACCCTCATGGCGAGCCCGGACGCGGAGCTCGCGGCCGTCCTCTGGGCCGCCTATGCCGTGCGCTACCGGTACTTCGGCCGCACCGTGAAACTCTGCGTGCTGAACAACGCGCGCAGCGGGCTCTGCCCCGAGGACTGCGCCTACTGCTCGCAGTCCGCGGTGTCGACCGCCGACATCCCGCGCTATCGCCTCAAGCCCGTGGCCGAGCTCGTGGCCGCGGCGCGCCGGGCCGCCGCGGCCGGGGCGCGCCGCTACTGCATGGTCACGAGCGCGCGCGGGCCGAGCGCCGCGGACGTCGCCCACTTCGCCCGCGCCGCGCGCGCGATCCGCGCCGAGCTGCCCGACCTCGAGCTCTGCGTGTCCCTCGGCATCCTGGACGAGGCGGCGGCGCGCGAGCTGCGGGCAGCGGGGATCGACTACGTCAACCACAACCTCAACACGAGCCGGCGGTTCTATCCGGCGATCTGCAGCACGCACACCTGGGAGGACCGGGTCGCCACGGTGGCGAGCGCGCAGCGGGCGGGGCTGCAGGCCTGCTCGGGGGTGATCGTCGGCCTGGGCGAGACCGACGACGATCTCGTCGACGTCGCTGGGGTGCTCGGCACGCTCGCCGTGCGCTCGCTCCCCGTGAATTTTCTGCACCCGATCGACGGGACGCCGCTCGCCGATCGCCCGCCGCCGCCGGTCGGCCGCTGCCTGCGGGCGCTCGCGCTCTTTCGCCTGACGAGCCCGCGCGCCGAAATCCGCGCGGCCGGCGGGCGCGAGCGCTCGCTCGGCGCGGCCGAGGGGCTCGCGCTCTTCGCCGCCAACTCGATCTTCGTCGACGGCTACCTCACCACGCCGGGCCAGGCGCACACCGCCGCCCGCGCGATGATCGCGGCGCTCGGCTTCGAGATCGAGCCGGGACCCGATGGACAGGTGCAGGCGAATGTGCTGTGAGGAGCCCGTGCAGGAGGAACGCATGTCGAACCGACCCTGGGACGCACCGCTCGGCGCGCGCGAGGAAGAAGACGACGAGGACGTCCTCGACGAGGAGGACGAGATCGAGGACGACGAGGACTTCGACGACGAGGACGACTGGGACGAGGACGACGACGAGGAGGACGAGGACGAGTGAGGGTCAACGTCCCGCCACGGTCATGCGGGCGATCTTGAGGGTCGGCGCGGCGCACGCCGAGCGGAAGCGGAGGTCGGTGCCGACCATCTCCACCTCGCGCAGCATGTCGAGGAGATTGCCGGCGATGGTCACCTCCTCGACGGGGTAGGCGAGCTCGCCGCCCTCGATCCAGAGCCCGGCGGCACCGCGCGAGTAGTCGCCGGTGACGAGGTTGACGCCGAAGCCGATCAGCTCGGTCACGTAGAGGCCCGCGCGCACCGAGGCGATGATCGCCTCGGGCGGGTGCGGGCCCGGCGCGAGGAAGAAGTTCGTCGGCGCCGCGCTCGGGGCGTCGCCGGCGCTGCGCGCGGCGTGCCCGGTCGTGCGCAGCCCGAGGCGCCGGGCGGCGTAGGAGTCGAGGAGGTAGCTCTTGAGCACGCCCGCCTCGACCACCGTGAGGCGGCGCGAGGCCACGCCCTCGCCGTCGAAGGGGCGCGAGGCGAGGCCGCCGGGCTGCAGCGGGTCGTCCACCACGGTGACGGTGGGCGCCGCGATGCGCTCGCCGAGGCGCCCGAGGAGGAAGGACGCCCGGCGGTAGAGCGCCGGACCGGCGAGCGCGCTCGCGAGATGCCGCAGCAGGCTCGCCGCTGCCTCGGCCTCGAAGACGACGGGGCACTCCCGGGTCGCGATCTGGCGGGCGCCGAGGCGGCGCAGCGCGCGGCGGGCGGCCTCGGCGCCCACCTGGGCGGGCGCGTCGAGGGCGGAGAGGTGGCGGCCGGCCGTGTACCACCAGTCGCGCTCCATGGTGCCGTCGCGCGTCGCCACCGGCACGACCGAGAGGCTGAAGCTCGAGCCCGCGTAGCTGCCGACGAAGCCGTGGCTCGAGGCGTAGGCCACGCGCCCGCTGCCGCAGCCGAACTCCGCCCCCTCGGAGTTCGTGATCTCCGGCGCGAACCCACGGGCGGCCTCTTCGGCCGTGCGCGCACGCGCGATCGCGTCGGGGGGCTCGAGGCGCTCGACGGCCGGATCGTAGAGCTCGAGATCGGGTGGCGCCGCGCTCAAGTCGGCCGGGTCGGGAAGGCCGGCGTACGTATCGGGTGCCGTCACCCGCGCGAGCGCGCACGCGTTGTCCGCGAGTTCGCCCAGGGCCGCCGGCGAGAGGTCGCTCGTCGAGACGATGGCCGTCGCCGCCCCGACGAACACGCGCAGGCCGGCGCGCCGCTCGCGCGCCCGCCGCAGCTTCTCAACCTCGCCCAGGCGGACCCCGACGCTGAGCCCGTCGCTGTCGCCGACGACGGCGTCGGCCGCGCGCGCCCCCGCCGCGAGCGCGCGCTCGACCAGCTCGCGGGCGACGGCCTCGATGTCGGGGGCCGCGCTCACGCCCGCGTGCCGCCGACGGTGAGCCCGTCGATCCGCACCGTCGGGAGCCCGACGCCCACGGGGACCGACTGCCCGTCCTTGCCGCAGGTGCCGATCCCCTCGTCGAGCGCGAGGTCGGCGCCGACGCGCGTGATGCGGGTGAGGACGTCGGGCCCGTTGCCGATCAGCGTCGCGCCCTTCACCGGACGGGTGACGCGTCCGCCCTCGATCAAGTAGGCCTCGCTCGCCGAGAAGACGAACTTGCCGCTCGTGATGTCGACCTGCCCGCCGCCGAAGGAGACGGCGTAGAGGCCGCGGTCGACCGAGCGCAGGATGTCCTCGGGCGCCTCCTCGCCGGCGAGCATGAAGGTGTTGGTCATGCGCGGCATGGGCACGTGGGCGAAGCTCTCGCGCCGCCCATTGCCGGTGAGCGGCATCCCGAGCAGCGCCGCGTTGAGCCGGTCCTGGAGGTAGCCGCGCAGCACGCCCTTCTCGATGAGCACGGTGCGGCTCGTGGGCGTCCCCTCGTCGTCGACGTTGAGCGAGCCGCGGCGCCCCGGCAGCGTGCCGTCGTCCACCACCGTGCACAGCTCGGAGGCGACGCGCGTGCCGAGGCGGTCGGTGAAGGCCGAGACGCGCTTGCGGTTGAAGTCGCCCTCGAGGCCGTGGCCGACCGCCTCGTGCAGCAGGATGCCCGGCCAGCCCGGCCCCAGCACCACGGTCATCGTGCCGGCGGGGGCGTCGACGGCCTCGAGGTTCACGAGGGCCTGGCGCGCGGCTTCGCGCGCGAAGCGCTCGGCGCGGCCGTCGGCGAGCGCCGCGAACGCCAGGCGCCCGCCGCCGCCGTAGGTGCCCTGCTGCCGCACCCCGCCGCGCTCGGCGATGCAGGTGATGCCGAGGTGGACGAGCGGCCGCACGTCGCCGACCACGCAGCCCGCCGAGGTCGCGATCAGGACCACGCGGTGCTCGATGCCGATCCCGGCGATCACGTTGGTCACCGCGGGGCTCACGGCGCGCGCGGCGGCGTCGATGCGGGCGAGGAGCGCCACCGCGTCGGCGAGCGGCGTCTCGATCGGCGGGGGCACGACCGGGTAGAGGTCGTGCGGCACGCGCGCGGGCGCGAGCGCCGCGACGGCGGGCGCCGCGCTGCGGTCGGCGATGTGCTGTGCGGTGCGCGCCGCCAGCTCGAGGCGCTCGAGCGTGACCTCGTCGGAATACGCATAGCCGGTGCGCGCCCCGGCGAGCACGCGCACGCCGACGCCCTGCTGGATGCTGCGCGTCGCCTTCTTCACGACGCCGTCCTCGAGCGAGGCGGTCTGCGTCACGCGGAACTCGAAGTAGCAGTCGGCGTAGTCCGCGCGCCGCCCGACGGCCGTGCCGAGCACGCGCTCGAGCGCCGCCTCGGAGAGGCCGTAGCGCTCGGTGAAGAAGCGCCGGGCGTCCAGCAAAACGGCCATGAGCGCGACGCTAGCAGAGGTCCGAAGGGGGCGCTACCGCGCGGGTGGACAGCGCGGCGCGGCCCACGGCATAATCGGCAGCTCAGCCCCACGATGGCGACCACTCCCGCGCGCGGCGTCCTGGCGGCGCTGCTCCCGGTCCTCGACGGTCCGGGACCGCTCGTCATCCTGCCGCACGACAACCCCGATCCCGACGCGCTCGCGAGCGCGGCGGCGCTCAAGTACCTCGTCTGCGCCCTGCTCAAAAAGGACGCGCACATCGCCCTCGGCGGCATCGTCGGCCGCGCCGAGAACCGCGCCATGCTCACCTACCTCAACATCACGCTCGTGCCCGTGAGCGAGGTGTCCTTCGGGGTCGACACGCGCGTCGCGCTCGTCGACACGCAGCCCGGCCGCTCGAACAACTCCCTGCCCGAGGGGGTCGTGCCCGCCGCGGTCATCGACCACCACCCCGCCTACGCCGACTATCCGGGCGTCCCTTTCCTCGATCTCCGCGAGCAGTACGGCGCCACCTCGACCATTCTCACCGAGTATCTCCAGGAGTCGAAGCAGCCGATCGACGACAAGCTCGCCACCGCGCTCTTCTACGGTATCACCGCGGAGACCCAGGACCTCGGGCGCGAGGCGACCCCGGCGGACATCGAGGCCGCGCACTTCCTCTACCCCTACACGAACAAGCGGCGGCTCGCGAAGATCGAGAACGCGCGCGTGCCGCGCGAGTACTTCCGCGTCTTCCGCGACGCGATCGACCACGCCGTGCTCTACGACAAGGTCGTCGTGTCCCTGCTGGGCGACGTGCAGTACCCCGACATGGTGGCCGAGGTGGCGGACTTCCTCTTGCGGCTCGATCAGGTCGAGTGGGCGGTGGCGATGGGGACCTTCGATGGCTGCCTCCACTGCTCGATCCGCACGACCGATCGCGACGCCAACGCGGGCGATCTCCTCCAGCGGGTCCTCGGCGCGCGGGTCGCCGGGGGGCACGACATGATCGCCGGGGGACGCATCCCGGTGCCGGCCGACCTGGCCACGCGCGAGCGGGTGACCGCCGCGCTGCGCGACCGCCTGCTGGCGGCGCTCGGCACGTCGTCGGCGCACGGCAAGCCGCTCGCCTGACCGCGCGTTAGCCGAGCGCCTGGGCGATCTCGGCGGCGACTGCGGCGTCGGGCTCGCGCCGCCGCGCGGCCTCGAGCGCCGCGCGCGCCTGCCGTCCGCCGAGCCGGCCGAGCGCCCAGGCCGCGTGCCCGCGCACGAGCGGCTCGGGGTCGTCGAGGGCGCCCACGAGCGGCGGCACGGCGTCGGGGTTGCCGCTGTTGCCGAGCGCCACGGCGACGTTGCGCAGGAGCCCCCGGCGCTTGGCGCGCGCGACGGCGGTGCGGCCGAAGCGGGCGCGGAAGCCGGCGGCGTCGAGGGCGAGGAGCGCCGGCAGGTGGGGCGCGAGCTCGTCGGCGGCCGCCGCATCGCGCGCGTCCCCGTTCCACGGGCAGACTTCCTGACAGACGTCGCACCCGAAGATCCAGTTCTCGAGGGCCGGGCGCAGCGCGCGGGGGATGGCGCTGCGGTGCTCGATCGTGAGGTAGGAGAGGCAGCGGCGCGGATCCATCGTGTAGCCCGCTTCGAGCGCCCCCGTGGGACAGGCGCGCACGCAGCGCGTGCACGTCCCGCAGCGGTCGGCGGCGAGCGGCACGGCCTCGAGCGGCAGGTCGGTGAGCAGCTCGGCGAGCACGAAGTACGAGCCGGCGGCGCGGTGGAGCAAGAGCGTGTTGCGGCCGATCCAGCCGAGGCCGGCGAGCGCGGCCCATTCGCGCTCGAGCAGCGGCCCCGTGTCGACGTAGCCGCGAAAGCGCGCGCCGGGGAAGGCGTCGGCGAGGCGCCGGGCGAGCAGCGCGAGCCGGGCAGTCACGCGTGCGTGGTAGTCGATGCCGGCGGCGTAGGCGGCGATGCGGCCGCGTAGCGTCGCGCGCCAGTCCTCGGGCGGCGGCGGTGGGGGTCGGTAGGGGTGGAGGAGGCAAATAATGCCGCGGGCCCAGGGGAAGCGGCGGCGGGGGTCCGAGCGTTCCTCGGGGCGGCGGGCGAGCCAGGCCATCTCGCCTGCCCGGCCCTCGGCGAGCCAGCGCTCGAGGTAGGCGGCGCGGGCGAGCGGTCGCAGCGGCGTCGCGCCCGCGTACGGAAATCCGCAGGCCCTGGCGAGGTCGGCGATGACCTCCTCGCGCTCGCGCATGGCCCCCTCTACCACGGAGGGCGTGCTCGCGGGCGCAGCCCTCGCCGCGGCGGATTCAAGTTCATCGCGCAGATGCCGATAGAGTCCTGCGAACGGCCGCCAGGGAGGGCCCGGAGGCCCGCGGCCCGGAAACCCAAGGAGGAAACGGTCCCATGGCACTGGACATCAACACCAACGTCGCGTCGTTGAACGCCCAGTTCAACCTCAACAAGACGCAAGGAGGCCTCAACCAGGCCATCCGGCGGCTGTCCTCGGGCCTGCGCATCAACCAGGCATCCGACGATGCGGCCGGGCTGGCGATCGCCGACCGGCTCGAGCGCGACCAGCGGGTCGCGGGGCAGGCCATCCGCAACGCCAACGACGGCCTCTCCGCGCTCGCCGTCGGCGAGCAGGCGCTCGGCACCGACACCGACATTCTCACGCGGCTGAGCGAGCTCGCGACCGAGGCCGCCACCGGCACGGTGAGCGACGCCCAGCGCAGCGCCATCCAGCAGGAGTTCACCGCGCTGCTCTCGGAGATCGACCGCATCTCGGCGACCACGGTCTTCAACGGCGTGCAGCTGCTGAGCGCCGGCACGACGGTCACGCTGCAGATCGGGCTCGACAACAGCTCGAACTCCCAGATCAGCTTCAACAGCGTCGACGGATCGGTCTCCGGCATCCTCGGCGTGACCGCCGGCAGCATCGCCGTCTCGACGCAGGCCGCGGCACAGTCGGCGCTCGCCTTTCTCACCTCCGGCATCGCCCAGGTCGCGCAGACGCGAGGCTCGATCGGCGCGGTGGAGAGCCGGCTTCTCACCGCGATCTCGAACCTCCAGGTCGCCCAGGAGAACTTCCAGGAAGCCGAGGGGCGCATCCGCGATGCCGACGTGGCGGCGGAAAGCGCGAACCTCGCCAAGAGCGAGGTGCTCCAGCAGGCGGGTGCCGCCGTGCTCGCGCAGGCGAACCAGCTGCCGAACCTCGCGCTCAAGCTGCTCGGGTAACGGGACCGGACTCCGGCGGGGGGCGCCCGGCAACGGGCGCCCCCGCGGCCGTTTCCGGAGCCGTCAGGGAGGGGCGACACCATGGCGAGCGCGGGGTTGGTCACGGTCGGCGGTCTCGCCACCGGTCTCGACACCAACCAGATCATCAGCCAGCTCGTGGCCGCAGCGAGCGCGCCGGTCACGCTGCTCCAGAACCAGCTCGCCGCCGTCCAGGCGACGCAGTCCTCGATCGGCACGCTCGCCGGCGATCTCTCCGCGCTCGGCACCGCCGCGCGCACGCTCAGCACGACGAGCGGCGTGCTCGTCCAGCAGGCCGCCTCGAGCGACGAGAGCGTGGTCACCGCGGCGGCCGGCGCCGGCGCCCAGAACGGCGCGGTGACCCTGAACGTCATCCAGCTCGCCCACGGCTCGACGGCCACCTCGAGCATCGGGCTCGCCGCGAGCTCCGACACGGTGGCCACCGGGCCCGGCACCTTCCAGTTCCAGGTGGGCTCGGGGCCGGTCCAGAGCGTCGCCGTCGACTCGACGACCACCCTCGACGCGCTCGTCAGCGCCATCAACGGCCTCGGCGCCGGCGTGACCGCCTCGGCGGTGAACCTCGGCACGACGGCGAGCCCCGACTACCGGCTCGTGCTGAGCAGCACCGCCACGGGGGCGAGCAGCACGATCACGATCGTGCACGACGACACGGCGCTGCTCGTGCAGACGACCCAGGCCGGCCAGAACGCCCAGTTCACGGTGAGCGGGCTCAGCGGGACCTTCCAGCGCGAATCGAACACCTTCGGCGACGTAATCCCGAACGTCACGCTGAGCCTCAAGGCGCCGGGCACGGCCACGGTCACGGTCGCCAACGACGTCGCGACGATCACGAACAACCTCCAGGCGCTGGTGAGCGCCTTCAACGCGATCGTGTCGTTCGTCAACCAGCAGTCGACGATCACCGAGGTCCAGAGCCCGTCGTCGTCGAACCAGCCGAACAGCCAGCCGCAGACCACGCTCCAGATCGGCAGCCTCGCGCTCGACACGAGCGCCAAGAACTTCGTCGCCCGCCTGCACGCCGTGCTTTCGGGCGCGGTCGCCGGCGCCGGCTCGTTCGTGAATCTCTCCGGCCTCGGCGTGGCCACGCAGGAGGACGGCACGCTCACCTTCGACGCGACGAAGTTCCAGCAGGCGCTCGCGACGGATCCCGCCTCGGTGGCGGCCGTGCTCGCCGGCCCCGACGGCGTCTCGGGCATCGCCGCCCAGCTCGCCGACTTCGTGACGCAGGCGACTGCCCCCGGCGGCTTCGTTTCGCAGGAGAACGACGCGCTCGACGCCCGGGTCCAGTCCCTGCAGGACCAGATCGCCACGCGCCAGAATGCGATCGCCGCCTACCAGGCGCAGCTCCAGCAGGAGTTCAACAACCTCGAGACCACGGTGAGCGCGCTGCAGTCGCAGCAGAACGCGCTCGCCTCGCTGATCAAGACGACCATCGGGTAGGGAGGTGTCGATGGCGGTAGCAGCCTACACAAAGGCGCAGGTGACCCTCGTCGATCGCGAGCGGCTCCTTCTGCTCGTGCTCGACGGGGGGCTCACGTTTCTCGAGCGCGCGCGTGCCGCGCTCGCCGCGGGCGACGATGGCGCGTTCACCGAGGCGATCCGCCGGGCGCAGGGGGTCGTCTGCGAGCTGCGCGCGAGCCTCGATCATGAGGCGGGCGGCGCGCTCGCCGCGCGCCTCGCCCAGCTCTACGCGTTCCTGCTCGGCCACCTCGCCAAGGCGTACGCACAGCGCAGCCGCCGGCACGTCGAGGAGTCGATTCGCGTGCTGCGCCCGATCGCCGAGGCCTTTCACCAGGTCATCGAGAAGCCGGCCGCGGCCGGCGAGCGCGCGTGATGGCCGAAGACGAGCTCATGGCGCTGAGCACGCGCGAGCTCGCGCTCTACCGCGACCTCGCGCAGGCCTACGAGGCGCTCCTCGGCGTGCTCGAGGCCCCGGCGGCCTCCGCAGCCGCGCCGGCGCTCGCCGAGGCGACGGCGCGGACGGAGCGGGTGACCCAAGCCCTGCGCGCCGTGAGCGCGGCGCTCGGCCCCGCGAGGCTCGCGGGCCGGCCGGTTCCCGAAACCGTGCGCGCGATCTGGCGCGCCTCGGCGGCGAAAGCGGCCGAGGCGCTGCGCCTGAACGAGGCCGTGATCGCCGGGGCGCGCGCCCGGCAGGGCGCGCTCGCCGCGCGGCTCGGCGTCCTCGATAGGGGTCGGCGTGCGCTCGCGGGCTACGCGCGCGCGGCGGCCCCGTCAGCGGCGTGACTCGCAGGACGCGTTTTCCGGCGCGCGCGCGGGCCCGCGGCCGCGCCCGACACGGCGGTCGTTGGCCGCGTCCCCTGGCACGCCCTTGCAAGCGGGAGCGACGGGGATGAAGCGGCCGATCGCCATCGTGCTCGCGGCGGTGGGCGCCGGGCGATGCCCGGCGCTCGTGCTCGAGGACTTGGCCGGCGCCCCGCTGCTCGCCCGCGTGATCGAGCGGCTGCGCGCCGCCCGCACGCTCGGCGGGATCGCGGTCGCGACCACCGGACGCGCCGAGGACAAGCCGCTGCGCTTCCTCGCCCAGGTGATGCACGTCGGCTGCTTCGTCGGCAGCGACTGGGACGTGCTCGCGCGCTCGGCCGGGGCGGCCGAGCAGCTCGCGGCCGACCCCGTCGTGTGCGTGGCCGCCACGTGTCCGTTCGTCGACCCGGAGCTCGTGGACCTCTGCGTGGCGAGCCACGGCCGCCAGGCCACCGTCGCCCGCGTCGCGCTCGACGGCGAGTTCCCCGCGGGGCTCGGGGTCGAGGTCGTGAGCGCGCGGGCGCTGCGCCGCGCCCACCTCGAGGCCATGCTGCCCGCCGAGCGCGCCGACGCGACCGCGTTCATCCGCGCCCATCCCGAGCGCTTCCCGACTCGGCTCGTGCCGTTCCCCGAGCCGTTTCGGGCCGGACGCTGGACGGTGGAGGACATCGCAGACCTCGACTTCACACGCGCCGTCTACGCCCGGCTCTATCGGCCCGCCGCGCCGCCCTTCGGGTGGCGGGCGGTGCGGGACCTGCTCGCCTCGGAGCCCGCGCTGCTCGGCCGCGGCACATCCGGCGGCGGCCAATTTCCCGACGTGGGCGGGTCGGCCGCCTGACAGCAGCCGGCGCTGCGGCCCGCGCGGGCGGCATCCCGAGGCGTGGCATGCGCCTTGGATCGAGCGTCGGCGATGTCAGGCGAGGTCCTCGTCACCGGTGCGACCGGCTTCATCGGCGCGCATCTGAGCGCGCGGCTTCTCGACGAGGGGCACCGGCTGACGATCGTCGCCCGCCGACCCGATGGTCTCAACGCCCGGGCCCTCGCCGCCCGGGGCGCACGCATCGTGGCCGCGGACCTGGTCGACCGCGAGCGCCTCCTGCGAGAGACCGGCAACACGGCCTGGGAGGCGATTTTCCATCTCGGCGCCAACGTCAGCCTAAGCGGCGAAGAGGTGCACCGCGTGAACGTCGACGGCACGGCGAACGTGCTCGCGGTCGCCGAAGCGTCCGGTGCCCGGTACCTCGCTTTCGCGAGCAGCATCGAGGCGACGGGGCTCGGCGCGCCGAGCGAGATCCCGCTCGACGAGGACCGCCCGTGCCGCCCCCCGACGCCCTACGGGGAGTCGAAGTGCGCGGGCGAGGCGCTGGTGGCGACGTTCGCGGAGCGGACCGGCGTGCCGGCGCTCATCGCGCGCATCGGCAACACCTACGGGCCGGGGAGCCTCGGCTTCTTCCACTTCTTCCTGCGGCTGCTCTTCACCGACGACCCTGCGGTTGCCGCGCTGCCGCTCCTCGGGCCGCGGCTCCTCCAGCCGATCTACGTCGCGGACCTCGTCGAGGCGTTCGTGCGCGCGCTGCGCATGCGGCTGGCCGGCGTCTACAACTTCACCGGCGACGCGCCGGCGTCGATCGGCGACTGGCTTCTCGTGCTCGGGGCGCTGCTCGGCGTCGAGGAGCTCGCCAGCGCCCGGCTCGCTCCGAAGGAGCCCCCCGCCTCGGCGCCCTTGGCGTCGCCCGAGGTCGCCTACTTCCTCCTCGGCGACGGGCCGCGCATCCACCGCGCCTTCACCGACGCGCGGCTCCGTGCGGCCCTCGGCGAGTACCAGCGATACACGCTCGAGCGCGGCTGCGCCGCGACGCTCGCGTGGTACGGCGCAGCCGGCGTGCTCGCCCCGCTGCTGCGGTGACCGCCGCCATGGGAGCCTCGCGGTGCACGTGACGCTCGTCTTCCCGGGGATCGCGCTGCCCGGCTTCGACAGCTTCGGCCGCCGCCCGAGCGTCGACGCGAACTTCATCGACCACGGAATCGCCTCGGTCGGCGCGGCGGCGAAGGCAGCGGGCCACGTGGTGCGGCTGATCGACCTGCGCGCGCTGCGCGGATGGGACGACTTCCGGGCGCACGTCCGCGCGAGCGACTCCGCCGCATGGGGGGTCACGTCATGGAGCCTCCACTACCCGGATGCGGTCCGAGCGATCCGGATCATCAAGGAGGAGCGCCCGGCCGCAACCGTGGTGCTCGGCGGCGTCCATGCGACGATCAACACGCGCCAGGTGCTGAACAACGGGCTCGTCGATCACGTCGTCGTCCGGGAGGGCGAGGTGAGCTTCCCGCGGCTGCTCGCGGCGCTCGAGGCTGGCGAAACGCCTCCGCGGCTCATCGAAGGCGTGCCGCCCGACCTCGATGCGATCCCCTGGGTCGACCGCGAGCTCTTCGACGTCTCGGCCGAGCTCGAGACCCCGATGGCCCCCGGGCTGCCCACGCCCTTCGTCACGACCAATGCCGGCCGCGGGTGCCCGTTCCGGTGCAACTTCTGTCAGCCCGCCGAGCGCATGGTGTTCGGCAACAAGGCGAGGATGCGCAGCCCTGCGAACGTGATCGCCGAGCTGCGCTTCCTGCGCGAGCGGTACGGTTTCCGGAGCTGGATGGCGCACGACGACCTGTTCTTCCTCAACCCGAAATGGATGCTCGAGTTCTGCGACCGCTACCAGGCGGCGGGGTTCGACCAGCCGTTCATCTGCCAGATGCGCGCCGACATGATGTGCCGCTTCGAGCCCGTGGTCGCGCGGATGGCGGAGGTCGGGCTCGCGTGGGCCATGATCGGCTTCGAGAGCGGGAGCCAGCGCATCCTCGATCTCTTCGAGAAGGGCACGACGGTCGAGCAGAACCTGCGCGCGGCCGAGCTCTGCCGGCGCCACGGTGTCCGGGTGTGGGCGAACATCATCTTCGGCGCGCCGGGCGAGACCAAGGCCGAGGCGCTCGAGACCGTCCGCATGGTGCGGCGGATCGCCCCCGATCACTTCAGCCCGAGCTTCTTCACGCCGACGCCCGGGAGCGGGATGTTCGACGTGGTCGAGCGCCACGACCTCGCCGTGGTCGACGACTTCCGGGGCGCGTGTCGGACGCCGAACGAGGCGAAGATCCGCGGCATCGACTACGCCTGGCTCGCGCGGGCGATCGCCGCCGCGGCGCCCGCCACGCCCGAGAGCGCGCTTGCCACGCTCGCGGCCGAAGCCGCCACGGAGGCCTGATGGACCGCATCGCGCTCGTCAACTCCCCCTCGCTCAAGAAGCGTGCCGTGAGCCGCACCATGGCCGGCGGGCTCGGCTTCGACGGCTCCGAGACCCTCGTGCTGCCGCCGCTCGACCTCGCCTGCATGGCCGCGACGCTGCGCACGGCGGGCTTCGCCGTCGAGCTGATCGACGCCGATCCGCTCGGCCTCGACGACGCCGCGGTCTACGCGCGGCTCGCGGGCGCCTCGTACGCCGCCGTCGTCGCGACGGCGTCGCTCCCGACGCTCGACGCCGATGCGGCGTTCATTGCCGGTCTCCGGGCTCGGCATCCCGAGGCGCAGGTCTTCGTCAAGACGCTCGTTCGCGAGCCGCGCGTCCTCGAGGAGCTCCTGCGCAAGAGCGAGGCGCACGCGGCGCTCCACGGCGAACCCGAGCTCGCGATCGCGGCGATTGTCCGCGGCGAGACGCGCGAGGGGACGGCATGGCTCGCGGAGACGGGGCTCGTCTTCCGCCCCGGGACCCCGATCGCCGATCTCGACGCGCTGCCGCTTCCCGCGCGCGACCTCCTCCCGAACGACCGCTACGTCTACCCGCTGCTCGGCGTGCCGGTTGCCACGCTGCAGACGAGCCGGGGCTGCCCGTACCCCTGCGGCTACTACTGCCCGTACCCGCTGGTCGAGGGCAAGGCGTGGCGCGCGCAGTCGCCCGAGCGCATCCACGCCGAGCTGCGCGACGTGGTCGAGCGCTACGGCATCCGCAAGATCTACTTCCGCGACGCGACCTTCACGCTCGACCAAAAACGGATCGCCCGCCTCTGCGAGCTGATCCGCGCCTCCGGCTGGCGGCTCGAGTGGATGTGCGAGACGCGGGTCGACTGCGTCGGCGACGCGCTCCTCGAGCAGATGGCGGCCGCTGGCTGCGTCGGCATGCTGATCGGCGTCGAGACGGGCGACGAGGCGGTCATGCGCCTCAAGGAGGGCAAACGGGGGCTCACGGTGCCGAAGCTTGCGCACCTCCGGCGACGGACGCGCGCGCTCGGCATGCGCCTCCACTTCCTCCTGATCACGGGGCTCCCGCACGAGACGCGGACTTCGATCGTCGACACCTACGATCTCGTCATGCGCTACGAGCCCGACACGATCGGGGTGACGGTCATCACGCCGTACCCGGGCACGCCCCTCCACGCCGACGCAGAGCGCGGCGGCTGGATCGAGTCGCGGGACTGGCGGGACTGGGGCGGGCACCAGGTCGTCATGCGGACCCCGCACCTCTCGCGCGAGGACCTCGCCCGCGGGAGGCGCTTCATCGAGGACGGCTGGGCGTTCGCGCTCCGTGCGCGGCAGGAGGGCGCAACGCCCGCGCTCTCGGCGCTCCGCCGCCGGCACTACGCCGATCTCCTCGCCTGGGCCTACGGGCTCGAGGGCGCGCGGCAGGCCGCGGCGCGAAAGGCCGCAGCCCTCCGTGCCGATCCGGACGTGCCGTTGACGGTCGTCATTCCGACCTACGGCCGTCGCGACACGCTGCGGCGCACGCTGCTCGCCTTCGCCGCCCAGACGGCGCGGCCGACGGACTTCGAGGTCGTGGTGGTGGACGACGGCTCGCCGGACGACACGCTCGCGATGCTGGAGGCGCTCCATACGCCCTTTGCGCTCCGCGTCCTGGCAGCGCCGCACCGCGGCCCGAACGCGGCCCGCAACCGCGGCCTCGCCGCCGCCCGCGGCCGCGTCCTCCTGTTCACCGGCGACGACATGGCGCCGGCCCCGTCGTTCGTCGAGGAGCACCTCAAGTTCCACGCACGGCATCCCGACGAGCGCGACGCGCTGCTTGGCCTCGTCGAGTGGTCGCCCGAGATCCGCGTGACGCCGCTCATGGAGTTCATCGTCTCGCCGGCCGGCGGCCAGCAGTTCAACTTCGCGGAGATCCGCGACGGCCGGGCCGACTTCAGGCACTTCTACACCGCGAACGTGTCCGTCAAGCGCAGCCTGCTCCTGCGCCAACCGACGTGGTTCGACGAGGACTTCGCCCATCCCGTCTGTGACGACATCGAGCTGGGCTACCGCCTTGCGCGCGCGGGCATGGTCCTGCATTTCTCCCCGAAGGCCGTCACGTACCACGAGCACGAGATCACCACCGCTGGCTTCGTCCGCCGGCAGCGCATGGCAGGGCGTATGGCCGTCCTGCTCGCGCGGAAGCACCCCGAGCTCGACGCGCTGCTCCCGAAGACCGGCGCGCAGGCGCCGGGCGCCCTCGACGAAGCGGGCGTCGTACGGCTCCTCGACGCGGCGCTCGAGCTCGAGAAGCCCGACCTCGGGAAGCTCGCCAAGCTCGCGACGGCTGGCGGCGACTTCGCGTCGGTGTATCGCCGCGCCGTGCTCGAGCCCGTCTATGGGGCGCTCCTCGAGGCCGCCTACCGGCTCGGGGTGCGGGAGGCCGAGAGCGCGCCGTTCGACGCGTCGATCGTGCTCCCCGTGCAGGATCCGGGAGGCGCGCGCCGCGCCCTCGTCCGCCTCGCCGAGGTCACCGCCGGCTCCTTCGAGGTGATCGTGGTCGACGACGGCGCGCCGGAGGAGACGCGCGCGTTCCTCGCGTCGGTCGGCGGCGACGTCCAGATGCTCAGGAACGCCGAGCCGCAGGGCGTCGTCGCGGCGTGGAACCGCGCCGCGCGCACGGCACGCGGGCGCCACCTCGTCTTCCTCGAACCGCATGCGTTTCCGGGCCCCGGCTGGCTCGGCGCGCTCGTCGAGCGGGCCGAGCGCGATCCCGCCGTCGCGGGGGTGGCAGCCGACGACGCCGCGGGGCCGGCGCTCCTCGTGCGGCGGGATCGGTTCGAGGCGGTCGGCGGCTTCCGAAGCGACGAGAGCGCCGCGGGTGCGCACCGCGATCTCCGGGCGCGGCTGCAAGCTCGGGGATGGCGGGTCGATCACGTCGGCGGGGAAGCGAGCCCGTGAAGCTGTCGGTCCTGATTCCGGTCTACAACCGCCGCGAGGCCCTCGGGCGCTGCCTCGCCGCGCTCGCCCGCCAGACCCTGCCGCGCCGCGAGTTCGAGGTGGTCGTCGGGGACGACGGCTCGGACGATCGGCCGGAGGCCCTCGCCGACGTGTTCCGCTCGTCGCTCGACCTTCGCTTCGTCCGCACCCCGCACCGCAACCGCGCCGCGGCGCTCAACGCCGCCTTCCACGCCTCGTCGGGCGACGTGATCGTCTTCACCGACAGCGACATGATCCCGACCCCGACGCTCCTCGAGCGCCACCGCGACTTCCACCGCCGCGATCCCCGCCCTCAGGCGGCGCTTCTCGGCTACATGGAGTGGGCGCCGTCGCTCACGCCGACGCGCTTCATGCGCTACATCGTGGGCCCGACCGCCTGGCAGTTCGGCTACGGCATGCTGGTCGACGGCGAGCGCGCCCCGTGGGGCCACTTCTACGGTGGCAACACCTCCGCCAAGCGGGCGTTCCTGGCCGCGAGCGGACTGCACGACGACGCGCTCTTCCGCGCGGAGGACATCGAGCTCGGCTATCGGCTCGCCCGCGCCGGCATGGAGCTCTTCTACGATGCCGCGGCGGTCAATTATCACGACCACCCCGTCACCGTGGGCGCCTTCGCGCGCCGCAATCGCGCGGTCGGGCGGGCTTTGGTGCAGGTTGCGCAGCGCCATCCCGAGCTGATCGTGATGCTGCCCCTCTTCCAGGGATCAGCCTTCGCCCGCGAGGCCGAGCGCCGGGGGTGGACGCTCGAAGCCCTCGTCGCCCGCGCCGAGGCGATCGACCGCGAGGCGCCCGTCTTGCCCGACGAGACGGCCGTCTTCCAGCTCTACGACGTGATCCTCTGGCTCTCGCTCGGGCAGGGTGTTCGCGAGGCGCTGCACGAGGGCTTTGCGCAGTCCGACACGCCGGCGACGGTCATCGTTCCCGGGAGCGGGACCGCGGCGCCGATCGCTCCCCGCATCCGCGACCGGCTCGCGGCCCTCGAGCGCCTCGGCTGGGAGTGCCTCGTCGTGCAGACGGACTTTGGGCCCGCGACACGGTGCGGTCGGCTCGCGTGCTACGCCGCGGCGGTGCAGGCGCGGGGACGGCAGCTCTGCTTCGTGCACCGGGACGACCTCGATGCCGAGCGCGTCATTGCGCTTGCGGAAGCGAGCGCGGGCGAGCCCCGGGCGGGGCTCGTGATCCAGCGCACCGGCGACGGACGCGATGCGATCGCCATCCCTCGCCCCCTCTTCTTCGAGTGCGGGGGCTTCGCGGCCGAGGGCCGCGACGATGCCCTCGGCTGGCGGCTCGTCGAACGGGTCCGCGCGCTCGGCTACGCGCCCCGGGAGCTCGTTCCCCTGGCTCCGGCCGCCGCGACGCCCTCCGCCACCGCGCCGCCGCCCGGCGGGCCCGCCGGCGCGGCCTGATCCCTCCGCTGGGCACGTCGTCTGCGACGCGTTCGCCTCGTCGATGCGAACGCAGCCCTCGCCCTGCGGCGCGCGCTCCTTGACGGCGCGCACGCCGCGGCCTATCCGCGGCGCGTGCCAGACGTCGACGTCGTCGTGGTGGGCGGCGGGATCGTGGGGCTCGCCACGGCCTGGGCGCTCTGCGAGGCGCACCCGCGGCTCGAGGTGGTCGTGCTCGAAAAGGAACCGCGCGTCGCCCTGCATCAGAGCGGCCGCAACTCGGGCGTGCTGCACTCGGGCATCTACTACCGGCCGGGCTCGCTCAAGGCGCGGCTCTGCGTGGCCGGGCGCGCGGAGATGGTCGAGTTCTGCCGCCGCCATGGGGTCGCGCACGAGATCTGCGGCAAGGTGATCGTCGCGACCACGGCCGCGGAGGCAGCCGCGCTCCGCGGTCTGCACGAGCGCGGGGCGGCCAACGGGGTGGAGAGCGTGCTCGTCGATGCTGCGGGCCTTCGTGCCCTCGAGCCGGAGGTGAGGGGGCTCGCGGGGCTCCACGTCCCCGCGACCGGCATCGTCGACTACCCGGGTGTGTGTGCGGCGCTCGCCCGACTCCTCGCCGCAGCCGGCGTCGAGGTGCGCTGCCGGGCGGCGGTGCGCGCGATCGCCGAGCGCGCCGACGGCGTGACCGTGACCGCCGGAGCGGAGACGTGGCGGGCGCGCTGGGTCGTCACCTGCGCGGGGCTGCAGTCCGATCTCCTCGCCCGCGCGACCTGCCCGGACCATGCCGTGCGCATCGTGCCGTTCCGCGGCGAGTTCTACACGCTCGATCCGGCGCGGCGGGGGCTCGTGCGCAATCTCGTCTACCCCGTGCCCGATCCCCGCTTCCCGTTTCTCGGCGTGCACCTCACGCGCACCATCGGCGGCGAGGTCCACGCCGGGCCGAACGCGGTCCTCGGGCTCGCCCGCGAGGGCTATTCGTGGCGCGCGGTGCAGCCGCGGGAGCTCCTCGAGCTGGTCACGTGGCCCGGGCTCTGGCGGCTCGCCCGGCGCTACTGGCGCGATGGCGCCCGCGAGATCCATCGCTCGCTCAGCAAGCGGGCCTTCACCGCCTCGCTCCAGCGGCTCGTGCCCGCGGTGCGCGCCGAGGACCTCCGCCCGTGCCCGTCGGGCGTGCGGGCGCAGGCGGTCGACGTGCACGGCACGCTGCTCGACGACTTCGCGTTCGCCGAGTCCGCGCGTTGCGTGCACGTGGTGAACGCCCCCTCGCCCGCGGCGACCGCCGCGCTGCCGATCGGCCGGCTCGTCGCCGAGCGCCTGGCGCGCCGCTTCTGACGGGCAGAGGCTGCCGGGGGCGGCACGCCCGACCCGGTGTCGGGACGGCGCGCGCCCCGGCGGCGGGGGCGCGGGCACGGTACGGGGCGTGCAAGGGGCGAGCGGCGTGTCCGATCTGCTGGAGGCCAATCTCCGCGCGCTCGCGGCGCGCGATCCGGCGCGCGCCGCGGACGTGGCGAAGGCCGCGCCCCTGGGGGCGCTCGAGCGAGCGGCCTCGGGCGAGCCCACGCTCGTCGCCGACGGCGTGCTGCTCCACAGCCGCCACGACCCGCGCGCCGAGGCCGCGCGCTGGGCCGAGGAGGCGGGTGCGCGCGCGCTCGCGGCGGAGGCGGCGGTCGTCTTCGGCCTCGGGCTCGGCTACCACGTGGAAGCGCTGGCCGCGCGCTTTTCGGGGCGGATCGTGGTGGTCGAGCCCGACGACGGGCTCGTGCGCACGGCGCTCGCGGCCCGGGACCTCCGGGCGCTGCTCGCGCGCGTCGAGCTCGCGCCGGCGGCGCTCGGGCGCGAAGCGATGGCGAAGTGGGGCACGGCCGTGCTGCTCCGCCACGCCCCCTCGCTGCTGCGCGAGGGGGCGGCGCTGCGCGCGCCCTACGAGCAGGCCGCGGGGCTCCTCGCGCTGCGCGAGCTCAGGCTCCGCATCCTCGTCGTCTCGCCGCTCGGCGGCGGCTCGCACCCGATCGCGGGGTACTGCGCGCGTGCGCTCATCGCGCTCGGGCACACGGTGCGCCTGCTCGACCTCGCCCCGCTCGAGCGCGGGATGGCCGCCGCCGCCGAGTTCACGCCGCGGCGGCGGGCGCAGCGGGTCGTCGAGGCGGCCTACGCCCGCTTTCTCGCCACGGGCGTGCTCGCGGCAGTCGATGCCTTCGCGCCGGATCTCGTGCTCGCGCTCGCGCAGGCGCCGCTCGACGCCCAAGCGCTCGAGGAGATCGGCCGTCGCGGGGCGCTGCGCGCGTTCTGGTTCGTCGAGGACCATCGGCTCTTTCCCTACTGGCGCGACGTGATCGGCGGGTACGACTACTTCTGCGCGATCCAGGAAAGTTTTCTCGCCGAGGCCGCGGCGCTGACCGCCGGACACGTGTCCTACCTGCCGTGCGCGGCCGATCCGGACATCCATCGGCCGCTCGAGCTCACGGCGGCCGAGCGCCACGCCTTCGGCGCCCCCGTCGCCTTCGTGGGCGCCGGGTACCGCAACCGGCGGATGAGCTTCCGGCCCCTGCTCGACCTGGGCCTGCGCCTCTGGGGCACGGAGTGGGACGGCGCAGGCGAGCTGCTCGCCGCGCTCGAGCGCGGCGGGGCGCGCATTTCGACGGAAGACACCGTGCGCATCTTCAACGCGACCGCGGTCAACCTGAACCTCCACTCCTCGACCTGGGTCGACGGTGTCGATCCGCGCGGCGACTTCGTGAACCCGCGCACCTTCGAGCTGGCTGCGGCCGGGGCGTTCCAGCTCGTCGACCGCCGCGCGCTCCTGCCGGCGCTGTTCGTGCCCGACGTCGAGGTCGCCACGTTCACCGCGGCAGGCGAGCTGCGCGAGCGCGTGCGCTACTACCTCGCGCACCCCGACGAGCGGGCGGCGATCGCCGCCGCCGGCCGCGCCCGCGTGCTCGCCGAGCACACCTACCGCCACCGCATGGAGACGCTGCTCACGACCGTCTGCGGGCGCGAGCACGAGCGGCTGCGCGCGCGGCCGCGGCCGGCAACGGCCGCCGAGGTGGCGCGCCTCGAGGCGGGCACGCCGCTCGGCGGTTTCTTGAAGCGGCTCCCTCCGGCGACGCCGTTCACGCTCGACGGGCTCGCCGGGGCGCTGCTCGAGCGCAAGGGCGATCTCTCGGACCCGGAGGCGATCCTGCTCTTCCTCCACCAGTTCGACGAGCTCTACGTCCGCGAGGCGCGCGCATGAGCCATCCCGCGCGCATCCTGATCGTGAACCTCACGCGCTTCGGCGATCTCCTGCAGACGAGCCCCACGATCGTCGGCCTCAAGGCAGCCCACCCGGACGCGCACGTGACCGTGCTCGTCGAGCGCAACTTCGCCCAGGTCTGCCACGGCATCCCTGGAATCGACCGCGTCTGGGAGCTCGATCTCGACCACCTCGGCCGGCTTTTGCTCGGTGCCGGCGGCGGGCTCCGCGAGGCGTATCACGAGATCGAGCGCCTCCTGGCCGCGCTGCGCGCCGAGCGCTTCGACTTGGCGCTCAACTACTCGAGCTCGCGCATGTCGGCCGTGCTGCTGCACCTGATCGGGGCCGAGCAGACGCGCGGCTGGACGATGAGCGCCGACGGTTTCCGCGTGATCGCCGGGCGCTGGTCGCAGCTCTTCTCGGCGAGCTGCCTCCATCGCCGCCAGGCGGCGTTCAACCTGGTCGACTACTACAAGCGGGCGGCGGGCGTGCAGGGCGGCCCGCAGCGACTCTTCTACGAGGTGTCCCCCGCAGCGCGGGCCGAAGCCCGGCGGCGGCTCGCGGCGGAGGGGGTGGCCCCCGATGCGCCCGTCGTGGCCTTTCAGCTCGGGGCGAGCCGGCCGGCGCGGTGCTGGCCCGCGGCGAGCTGGGCGGCGCTGGGAGAGGAGCTCGCTCGGCGCCTCGGCGCGCGGCTCCTCCTCTGCGGGGGCGGGGGCGAGCGGCCAGTCGGCGCCGAGGTGGCGCGTGCGCTCGGCCCGGCCGCGATCGACGTGACGGGCCGGACCTCGATCCCCGAGCTCGCCGCGCTGCTCGAGCGCGCGGACGTGCTGGTGACGCCGGACACGGGCCCGATGCACCTCGCGGTCGCGGTCGGCACCCCGGTGGTGGCGCTCTTCTTCGGCCCCGCGCTGCCGTTCGACACGGGCCCGTATGCCGCCGACCACCTCTGCCTGCACGCCGAGGTCGCCTGCGCCCCCTGCGATCACAGCGTCACCTGCCTCGAACCCTTCTGCCGCGGCGTGCTCGCCCCGGCGGCGGTCGCAGACGCGGTGATCGCCCGGCGGGCAGGCGACTGGCCCGGGCTCGCCGCGGCCGCGCGCCGCTGGCCCGAGATCGTCTGGTATCGCACGGGCTTCGACGCCGACGGCTTCTTCGACGTGACGCGGCTCGATGCGCGGCCCGCGAGCCCCGGCGAGGTCCTGCGGCGGGCCTACCGTGCCCTCTGGAAGACGGTCATGGACGGCACGCCCGCGGAGGCGGCACCGGCCGCGCTCCCCGAGGCGACGGCCGCGGTGCAAGGCCTCCTCGGCGTCGCCGAGGAGGCGGTGCGCCAGGCGCGCGCGGTCGAGCAGCTTGCCGCAACCGGCCGGGACCTCCGCGCGCTCGAGGCCGCGGCGCGGACGCTCGAGGTGCTCGATACGCGCCTGCTCCGCTTGGGCGCGATGCACGAGCCCGTGGCGCTGCTGGTCGAGGTCTTCCGCCTGGCGAAGGAGAGCATCGAAGGCGAGGACGTGCGCGCGCTCGCGCTAACCACGCGCGAGCTGCACGAGCGGCTCGTGGCCGAGGCGCGGCTGCTCGCGGCGCTGCTCGATCCCGCTCGGCCCGGCACGGGCGTTCAAGCCCGGGAAGGAGAGATGCATGCGAGTCTACCTTGATGGAACCGAGATGACGGTGCCGCCCGCGCCGACGCTCGCCGAGCTGCTCGGCGGCATCGCGCCGCTCGTCGATCCGACGCGCCTCGTGACGCAGGTGGAGGTGGACGGGCAGGCGGCGAGCCCCGGCGACGACCAGGCGCTCGCCGGCTGGCGGCTCCGGGGAGAAGAGGTGATCGTCATCGGCACCGAGACCCCACAGCACTTCGCCGCCACGCGGCGGGCCGAGATCCCCGGGCACCTCGAGCGCATCGCGGACATGCTCGCCGCGGCTGCCGAGGAGCTGCGCGAGGGAGGCACCGTCGATGCGAACCGCCTGATCGCGCGGGCGACGCGGGAGCTGCGCCTCCTGATCGAGCTCGACCGCAGCCTCCTCGTGCTCGAGCCCGGCCCCTCGCGCTGCGCGCCCGTGTCGGAGACGATTCGCCGCATCGGGCCGCAGCTCGAGGAGGCCAGCCGCGCCCGCCGCTGGGGCGAGATGGCCGCGCTGCTCAGCGAGGAGCTGGTCCCGGCGCTGCGCACGGCCGGGGCGGCGTCAGCGTCCTGACTCGCGGGTGTCAGGCCGCCCGTCGCGCGCGGCGCGGCGCGGCGGAAAGTGCCCGTCCGAGCAATCGTTGCCGACGTGGCATCGGGCTTGCTGCCCGATGCGCCCGTGCACCGGGCATTTCGAGCGGGGTGGTGGAGCTGGCTCGCCGTGGCGGTTGGGGTTGCGGTGGAGGTGGCCAGCGCGGGGGACCCGGTGCCGGATGCGGAGGCGGGACGGGCCGAGCAGGGCCCGCCCCTCCGCATCGAGCGCATCGAGGTGCTCGGCCAGCCGCATCCCGCGGTGCGCGTCGCGCTGAGCGCGCCGGCCGCGCCCGTGGCGCACGCGCTCCCCGCAGGCGGCGGAGCCCCCGAGCGTGTCTATCTGGACGTGCCCGGGGCTGTGCTCGGCCCGCGCGTGCGCGCGGTGATTCCGGGCGTGGGGCCGCTGCGGCGCGTGCGCAGCGCGCGGCGAGCCGATGGCACGGCGCGCGTCGTGATCGAGACGACGCGCAGGCTGCCGTTTACGCTTGCAACCGCCGGCGACGGCGTCACGGTGGTCTTCGCCGCACCGGAGGTGGCGCCGGTAGAGCCCGTCGCCCCGGCGCAGCCACAACCCGCGCCCAACGAAACGGCGGAGCCAGCCCGGCAAGCGAGCAGGTCAGAGGAGCCCGCTTCCTCTCCGGCGCCGCCTGCGTCGGAGGCGACGGCGGCGCCCGGGTTTGCATCCGCCGGTGGGGCGCCCTTCCTCTGGCCCGTGCTCGACGATCCGGCGTACGCGGAGGCCGCGGCGAGCCCGCTGCGGCAGGCGCTGGAGGCATGGCGGCAGGGCACGCGGCCGCAAGGGCCGCTTTCCGCCCCCGCCTCGCCGGCCGAGCGCTATCTTGCTGCCGATCTCGCCTATCTCCGCGCGGTCGACGGTGCCGGCGACCTGCTCGCAGCCCGCGCGGCCTACGAGGAGGCGCTGCGCGCGGCGCCGGATTTTCCCGACGCGCCGCGCGCCGAGCTCATGCTCGGCCTCACGAACCTCGCTCTCGGCTTCGGGCCCGAGGCGGGCGCCGCCTTCCGGAGGCTCGTCGAGCGCCACGCCGAGAGCCCGCTCGTGCCGCTCGCGCGCGTCGGCGGCGCCGCCGCGCTGCGACTCATGCACCGTCCCGAACAGGCGCTGCGGGCGCTCGAGCCGGTCGTGTCGGGGGCGACGGGCGGGGTGCTCTGCGAGGCGCGCGTCGAGCAGGCGGCCGATGCGAGCGCGCTCGGGCGGGCGGCGGAGGCAGCCCAGGCGTTCCGCAGCGCGGTGGCCCTGTGCCCCGAGCTGCTTACCCGCCGCGGCATTCTCCGCGCCTACGCAAAGGCGCTCGCCGACGGGGGCGCGCGGGCCGAGGCGCGGCGGCTGCTCGCCGGGCCGCATCCGCCGCTCGGCGCGGAGGAGGAGGCGCGGCTCGGGCTCCTCGCCGGCACGCTCGCGCTTGCCGACAAGGACGAGGCGGGGGCGCGTGCGCTCTGGAGAGCCGTCGCGACCGGCGGCTCGACGCCCGCCGCCGAGCGCACCGAGGCCGAGACGCGGCTTGCGGAGCTGGACGCGACGCGGAATCCGGGGGCGGCCGCGGCGGCGCTTGTGCGCCTTGCGGACGGCGCGACCGCCGTTCCCGCGCGCATCGATGCCCTCGTCGCCGCCGCCCGGGCCAGCGCCGCGGCCGGAAGCGCGGAGGAGGCCATGGCGCTGCTCGATCGCGCCTCGCACCTCGGCCCCGAGGGCGCGGCCAAGGCCGCCGCCGCGCGCAGCGCGCTCGTGAGCCGCTGGCTCGCGGACGCCGACGCCCGCGGCGACGCCGAGGGCGTGGCGACCCTGTACGCGACCTACGCCACGACGATCGAGGCGCAGGCGTCGGCCGAGGATCGGCTGCGCGTCGCGCGCGCGCTCGGCATGCTCGGGCTCCACGCCCCGGCGCGCCGGCTGCTCGAAGGCATCCGCGAGCGCACGCCCGAGGTGACGGTCGCGCTCGCCGAGGAGGCGCTCGCTGCGGGGGATCTCGCCGCCGCCGGCGCCGCGGCGGCCAAGATCGGCGGCGACGCCGATCCGGCGATCGTCGCCCGCGCGCGCCGGGTCGCGGTGCGCGTCGCGCTCGCCGCCGGCGATGCGAATGTCGCCGCCGACGCGCTCCCGCCCGACGATCCCCTGCTGCGCGCCGAGGTCGCCGAGGCGCTGCTCGCGCGACCCGAGGGGGCGGCGCGGGCGCGCGCGGTGCTCGCGCCGGCGCTCGCGGAAGGCGCGGCCCCCGCGGCTGCGGTGCTGCTCGCCGCCGGCGACGCCGCAGCCGCGGCCGGCGACTGGGCGGCGGCCGCGGATGCCTACGGGCGCGCGCTCGACGCCGAGACCACGGGACCGATGCGCGTGCGGGCGGCGGCGGGGCTCGCGCGGGCGGCGCTCGCCCGCGGGGATGGAAGCGGAGCTAAGGCCGCGCTCGCGCGCATCGGGCCGCTCGACGATGCGGTCGTCAGCCGGGCGGTGGCGGCGGCAGCACAGGTGCTCGCCCACGAGGGCACGTGGAGGCAGGCCGATGCCCGCTGAGCCGGCCCTCGTCGAGCGCACGCCGGGGGTGCCGCTCGCGGGCCTCGAGCGCGCGTTCGCGGTCTTCACCGACGCGACCGCGCGGCTCGAGCGCGAGTACGCGGCGCTGCGCGCCCACGCGCGCCGGCTCACCGCCGAGCTCGAGGAGAAGAACCGGCTGCTCGCGGCGAGCCTCGAGCGGGAGCAGCGCCTCGAGGCCGCTGCCCTGCGCCAGAGCCGCCTCGCCGCGATGGGCGAGATGGCGGCGATGCTCGCCCACGAGGTGCGCAATCCGCTCGGCGCCATGCAGCTCTTCACCGGGCTCTTGCTCCAGGACCTCCGGGAGAACCCCGCGGCGCTGCGCCTGGCCCAGCAGGTGGCGCGGGCGATCGCCGACCTCGACCACCTGGTGAGCAACCTCCTCGAGTTCACCCGCACGCGCGCCGTGCGCCGCACGGCCGTCGACTTGGGCGCCGTCGCCGCCAGCGTCCTCGACGCCGCCGCCGAGGCGTGCGCGCAAGCGGGCATCGCGGTCGTGCGCGCGATCCCCGCGCCCCCGGTGTGCGCGCAGGCGGATCCCGACCTGCTGCGGCCCGTGCTGGCGAACCTCGTGCGCAACGCCGTGCAGGCGATGGAGGGCGGGGGCCGGCTCACCGTGACCGTGACCCGCGATGGGGAAGCGGCCGCGATCACGATCGCCGACACGGGGCCCGGCATCGCGCCCGAGGCGCACGAGGCGATCTTCCGTCCCTTCTACACGACGCGCAGCAAGGGCACCGGGCTCGGGCTCGCGGTCGCCCGCGAGCTCGTGCGCGCCATGGGCGGGAGCCTCGGCGTCGTGAGCCAAGTCGGGCACGGGGCCGCGTTCACCGTCCGGCTGCCGGCGGCGGAGGAGGAGGCCCGATGAGAGAGCCGTCCTGCATTCTCGTGATCGACGACGAGCCCGGCATCCGCGCCGGCTTGGCCGAGGTGCTCGGCCGCGGCGGCTTCGCCGTCGCGGAGGCGGCCAGCGCCGAAGACGGGCTCGCGCGGCTCGGCGCGGGCGACGTCGCCCTCTGCTTCGTCGATCTCCGGCTCCCGGGCATGAGCGGGCTCGACTTCCTGCGCGCGCTCCGCCAGGGCGGCCTCGCGACCCCCACCGTGGTGATCACCGCCCACGGCACGGTCGAGGACGCCGTCGCGGCGATGAAGCTCGGGGCGGTCGACTTCCTCACCAAGCCCTTCTCGCCGACGGAGCTGCTGCACCTGGCCGAGGGGCTCGTGGCCGACGGCGGCGAGAGCGCCGAGCCCGCCGCCGCGTGCAGCCGCCCGATCGTCTCCCGCGACCCGGCGACGCTCGCCGTGCTCGAGATCGCCGAGGCAGTGGCGTCGAGCCGGGCGCCGGTGCTCATCCAGGGCGAGAGCGGCACCGGCAAGGAGCTGCTCGCGCGCTACCTGCACGAGCGCGGCCGGCGGCGCGGCAAGCCGTTCGTCGCGGTCAACTGCGCCGCGCTGCCGCGCGAGCTCCTCGAGAGCGAGCTCTTCGGACACGAGCGCGGCGCGTTCACCGGGGCGATCGCGCGCAAGGTCGGCAAGTTCGAGCTCGCCCACGGCGGCACGATCCTCCTCGACGAGATCAGCGAGATGGAGCTGCCGCTGCAGGCGAAGCTGCTGCGCGTGCTGCAGGAGTACGAGGTCGATCGCCTGGGGGGCACGGCGCCGGTGCCGATCGACGTGCGCGTGGTGGCGACGACCAACCGCCGCCTGCGCGACCTCGTCGACCGCGGGCAGTTCCGCGAGGACCTCTACTACCGCCTGATGGTCGTGCCGCTGGTGCTCCCGCCGCTGCGCGAGCGCAAGGGCGACATCGACCTGCTCGCCGATCACTTCCTGCGCCGCTTCTCCGCCGGCCGCCAGCTCGTGCTCGCGCCCGAGACGCGCGCCTGGCTGCGCAGCCGCCCCTGGCCGGGCAACGTGCGCGAGCTCGAGCACGCGGTCGAGCGCGCGGCGCTGCTGGCGCGCGGCCCGGTGCTCACGGTCGAGGACTTCGCCGAGCGCGACCCGCTGCCGCCGCGGCTCGAGCTCGGGAGCCTCGCCGGGCTCACCGTGCGCGAGATGGAGCGGCAGCTCATCTTCGACACGCTCCGGCGCACGAACAACAACCGCACGCAGGCCGCGCGCCTGCTCGGCATCAGCATCCGCACGCTGCGCAACAAGCTCGCCGAGTACCGGCAGCGGGGCGAGGCGGATGCGGCGAGGGCGCGGTGATGGCCGGGCTGCTCTTCGACCCGACGCTGGACGGCCTCGCGCGCGCGCTCACGCTGCACCAGCGCCGGCACGAGGTGCTGGCGAGCAACCTCGCGAACATCGAGACACCGGGCTTTCGCGCCCGCGACCTCGACTTCGCGGACGCGCTGCGCCACGCCTTCGATGCGGCGCCCCCCGCGCCCGGCGACCCGCCCGCGCCGCGGGTGATCGACGATCCGGCCGGCGCGCCGCGCGCCGACGGCAACACGGTCGACCTCGACCGGGAGATGGCCAAGCTCAGCGCCAACGGGATGGACTATCTCGCGCTCGCGACCATCCTGCGCCGTCGCATCGCGCTTTTGCGCCTGGCCATCGAGGAGACCCCATGACGGACCTGCACGGCACCCTTGCCATCGCCGCCAGCGCGCTCAGCGCCGAGCGGCTGCGGCTCGACGTGATCGCGGCCAATCTCGCCAACGCCAGCACCACCCGCACGGCCGCCGGCGGACCCTACCGGCGGCGCGACGTCGTGCTCGCGCCGGCCGACCTCGAGAGCGACTTCGCCGACACGCTGGCGGCGCTCGGCGACGCGGCGCACCAGCCCGGCGTGCACGCGGTGGGCGTCGTCGAGGACCCCTCGCCGCCGCGGCTCGTCTACGACCCCGGGCATCCCGACGCCGACGCGCAGGGCTACGTCGCCTATCCCAACGTGAACCCCATTCTCGAGATGGTCGATCTCACCACCGCGACGCGCGCCTACGAGGCGAACGTCCAGGTCATGAACGCCACCAAGCGGCTCGCCGACGTGGCCCTCCAGATCGGCAGCTAGCTTCGGAGCCGGATCGATGGACGTCACCCGCATCGGCACGGCGCTGCCCACCCCCGCGGTCGGAGACCCGGCTCCCGCGGCCGCGCCCAAGAAGGCCAGCTTCGGCGAGGTGCTCAAGGACTCGCTCGCGCAGGTGAACCATCTCCAGAACGAGGCCGACCGTGCGATTGCCACCCTCGGCAGCGGCCAGCCGACGACGCTGCACGACACGATGCTCGCGCTCGAGAAGGCGGACCTCTCCTTCCGTCTGATGATGCAGGTGCGCAACCGCATCGTGCAGGCCTACCAGGACGTGCTGCGCATGCAGATCTGACTGACGGGGCATGAACGCGCGGCTCAAGCAGCTCTGGGCCGGGCTTGCGGCCTTCTTCCTCTCGCAGCCGCCGGCCCGGCGGTGGACGATCCTCGGCGTGGGCATCGCCTCGATGGCGATCGTGCTCGGGCTCGCCTGGTGGGTCCAGCGCCCGCTCTACCGGCCGCTGTTCACCAATCTCTCGCCGCACGATGCGGCGGCGATCGTCGACGCGCTGCGCGCCGAGAAGGTCGCCTTCCAGCTCGAGGACGGCGGCCGCGCCGTGCTCGTGCCGGCCGAGCGGCTCTACGAGCTGCGCCTCGAGCTCGCGAGCCGCGGGCTTCCGGAAGGCGGCGGGGTCGGGTTCGAGATCTTCGATCGGCAGACGCTCGGGCAGACGGACTTCTTGGAGCGGCTCAACTACCAGCGCGCGCTCCAGGGCGAGCTCGGCCGCACGATCAGCCAGTTGGGCGGCGTCGAGTCGGCGCGCGTGCACCTCGCGCTGCCCGAGCGCTCGCTCTTCGTCGCCGCCGATCGCAAGCCCTCGGCGTCGGTCGTCGTCAAGCTCGTGCAGGGCCGCACGCTCGCGCGCGCCCAGATCGACGGCATCGTGCACCTCGTCGCGGCCAGCGTGGAGGGGCTGGATGCCGACGCGGTCACCGTCGTCGACGAGAGCGGCCGCATCTTGACGCCCGACCGCCGCGGCGCCGAGGGGCCCGGGCCCTCGGGCGACACGCTCGAGTACCAGCAGACCTTCGAGCGCAGCGTCGAGGACCGCATCGAGAGCATGCTCGGCGCGGTGGTCGGCCGCGACAAGGTGATCGCGCGCGTGGCGGCGACGCTCGACTTCGCGCGCGTCGAGCGCACCGAGGAGGCGGTCGATCCCGATCGCACGGCGCTCCAGCAGTCGCGCACGATGCGGGAGCAGTCGGTCGGTATGCGCCCGACGGCGGGGGTGGCGGGCGCCGCGGCGAATCTCACCAACGACACGACCGCGGCGGCCGCCGCCGGGGATGCGCCCAAGACCGACCGCCGCGACGAGACGCAGACCTACGAGGTGTCGAAGATCGTCTCGCGCACCGTCGCCCCCGCGGGCGCGGTGAAGCAGCTCTCGGTGGCGGTGCTCGTCGACGGCACCTACGAGGAGAAGGACGGGAAGCGGACGTTCGTGCCGCGCGCGCCGGAGGAGCTCGAGCGGCTGAAGGCTCTCGTAAAGAGCGCGGCCGGGCTCGACGAGGCCCGCGGCGACAAGGTCGAGGTCGCGAGCGTGCCGTTCCAGACCGAGCCGCTGCCCGCAGGGGAGGGCGTCCTCGGCGTCGTCTGGCGCTGGCTGCCCGCGGTCGTCACCCGGCTCTTGGGGCTCGGCTTTGCGGTGGTGATGCTCCTCTACGTCGTGCGGCCGCTGCTGCTCGGGCTCGCCCAGCGGCCCGCCGCGGCCGGCGGCGCGGCCGGCGTGGTCACCGAGATGGACCAGGCGATGCTCGAGCTCGCCGGCGAGACCCGCGCGCTCACCCAGCGCAACCCCGAGCGCGCCGCCCAGCTCGTGCGCCTCTGGCTCGCCGAGGCGGGCGGGCCGCCGCGCGGATAGCCGGCCATGGCGGAGGCGGGCACCACGCTGCGCCCCGGCCCGGCGCCGGCGAGCGAGGGAATCGAGAAGGCGGCGATCCTGCTGCTCACGCTCGGGCCCGAGGTCGCGGGGCAGGTCTTCAGCCACCTGAGCGACGCCGAGGTCGAGCAGATCTCGATCGCGATCGCGCGCCTGCGCACCATCCGCCGCGCCCAGGCCGCGGCGGTCCACGAGGAGGCGTGGCGGTGGCTCACGAGCCGCGAGGGCTACCTCGTCGACGGCGAGCAGTTCGCGCACAAGCTGCTCACGGCGCGCGCGGCCGCGACCGGGCAGGCGCCGCGCACGGTGCGCGACCTCGCGCGCCCGCGCGACGGCGAGACCTCGCTCGCCGAGAGCCTCCGGGGCGTGGCGCCGGCCGCGCTCGCGCAGCTCGTCGGTGGCGAGCACCCGCAGGTGATCGCCGTCGTGCTCGCGAACCTCGAGGTCCGGCAGGCGGCCGAGACGCTCGGGCTCCTGCCCCCGGACACGCAGGCCGACGTCGTGCGCCGCATCGCGGATTTGAAGACGATCCCGAGCGAGGTGCTGGTGGAGGTCGCGAGCGTGCTGCGCGGCCAGGTCGAGGAGCTCGGCAGCGTCGGGCAGGGGGGGCGGAGCGTGGGCGGGCCCAAGCTCGCCGCGACCATCATGAACCAGGTGGGCAAGGAGGTGGAGGCCGCGGTGCTCGCGCGGCTCGACGAGGAGGCGCCGGAGGTCGCCGAGAGCATCCGCAAGCTCATGCTCACCTTCGACGATCTCGCGGTGCTCGAGCGGCGCGACATGCAGACGTTGCTCAAGGAGATCCAGCGGGAGGATTTGCTGCTCGCGCTCAAGACCGCGAGCCCGGCCATGCGCGAGAAGATCTTCGGGAACATCTCGAAGCAGGCGGCCGAGATCCTCGAAGAGGACCTGTCGATGATGGGCCCGGTGCGGCTGAAGGACGTCGAGCAGGCGCAGGCGAACATCGTCGCCACCGCGCGCCGGCTCGCCGAGGAGCAGAAGATCACCCTCGGCACGGGAGGCGAGGACCTTGTCTGAGTTCACGCCGCTCGTCGACGAGGCGCCCCGGCCGTGCGTGGGCTTCCGGCCCCTGGCCGAGCCCGAGGAGCCTGCGCCCCCGCCCGCGGCGCCGCCGGCGGCGGTGATGGCGTGCGAGCCGGCGCCGGGCGCGGCCGCTGGGAGCGAGGAGGCGCGACGGGCCTTCGAGGCGGGCTACGCCCTCGGGGCCGCCGAAGTCCGCGGCCAGGTCGAGCAGGTGGCCGAGTCGCTCGAGAAGGCGCTCGAGGAGATCGCCGCGTTCCGCGCCGCGCTCGCGGAGCGCTACGGGCGCGAGCTGCTCGGGATCGCGCTCGAGGTGGCCCGGCGCATCGTGCAGGCCGAGCTGGCCGAGCACCCGGAGCGCTGGCTCGGCATGCTCGCCGCCGCCGTGCGCCGCCTGGTCGACCGCGAGCGCATCGTCGTGCGCGTGCCGCCCGACCTCGCCGCCTACTTGCGCGCGAGCGCGCCCGAGCTGCGCGCCGCGTTGGAGGACGTGAAGGACGTCACCGTGGTCGAGGACGCGGCCGTGGGCCCCGGGGGCTGCGTGGTCGAAAGCCGCTTCGGCGAGGTCGATCTCGGCGTCGAGACGCAGCTTGCGACCGCGGCCGAGACGCTCGCGGGCGACGGCGCATGAGCGTGCTCTCGATGGACGCGCTCGGAATCGCGCGCGCCCGCGCGCAGCTCGCCGGCCGCGACCTCGTGCGCGTGAGCGGACGGGTGACCGACGTGATCGGCCTCGTCGTCGAGGCGAGCGGCCCGGGGGCGCCGGTGGGCTCGCTCTGCCGGATCGAAGGGCCCGGGGCGCGCGCGCTCCCCGCCGAGGTCGTGGGCTTTCGCACGGGGCGCGTGCTGCTGATGCCGCTCGGCGAGCTCGCCGGCGTGGCGCCCGGAGACCGGGTGACGCTGGTGCGCACCCAGCCGCTCGTCGGCGTCGGCGACGCCATGCTCGGCCGCGTCCTCGACGGCCTCGGCCGCCCGCTCGACGCCCGCGGGGCGCTTCCCGTTTGCGCCGAGTACCCGCTCTACGGGCGGGCGATGAACCCGCTCGCCCGGCCCCCCGTGCGCGAGCCGCTCGACCTCGGCATTCGCGCGATCAACGCGCTCCTCACCTGCGGCCGGGGCCAGCGGCTCGGGATCTTCGCCGGCTCGGGCGTCGGCAAGAGCGCGCTGCTCGGCATGATGGCGCGCTACACGCGCGCCGACGTGACCGTGATCGCGCTCGTCGGCGAGCGGGGGCGCGAGGTGCGCGAGTTCATCGAGCGCGATCTCGGCGACGGCCTCGAGCACGCGGTGGTGGTGGCGGCGACGTCGGATGCGCCGCCGCTCGTGCGCATCCGCGGTGCCTTCCTCGCCACCACGATCGCCGAGTACTTTCGCGACCAGGGGCGCGACGTGCTGCTCATGATGGACTCCCTCACGCGCGTTGCCATGGCGCAGCGCGAGGTCGGGCTCTCGGTCGGCGAGCCGCCGTCGACGCGCGGCTACACGCCGTCGGTGTTCGCGCTGCTGCCGCGGCTCCTCGAGCGCGCCGGCCAGGTCGACGGCGGCAGCATCACCGGCCTCTACACGGTGCTGGTCGAGGGCGACGACATGAACGAGCCCATCGCCGACACGGCCCGCTCGCTGCTCGACGGGCACGTGACGCTCTCGCGGCGGCTCGCGAGCGAGGGGCACTACCCGGCGATCGACGTGCTCGGATCGATCTCGCGGGTGATGATCGACGTCGTCCCGCCCGAGCAGCTCGCCGCCGCCAACCGCGTGCGCGGCTGGCTCGCCACCTACCGCGATGCCGAGGACCTGATCCAGATCGGCGCGTATGCCCCGGGCGCGAGCGCCGCGGTCGACGAGGCGATCGCGCGGCTGCCGGCCGTGCGCGCGTTTTTGCGCCAGCCGCTCGGCGAGCCCGCGAGCCTCGCGGCGAGCCTCGACGCGCTCTCCGCGCTTGCCGGGTGACGGGGATGGCGTTCCGACTCGCACGCGTGCTCCGGCTCCGCACCCAGCTCCGCCGCCAAACCCAGGACGAGGTGGCGCAGCTCGCCGCGGCGCTCGGGGCCGTGCGGCGCGAGATCGCCGAGCTCGGCGCGCGGCAGCGTGCCGTGCGGGCGGAGGAGGAGGCCGCGCTGCCCCGGGGGCTCGCCGCCGCCGACCTCGAGGCGCGGCGCCGCTACGAAGCGGAGCTGCTCGCGCGCGCCGCGGCGCTCGCCGCGGAAGAGACGCACCTCGTGGGCGCGCTCGTCGAGGGGCGCGCGCGGCTCGTCGAGCGCCGACGCGAGGAGCGGCAGCTCGAGCGGCTCGCCGAGCGGGCGGCCGCGCGCACGGCCGAGGCCGTGGCGCGTGCGGAGGGCGTGGCGCTCGACGACCTCGCGCGGCGGCGGAGGTGAGGCGATGATGCGTAGGCTCGGGGCGCTGGCGCTCGCCAGCGCGGTGCTGAAGGTGATCGTGCTGGGGGCGCTGTGGTGGCAGAGCGCAGCGCGCGCGGCGGGCGGTCGGAGCGAGGCGCCACCGGCCGTCGCAACCCCCGCCCCCGCGCCGCCCGCCCAGGGCCGCGGGCTGCGCGAGATGCTGGCGGCGATCGCCCAGCGCAGCGCCGCGCTCGACGCGCGGGAGCAGGCGCTCGCCGAGCGGGAGGCCGCGCTCGCGGCGCTCGAGAAGACGATCGCCGCGGCGGCTGCGGCGGCGGGGACAGGCGAGGCTGCAGCGCGGCCCGCCTCGGGCGGATCGCCCGCTTCCGCGGGCGACGCCCCCGTCGTGGCGCTCACGAAGGTCTACGAGACCATGAAGCCGGAGGAGGCGGGGGCGATCCTCGACCGGCTCGACGACGCGACCGCCCGCATGATCCTCGCGCACATGAAGGAGCGGAGCATCGGCGCGATTCTCGCGGCGATGAGCCGCGATCGCGCGGTCGAGGTGACCAGGGTGCTCGGCGGCGAGCCGGTCAAGGCGGCCGAGGCGGCGGCGCCAGCGGCCGCGAACGACACGCCGAAGGCGCCCCCGGCGCCGCCCGCCGGCCCGCCGCCGGCCGGGGCGGCGGAGACCCCGAAGAAACCTGAGCGATAGCGGCCGACCTTGCCGCAGCCGGCGGGAGTTGCCGGGTCGAGCGCGCGCCGTCCCGCGCCCGCGCGGGCGTTTGCGCTGGCGTCGCGTTTGCTCCGCGCAAGCCGCCGTGACCAGCGTGCCCGCAAGCGCCGCGCCGCTGCGCGGCGGCGTCCCGGCGTCGATGGGAGGCGGCGATCTCCGTCTGCCAGCCGGCCTCGGGGCCGGGTTCCAGACCCTGCTGCTGCTCCTGCTCGCCGCCGGGCTGCCGCCGGTCATCCCCGTGCCTGCCGCCGCGGCGGCGAGCGGGGGGACCCCGGGCGAGGAGGCGAAAGCCGGCGATGCGGAGCGCGCGCGCCAACCCGAGACGCCTGCCGCCGCGACGACGCCGCCAGCGGTGGAGGCTGTCACCGTCGGGGTGGCCGCGGCGGCTGCGGCTGTCGCTTCCGCGCCGGTGGAGCCGGCGGCAGCCGCAGCGGAAACCGCGGCCACTGCCGCCGCGCCGAGCGCCACGCCCGCCGCGCCGCCCGTCCCATCGCCCGGGGCGAGGGCCGTGATCGCGGCCTCACCAGCGAACGCCGCGCACCCGTCGCCTCCTGCGGGCGAGCACGCCGCGGTGACCCCGCCGCCCGCGACGCTCGAGCCAGCAGGCGAGAGCGCGCCTGCCGTGCCCGCCGCGACGCCGAGCGCCGAGAGCGCACCGCCGAGGGCCGAAAGCGCGCCGCCGAGCGGAGCGGGCGCGCCGCCGGCTCCCGCTCCGACTCTGCCCGCAGCGATTGCCGAGGCCGAGCCGCCGCGCGCGGCGGCCGCGGCCCCGGCGCCGTCGCCGGCCGCGGTGCCGAGCGGAGCGGGCGCGCCGGCGAGGCCAGCTCCCGCACACGCGCCGGTGATGACGCCGTCGGCGGTCCTGGCCGTCTCGGCCGCGGTGGCGTCGCCGCCCGCCGAGCGTCGCGTCGACCACGAGGACGCCGACCACCCGGCGCCCGCCGGGCCGCTGCACGCGGAGCAGGCCCCGCCGCCGCTCCCCGAGACGGCGCCCCGGCCCGTGGCCGCGCCGTCAAACCCATCGGCGGCGCCCCCGCCGGTTGCGGCGCCGGCGCCGCGCACGCCCGCCGCGCCGGCAGCGACTGCGGCCCCCGAGCCCGTTCGCCCGCGGGAGCTGGACGATCTCGTCCGCACGGCGCAGGTGCGCGCGCCGAGCGGGCGCGACGGCGGCGAGATGCGTCTCGACGTCGCGCCCGAGGGCCTCGGTCGCGTGCAGGTGCACGTGGTCGTCCGCGACGATGCCGTGCACGCCGCGCTCTACGCCCAGCACGGCGAGGCGCGCGACGCGCTCGCCGCACAGCGCCCCGCGCTCGAAGCGGCGCTCGGCCGCTCCCAGCTCCGCCTCGAGGGCTTCACGGTGGGCCTCGGCCAGCCACAGCAGGAACCCGCGCACGAGCGGTCGTCGGGACAGCCCCGTCGCGGCGAGCCGTCGCCGCTCGGCCTGGCGCCTGTGTCCGAGCCCGCCACGGCCGCGCCGCTCGTCGTCGGCCGCCGCGGGCTGAGTCTCCGCGCATGAGCACGACCGCCGCCGTTCCCTCCTCGCTGCTGAGCGCGCTCGGCCCCGCCACCGCGACGTCGACCACGGCGACGAGCCAGCCGGTCACGCAGCAGGAGTTCCTCACGCTCTTCGTCGCCCAGCTCCAGAACCAGGACCCGCTCTCGCCGATGGATCCGGATCAGCTCACGGCGGAGCTGGCGCAGTTCTCGCAGCTCGAGCAGCTCACCAACATCAACCAGGCGATGGGCGGGCTCACGAAGGCCGCGCAGCAGTCGGTCGACGTGGGGATGCTCTCGCTCGTCGGCAAGCAGATCCACTACGACGGCAGCACGATCGCGCTGAGCGGCGGCAAGGCGCCGGCGGTCTCCTATACGCTCGCGCAGGCGGCCACGGACATCCAGGCGACGATCACCGACAGCAGCGGCACGGTGGTGCGCACGATCGACCTGGGCGGGCAGGCGGCCGGGACGCACACGTTCCAGTTCGACGGGACCGACGGCAAGGGCGTGACGCTCGCCGACGGGACCTACACGGTCGCGCTCACCGCGAGCGGCCCGCTCGGCGGGACCCCCGCGCCCGTCTCGCTGGTGAACAGCGGCACGGTCGATGGGGTGGATCTTACGGCGAGCCCGCCCGTGCTGCTCGTCGGCGGGCAGCGCATCACGCTCGACCAGGTCCACGGGGTCGACTGAGCCCCGCAAGAAGAAGGAGGTACGCATGGCACTCATCGGCGCGCTTTCGAGTGGACGGACCGGGCTCGTCAACAGCGGCAACGAGCTCGTCGTCATCGGCAACAACATCGCGAACGCGGAGACGGTGGGCTTCAAGGCGAGCCGCACCGAGTTCGCGGATTTGATCTCCGCGCAGAGCGGCGGGACGTCGGCGGACATCGGGCTCGGCTCGACCATCGCCGACGTGCGCACGCTCTTCGACCAGGGCACGGTGCAGAACACGGGTCGCAGCCTCGACCTCGCCATCAACGGGCAGGGGTTCTTCGTGCTGCGGGAAGGCACCGGGCAGGTGTTCACGCGCGCGGGGAACTTCTCCCTGCAGGCGAACGGCGCGGTCACCAACACGGTCGGCAACGTCCTCCAGGGGAGCCCGCTCAACCAGGACGGCACCGTCGCCGGGCCCGTGGGGGACGTCGTCATCGGCGGCATCACCTCGCAGGCGAAGGCGACGGCGAACGTCGCGGTGACCGGCAATCTTCAGTCCGATGCGCCGACGACCGCCTTCCCCAGCGGCACGCCGACCGAGGCCCAGGCCTACGCAAACTCGAGCTTCGCGACGAGCGTGCAGGTCTACGACTCCCTCGGCAAGGCGCACAATCTGCTGCTCTTCTTCTCGCGAACTGGCACGAACACCTGGGACGTGAACGTGGGGGTGGACGCGGCCGACACGGGGGGCACGCCGGGCACGGTCCAGGTGATCGGCACGAGCACGCTCCAGTACAACCCCACCGGGACAGTCCAGAGCGGTGGAACCGTCAGCGCCAGCGTGAGCTTCACCGGCGCCACCACGAATCAGCCGATCACGCTCGACCTCACGAACCTGACGCAGTTCGCCGGCACCTCCGGCATCAGCGCGGTCACGCAGGACGGGTTCGGCGCGGGCGGCCTCGCGAGCCTCAGCGTCAACGCGAAGGGGATCCTGAGCGCCACCTTCGACAACGGCCAGTCGCGCCCGCTCTACCAGCTCGCGATCGCGCAGTTCAACGCGCCCGAGGGGCTCGCGAGCGAGGGCAACCAGACCTACCACGCCACCGTCGACTCGGGGCCGCCGGCCATCGCCACCGCGGGCTCGCAGGGCACCGGGACGATCGTCTCGGGGGCGCTCGAGCAGTCGAACGTGCAGATCGCCCAGGAGTTCATCAACCTGATCAGCGCCCAGCGCTCCTTCGAGGCGAACGCGCGGGTGGTCTCGGGCAGCGACCAGATGCTGCAGGACCTGGTCAACATCGTCCACTAGGGAGGAGGGTCAGGAATCCCGCTCTCCGGGGGCGCCGGAGCCAAGCCCTTGACGCGAGCAGGGCGGCCCGGCGCGTCCGGGGTGCGCCGCGCCAGCGCGGCGGGCTGGCACCGGCATTGCTGCCTCTCGGCCGCCGGAGGGTGGCGTGGCCGAGGACGAGGCAGCAGCGGCGGCAAAGCCCGCAGCGCCGGCGAAGTCGGGCGGCAAAAAGAAGCTTCTCCTCATCGCCGCGGGCGCGGTCGTGCTCGCGGGCGGCGCTGCCGGGGCGTGGTTCGGTTTTTTCCGCGGGCACCGCGCGGCCGAGGCCAAGGTCGAGCCGCCGGAGAGCGTCAAGCTGCCCGAGCACGGGGCGCTCGTCGCCCTCGATCCCTTCATTGTGAACTTGGGCGACGAGGACCGCGCCCGCTATCTCAAGGCGACCCTCCAGCTCGAGTTCTACGACACGAAGGTGCCCGAGGTCTTCCCGAGCCTCGTACCCCAGATCCGCGACCTCCTGATCACGCTCTTTAGCAGCCGCACCTTCGCCGAGGTGCGCACGCCCGAGGGCAAGCTCCAGCTCCGCGAGGACGCGATCAACCGCATCAACCGCGCCCTCAACCAGGATCTCGTGAAGGCGGTCTACTTCACGGAGTTCGTCGTCCAGTGATGGGGCGCCGATGAGCGAGATCCTCTCCCAGGACGAGGTCAACGCGCTGCTCGAGGGCGTCGGCGACGGCAGCGTGCCGCTCGCCGAGGAGAAGCCCGCCCCGGCCCCGGCGGGGGGCGTCGTGCCGCTCGACTTGACCGCCCAGGAGCGCCCGCTGCGCGGCCGGCTGCCGGGCCTCGAGCTCGTCCTCGACCGCTTCACGCGCGACGTGCGGGGCTCGCTCGGCACGTTCTTCGGGCAACTGCCGACGGTGGAGATCACGGGCGTCAACCTGCAGAAGTTCGGCGGCGTCGTGGGGGCGCTCGAGCGGCCGGTGAGCCTCCAGCTCTTCGATCTCGCCCCGCTGCGCGGGCAGGGGCTCCTCGTCGTCACCCCCGCGCTCATCGAGATGCTGCTCCAGGTCTTCTTCGGCGGCGAGCCGGGCCGCAAGACGCGGCTGCCGGCGCGCGAGCTCTCGCCGATCGAGCAGCGCGTGGTCGAGCGCCTGGGCGCGCGCGTGCTCGAGGATCTGCGCAGCGCCTGGCAGCCCACCGAGGCGATCGCGTGTACGCTCCTCGCCGCGGAGACGAACCCGCAGTTCGCGGCGATCTGCGGCCCCGACGAGCTGGTGGTGGCCGTCGGGCTCCGGGTGAGCCTCGAAGGCTGCGGGCAGGGGACGCTGCTCGTCTGCGTTCCGAACGGCGCCCTCGACCCGATCCGCACGCGCCTCCAGCGGCTGTCGCTCGGCGGCGGGCGCGCGGTTCCCGAGCCGTGGCGCGCGCGGATGGAGGCGGCCCTCGCCGAGGTCGCGGTCGAGGTGAGCGCCGAGCTGGGCGCGCGGCGGCTCGCGCTGCGCGACGTGCTCGCGCTGCGGGTGGGCGACCTGCTGCCGCTGGAGACCGGGCGCGAAGGCCCGGTCGTACTGCGCGTGGCGGGCAAGGCGCGCTTCTTGGGCGCCCCCGGCGTCGCCGGCGGCAAGAACGCGGTGCGCATCACCGCGCGGCTGTGAGGGACGGACATGGACGGTGGCACGCCGGAGACGACGGGGGAGACGGGCGAGGCGCAGGCCGCCGCGGCGACGCCGCCGCGGAACCTCGACCTCCTGCTCGACATCCCGCTCGAGGTGACCGTGGAGATCGGACGGACGCGGATGGCGCTGCGCGAGCTGCTCGCGCTGGCGCCCGGCTCGGTGGTCGAGCTCGAGAAGCTCGCTGGCGAGCCGCTCGACGTGTTCGTCAACGGCAAGCCCATCGCGCGCGGCGAGGCGGTGATGGTGAACGACCGCTTCGGGGTGCGGCTCACCGACGTGATCAGCCCCTCGGAGCGCATCACGGGGCTCAAGTGACGGCCCTCGCGCTTACCGCCGGCGCCCTCGCGCTCGCCCTCGCGCTCGCCCGCCGCTGGTCGCGTCGCGGCCGCACGGGCACGGGCGAGACGATCCGCCTGGTCACCAGCCGCTATCTCGGCGGGAAGCGCTTTCTCACGGTTGTCGAGGTCGAGGGGCACCGGCTTCTCCTCGGGCTCGCGGGCGACCGCGTCTCGCTCGTGGCCCGCCTCGACGCGCCGGGGGCCTCGGCCGGGGAGGAGCGGGCGTGAGGTGGGTGGCCGCGGCCCTCGTCCTCGCCCCGGCGGCGGCCCGTGCGGCCGACGCGGCGCCCGCGATCGCGCTCCAGATCGGCAGCGAGAAGATCGCCGCACCGCTCCAGATCGTCGCGCTGCTGACGGTGCTGTCGCTCGCGCCGGCGATCCTGGTGACGCTCACCGCCTTCGTGCGCATCGTGATCGTCCTCTCGTTCCTCCGCCAGGCGGTCGGCGTGCAGACGATGCCGCCCAACCAGATCGTGATCTCGCTCGCGCTCTTCCTGACGTTCTTCGTGATGCGGCCGGTCTTCGCCCGCATCCAGGCAGAGGCGATCGAGCCGTACCTGCACCAGGAGATCGGCGACCGCGAGGCCCTCGCCCGCGCCTGGGATCCGCTGCGGCAGTTCATGCTGCGGCAGACCCGCGAGAAGGACCTCGCGCTCTTCGTCGACGCGGTCGGGGCGCCGCGACCCGAGACCCCGGCGGACGTCGCCCCCCAGGCGCTCGTGCCCGCGTTTTTGATCTCCGAGCTCAAGACCGCGTTCCAGATGGGGTTCCTCATCTACATCCCGTTCTTGATCCTCGACATGGTGGTGGCCTCGGTCCTCACCTCGATGGGCATGATCACGCTGCCCCCGGCGCTCATCTCGCTGCCCTTCAAGCTCATGCTCTTCGTGCTCGTCGACGGGTGGAACGTGCTCACCGCGTCGGTGGTGCAGAGCTTCCACTGAGATGGGGGTGGAGACCGTCATCGGGCTCGGGCGCAGCGGGCTCGAGCTGACCCTCGCGCTCGCGGGACCGGTGCTGCTCTTCGGGCTCGTCGCCGGCCTCGCCGTGAGCGTCTTCCAGGCGCTCACCCAGATCCACGAGATGACGCTCACCTTCATCCCGAAGATCGCCGCCACCGTCGCCGCGCTCGTCCTCTTCGGCCCCTGGATGCTCACCAAGCTCATCACCTTCACGCTCGGGGTCTTCACGAGCCTGCCGGGCTACGTGCGCTGACCATGCCGATCCCCGATCCCGTGCCGTTCGTCCTCGTGCTCGCGCGCATCGCGGGGCTCGTGCTCGCCGCGCCGGTGCTCGGGCACGCGCTCGTGCCGGTGCGCGTGCGAGTGGCGCTGGCGGCCGTGTTCGCGCTCGCGCTCGCGCCGGCGCTGCCGGCGCCGGCCGCGCCGCCGACGACGGTCGTGGGGCTCGCCGGCGCGGTGGCGGTCGAGAGCGCGGTCGGCGTGCTCCTCGGCTTTGCGGCGCAGCTCGTGTTCGCCGGGGTGGCGCTCGGCGGCCAGCTCGCCGGGATGCAGATGGGCTTCGGCGTGGCGAGCCTCTTCGATCCGACCGAGCAGGCGCAGGTGACGGTCGTGGCGCAGTGGCAGCAGCTCCTTGTGCTCGTGGTCTTCCTCGCGCTCGACGTGCACCACCTCCTCCTGCGCGCGCTCCTCGAGAGCTTTCGCCTCGTGCCCGTGGGGGCGGCAGCGCTCGGGGCGTCGAGCGCCGGGGGGATGGTGACGCTCGGGAGCGACGTCTTCACGGTCGCCGTGCGGCTGGCGGCCCCGGTGCTCGTCGTCCTGCTGCTCACGAACGCGACGCTCGGCGTGCTCGCCCGCGTCATTCCGCAGCTCAACGTGTTCGTGCTCGGCTTTCCGGTGAACGTGGGGGCGGGGCTGCTCGCCCTCGGCGCGGCGCTGCCGTTTACGGTGCGCCTCGTCGCCGGCCGCTTCGCCGCGCTCGGCGGGGTGCTCGATCAGCTCGTGCGGGGGCTCGGACATGGCTGAGGACCAGGCGGCCGACCGCACCGAGCAGCCGACCGCGAAACGGCGCGAGAAGGCCCGCGAGGAGGGGCAGGTCGCGGTCTCGCCCGAAGTGGCGCCCGTCGCCGTGCTCCTCGCGGCGCTCGCGGTGGCGTCGTGGGGCGCGCCGCGGGTCGTCGAGCGCAGCCGCGCGGTGCTCCACGCGTGGCTCGCCGCCGTGGGGCCGATGGCGCTGCGCGAGGACGGCGCCGGACCGCCGGTCGTGCGCGCGGCGCTCGCGCTCGGCAGCCTGCTCGTGCCCTTCGCGCTCGCGATGGCGCTCGTCGGCGCTGGGGTCGTGATCGCGCAGGTGGGGTGGGTGCTCGTGCCCCAGCGGCTCGCCCCCGACGTGGCGCGGCTCAGCCTGGGCCGCAACCTCCGACGCTTCCTCTCGGTCGAGGGCGCCGTCGAGCTGGTGAAGGCGCTCGTCAAGATCGCGCTCGTCCTCGGGCTCGCGGCACGGGTGATCGTGGGCGGGGCCCGCGCGGCCGTGAGCACGCCCGCGATGGGCGTCGAGGCGATCCTGGGCGAGGTGGGCGCCGAGCTCCGTCACCTCCTGCTCCTGGTGGCGCTCGCGCTGGGGGCCTTGGGCGCGCTCGACTACGCCTGGCAGCGCCGGCGCCACGAGCAGCGGCTGCGCATGACCCGCCGGGAGGTCCAGGACGAGCGCAAGGAGACCGAGGGCAACCCGCAGATGCGCGCCCGCTTCCGCAAGGCGCACAAGGCGCTCGCGCGCCGGCGCATGCTCGGCGACGTCGCGCGCGCGGACGTGGTGCTCACCAACCCCGTCCACGTGGCCGTGGCGCTGCGCTACCGCGCCGAGGAGATGCGGGCGCCGCGCGTGCTCGCCAAGGGGGCCGGGGAGCTGGCCGAGCGGATCAAGGACGCGGCGCGGCGCGCGGGCGTGCCGATCGTCGAGCGGCGGGCGCTCGCGCGCGCGCTCTTCCGCACGGTCGAGGTGGGCGCCGAGATTCCCCCGGCGCTCTACCGGGCGGTCGCGGAGATCCTCGCCTACATCTACGCGGTGCGCGGGCGCCGGCCCGCGGAGGCGCGTTAGCCCATGGCCGCCGCCGCCACCGCCGTCGTCCCCCGTCCGGCCGCCGCCCCCGCCGTGCCCACCGGCGAGGTCCTCGTGCCGCTCGCGCTGGTGGCGACGGTGGTGATCATGGTGGTGCCGCTCCCGCCGCTGCTGATCGACCTGTTGCTCGCGCTCTCGATCTCGCTCGGGCTCACGGTGCTCCTGGTCGCGCTCTACATCCAGCAGCCGCTCCAGTTCTCGACGTTTCCCTCGGTGCTGCTGGTGGTGACGCTCTTTCGGCTCGCGCTCAACGTCGCCTCGACCCGCCTGATCCTGCTGCACGGCGCGGAGGGCCCGGGCGCGGCGGGGCACGTCATCCAGGCGTTCGGCAACTTCGTGGTCGGCGGGAGCTACGTCGTCGGCGTGGTCGTCTTCCTCATCCTCGTGGTCATCAACTTCGCGGTCATCACCAAGGGGTCGATCCGCATCGCCGAGGTGGCCGCGCGCTTCACGCTCGATGCGATGCCGGGGAAGCAGCTCGCCATCGACGCCGACTTGAACAGCGGGCTCATCACGGAGCGCGAGGCCCGCGCGCGGCGGCGTGCCATCGAGGAGGAGGCGGACTTCTACGGCGCCATGGACGGGGCGAGCAAGTTCGTGCGCGGCGACGCCGTGGCGGGGCTCGTCATCACCGCGATCAACATCGTGGGCGGCTTCTTCATCGGCGTGGTGCAGCAGGGCACCGACGTCCAGACCGCGGCGCAGACCTACACGATCCTCACCGTGGGCGACGGGCTCGTCTCGCAGATCCCGGCGCTCCTGATCTCGACCGCCGCCGGCATCATCGTGACGCGCGCCGCCTCGGAGGCCGATCTCGGCACGGCGGTGACCGGGCAGCTCTTCGCGAGCCCGCGCGTGCTCTGGGCGGTGAGCGCCATCCTGGGCGCGTTCGCGCTCCTCCCCGGGCTCCCCTTCCTGCCCTTCGTCGTGCTCGCGGGCGCAGCCGGCGCGCTCGCCGCCCAGGGCGGCGTGGCGCCGCGCACGGCCGAGGCGGCGGGCGGCGGCGGCCCGCCCGCGCCGCCGCGCGCGGCCGAGCGACCCGAGGCGCTGCTCGCCCTCGACATGATGGAGCTCGAGGTGGGCTTCGAGCTCGTGCCGCTGGTCGACGCGGGACGCAGCGGGTCGGGCGACCTCGTCGAGCGCATCAAAGCGCTGCGCCGCCAGCTCGCGCTCGAGATGGGCTTCATCGTGCCGCCGATCCACATCCGCGACAACCTCGACCTCAAGCCGAATGCCTACGTGATCCTGCTCAAGGGAAACGAGGTCGCCCGCGGCGAGGTGCGCACGGGCGCGTTCCTGGCGATCAACCCCGGCACGGTGACCGCGCCCGTCCCCGGGATCGTTACGCGCGAGCCGGCCTTCGGGCTCGAGGCGCTCTGGGTCGCGGCCGCCGAGCGCGAGCGTGCGCAGCTCGCCGGCTACACCGTGGTCGACGCGGCCACGGTCGTCGTCACGCACCTCACCGAGGTGATCCGCCGCCACGCGCACGAGCTCCTCGGCCGCCAGGAGGTGCAGCAGCTCCTCGACCAGGTGGCGAAGACCCGTCCGAAGGTCGTGGAAGAGCTGGTCCCCCAGCAGCTCTCGCTCGGCGGCGTGCAGAAGGTGCTGCAGAACCTGCTCCGCGAGGGCATCCCGATTCGCGACCTCCAGACGATCCTCGAGACGCTCGCGGATCACGCGCCGCGCACGAAGGACCCCGACGTGCTCACCGAGCACGTGCGCCAGGCCCTCGGCCGCGCGATCACCCGCAAGCTGCTCGGGCCCGACGGGACGCTCGCGGTGGTGACGCTCGGCGCGGCGCTCGAGCGCCGTCTCCTCGACGCCCTCCAGCGCGGCGAGGAGGGCGGCGGGCTCGTGCTCGAGCCCGCGCTCGCGCAGCGGCTCGTCGCGAAGCTCGGCGAGTGGGTGGAGCGCTTCGTCGTGCAGCACCTCACCCCGGTGCTGCTCTGCTCGGCGCCGCTGCGGCCGCATCTGCGCCGCCAGCTCGAGCGCTACCTGCCGCAGCTCGCCTGCATCTCGCCGCAGGAGATCGTGACCGACGCGCGCGTGCGCTCGCTCGGCGTGGTGACGGTCGATGACGCTTAGGCGATTTACGGCCCCCACCGCCGCGGCGGCGTTCCGCGCGGCCAAGGCGGCGCTCGGCGCCGAGGCGGTGATCCTCGAGACGCAGCCGGCCCCGGGCGGCGTCACCGTCGTCGCGGCGACGGACGTCGACGAGGCGCGGAGCCACGCCGAGCTGCTCGCCGAGGTGCGCGCGCTGCTCGGCGCCGTGCAGGACCTTATCGCCGCGCGCGCCGCCGCCCCGCCCGCGCCCCAGGCCGTCGTCGAGCTGGCGCACCGCCTGAGCGCGCTCGTGCCCGCGCGGGCCCACGCCCGCGTGCGCCTCTTCGTGGGGCCCCCGGGCGACGGCAAGACCACCACCGTCGCCAAGCTCGCCGCGCGCGAGCGGGCGGCCGGCCGCGAGGTCGTGCTGGTCGCCGCGGACACCTGGCGCGTCGGTGCCCGCGCCGAGCTCGACGCCTACGGGCGCGCGCTCGGCGTGCGCGTCGCGCGGGTGCGGGAGGCGAGCGATCTCACGGCGGTCGCTCGCGCGGCGCCCGACGCCGCCCGCGTGCTCGTCGACACGGCGGGCGCCGGGCCGGGCGACGCGGCGGTGCTCGCCGACGTCGCGGCGCTCGCCGCGGCCGCCGGGCCGGAGGCCGGGGTCACCCTCGTCACGAGCGCCACGAGCGCGCCCGCGGCCGTCGCGCGCGTCTGCCGCGCCTTCGCCGCGCTCGCGCCCGACGCCTGCGTGCTCACCAAGGTCGACGCGGGGACGGCCGGCCCGCTGCTCGAGGTGCTCTGCCGCGAGCGGCTGCCCGTGACGCACCTCGCCACGGGACGTCGCATTCCCGACGACCTCGAGGCGGCGACGCCCGAGCGGCTCGCGCGCGCGGCGGCGGCATGAGGAGAGGGGACATGGACCATGCCTGAGATCGAACCGGGGCGGCCCGGGCGCCCGCGCGCCCGGCGCGGCGCGACCGCCGGCTACGCGGCCCTGCCGCCGAACCGCGACGAGGTGCTGCGGCAGTACCTGCCGCTCGTGCGCCGGGTCGTGCAGCGCCTTGCGGCCCGCAAGCCCCCGCACATCGAGCTCGACGACCTCGTCTCCTGGGGCATCGTCGGGCTGCTCGACGCGATCGGCAAGTACGATCCTGCCAAGGAGGCGCTCTTCTCGACCTACGCGCAGTTCCGCATCCGCGGCGCGATCTTGGACCACCTCCGCTCGCTCGACTGGGTGCCGCGCAGCGTGCGCCAAAAGGCGAGCCTCGTCGAGAAGATCACCCATCAGCTCGAGGGCCGGCTCGGCCGGCCGCCCACCGAGGAGGAGATCGCCGCGCAGCTCGGCATGTCGCTCGACGAGTACCAGGAGCTGCTCGCGCAGATCGGCGAGATGAGCCTCTTTAGCCTCGAGGATCTTGGATTCGGCAGCGGCGAGGAGCGGCTAAAGAGCGGGCAGAACGGCGACGAGGGCGAGGCCGACCCGCTGCGCGCGCTGCTCTCGCACGAACGGGTGCACCTGGTCGCCGAGGCGATCCAGCATCTCCCCGAGCGCGAGCGGATCGTGGTGACGCTCTACTACCACGAGGAGCTCACCATGAAGGAGGTGGGCGCGGTGCTCGGGCTCACGGAGTCGCGCGTCTCCCAGCTCCACTCGCAGGCGATGCTGCGGCTCAAGGGCAATCTCCAGGAGCGTTTCGGCCCGCGCGAGTCGTCCGAGGAAGGGAGCTAGCATGGACGGGACCCGCATCGATCCCGCGGGGCACGGCGAGCGGCCGGAGCCGGTCGAGAGCGGCCGGCGCGACGGACCGCCGGGGCGCGAGCGGCGCGAGCCCCCGCGGCGGGCGCCGCGCGCCCGCGCCGAGGACGACGAGGAGCCCGAGCGGCCGCCGCCCGCGCCGGGCCGCATCGACGTGATCGTCTAGCGAAGGAGGGCAGACCATGCCGACGTTCGATCTGATGCCGCTCCTGCCGCACGTGGTCGTGGCGGCGACGGGGGTGGAGCTCGCGGCGCTGGGCGCGCTTGCCTACCTGCTCGGGCGGGCGCGCGCCGAGCGGCGGGCCGCCGAGGGCGCCGTGGAGGCGCTGCGGGCGGATCTCGGACGCCTCCTCGAGGAGGCGGAGAGCCGCGCGCGCGCGCTCGAGGACGCGCTCGCCGCGCGGGAGACGTCCCTGCGCGCGCTCCTCGCGCGTGTCGAGGGCGGCAGCCGCCGGCGCGAGGAGGCGGACGATCCGGCGGAGGCCCGCCTCCTGCGCGACCTCGATCTGCGCATCGGCCGCGGGAGGATCGTCTGATGGCCGCGCGGCAGGAGCTGCCGCCGCGGCAGGAGCTGCCGGCCGCGGCGCTCGGGCTTCGCGGCCGCGGGCGTGCTCCGGCCGTGGCACTTGCCTTGCTCCCTTGCGCCCGGAGAGAACGCGCATGACCGTCGGCGACTACATCGCCGCCTCCGGCGGCATGGCAGCGCTCGCGCGGCTCGAGGCCGTCGCGCACAACCTCGCCAACGCGAACACCGCGGGCTACAAGGCCGAGCGCCCCGTCTTCCGGCTGCGGCAGGACGTCCAGCCGCCGCCCGGGGAGCCGCTGCGGATGACCGCCGGGGCGCAGGTCGTCCAGGCCGACACGGTCTTCGACTTCTCGACCGGGCCGATCCAGGCGACCGGAAATCCCCTCGACGTGGCGATCCCCGGGCGCGAGTTCTTCGCCGTGCGCACCGACGCGGGCGAGCGCTACACCCGCCAGGGCATCTTCCGGCTCGACCCCGAGGGCTACCTCGTCACGGCGAGCGGCGCGCGCGTGCAGGGCGCGAACGGCGACCTCCGGCTGCCGCCCGGGGGGGTCGAGATCGCCGAGAACGGCGCGATCCTCGTCGACGGGATCGAGGCCGGGCGGCTGAAGCTCGTGCGCTTCCCCGACCCGCCGCCGCTCGTCCCCCAGGGCGACGCGCTCTTTGCGCCCAAGCCGGGGACGGCGGGCACGCCGGTCCCCGAGGACCAGGTGCACCTCGATCCCAAGGCGATCGAGGGGTCGAACGTGAGCGCCGTCGGCTCGCTCATCGAGCTCGTCGACGTGTCGCGCAGCTTCGAATCGTACATGCGTGCCCTCAAGCAGATGGACCAGGTGGCCGGGCACGCCATCGACGACGTGGGGAAGGTCGAATGATCCGCGCACTCTACACCGCCGCGACCGGGATGCAGGCGCAGCAGCTCAGCATCGACGTGATCGCGAACAATCTCGCCAACGTGAACACGACCGGCTTCAAGAAGAGCCGCGCCGACTTCGAGGACCTGCTCTACCAGATGCAGCCGGCGCCGGGGACGCCGAGCACGACCACCACCGAGTCGCCGACCGGCGTCCAGGTGGGCCTCGG